>BNJV01002817.1_pt1 | contig 128240 bp, 183 predicted proteins | sample 8540591 | NCBI WGS metagenome assembly BNJV01 (sample SAMD00202457, study PRJDB9452) | human saliva metagenome | host: Homo sapiens | reverse complement strand
TATAGAATCATAAGAAGCTTTTTTTACGTCTTCTTCCGTGGTTGCCCAGCCGGTGCAGATTCGCATAATGGAGTGGGTTTCATCCGGATTATCCCAGTGTGTGAGCTCCACTCTGCCTTGGATTCGTTCCACATCCTCTTTTTTCATTAGAGATGAAAAATCTGATTTGTCGGAGAGCCGATTGCAAAAGGGATAGCCCTTTTCCTTTAAACCGGAGCGGATTTTCTCCGCCATCTTTATCCCGTGTTCTCCGATTTGAAAGTATAAATCATCCGTGAAAAGTGTATCAAATTGTACACCGAGCGCTTTCCCCTTGGCAAGTAGTGCGCCATGCTGTTTTATGATTGTCGGAGAGAAAGAAAAGTTTCCCTTTTGCGGGATGACTACCGCTTCTCCGAACAGGGCACCACACTTTGTTCCGCCGATATAAAAGACTTCACAGAGTCTTGCAAGATCGGAAAGGCTGACATCATTTTTGGGACAGGCGAGGGCATAGGCAAGGCGTGCTCCGTCGATATAAAGAGAAAGCTTATATTCATTGCAAATATCCCTAATATCCTCCAGTTCTTCCAGAGAATAGAGCGTGCCGAATTCCGTGGGCTGAGAGAGGTAAACGAGCCTTGGTTGCACCATGTGTGCGTTGTTTCCGTCGGCATGGAAGTGCACCATATACTCGCGAATCTGTGCGGGATAAATCTTTCCCTCGATATGGGGAAGAGTCAGAACCTTGTGTCCATGAACTTCGATAATTCCCGCCTCGTGGGTAGCAATGTGCGCGGTATCGGCTGCAATTACTCCTTCATACGGGCGTAGTATTGTAGAAATGACGGTGTCGTTCGTCTGGGTTCCTCCGACAAGAAAATAGACATCCCCTTCCGTGAGTCCGCAGGCTGCTAAAACCTTCTTTTTGGCAGATAAGGTAAATGAGTCTGTTCCGTATCCCGGTGCTTTGATGAGGTTTGTTTTCATAAAGTCTATTTAATATTTTTTTCATGACAGCCTGCCAAATAATCAGAATTAAAATAGAGTTTATCCTCTCTTTCTTCCCATTGCCGTTTTCTCCTTCATCATCTCTTATTGCTTGATTTTAACAATCTGTCTTTTTCTTACTATAAATTATCTTTGTTTATGGTCTAGACTTCTATTTTTCTTTCCTTATAAATGGAATGATTATCTCTTTTATAAATGAAATTATTTTATTTTTTTAGAGATACTCCTTTACTTCCTTCTTCATCTCATCCCATTTCGTTTCCATGTCCTTTACTAAGGCAATCTGGGTTCTTGCGCGGTCCAGATTATGCCCGGGACGCGCTGTATGGAAATAAACATCTCCCTCAAGATAGTCCGTTAAGAAGCGCATACCGCATTCCAAGGTCATAATCTTCGCACCCTCCGGAAGAGATTCAATTTCTTTTTTTGTAAGCTTTCCTCCTGCTCCCTCTAAAAATCCTTTTACATAGGTGGAGAAAAGGGGAAGAGAAAGAGCAACCTTGGAAAGATCTTTTTCATCCTCTACTGCAGTATTTGCGCCGAAGCGAATGGCATCCCCGAAGTCGAAGATGGAAAGACCGGGCATCACGGTATCTAAGTCAATGATGCAAAGTGCCTTTTCCGTTTCCGCATCAAAAAGGACATTGTTTAACTTGGTATCGTTGTGGCTGACACGAAGTGGGAGCTCTTTTTATGCGAGAAGATCCATAGCATAGGAGAGGTCTTTCTCATGATTTAAAAAGAACTGTACCTCTTCTTCGCAGTCCTTCCTTCTTCCGAATGCATCCTTTTCCAGCACTTCCTTAAAGCGGGTAAAGCGCTTTACGCTGTTATGGAAGTCCGGAATGGTTTCATGGAATTTCTCTGCCGGAAAAGCGGCAAGAAGATTCTGAAAATGCCCGAATGCACGAGCGCTTTCATAGAAGTGCTCCGGCTTCTCCACGAGGTTATAGGACTTGGTCCGCTCTACAAAGAGGTAAACACGGAAGAAATTATCTTCTTCATCTTCATAGTAAGCTTTTTCCCTCTTTCGTGGGGACAAGGCGTAAGCCCTCTCGCTCCGGATCTCCTCCCGCCTTTAGAATCTCCTTTTCCATAAAGGCGCAGACCAAAGAAACATTCTCCATAAGCTCTTTTGCGTTTTTGAAAATGTTGGTATTCATTCTCTGCAGGATATAGTCCCGCTCCGCCTTTACGAGGAAAGTATCGTTGATGTGCCCTGAGCCGTAGTGCTCGAAAGCCTTTACCTCTCCCTTTATTTGAAAGTGGGAGAGGGCGTTTTCTATTTCTTTTTTACTTAATTCTTTATTCATGATATGCGGTCCTATTTCATTTATCAAATTTCTTACTACATCATTTATTACTTTATTCACTAGATTATTTTATTACATTATTCACTACATTGTTTTATTACATTATTCACTACATTGTTTTATTACATTATTCACTACATTGTTTTATTACATTATTCACTACATTGTTTTATTACATTATTCACTACATTGTTTTATCACTTTGCACAGTACGGTGTTTTATTTCGGGGCTTCCGCTGCCGTCTTATTTCTCTTGTGAAGCTGTTTTTTTAGATCCTAGCCCTTTACACCGCCACCGGTTACACCTGCAATAATCCGCTCCGATAAGAAGAGGTAGAGGATGAAGGTGGGAAGGAAGACGATGATTACGGAAGCAAACATGCCCTGCCCAGTCTCCGGTGTACTTCATGGAGTTGATCATGGAGTAGAGCCCTACCGCAACGGAACGCACCTTGTCGGAGTTTCCGAAGATGAGGGAGATAAAGTACTCATTCCATACATTGATGAAGTTAAAAAAATACTCACTGTGATGATACCGGGCTGTGCCATAGGAAGCATAATGAGCCAGAAGGTTTTTCCGGGAGGACAGCCGTCAATGGCGGCAGCTTCTTCGAAGGCGCGGGAAATATTGGCAAAAAATCCCATTAGGAAAATAGTGGTATAGGGCACATTGATTCCCACATAAAGGAAAATCAAGGTCAATTTATTTGCCGTGACATTGTTTAAGATATCCAGTCCTGCCACAAGAGCGAAGAGCGGAAGTACAATCATGACAACCGGTACACCCATGGAAGCCACGAAGGAATGCTGCATGAGCTTATTCCCGAAAAAAACTCAAAAACGGGACAAAGGGCGTATGCCGCCGGAGCACAAACCAAGATGAGTAAAGCAAACAGAAAGCAGAGAGTAGAAAAAGGGAGTTAAAGAAAAATGGTGGACACATCGGAGTTCACCCATGCCTTTTCATAGTTCTCAAAGTGGAAGCCGCTGCTTAAAAGTTTATTGGCAAAGATTTCCTTTGTTGTGGAAAAGCTTGCAATCAGTACCCAACCGAGAAGAACCACAGTAAAGAAAATCCAAAGGAGGAGGAGCAGATAACCCGGTAAAAGACGCAGCTCCTTCTTCATACGGAAGGGCTCAGCATGGTTTTTTTCTTTTTTAAATAATGAAAACATAGTCCCCTCCTTAAAATTCCAGCTCTTTATCCTGTAAGAGCTTATTACAAATCGTGAAAATGATGACAACGCAGATACTCAGGAGCACACCGACTGCAGCACCGATTCCGGCATTTCGTTCCGTTACGCTGTTTCCGGCTCCAAAAAAATCTGCATATACATATAAACCATGGGGGTAATCGTCTGCGTATCGGCGGTTACAGTGGAAAAGAGCTGTGACCAAACGAAGAAACCTACACTGCTGACGGACCACATAGTGATATTTGTGTGAAACATTCCCTTTAATAGAGGGAGGGTAATGTGTCTAAACTGCTGAATCTTGTTCGCCCCGTCGAGGGTTGCCGCTTCAAAGTAATCACTGCTGATTCGCTCGATACCGCTTGAGAAAATGAGCATGTGATAGCCCACCATTCCGAAGCAGTAGGCGATGAGGAGCGCCATAAACTTATGGTCGTTACTCAGCCACTGAATAGATGCGAGTTTTGGCAGATGGAGAAGTGTGAAAAAGCTCTTCAAAAGACCGAATTTCGGACTGTAGACATATTGCAGCCACATGGTTGCGAGGGCTACGGCGGACACAATATTCGGAAGGTATATCATGGCGCGGAAAAAAAGCTTCTTCCACGGATTCCGGAAGTGATAATGACGGCAAAACAGTAGTGCCAGGGAGAGCACAATCATTCCGCCAAAAAGCCAGATGCGAAACAGATTCCACATAGAAATGCGGAACAGCGTTGTATTTAACAGCTTTCCATAGTTGGAAAGACCCACAAACTGCCACTTGGCAAGACCGTCTGTCACCCCTTCAATGCGGAAAAAAAGCTCATTAGGAGCGTGCGCAGGATGGGGTATAAGAAAATCAAGATAAAAAAGATCGCTGCCGGACTTACAAAGGCTATCAGCATGGCGGAATTCTTTTTCACAACAACCTCCTAAAACAATTCTTAAAAAAAGGAAGTGGCACGATGGTTCGGAGCCACTTCCCAAGATTCAAAACGAGTATCGTTTATAAAACGCGACACTTTACTTCTTCAAGTTTGCAACGAACTCTTCAGCGGTAATGCTTCCACCGCAGAGCTTCATGAAGTTTTCCTTCAGAATCGGTGTCATGTCAACATTATCTTCTGCAGAGGCTGCCCAAGGATAACGAGTCTTTAACTCTTCCATAACCGGTCTTACATTCGCAAGCTGCTTCGGCCAATCCTTGTTGTCGGAATCAGCAGGGATACCTAAGGATTCCTGAGAAAGCTTCTCGTCATACTTTCCCTTTGTGAAGAACTGGATTAACTTGAAGGCATCCTCTGCCTTTGTGGACTTCTTATTGATGGCAAATACCTGTGCGCCGTAGTTGGAAGCCTCTACACCGTCTTTTTCCGTCCTTTTACTGCAGGATAGCTGAAGCATCCCCAGTTAAAGTCTTCTCCGGTGATGTCCTTTACTTCATTCGGAAGCCAGGAACCGTTTAAGTAGATTGCAGCAGTTCCGAGAGCGAGCTCCTGATTCTGTCCTGCAGGCCATACATTGGATGCGATCTGCTCGGAGAAATATCCCTTCTTTGCAAAATCCTCATAAGCCTTCGCTACCTCTAAAACGGAAGGATCGTCCCACTTACCTTCTTTTACGATTTCGGAAGCTTTCTCATAACCGTTGATTCTGGATAAAGTGATAGCCGAAATTGCTTAAGATGTATGCATCGTCACTGGTGATGGGAGTGAAAGCCCGGCTTCCTTTAATCTTAGCACAAGCTGCGTCTAACTCTTCCCAAGTCTTCGGTACTTCTGTAACCCTGCCTTGTCGAAGATTTCCTGATTGTAGAACATAGCGAAAACGTTCGGCTGGTAAGGAATGGACTTTAAAGTACCGCCGCCTACTTCACGGCAAGCATTGATTAAACCTGCATTTGCAGTCTTCTCGTAATCATTTGCCTTGGCGAGCTCTTCCAGATCCAGAAGATAATCGCCCCAAGTCTTGTTTACTCTGTCGATATCCTCGTCAAAGAGGTCGATATTGGTTCCGGCATCAAGAGCGGGCTGTAATCCTTCACGAATACCGGTTCTTCCCTTAACTGTACATCTACAGGAATCCTGTTTCAGCAGTGAAAGCTTCTACTGCTCTTTTAAAAACCTGTCCCTGTGGCTCTGTTGCTTCCCACATGGACCAGTACACTAAACCGTCGGAAGATGCTTCTGTTTTTCCGCATCAGCTTTCTGTCGCTTCTGTTCCTTCTGCCTTTGTGGTTTCAGCAGGCTTTGCTTCCTCGTTCTTTCCGCCACATGCAAAGAGTGCCAAGCTGGAAAGGAGTACTACGGCTGTTCCTAAAATTCTTCTTTTCATTTGTACCTCCCTAAACAATTCCTCTTTTTGCACAATGTGCCAAATAAAGAGGGTGAATTCTTCGTCAGTATAGGTCGAAATAGCATAAAATTCTTTATCTTTTTAGATAAACAATTTGCATAATTGCTTATTCGAATCTTTTGTGATTTTCTCCTTTTTCATAAAAAAACAAGATACAAGGAATGCTTTTTCTTCGTTTTCCTTTTGAAAAAGAAGAAATTTCTTTAGTCTATTGTGTACCAATGCATTGCTCCCGGAGCAAGTGTTACAGAATGCATTTCTTTCCGTTTTCCGTCATAAAAAAATCAGTGCATTTGCTTTTTCCTTACTGTTGTTTAGGACAGCATAAATTCCTTTTTCCGGATAGGCATGAAGCTCACAGGCAAGATTCGTGCATTGCCATTTTCTGATTTCTTCTTCCTTGTGTGCACTATAGAGGAGGGCACGGAGGAGCAGACGGGTATTTTCCAAATTGTAGGGAAGCCCCGCTATATAGATTCCTCGTCCCTTTCCATAATCATGGGAGGATAAATGTACGGAGCCGTCACTGTACTCCAGAATCTCCGTTTCCTTTTCCAAGGCGTAGATGCTCTTTTTACTTTCTCCGAAGTTTAGGTTTTCCGCAGGAAAGTCCTCGAGGAGGAAATGCTCTTTTTGGCTGTTTTTAAAGTATTTGTCCGTAGAAAGACTGAAGCCCATTTCCTTGTCTACACCGAAGATATCCGCAAGCTGGAAATATTTTCCCTGGAAAGAGCAGGCGCTCGGTTCTCCGACACCGATAAGTCCTCCACCGTTATAAACAAAGGCGCGAAGAAGACTTTGGAGCTTTTCTTCCTTCCAGATTTCTCCGCCCGACCAGGAGGTCATAGCGTCTCCGGCATTGATAAGGACATCCACATCTTTTGGAACGCCCCCCTCTAAAAGCTCGTCAAAGGAATAGAATTCTACATCTACGTCCATTCCGGAGAGAGCTTCCAGGATTCCGAAGTAGCTGTAGGCCTTTTGATAATATAGGGCATGGGCAACCATGTAGGCCTGCCAGGAGCGAAGCTTTCCCCAGGCATTGACTATGCCGACTTTTAGCTTTGCATAGGGCTTTGTACCTTGGACTTTCTCGTAAAGGTCACGGAATTCTTCCGCGACTTCTGCGATATAGTCAATAAATTTCGGGAACTTATAGGCAAGGCTTAAGTAGCCGCCATAGCCGATGCGGTCCACGGGTTTTCGCATAATGGCGCGACGGGCACTTACCCAGTTTTCCATGGCCTCCGGCACAGGATCATTTCCCTCGTAGAAGGTATCCGGGAAGAAATAGGGGAGGAAGCGTCCTTCGGTGTAGCGAACACCGGGAATATCGGAGATTAAGCGAAGTGTTGCACCGCCTCCGACACTGCCGACCACGCTGTCCAGTCCGATTTCCTTAAAATACTTGCCGTAAGGCTCGGTACCGATCCAGTTGTCTCCGAGGAACATCATGGCCTCTTTTCCGGCTGCGTGTACGAGGTCTACCAGCTCTTTCGCTTCCTTTGCTACGAAGCGGGCGATAAAATCCATGTAGTCGAGGTAAGCCTTTGTCGGGGTACGGAAGGTGCTGTGGAAATAGCCCTCATCCACAAGGTCTTCCGGGCGAAGGCGGTAGCCGTATTCTTTTTCAAAGGCTTCCAAAGCCTCTACGGAAACCGTTCCGCCGTAACCGAACCAGTCTACGAATTTTTTTCCTTTTTCTTCGTGATTAAACTGCAAAGTGAAATGGTAGAAGAAGGTGGTGAAACGCACTACATCCGTCTTCGGATGAGCTTCCAGCCAGCGCTTTAACTCTTCCTTTGCAAAACGATTGCTGTAGGGTTTTCGAATATCAAAGGGAATATCCGCAGGTTTATCGCCCCAGTTGTTCGTGATGTGGTTATACATTTCCGTCGGATCCCAGAGAGCAAAGGCGAGGAAACTTAAAGTATACTCATGAAAGGGAGTGGCATCTTCCAAGATAAGAAGGGCGGTTTCTTCATCTTGCAGAAAATAGGAAGGGAGTCCTGTTTCCTTTGTCTCTTCTGTAGAGCTTTTCGAGTTTTCTTTCGAAGCTTCGGCTTTCTCGCCGGAGCTTTTTACGAATTTATCCGGTGAAAGCCGCCATCTTTCGGGAGAAATCACTTCTCCTGTTGTTCTGTCGATGAGCTCCCACCACTTTTTCGGGTCATGCAAGAAGTCCGGTGTGACCTGTTTTCTGAAAAAGCCGTCCATATAGGGGATTTCCAGATGATTGGAGAAAGCAGTTACTCTCTTAGACATAAGGTAAAACTGCTGACATTCTTCCATGTGTTCTTTGGCAAATTCATTGTGCCCTCTTGCCACAAAATAGGTGCTGTAGACCTTAACCGGAAGAGAAAGGGTTTCCTCGTCCAGTTTGGTGCCGTCACTGTCTCGAATGGCATCCGCCCCGAGGCGTGCAATCAATTCTTCCGTTTCTTTTAGAAAATTGTTTTCACTGGGGAGGGTAAGTCTTCCACTTGTTTTCTTCATGCTGTTCTCCTTCTATACTTTTGGTACTGTTTGTAAAGCAGAGGCATCCTGTCTTGATGCCTATCATCCGTAATGTATCTGCTATTTTTACATCCTATAAAAACGGTCTATCCTGTCGCATTATAAAACGAATTCAAGGGTCTAGCCATATCCATCTATTGTACTATTGCTTACTTTATTGGTACAATTGCTTACTGAGATATTGTATTATTTTTTTACTTAACAAGTGGCGCAGGCGAAGTCTGGGGCATCTTGTTCTTAACGAGTATCGTGCGCAGAGCATGCGGAATTTCGTTTATAATCAGTATCGTGCGCAGAGCATGCGGTATTTCGTTTATAATCAGTATCGTGTGCAGAGCATGCGAGATCTCGTTTTTAATCGGTACTGTGCGTGATGTGACAGTTAATTGAGGACAGAAAAATGGACTACCAGAGTGTTTGCTTAAAGGATTGCATGGAAATCAGGGAGATTGTCTCCCTTCATTATTTTCAATATAGAAGTGATTTTACCTTCCCCGGGGAGACACATCCCTTTTGGGGAATTTGTTTGTGTGGATGCGGGAGAGATTACGGCGCAGGCAGGAGAGGAAACATTTCGCTTAAAAAAAGGAGATATTCTTTTTCATGCGCCGAATGAGTTTCACTCGGTAAAGGCGGACGGGAAAAAGCAGTCCCAGCATCGTGGTAATCAGTTTTTACTGTGACAGCCCCTCGATTTGGCGTTTTCAGAAAAAAATGCTTACGAATCAGTGATAAAGAAAAGAGTCTTCTTGCAAAAAAATCATTACAGAGGGGAAGGGGTTTTTCCGGAAGAATGGATCAGCCCTATCAAAAGAAGCTGCTCTTTTTGGAGGCGGAAAGCTTTGGAGGACAGCAGCTTATCCGCCAGTATCTTTCCGAATTTTTGATTCAACTTTATCGTCGTTATTTTTCCTATCCTCTTCCTATGGAAGCAGAGGACTATTATGTGGAGAAAAGCTCAAGACAGAGTGAAAGCTATAATCGTCTTGTGGAATATCTGGAAAGCCATGTTTATGAGAAAAGCTCAGCATGGAGCGGATCTGCAGAGACAATCTCATGGGGCGATCTTATGTGCAGAAGATTTTCCGGGAAGTCGGAAATACAGGCGTTATGGCTTTATTTTCCAAAATGAAAATCGATACGGCAAAGCGGATGATTCGGGAGGGACAGCTGAACCTCACGCAGATAGCGGATAAGCTTGAATTTTCTTCCATTCATTACTTTCTCTCGTCAGTTTAAGAAGGAGTGCAAAGATGTCTCCCTCGGAATACAGTTCTTCGATTCGCTCGCTGTCGGAGGAAAGGGGAGATTAAAAGGGCTCCTGTGTCGGAATAGGGCGGGCGTAAAACCAATTATTTTCCATGCCGGAATAGAGTGCAGTATAAAATCCTTTTCATTCCTCTTCTATAAATTGAAAAATTTCATAGCTAAAAAGGAATTTGTCTAAGAAAAATAGCTTGCTCTATGCTTAAAGAAGTAGAATTGGGTCAATGATTAGGAGGAAGCTATGAAGTTAGTGAAGGATTTACCGGAGATATTTGCAAGCTTTTCCGAGCAGAGACAGAAGTCTTTTCTTTCTGTAAAGGATTGGAAAGATAAGGGAAAGCCGGTTGTGGGATCGTATTGCACTTATTTTTCCGAAGGAAATCGCGATGGCAGCAGGGGCGGCGAGTGTATCTCTTTGCGCAACCTCCGATGAAACGATTCCGGAAGCAGAGAAGGATTTACCGAAGAATCTTTGTCCGCTGATTAAGTCGAGCTACGGCTTTGCAAAAACCGAAAAATGTCCCTTCTTTTTATTTTTTTCCGATGTGGTGGTGGGGAAAGCACCTGTGACGGAAAGAAGAAAATGTATGAGCTGATGAGCGAGTTTAAGGATGTCTTCTTCCTTCGCCTTTCGCATGAGCAGACGGAAAAGGCGGTTGCGCTCTACAGAGACGAGATTGTGCGCTTAAAAGACTATCTGGAACAGAAGTTTGAAGTGAAGATTACGGAGGAAATGGTGCGGGAAGCGACAAGGGTGAATAACCGCGCAAACAAAGCCTTAAAAGATTTGTATGCTGTGATGAAACATGACCCTACCCCTGTTTCGGGCTATGACATTTTCAAAGTCCTTTACGGCTCCACCTTCCGTTTTGACCGTGCCGTGCTTGCGGATGAAGTCAATGCCCTACGAGAGAAAATTGAGTGGGAATATGCGGAAGGAAAACAGTTTGAAAAAAGACCGAGAATCCTTATTACGGGCTGCCCTATCGGAGGAGCCACGGAAAAGGTGATTCGTGCCGTGGAAGACAATGGCGGTGTAGTAATCGGATACGAGAACTGCAGCGGAGAAAAGGCGGTGGGCATTCAGGTAGAGGAGGATGCGAAAGATATCTATGAAGCACTCTCCCGGCGTTATCTTGCAATCGGCTGCTCCATTATGACGCCGAACAAGAATCGTTTTGACAGCCTTTCGGAGATGATTGATGAGTACCACGCGGACGGCGTGCTGGATATGACCTTGCAGGCCTGTCATACCTATGCGATTGAGACGAATAAAGTGCGCCGATTTGTCACGGAAGAAAAGGGCATTCCCTATATCAATGTGGAAACGGACTACTCTCAGTCGGATATCGGGCAGCTGAACACTAGAGTGGCGGCCTTTATCGAAATGTTGTAAAGAGAATTTGCGAAAGGCGAAGAGAAAAAGACGATAAGAAAAAAATTTTGCAAAAGCGAAGAGAAAAATGCAGAGATATTTTTTTGTAAAAAAATGCTTTCAAAGAAAAATGGACTAAGCGGAAAGGGACTAAAATAATGGAGAGAAAAATTTCTGGGGAATTGATATCGGTTCCACAGCGGCAAAGGCGGTGGTACTCGATGAAAAAGGAGAGATTGAACAGGCCTTTACTGTGCCTACCGGTTGGAGCAGCTTTGAGGCATTAAAGTCCATAGGTTCTAAACTCAGTATGCCGATGGACGAGGAGCATTACGCCTGTATCGCAACGGGCTACGGTAGAAATGCGGTAGCCTTTGCGGGAAAAGACCATGACGGAAATTACCTGTCACGCGAAAGGCGCAATGACTCTTTTTGGAGAAAACCCCATGAATGTGGTGGATGTCGGCGGGCAGGACACGAAGGTCATTACCTGCCAGGGAAAGGCCGTAGAAGAATTCTTTATGAATGACAAATGCTCCGCCGGAACGGGGAAAGTTTTTGGAGGTTATGGCGAATCGCTTGAACATTTCCTTGGAAGAATTGAATGAGCTTGCGAGAAAGCACACGGAAGAGGTGAAAAATCAGTTCGATGTGCACTGTATTTGCAGAGTCGGAGGTGATTTCTCTTGTAGGACAGGGCGTTCTGCAGGGAAAAATATTGCCTACGGCATCCTGCAGTCCGTTGCCGGAAAGGTTTCTCAGATGCTCGGGAAGCTTCGAAACCAAGACCTCGATATTTACCTCACGGGCGGACTCTGCGAAGCGGAGTATTTTCAAGAGCTTCTTTCTGATGTCCTCGAAAGACCAATCCACTCCGACAAGTATGCACGCTACGCCGGCGCCCTCGGGGCGGCAGTCTTTGCGAAGGAGCAGGCGGAGAAGGGGACGGATTTAGAGCTTTACTTAGCATAATTCCCCGAATACCCTATTGCACAAAGTCGCTCTCGCTCGGTTATAAGCTCACGGCACTAAGCATCAAACTTCGCTTTTGCTCGTTTTCTGCAAGTGCCGAGCTCTCCAAACGCTTTGTTCCACAGGGTATGCGGGGAATTTATTCATAGTGGGTAAAACGCATAAAAGACCAATGCTCGTTTACAATGGATTTCATGCTTAGTTTCTCTGTTGGAAACTGTCTAAATCCTATACCTTCGTCAGAACATAATCGAGATCCATCGTGCGTTCTCCGTCTTCCAGGACAAAAGCAGGGAATCCCGATGCGCCCTTCATCCGGATAATCCTTTTTCAAAGCCTGTTCCCGGAAGGGCTTATAGATTTCTTCTTGCTCACGAAATGCAAGAAAACGTTTTAGATTATATAAATTTTTCACTTAAATCAATAAACTCAAAAATCTGCTCCCTTCTCGCTCAAAAGCTTTCTTTTGCTTCAACACAACCGGGGCATTGATGACTTCCATAAATTTGTACTTTCATTTTATTCCTTTCTTGACTGAGTTTAACTGTTGTAAAGACCATTAGTTTTACTATGGCGAAAAACAAATATATATTTCTGTATATTGTTTATTATTCTAACATGAACTTCAAACAATCGGAAGTAAGTGATGCAGGAACAATATTTTAATTGTCACAGAATTTGGGAAAGTGTAGAATTAAATGAGCAAGAAAAACAAAAAAATCGATATAAAAATATTTCGATATATCAGTTATTGATAGAATTTTTATGCCGTGATATAATATAAAAAAAGTGAAATTGAGAGGGAAACAAAGAGGAGAATAGAGATGAAGGACTACTATCTGCGTCTTACGGATTTAGAGATAAACGGTTTAAAAAATGTAAAAAACGGAAAACTGAATTTTGTGAATAAAAGAAAGGCATTTAAAAGCCAGCGTTCTTGGACTCTATGGGCAGAACGGTACCGGAAAGACGGCTCTTATCGATGCCTTGCATATTTTAAAATTGCTTCTTTCCGGAAAGTCGATTCCGGATGAGTATTGTAACTATATCAATGTGGATTCCCGGGAGGCAAATCTCTCTTATCGTTTCCGGATTTATGTTTCGGAAACGGAAAATTATGATGTAGATTACGAAGTTTGTTTGACGGTGGACGAGCAGAGAGAAGAATCATTTTCAACTTCCGTAGTAGCGGAGGAGGTGCTCTCCTATTTATCGGAAAGAGGGGAATCTATGGAATTCCTTGGGAAAAAAGAAGCGTCGATTGGAAATAAAAAGCGAAAAGCTGAGTTATGCCTATACGGATGGGGAGAAGAGGATCAAAAAGCATACTTTTCTGCAAAGCACAAGGACGGAATTGATTGCTCCTAAAAAGTATTACGCACTTCTCTTTGGAAGGAAAAAGGAAACTGCGGAAAGGTTGAAGCTCATCAGTTTGATGGCAAAACAGAAATCGCAGTCCTTATTTTTTTCCGCGTCATTTTTGCAGCTTCTTGTTGAACAGCTGAATGTGAGTAAAACTTCGAATGATGAACTGCTCTTTCATATTGATATTTTGATTAAGTTAGTAAATTACGGTCGTACCGAACTTTTTGTTCTTGGCGCGTCCAGCACAGGAAAGATTAATTTAGGAGAGCTGCCTATCCGGTATAACGCTTCGGAAAAGCAGGAACACGGGATAACGGGAGAATATTTTCTGTCTTTAGATGAGGCGACTGAACTACCGGAAGAACTTTTTCCGGAGGCGAAGAGATTGATTCAAAACATAAATGGTGTTTTGGAGCAAATCATCCCCGGCCTTACCATCTCCGTAGCGGACCTAGGTGCTGTTATGCTTATGGAAAACGGAGAAGGAAAAAAGGGCCGTCGCATACAGCTTATGTCCAATAAAAACAGCAAAGAAATCCCGCTTCGTTACGAATCAGAAGGAATAAAGAAGATTGTCTCCGTACTGCATCTTTTAATAGGAATGTATAATCAGTCTTCCATTACGGTGGCGATTGATGAGCTGGATGCCGGGATATTTGAATACCTTTCTAGGAGAAATATTGCACATTCTCTCGGAAAAAGGGAAGGGACAACTGATTTTTACCTCGCATAACCTGCGTCCCTTGGAGACGATAGACAGAGGGCTTTATTGCCTTTACAACAACAAATCCCGAGAACCGCTACATTCGCTTTACCAATTTAAAAACCACCAATAATCTGCGTGATTTTTATTTCAGAGACATTGTTCTCGGTGAGCAAAATGAACCGGTTTATGAGATGACCAACAATGCGGAGATTGCCTTAGCTTTGAGAGAGGCGGGTGAGTAGCTTGACTCGGAAAAAAATTGTCTTCGTCATAGTAGAAGGCCCGTCGGATGATGAAGCCCTTGGAGTAATCTTTAGCCGTGCTTTCGATAAAAATGCTGTTTATGTGGAAGTAATGCATGGAGATATCACCAGTGTAAAAAGGAAATCACAGTGGAAATATTGTAGGGAAGGTAGGAGATTTACTGAAACAATATGCGAAGTCCAACCACTACAGTAAAAGCGATTTTCTGAAAGTGATTCATATTATGGATACGGATGGCGCATTTATTTCCGATGAAAATGTGGTAGAAGATCATAGCCTTAGAACTTTGCAATACAGCTTGTCGGAGATTCGTTGTAAAGATGCCGCTTTAATTCGCAGTCGAAATAAGCAAAAAAGTGAAAATATGGATAAGCTGAGCAGACAAAGTCAAGTTTGGGATTCCGTTCCTTATCAATGCTATTATATGTCTTCTAACTTAGACCATGTCTTACACAATCTCTTAAACTGTTCCTCGGAGGATAAGGAGAGAAATGCTTTTCTCTTTGCTAAAAAATATAAAAATGCTCTAGGAGAATTTCTGCAATTTCTTTGCGCATCGGATTTTTCCGTAAAAACAAGCTACAGGGAGTCCTGGGATTTTTATTAAAGAAGGACTGCACTCTTTGGAAAAGACATAGTAATCTCGGACTTTGTTTTAAAGAAATTAGAAGAGGAGAATGAAGGGGAAATGTCCGAAATTATTTCCGTAAAGTTAATTTGACAGCCCCTTTCTTTTTGTTTATAGTCTCTGTGGTTAAAAGTCTGATGAGATGATGAAGAAAGCTGTTTTTGAGCTGAGAGGCCACAGTGCGAAGCGATAGAACAGGAATTTTTTAAAATAGACGGCCTGAAAAGAGCAAAGTTTTCAGAAAGAGGACAAAATGTTTGAGAATTTAGAAGAAGTAAAGAAGCACTACGAGGAAATCATGGAGAATCTCACGATTCCCGAGGTGGTTTCGATATTACTCAATATAAGAAGCTGATTTTTAGAGCAGAGTAACTTAGAGCCCGTTTATAAAGCCTATATTGCTTTTCGGAAGGCGGAGGAAAGCGAGAAAGATGCCCTTTTCATTTTTGGATAATGAAAAGGATAAGGACTTAATCGAGATGGCAAAGGAAGAGCTCTCTACGGCAAAGGGGGGATCAGGAGCGCCTTACGAAGGAAATTCAGCTCTTATTGCTCCCGAAAGATGAAAATGACGACAAGAACATCGTTATGGAAATTCGCGGGGGAGCCGGCGGAGAAGAGGCGGCTCTTTTGCAGGTTCTTTATACAGAATGTATACCAGCTATGCGGAAAAAAGAGGCTGGAAGACGGAGCTCGTTTCCTTTAATGAAACGGGACTTGGCGGTTTGAAGGAAGTCGTATTTATCGTAAACGGACAGGGGGCGTACTCGAGACTCAAATATGAGTCCGGTGTACACCGCGTGCAGAGAGTTCCGGAGACGGAAAGCGGCGGAAGAATTCACACTTCCACCGCGACTGTAGCCGTTATGCCGGAAGTGGAAGATGTGGAAGTGGAAATTAATCCTGCCGATGTCAAGATGGAGGTTTTCCGTTCCTCCGGTGCCGGCGGACAGCACATCAATAAAAACCTCATCTGCAGTGCGTCTTATCCATGTTCCGACCGGAATGGTGGCAGAGTGTCAGGAAGAGCGTTCTCAAGTACAAAACAGAGAAAAGGCAATGCGTCTTCTTCGTGCAAGACTCTATGAAATTGAGTTGGAGAAGCAGCAGAAGGAAAAATGCGGAAGAAAAAGCGCTCGCAGCTTGGAACCGGAGATCGTTCGGAGAAGATTCGTACCTATAACTTCCCGCAGGGAAGAGTAACGGACCACCGTATTAAGCTCACTCTTTACAATATGGACGCCGTTTTGGGCGGAGACCTGGACCTTGTGATTGATCCTCTCATTACCGAAGATCAGGCGGAGAAGCTGGCGAGACTGGAAGAGAATGCATAAAGCCGAAAAGGGGGTTATATGAGCGGAACGGAAAGAAACGAGAAGTCCCCGGAGAATGGTAAATGTGCAAGAAAGCCTTACAAATATATGGAGATTCCCTGGAAAAGCCTTGCAAGGAAAGAAATAAGGAATAGAATCAATAGAAGATGTGGATTTTTATGGAATGAAACGCTAAATAGGAGTCAAAATAGAGTTAAAGCAGAGGGAAAATGGAGAAGAGAGATTATTCAGATCTGAGAACACGCGGACGAAAGAGAGCAAGAAGGGAGGGGCGGAGTATCCTTCCTTTCTTTCTTATCTTTTTTGTTTTTTTATTGGCGATTGCCGGTTTTGGTGCATATTACTATGTGAAAAAATATATGCCGACAAAGGAAAGAGCAGACTTAAACAGTTATTTTTCCGTCTCGGGGGATAATGTAGAGATATATCTGAATCATGAGAAGGTAAAGGATGGAGAACAGCTGACACTGGGCAGGATGCGAGACGGAGAAGTGTATCTACCCTATGGCTTTGTGGTGAAGAACCTCAATATCCGCTTTTACTATGACGATACGGAGAAGAACCTTCGCTATGCGCTTCCGGATAAGCTCCTTCTTTTTACCGACGGAGAAAAGGGGAGGACGGGAAAGTGGATTTCTTTACCGAGGGAAAGAGCATTTTCATAAGTCTGTCTCTTATTGAAAAGCATACTGCGGTTTTAAATCGCAGCTATACGGATACGGAGCATAAGCGTGTATTTTTGGAAAATGAATTTAAGCCTGCCACAGTAGCAAGCCTTAAGAAAAAAGAGGCGGTTCGTGTGCAAGGTGGGGTTAAAAAGTCCGATCCTTACCGATTTGGAAGAGGGAGCTAAGGTGATTATCCTCGAAAAAAATGGAGAAGTGGTCCAAGGTGGAGACGGAGGACGGCTTTATCGGTTATCTTCGAAACAGTCGTCTCAATGAGCCTACAAGCGAGGAACGCAGCAGCGATTTTAAGGACCAGGAGTACAGTCATAAAAATCTGGGTGAAGGGACTTATCCGGTGCTTGCTTTTCACCAGATTACCAATGCGGAGTCCAACCAAGGCTTACAGACACTTCTTCCCAATGCGTCAGGGGTCAATATCCTGGCTCCCACTTGGTATGTGATGAAGGATGAAGAAGGAAATTTAACTTCCTATAGCGATGCTAGTTATGTGGAGCTTGCCCATAGTACGGGAAGAAAAGTATTTGCCACAGTAAACAACTTTGATGCCGGAAAAATCAATCTGAAGACGCTGCTTTCCAATGGAACGAAGCGAACAAAGCTCATTGATGCTTTGATTTCGGATATGAAGGGAAAAGGCATTGACGGAATCAATGTGGATATTGAGCTTCTTCCGGAGAAAGCGGCGAGGATTATCTTCAGTTTATGCGGGAGCTTTCCATTGCCTGCAGAAAGAATGACCTATATTTAAGTGTGGATTGCTATGTTCCTTTCAACTATAACGCTTATTACAATATTAAAGAATTGGGAACAATCTGCGACTATGTTGTAATTATGTGCTATGACGAGCACTATGCAGGCTCGGAAGAAGCCGGTTCGGTATCTTCTCTTTCCTATGTGAGCCGTGGAATCGAAGAGACGGCGGCAGTGATGGACAAGGACAGAATCATCATTGCCCTTCCCTTCTATACAAGAGTCTGGATTACCGATAAGTCCGGAAAGCTCCGCTCCGAGGCGCTCTCTATTAAGTCGGCAAAAGGGTGGATTACGGAGAAAAATGTTTCCCTCGAATGGCTCAGTGACATCGGTCAGAACTATGGAAGTATGCAGGACGGCGACGAGAAGAAAGAAATCTGGATGGAAGATGAGAAATCCATGGAAGAGAAGATGAAGCTTCTTCATGAAAATGGAATTCAGGGCGTTGCGGCTTGGAAGCTGGGACAGGAGCCGGAGGGATTTTGGTCTATCCTTACAGGAGAATAAGGATTAAGGGATTCCTCTACATCCTTTCCTCTAAAGGCGCTCTCGCTCGATTCCGAGCTAGCGGTACTAAACTCACACTTCGTTTCACTTGTGTTCGTTAAGTGCCGAGCTCTCCATACGCTTTATCGGAAAGGGTGTAAAGGAATCCCCATGTTGTGGCTATGCTCTGCAAAAATCGGAGAGAGGGTGTCTTCCTCAAGCGATAAAGGCGAAGAAAGCAATAAAAAGCAATAAGAGAAATAAGATAGAAAAAAATAAGATAGAAAAAAATAGAAAAAAAGAAATTAAAGTGAAAAAAAGAGACAAGAGTAATGGAAACAAGGATATTTTTCAAAAAAAGGATATAGAGGAAGCGGCGCGGATTCTGAAGACAGGCGGACTTGTGGCTTTTCCGACGGAGACGGTTTACGGTCTTGGAGGAAATGGGCTGGATAAGGAAGCTGCACGGAAAAATCTATGCGGCGAAGGGGCGTCCTCGGACAACCCCTTGATTCTTCATGTTTCGAAAATAGAAGAAGTGATTCCTCTTGTGGAGAGTGTTCCGAAAAGGCGAAGCTCCTTATGGACAGCTTCTGGCCCGGACCGCTCACACTCATTTTAAAAAAATCGGCAATAGTCCCCTTGGAAAGCACGGGAGGCTTAGATACCGTGGCACTCCGCTGCCCGGACAATGCTCTGACTTTAGAGCTGATAGAAAAGGCAGGGCTTCCTATAGCGGGACCTTCTGCGAACCTTTCCGGAAGTCCGAGTCCGACAGAGGCTTCTCATGTGTACCATGACCTTGCGGGAAGAATCGAAGGCATACTCGATGACGGGGCAGTCGGTATCGGAGTAGAGTCCACTATTTTGGATATGAGTACGGAAAGACCCACTCTTTTAAGACCGGGAGCAATTACTTTGGAGGATCTTACAGAGGTACTCGGAGAGAAGCCGGACATAGATCCTACCTTACTCGGAAAGAGCATGGAAGACGGTTTTGTACCGAAGGCACCGGGAATGAAGTATCGCCATTATGCTCCGAAAGCAGAGTTGATTTTGTTTCGCTCTTTAGAGCATAAGGGCGCGGAGAGTAAGGTTAGAGAAAGTATGGCAAAAGTACCTTGAAGAGGAGAGGGGGATTCTTTTCAAAAAATATAGCCATTCTTTGCGCGGAAGAAACAAAAGCCCTCTATCAGGAGATGGCGGAAAAGAAAAAGATCAGACTGAAGATTCTTGGAAGGCGAGAGGATCCTTTATCCATGACACACAATCTTTTTCGGATTTTGCGGGAATGCGATGCAGAAGGAATCAATCTGATTCTTTCAGAAAGCTATCCGGAAGAGGGTGTGGGATTTGCTTTGATGAATCGTATGAAAAAAAGCGGCAGGGCAGAAAAATTATTCTGATAAAATAAACAAAAAAACTTTTAAATAGTTCATTTTAACTTAGAGTATATGTAAAAATCAATAGCCTATTCAAAAAAACTTTTATAGCAAAAATCCTCTAGAAAGTCGTGATTCATAGGAGTAGAATAATAAAAAAGAATGTAGATTGGCGACCCACAGAAAGAGGTGCCTATGAAAATGAAGAAGGAGGATAGAAACATTCATTTGAAGGAACAAATGATGTTTTTCAGAGCTGTTAGACCGACTGGAAGAAAGACAAGACAGATTACATATAGAATATGACGAGGAGGAAGGGGCAGCTGAGGGGTTTTGGCAGCCTCTTTTTCTGACTTGCAGGAAGATATAACACTTTGTGAAGAAGATTGCCCCTGAAAAACGGAGTCCCAGCTTCGACCCGAGTGTTTTTGCCAAGAGAAGGGGAGTTGCTAATCGAAGGAGAGACTCTGTCTTCTTTGCGATTTCCGAAAAAGATTGTAGGGGGTACTTGGAGGTGGAGTATGACTCCTCCTTTATCAAAGAGGCATTTACGGATGAAAGCTTTTTTTAGAGAAAGTTTGGGAGAGCTTCTTTCAGAAAAAAATAAAGCCTACTATAGTATTTTTTTGATCTAAACAGTGTCTTTTTAGGATATTGCGGAATTCGAAATCTCCAGGCAAAGCCTTGGGAACTGTCAATTGCATTAAAAAGAGAGTATCAGGGGCAGGGAATCGGACCGGAGAGTTTACAGCTGTTGATGAAGGCCCTAAAGCGGCGAACAGGAGAGAGGATATTCCGCGGAAGAGTTGATGCGGATAATGAATCTTCCATCAGCATGATGCGGAAAAATAGGGGCAAAGGCGCACGGCATAAGTGAAGTCTTTCTTCGCGGAGAACGTCTTGCCGCCTATGAAAAAAAGAATAAGTATCTGGTGGACGATCGTTTAAAGGAACTTGCAAAAGAATTTAAAGTGGAACCGCAGGAACTAATCGGTCATGCTTTAGACTTCTGGATTGAGTTGCCTGCATAAAAATGAGGATATAAAATAAAGGGGCTGTAAAAATTAAAATGATAAATAAATTTTCAGCAATATAGGTCTGAACTTGGGCACGCTCGCTAGCTTTGCCTGACTGAGCAGTGGTTTTGTTAACCACTGCTCACTTTGCTTTTGCAAAGCAACTTCCTTCGGAAGTTGGTCTCGTACAGAACAACTTTTCTGATGAAAAGTTTGTCCTTACGTAACGGATACTAAGCGAAAAACTGCGTTTCTCTTGTTTTTCGCAAGTACCGACGGGCTCAGACTACCCCGCATTCAGACCTATATTGCTTAGAAAAAAATATTTTTGATTTTTTTACAGCCCCTTTTTAATTCATAACGAGATATCGCGCAAAACCTGCGGTATCTCGTTATTTTTTTCACAAAAAAACAAGGTCGGATTTTGTTATAAATACGAATACTTATCAATTCTGTAAATATGCTATACTTAAAAAATCAAAGTGTAAAATTTTTCTTTGGAAATCAAGCCTTTTTAAAGTGAAGAAGGGAAGCCGTCTTTGGAGAACTTGTTTTTTTAGAAGAATATTGAAGCTGAGACAGACTATGTATAGGAGGCTTAAGAAATGGAACAGGAAAAACAGAATTGCCGTAATGGCGATTATTGTGGAAAAATCAGGGATTCCGTGGAGGAGCTAAATACGCTTCTTCATGAATACGGAAACTATATCGTGGGAAGAATGGGTTTACCTTACGAGAAGAAAAATTTGCATATCGTATCGATTGCCTTGGACGCTCCCAATGATACCATTTCCGCACTTGCAGGAAAAATCGGAAACATTTCCGGTATCAGCGTGAAAACGGCCTATGCCAGTGTGTAGAGAGAGCTTTTCTCCGGCGCTTTTTCCGTCTGATGGGTGAGGAAGGATTTGTTCCTGTCTTACTGAAAAAGGGGTAAGACCGTTTCCGAGCTGCTACGGCTTCTTTCTGAAAAGCATCAACTCAGTCTTTCCGCCTATGAGAAGATTCTTCAGGAGAGGACGGAGGAAGATGAAGAACTCGCAAGAAGCCTTGCGAAGGAATGCACGGAGAAGCATTACGGAAACGGAGTATATACACGAGGACTCATTGAGCTAACGAATTACTGCAAAAACAATTGCTACTACTGCGGAATTCAAAGGGAAAATGCGGAGGTGGAGCGGTATCGTCTTTCTAAAGAGGAGATTCTTTCCTGCTGCGAGGAGGGCTATCGCCTCGGATTTCGGACCTTTGTAATGCAGGGAGGAGAGGATCCTTATTTTACGGATGAGCGAATTGTGGACATTGTTACGGCAATTCGAGACGCATACCCTGACTGTGCGATAACCCTTTCTATCGGGGAAAAGTCCAGAGAGTCCTATGAGAAATACTATAAGGCGGGGGTGAATCGCTATCTGCTTCGTCACGAAACCGCGGATGAAGAACATTATCAGTACCTCCATCCAAAGGAGTTAAGCTGGAAGAGAAGGATGCGTTGCTTACAGGATTTAAAGGAAATCGGTTTTTCAGGTGGGCTGCGGCTTCATGGTAGGCTCTCCTCATCAGACGGTAAAGACCTTGGCGAAGGACCTCTACTTTATTCAGGAATTTCAGCCGGATATGTGCGGAATCGGACCATTTATCCCGCAGCACGCAACAAGATTTGCAAAGGAGAAGGCGGGAAGTCTTAGAGAGACCTTATTTCTTTTAGCACTTCTTCGGCTCATTAAGCCTAATCTCCTTCTTCCGGCAACAACGGCCCTCGGCACGATTGATGAGCATGGGAGGGAACTGGGGATTCTTTCCGGGGCCAATGTGCTCATGCCGAATCTCTCACCGACAGAAGTCAGGAAGAAATATCTCCTTTACGACAATAAAATCTGTACAGGAGATGAGTCTGCACAGTGCAGAGCGGACTTAGAGAAGAAAATGAAAGCAATCGGAGCGGAACTTTTAGTGGATAGGGGGATGCGAAAAAGAGAAAGAGAGCGAAATAGAATAAAAAAAGTAAAAAGAGCAACAAAAAAAGTAAAAAGGAACAATAAAAAAAGTAAATGAGCAACAGACCGCCTTGCTGTGAGCGAGAGAAACAAAAGCAAGTGCAGAAACAAATTATAATATTAAAACAGTCTATTTATTTTATCTGAACGGAATGGTTCTTTTTTTGAATAAAAGTCGAAGGGAATACTTCTTTTTCGTTAGAAGGATTTACTGCGACAATGAGGGAAAGAGAGGAATTGTGGTAGATTTCCTCATTAAATTCAAAAAGATCTTCGGACCGAAAGAAGGGAGCATCATGAACTACAATCCAAAAATCTTTAAAAAGCGGAAGAATTCATTTCCCATGAGGAAATTCTGGAGACTCTTCGTTTTTGCAGACGAAAAAGAAGAACGACAGAGCCTATATCGAATCGATCTTAGAAAAAGCAAAACCCATTTACAATCCAAACGGAAGCTTACACTGCGGAGGACTGAATCATAGAGAAGCCTCTGTCCTTTTAGCCTGTGAAATTCCGGATTTAAATGAAAAAATGATCAAACTTGCGGAAGAAATCAAGCTGGCCTTTTTACGGAAATCGTATCGTGCTTTTTGCTCCGCTCTACCTTTCCAACTACTGTGTGAACGGCTGTACCTATTGCCCGTATCATGCGAAAAACAAGACGATTGCAAGAAGGAAGCTTACGCAGGAGGAAATCAGAAAGGAAGTCATTGCTCTACAGGATATGGGGCATAAGAGACTCGCTCTGGAAGCGGGAGAGGACCCGGTACATAATCCGATTGAATATATTTTAGAGAGTATCAAGACCATTTACAGCATCCACCATAAGAATGGAGACATTCGCAGAGTCAATGTCAATATTGCCGCGACCACGGTGGAAAACTATAGAAAGTTAAAGGAAGCAGGAATCGGAACCTATATTCTTTTCCAGGAGACCTACCACAAGAAAGCCTATGAGGAGCTTCACCCGACCGGACCCGAAGCATGACTACTGTTATCACACGGAAGCGATGGACAGAGCCATGGAAGGCGGTATCGACGATGTGGGAATCGGCGTGCTCTTCGGCCTCGACAAATATCGCTATGAATTTGCAGGACTTCTCATGCACGCGGAGCACTTGGAGGCAGTGCACGGTGTGGGACCGCATACCATTTCCGTGCCGAGACTGAAGAAGGCGGATGACATCGATCCGACTCAGTTTGATAACGGAATTGATGATGAAATCTTTTCGAAGATTATTGCCTGCATTCGTATCGCCGTGCCGTATACCGGCATGATTATTTCCACAAGAGAGTCTGAAGAAGTTCGAAAGAAAGCGCTTTCTATGGGGATTTCTCAGATTTCCGGTGCGTCCAGAACCTCCGTGGGCGGCTACACGGATAAGGAAAGACCGCATGATACGGAGCAGTTTGATGTTTCCGATCAAAGAACCCTCGATGAGGTGGTCCAGTGGCTTATGGACCTTGGCTACATCCCTCTTTCTGCACTGCCTGCTATAGAGAGGGAAGAACCGGGGACCGCTTTATGGCGCTTTGTAAGTCAGGACAGATTCAAAACTGCTGTCACCCGAATGCTTTAATGACCTTGGCAGAGTACCTGACCGACTACGCAAGCCCCGAAACCAGAACATGTGGAGAAGCACTGATTAAAGAGGAACTTGCGACAATTCCGAACGAAAAGCGAATGAGAATTGCAGGGGAGCATATCGAGAGCATCTATCAGTCCAACAAGAGGGATTTCTATTTCTAGTTTTCGTATATGAAAAATTGGAAGTAGATGATTTTTATGTATTTTTGTGATTGCCGTATGGGGACAATCTGAGCCCGTGGGTTCTTAGTTTTTGGTATTGTAAAAACTTAGAACCCCTACGAGGCGAGGTTAGCGAGAGCGTGTCCCCATATGGCAATGCAAAATGAAGAAAATTCAACTCAATTATCTTCACTTTAAGGAGGAACTATGAGTTTACAGGCTACACCGCAAAGTGAGCGTATTCATATCGGCTTCTTCGGAAGGAGGAATGCAGGGAAATCGAGCTTGATCAATGCGATTGCAGGGGCAGAGAGTTTCCCTCGTTTCCAAGACCCTCGGAACGACGACGGATCCGGTCCGAAAATCCATGGAAATATTGCCCCTTGGCCCCTGTAGTGCTCATTGATACTCCGGGAATCGATGACGAAGGAAGTCTTGGGAAAATGCGTGTTTCTCGCAGTAAAGAGGTAATTCGAGAGACGGATATCGCGTTGCTTGTTTTGTCTGCGAAGGTCTTTTATAGAGGAAAAATGCCGGGAGTTTTTCAAAGGGACTTGAAAAGGAGAAGTCTCCTTCTGTTTTTTTACTCATAGTAAAGTTTCAGAGCAAAAAAAGCAGAGTCTTACAAAGGCGAAAAGCGGAAAGGAGCTGATTCCTGAAACGGAACGGCTCCTTTTGGAAGTTTTTAAAGAGGAACATATCCCTGTGATGCTGATTTTCAGTCAAGCAGACAGATTAAGCGAAACGGAGAGGGAAGTGCTGGAAGAAGCACTGGAAACCTTAGAACAGAAAAAGGGAGAATACGGCATCCAAAGTATAAAGCTGATCTCCGGTCTGTTTTCGGAGGGAAGGGGTGATTTTTACCGGAACCGGAGGAGATAAGGGGAGTGAATGCAGAGAATCCACTTCCGGAAGCGAAGAAAGCAAGGAGGGCGAAGTCGATAAGAGAAGTAAAGGCATTGAAGAAATTAAAACTGCTTTGGCAGAGTTTCTTCCTAAAAACGGAAGAAAGAAGACTTTTTTTCCGGCCTTGTGGAAGCGGGAGACTTCATTGTTCTTGTGACACCGATTGATGAGTCTGCACCGAAGGGGAGACTTATTTTTACTTTGAGCAGATGGCAATCCGAGATATTCTCGATTACCATGCCATCCCGATAGTTACGCAAGTAGAGGAATTAAAAGCCGTTATGGAAAGCCTCGGAAACAAAGTGAAGCTTGTGGTAACGGATTCGCAGGTCTTTAAAGAAGTGGAAAGCATCCTTAAGAAGAATATCCCGTTAACTTCCTTTTTCTATTCTTATGGCAAGATATAAGGGCTTTCTGGATTACGCAATGGAAGGCTGTGCGATTTTGGATTCGTTGGAAGAAGGGGATAAAATCTATATTGCGGAAGGTTGCACCCATCACAGACAGTGCGGAGATATCGGTACGGTGAAGCTTCCTAGAATGATTGAGAAATACAGCGGAAAAACCCTTGACTTTGTTTTTACAGGAGGAAAGGGCTTTCTCTCTGAAGAAAAGCGCCAAGGAATCAGGCTGATGATTCATTGTGGTGCTTGTATGCTGAGTGAAAGAGAAGTACAATCTCGGTACCGGGATTTTCTGGATAGGGAGATTCCCATCTGCAATTATGGACTTGCTATGGCAAAGATGACGGGGATTTTGGACCGGGCGGTTAAGATGCTGTAAGAGGAAGAATGAAATAAGAACAGGGTAGGAATCAGGATAAGAACGGCGTAGAAACAGGATAAGAACAGTATAAGACGAAGGAAGGACTTTTCATGGTGCGTTTGATACATACAGCGGATTTACATTTGGATTCTGCATTTTCTTCCCGCTTTTCGAAGGAAGAGGCGGAGGAGAGGCGGCAGAGCTTACTTATGGCTTGGAACAGGCTTTTCTTATGGTATAGAGAAAAAGGTACAGGCTGTTTTGATAGCGGGAGACTTATTTGACAGCGCAGTAGTATCCCGCTCTACGATGGAGATTTTTCTTTCTTCAATTAGGCGGAAATCCCGATATTTCCTTCTTCTATTTAAGAGGCAATCATGATACGGAAAATACTTTTCGCTTTCAGGAAAACCTGCCGAAGAATCTCTTTCTTTTTTCAAAGGGAGGGAAGAAATATCGCTTAAAATGAGAAGTTGATTTTGGCGGGGAAAGAGTATTACGGAAGTACGGAAAGAAACAAAGACGGTTTTCCGGGGCAGTCCTTTTGGGATTTCAAGGAAGAGGACTGCAATCTTTTCATGCTGCACGGGGAGCTTACCGAGTCGGACATACGATATCCTTTAGAGCCTGCTTCCGGAATAGGGGTTAGGAACGAGGAAAGTGCTGAGCAGGATAGAAATGCGGAAAACGAGTGCAGGACAATGCAGGAATCTCCTTAAAAGCACTTTCCCGCTACCCTGTTCATTATCTTGCTCGAGCATATCCATAAAAGAGGGGAAGGACAGTTTGGCAGTATACGTTATGCTTATCCCGGTTGTCTGCAGGGAAGAGGCTTTGATGAAGAGGGAGAGAAGGGATTTTTCTATCTGGAGGTCAATGAAGAAACGAAGGAAACTCAAACGGAATTTATTCCCATAAAAGAGGGGGAGTTCGGATTTTAGAGTTGGAGCTTTGTGAAGAAGACGACAGCCTCTCGCCTTGGAAAAGATAGAAGAAAAAATAAAGGAAGAGGCTTGTACGGAGAAAGACAGCCTAAGGATTCTCTTAAAGGGGGAAAAGAGTCCCGAGGGAGAACGAAATCTTCGCTATCTGGAGAGAGCACTCTCTGAGAGATTCTCTATGTAGAAGTCAAGGAAGAAAGCCGGCTTTGTGCTTCGAAAAGAAGATTATATCCATGAAAAGAGCTTAAAGGGTGAGTTTTTACGCATGGTCAGTGATAGCGAAAGCTTGAGTGAAGAGGAAAAGGAAAAGATTATTTTGCTCGGAATCGGGCTTTTACAGGGAGAAGAATTATGATTATCCAATCTTGTCATATAGCACAATTTGGAAAGTGGAAGGAGAAGAACTTCGACTTTTCGAGGGCTTAAATCCTTTCCTTTGGGGAAAAATGGAGAAGGGAAGACTACCCTGATGCATTTCTTTCACATCCTATTTTTACGGATTATCCGGCGAGAGAAAGCAGGATGTTTCCGAAAAATGAGAGGAAGCATTACATGCCGTTTCAAGGCGGAAGCTTGGAGGAATATCCATTTTCAGAAAAATGGAAAAGAATTATATCCTGAGAGGAGCTTTGGGCTTAGAAAGGCGGAGGACAGCTTTCGCCTCTTGGAGGAAAAACGGGAAGGATAGCCATGATTTTACGGAAAATATAGGAGAAGAGCTGTTTTCTCTGGATAGTGAAGCCTTTCAAAGGGTTTGCATGATCAGCCATGAGGACCTTTCCCTTCACTTTAATTCAACCGTACATGCCAAGCTTGGAAATGTTTCCGATGATGACGAAGATATGAAGAAGTTCCAGAAGGTGCAGGATACTTTAAAAGATGCCATCAATGCACTTTCCCCGAATCGACGAACCGGTGCCATTTTTAAGAAGAAAATGGAAGAGGAGAGTCTTAGTATAGGGACTCTTCCAAAAAGAAGGAAGAGGAGGAACGGGCGCTTGCTTTAGAAACAGAGGTGCTTCGTCTGGAAGAAGAGAGCAGAAAGAAGGAAGAAGAGGAAGAAAAGCTGGCAGAAGAAGTCCGGAAGGGCATTCTGGAAAAGGAGAGCCTTGGAAAAAGAGTGGAGTACAAGAAACTTTCGGAAGAGTTGGAAAAGGCCCGTTTCCGCTATGAAAAATGCAAAAATGGTATTATCAGGAGCGATACGAGGATTTAAGCTCTTTAGAGCGGGACAATCTTTGGAAGGAGGAGATGCAGGAGCTCAGAGAGAAGATTGCTTTACTGAAAGAAGGAGGCCGAACAGCCTGTTGAGTCTGTTCTTCCGGAAGTAGAGGAAGAGAAAGAGAAGAGAAATCCGCTTCCCTTCCTTCTGCTTTTTTTATTGCAGGACTTTTTCTCCTTCTTTTTGTTCTTAAAATTGCAGGTTTCCCTCTTCCGCTTCCCGGAAGTCTTTCTCTTTGATTGCGCTGCTTTTGTCCTGCATTGCTTTTGCCGTTTTTTACGGAGAAAAGGAGAAAAAACAGCGGGCCGTAGGAAAGAGGAGTTTGGAAGAAGAGAAAAGACGAAAGACGGAGTCCCTTAGAATTCTATCTTTGGAAGAGTTGCTTACCCGTTTCCATAAGCTGGAGGATATGCTTTCCTTGGAAAAGGAAGAGAAAGAAAGAAAAAGAAGAGTTGGCTGCTTTTATGGAAAAAAAGAAGGAGAAATAAAGGAAATCTCCGAGGAAGAGTATGTTTCCCTGGAAGAGAGTCAGAAACAGCTTGATGCAGTAAGAAAAAGAGCAGGAGTTCTTACGGGACAGAATCAGGGAGAAGCGAGAGGAAAGGGAAGATCGGGTGGAAAGCCTGAAAGCCCTGTCCGAGCAGGAAAGAAGACTTTAGCTACAAGAGAGGAAAGAATTGCAATGGAGGAGCGGATTCACATCCTCCAGGCATGCAAAGAATACATGGAGAAGGCAAAGGAAGCTTTTTCTTCCGAGTATAGAGGGCCAATCCTTGAGGGCTTTGTTCACTACTTCTATGCACTATGCGGAGTGGAGCAGGAATTTGCCATTACGGATGAGCTGGAAATTGAGTTTATAGAAAGGGGAATCCGTAGGAATCTGGCGTATTTTAGTGAGGGCTTACAGGATCTCTGTCGTTTTGCTTTAAAGCTCGCTGTTTTTTTGATGCTATGTTCCCGGGAGAAAAAGCCGGTCCTCTTCCTGGATGATCCCTTCAGTCATTTTGATGATGAAAAAGGAAAGAAAGGTCTTGCTTTACTTACAGAGCTTGCAAAGGATAGACAGGTTTTCTACTTTACCTGCTCTTCCATGCGTGCAGTAAACTAAAACACAATACATGTAATAGAAGAAGGGGCTGTAAAAACAGCCCTTTTTGTATGAAAAAGTGATTTTTAGCAGACTTTATCAGGCTTTCATTCTCTCAAAAAAATAATCATTCGATAAAGATAAAACTGCCTTATATATTAAAAAAATAATACCGATATACATACATGAGGTAGTATTTTAATATATTTTCCTGCAGAAAAATAGAGGATGAAAAAGCAGGGAGAAAAAGGAACGGTAAAAGCCAGAGAATCTGCGGATGGAAAAGCATTTACTATCTGCAGGAAGGCAGCGTTTTAGCAGACAAAGAAAGAGGTGAGGGAGAAGGATGAAAAAAAGAATGAAAAAATGGCTTAGCAGTTGCAGCGGCAATCATGATTCATCGCAATGGGCATCAACGGGTTTTGCAGGAGACTTTGATACAGACCAAAACCTGAGTTTTTTTGGAGGCTCGGGAACTGCAAACGTCGGTGTACACTCGACCGGTCAAGCTTTTGGGAAACACGGTATCCTTTGATAAGGTGATTTTGGTAGAAGAAGGTGGAACAGAAGGAGTAGATGAACCCTATGTTAAAGCTGGAAATATACGATTCGTCCGGTACTAGATGACGGCTCGTAGACACCATTAATGCCGGTCTTACTCCGGATGTTGCGGCGACCTACAAAAAGGGACAACTACGATTTCGGACGGAACCAATACAATCCTTGTAGAGCCCGGACAAGCGGCACAGATTACAGGCGGTACGGAGAAGACCGCGGAGTTTAAGGCGGATACCTATACTATGCCTACAGCAGTGATTACCGCACCGGCTGTACAGACCTTTACCAAAGACGGTCAGCTTCAGCTTTGACACTACACAGTTTACAAAAGCCGGGAGTCTATCGCTTTTGTCATTACAGAGAGTGATCCGGATGGAGCCAATAAGGATGATGTAGAAGATACCGGCGGAAAAGGAGAAAATGGAGCAGGTCAGCAGGATGTTCCTTATCAGAGAGAGCGTTTTTTGGATGTTTATGTCAGATCGAAAGATACAGCAGGCGTAATCACGTACGAAATCTACGGTTATGTAATGCATAGCGGAGATACGGATAAGGATCACAATGCAACCGGAAATAAGTGGGCTTTTGCATAAGAACTCCGGATTTGACGGCGGTAAACAAAAAGGAAACGGAAAGCTTACTCCGCAAGGTTATACAAAATATACGCCGAGAAAAGTAAAGATTAAAAAGAAAATCAGCTGGTTTGGTGCCGACGGATACACTTTTCCCCTTTACGATTCAATTGTTGCATGGCGCAACACAGACCGTTGCAGGCAAATGACAACAAAGATATGCAAATTAAGGTAAAGTATCCGGGATTCACTGCGACAGCTCCCAATACTTATGAGATTATGACCATTGATCAATTTAACGCAGCGGTGCAGGAAATCTGAAGCACGATGATGAGGTGGAAATCATCGGTTTACCGAAGAGCACTACAGTAGTGGTAAAGGAGCAGAACAAAGAACTTTGTCGGTGCGGTAAAGTCGGATCTGACAGGCTATAAGTCCATTGATTTGATTGATGCCAATAAGGATACTTCTATCACGGTGGGAACTAAGGCTTTTAAAGCCGGATACCACTTCTACGGATCCGGATTCTTTCTCCGATGAAGTATCCAAACAGTTGACAAACAATGACTTGGGTCTTCTCTACCACAACCATGTGGATGAGATTACGCCGACGGGTGTAGTACTTACGGTAGTACCTTATGCAATGATGATTTTTGTTTCTATCAGCATGGCATTTATGTTCCTTACTAAGAGAAAAGAAGAATAATCGGGGAGGCGGAAGATGAACATTGGCGTTATTGCCGCGAAAGTCGGGGACAAAGTGATTGTCGTTTTTGCGGTAATACTCATGGTTCTTCTGATGAGCTACGGAAGTTTCTCCCTGTGGTATACCTATATGACCATGCAGGAGGGCTTTCTGAACAATGAACTGATGGCGTTAAAGCCCTTCGCGGATAAGGATGGAAGCTTAAGCTTCCAAGATCTCCTTATGATAAATGAAGATGTGCGGGCTTGGATTACCATAGACGATACCCATATTGACTACCCTATGGTACAGGGTGAGAACGATATGGAATATGTCAATAAAGATGTAATGGGGAACTTTTCCCTTTCCGGTTCCATTTTTCATGAGCTACCGGAACAAGCCCGATTTTTCCGACCCCTATATCCTGACTTATGGACACCACATGGATAATGGAGGGATGTACGGAGATGTAATGCAGTTCATTGAACCGGAATATTTTGAAGCGCATCGGACAGGAAGCCTGATATTACCGGACAAGATAAGGAAGTTGGAGATTTTTGCGTGTTTTGAGGGGGATGCCTATGACCCCTACATCTACAATGTTTTGGATAAGGATGGCAATATGGGAGGATTTCTGGGATATATCCGGAAAAATGCCCAACAGTATAGAGAGATTAATATAAAGGATACAGATCAGATTATCAGCTTATCCACTTGTGTCTCTGCTTCCACCAATGGACGAATGGTGGTATTTGCCCGCATCAATCCATAGAAAGAGAGGGAAATATGGGGAGGGGAAAACGAATCGTTTGCCTAATTGTGTTTGCCCTGATGATTTCTTCGGGGCTGGTCTTTTCCTCAAAAGCGGGAGAGAGTGCCTTCGGCACACTTCCACCGGTGAAAGTGGAGATTCCCTTTAGTGTGGAACTGCTTGGAGATGATGCTCCCGTTACGGATTTTCGTGTCTATATGGAGCCCTCTGTTGAGAGTCCCAACGCAACTTTGCCGGAACCCTACTATCTGGATATTCGAAGTGAATCGAGAAGGGAAGATCGCAGCTTCGGAAAAATGTTGTTTTATGGCCCGGGACGATATTTTTTTATAAGATTAAGCAGGAACAGAAAAAAATTATGAGGGCTTTCACTATGACAGTACGGTCTATGACTTGGAGATAGAAGTGCTGGAAGCGGATATGGATGCCAAGGGAAATGCAGTTTCTCCTTACCTCTATGCAATTGTTCACGGGAAGAAGGAAGGGGAAAATAAAGAAACGGAGTATTTTACCTTTATAAACTCCTATAAGGCGACGAAGACGGAAAAGTCTTTGGCTCTTTCCGAAAAAGGACTTCCTCCATCCAATCAGCTGTCTGCGCCTCATACAAAAAAGAGAGGTACTGGGGAGCAGAGCGAGGAATGGTCGGGAAATTACAGGGGGTGATTCCCAAAAGCTCTACGACTTGCAAGGAAAATGGCGACTAGCGATGAAAGCAGTATGATGCTTTACGGACTTGCAACGATTTTTACGACGGAAGTCTTCTCCTTTGGCTTTACAAAGTTAAGAAGCACAAAGAGGAGATGAAAGAAGAGCTTAAGAAAGAAAAGAACAACTAACTTCATAAGGTCATTTCCATAGCCCGGTAGAAAACGATAGTTTGTTAGAGAGAGGGAAGGTGGGAATCCGGAAACCGCTGTTTTTAAGTGCATGCTCGGATGAGCGTAAGGGATGCATGAAGAGACTGCGGTTTTTTTAGTGGAGAAAAAGCTTGTCCGATTATGAAGTATAGGCAAGACAGGGATTATCGTGTAAAATAAGATGAAATCTACAGATGGTTTTTTAAGGCTAAGATTGTTATACTAGAAAGGTCTGATGAAATGAAACTGGCACTGATTGTGAATCAAAAAAAAGAGGATGCGGAGAGTTTTCAGAATATTATTTTGCAGAATCTTGCGGAGAGAAAGATTCATCCGGAGCTGTTTTTAAATAAAAATTTTCAAAGGGATGATTTTACAAATACCGATTGCATCATTACTCTTGGAGGAGACGGTACGATTTTACATACGGCGGGAGTGCTGGAAGGGATGGAAGTGCCTATTTTGGGCATCAATACCGGGCACCTCGGCTATTTGACCGAGATTCGGAAGAGAAGAGAAATAGACGGTGCAATTACAAGACTTTTGGCAGGAGACTATGTTGAGGACCGGAGGTCCATGTTACGAGGGAAGATTGTTCGGGAGGGAAAAAGAGATTTTTTTCCCGTCTTGCTTTGAATGAAATTCTGTTTTCCAGAGTCAGAGGGGTCAGTATTCATCATTTTCAGGTGTTTTGCGACGGTATGGAGCTGGTTCGATATTCTTCGGATGGAATCATTATTTCCACCCCCACCGGATCGACTGCTTACAATTTATCTGCGGGAGGCCCTATTATTTCTCCGGAAGCACAGGTCTATATCATGAATCCCATCTGTGCCCACAGCTTTAACAACAGAGCGGTGGTTTTGGATGATCGTCGTGTGTTGGAGATTATCATGGAAAAAGGAGATCAGGTCCTTTCCTTTGATGGGGAAGAGCCTGTGGAACTGTTTTCCAAAGACAAGATCATTATTGAAAAAGGCTAAAGAAGAGACGGTGCTGGTGAAGTTTTCCGGAGAAAGCTTTCTGCATACTTTAAGAGAGAAGATGGCATTGGTTTAGAGGGCGTTCAGAAAGGGTAACGATGAAGAAGAGCCGACAGAATGGTATACATTCCCTAATGACTGCGCTTCATTATAAAAGAAATCCTCAAAAAGGAGGAAGAGCATGCTTGAGCAACTGATGGTGAAGGATTTGGCATTGATTGAGAAATCGCTTGTCGAATTCGGCCCCGGCTTAAATATATTAACGGGAGAAACCGGAGCCGGAAAGTCTATCCTGCTCGGCTCCATTCAGCTTGCCTTGGGGCAGAAGGCGAATAAAGATATGATTCGTCACGGGAAGGAGCAGGCCGTAATCGAGCTTTCCTTTTCGTTAAAGAAGGAAGAGGAGAAGGCACTTGAAGAGCTGGAAGAAGACCTGGAGATTGAAGAGGGGAGCCTTTTCATTCGCAGAAAGATTTCCGAGAAAAAGTCGGATATTCGGGTAAATGACCTTGCCGTAACACTGGGAAAGTTAAAGGAAATCAGCGGGGAACTCCTGGATCTGCACGGCCAGCATGAGCATTACAGCCTTCTTAAGGAAGGAGCACAGCTTGTGATTTTAGACAATTATCTGGAACGAAAGGGAGAAACGATTCTTTCTGCGGTAAAGGCAAGTTACGAAAAACTATCGGGAGAAGAAAAAAAGCGCTGGAACAGTATCGACTTCCCGATACGGAAAAGACTAAGAGAACTGGATTTTCTGAACTTTGAGTTGGAGGAGTTGCAAAATGCGGCTTTTAGAAGTCGGAGAAGAGGAGCGGATTGCAAAGGAATACTCCTTTTATGAGAATATGGATCATCTGAAATCTTTGCTTTTACGCGTACAGGACAATCTTTCCGGGATGGATTTTCATGCTCCGGTAAAAGAACTGGAAGAAGCAGTCGGATATGATGATTCTTTACAGAATCTATTGGATACTGCCTACGAGCTGGAAGCGGTAGGAGAAGACTGCTTAAGAGGAGCAGCACATTATCTGGACCATGCAGAAGTGGACGAGGAGAAGTTCCATCTTCTGGGAGAACGTTTGGATACGATTCGTACCGTGATGATGAAGTATGGCGGTTCGGAGGAAAAAGGCCTTAAAGGCGATGACGGAAAAGGAAGAGCGGAAACGTTTTCTGGAAGACTATGAGATAGAACGGGAAAAAGGCGGAGAAGGAATTGCGTTTTTTTCTTTTGAAGAGCTGGAAAAGAAGGCGGAAGCCCTGTCCGAAGTAAGGCAAAAGGTTGGAAAAAGAGTTGGAAAAAGCTCATCCAAAAAGAAATGCAGGATATGGGATTTCTGGATACACAATTTGCCTTTCAGTTTCAAAAAAAGAAGGAGATTACGGAAAAGGGCTTTGATGAGGTAGAATGTTTCGTCAGTTTGAACCCGGGAGAGCCGCTTAGGGCGCTTCGAGAAGTGGGAAGCGGAGGGGAGCTTTCTCGTATTATGCTTTCCATTAAGACCGTTTTTGGCTGATACGGATGCGGTTCCGACTCTTATCTTTGACGAGATTGATACCGGTATTTCCGGAAGAACGGCGGAAAAGGTGGGGGAGAAGCTGCAAAAGATAGCAGCAAAGCACCAGGTTATCTTGATTACACATCTGCCGCAGATTGCAGCGAAGGCGGACAGGCATTTTCTCATTGAAAAAAATGTAGTGGACGGAAAGACGAAAACAGAGATTCACGCACTGTCGGAAGAGGAGTCTGTTGAGGAGCTTTGCAAGGCTTTTTAGAGGGGAAGGATCTGACTGAGGAAGCTCTCCAGAATGCAAGAAGCTTTGAAGAAGAAAGCAGAACGGAAATAATGCGAAGGAGTTCAAGATGAAAAATATACTATTTTTGGCGTCGGAAGCGGTTCCCTTTATTAAGACCGGTGGTCTTGCGGATGTGGTGGGTTCTCTTCCCAGAGAGGTAGACAAGAACTATTTTGATGCCCGAATCATGATTCCCAAGTATATGTGTATGAAGGAAGATGACCGGAACAATCTGCAGTATGTAACGCACTTTTACATGGACTATATGGGACAATCCCGTTATGTCGGGGTGTTGAAGAAGGAAGTGGACGGGGTTCTTTACTACTTTATAGACAATGAATATTATTTTGCCGGAAACAAGCCTTATGGAAACTGGTACTGGGATCTGGAAAAGTTCTGCTTTTTCTGTTATGCCGCTCTTTCCGCTTTGCCGCTTTTGAATTTTCATCCGGATGTAATTCATTGCCATGATTGGCAGACGGGATTGGTGCCGGTTCTTTTAAAGGATCGTTTTGCGGGAGGGGAGTTCTTCCGTTCTATTCGCTCTGTTTTTACAATTCACAATCTGCGCTTTCAGGGAACTTGGGACAAGAAGACGATACAGCGTTTTACAGAGCTTTCCGACTACTATTTTACTCCGGATAAGCTCGAATTTCAAGAAGGATGCCAATCTCTTAAAAGGCGGTCTTGTTTATGCGGATGCCATCACAACGGTAAGTAGGACCTATGCGAAGGAAATCCAGACCGCTTTCTATGGGGAAGGGCTGGAGGGGCTTTTACAGGCAAGAGACCATGACCTTCGCGGTATTGTAAACGGAATTGATTACAATGCATGGAATCCGAAGAGAGACCCTTACCTTGCCTATCCGTATGATAAGGTAAGCGTGCATAAGGAAAAGGGAAAGAACAAGCGGGATTTGCAGGAGAGTCTTGGACTTGCCGTAGATGATGAGACAATGCTGATTTCCATGGTAACGAGACTGACGGACCAAAAGGGCTTGGATCTTGTGGAGCGTGTTTTTGATGAGCTTTGCCAGGATAGAGTACAGTTTGTGATTTTGGGAACCGGAGATGAGCATTATGAGAACCTCTTCCGCTACTTTGCATGGAAGTATCCCGATCGGGTCTCCGCACAGATTTATTATTCGGAGGAAATCAGTCACAAGATTTATGCCGGCAGTGATGCCTTCCTGATGCCTTCGCTTTTTGAACCTTGCGGACTTTCTCAGTTGATTTCACTGCGCTATGGAACGATTCCTATCGTAAGAGAGACGGGGGGACTATGTGATACGGTAGAGCCCTTTAATGAATATGAGAAGAAAGGTACGGGCTTCTCTTTCTCCAATTACAACGCACATGAAATGATGGCGTGTGTACGATATGCGGAGCGTATTTACTATGACGATAAGAAGTCCTGGAGAGGACTTGTGAGTCGAGCAATGAAGGCGGACTTCTCATGGAAGAGCTCCGCATTACAGTATCAGGAGCTCTATGACTGGCTCGTAGAGTGGAGATAAGGCTTGTGTTTAGCATTACTTTGTGATTTTGCCTCTGACGGAAGAAAAGTGAAACAGGGCGGGACGAATCGAGATTCTGCCGGAATAGAAAGGGATAGAGAGAAAGCGAAACATGGGCTTTTTCATGGAACAGTTGTTATCAAATTATTTACTGATGTCGGCACTTGTTTCCTGGTTTGTGGCACAGCTTATGAAAACCGCTATTGATGCCTATTTTCAATAAAGGAATAAACTGGGAAAGAATGACCGGATCCGGCGGGATGCCTTCCAGCCATTCTTCGACGGTTGTTGCTTGGCTACCGCTGCCGGTGTATCTTATGGTGTAGACAGTGCTATTTTTGCAGTGGCACTGATCTTTGCTATTGTAGTTATGTATGATGCGACAGGGAGTGAGGCGAGAGACGGGAAAGCAGGCCGTGATTTTAAACCGGCTTTTTATTGGATAATCCTTTCTCCTGGACCGGAAAAGAGTTTGAAAAAGAAGCTGAAGGAGTACGTCGGACACAGCCCTTTACAGGTTTTGATGGGGGCTATTTTGGGACTTATGATCGCACTCATAATGGGATATTTATATGAATTTATTTTTTTATTTAAAGAGGGAGAGAAGGAGAGTCAGCTTTCGTTCTTATCTCTTTTTTTCGTATTGCTTCTTTCCGTCTTGTTTTCTCAACTCCTGTAAAAGGGATTGCCATAAGCGGGAAAGACGGAAAATGTACCGGGCTACAGCAAGGCGGAAGCCATGCTGGTCCTCGGATCGGAAAAGAAACCGTTACCAAAACATCATGGGGACCGGAAGTTTGGGATCTCCCGATTACGGGACAGCTGGAAAAAGACCTATGGAGCCTATTTTATTGATAAGACCAAAAGAATTTTCTGCAGGATATCCGTACCTTAAATCTCCTTGCGGAGGAAAAGGGAATCCAGCCCAACAGTACGGAGATGGAAGGGATACGAAAGGCGGCAAATAAGTTCTACACCGCCCTGTCCGAGGAAGATAAGGCTTTTTTCGGAGATTGTACGGAAAAAGGATGTAGTGGATATGTATACCGCTTATTTTACGGCGGAAAAAACAGTGGATGCGCTTCTTTCCAAAGGTGGATACAGAGCTGAGTGCGGCGGAATCTAAGGTTATCCGGATAGAGCAGATTGTCGTAAGTGATGAAGAGACGGCCAGAGATCTCTTGGAAAAGGTGAGAACAAGCGGAGCGAACTTCACCTACTATGCAAGACAGTATTCGGAGGATCCGGAGTTTCAAAAGCAACTTTCCTTCGGAGAAAAGGAAGATAAAGTCTATGAAACGGCATTTTCCTTAAACAACAATGAAATTTCCGACATTGTTTCGGAAAACGGCAAGTTTTATATCATAAAAATGCTTGGATTCCTATGATGAAGAGGCGACGAAGGATAGAAAAAGAAAGACTGGAGCAATCCATTCGAGTGTTGCGCTTTAATGAAAGCTATGATGCATATCAGAAGGAGCATATTGTGCGTTTTCAGAGAGCCTTTCTGGAAGACAATCGACTTGCATGCAGGAGAAGGCAGCACGGCGGACTTCTTCTTTTCCGTGTATCAGGAGTATGTGAAGATAGATAAATAGAAAGAAGAAATAAAAAGGGGCTGTAAAAATTAAAAATAATTTTCTAAGCAATATAGGTCTGAACTTGGGGCACGCTCTCGCTAGCTTCGCCACGTAACGGATACTAAGCGAAAAACTGCGTTTCTCTTGTTTTTCGCACCTCAGTTCAATAAAACGAGATGCAACCCCTCTCATTTCCGGTTTAATGCCATAGTGGGTTGAAAATGAATACATTCCGGGAGGTTGCATCCCGACTTACAAAAGAGACTGGCAGTAGCTGGTCTCTTCTTTAATGATGGAGGATGGTGAAGTGCTCAGCACCGTCATCCTCTCAGCTACCTTTATCATGAGTCTGAAGTCTGTCAGGGCTTCCGCTACAATCGGCACATAAGTGCCCTTAACAGGCTGAAGGACGAGTGATACTTCCTTGCTTTTTCTTTTGCTTATACGATATTCTCATCAGGTTGGCGGCAGAAACGGAGGATATCATGGCAAACTTTTTACCTATGAAGAACGTTTAACACTGCAGAGACTCCTGAAGGAGGGTCTGTCATTCAAGAAGATCGCCGCACAGCTGCATAAGGCTCCCTCCACTATCTCACGGGAAGTCCGAGTATGCGGTAGAAATCGCCACAGGGAAAACCCGGCTATTCCTTCAATGCGTGCAAGAACAGGTTCATTTGCAAAATCAAGGCTCCTTCCCTCTGCGGAAACGAATGCACTCGCAAAGGCAGTTCCGGAACCATGTGTCGGCTTTGCCGTTGTAACGAGCATTGCCCGGAATTCGTGGAAGAAGTCTGCACTGTCAGGGTTCATGTCCCCTATGTCTGCAATGCTTGTCCGACGATCGATACGTGTACCTTGCTCAAGACCTTTACGACGCTCAGAAGGCACACCTGAAATCACATCAGGTCATCTCTGAATCAAGAAGCGGACTGTCTACCAGTGAGGAGGAGATCGAACGGCTGAACCGGATCATTACTCCGCTTGTGAAGCAGGGGCATTCGATCCATGAAATCTATATCACTAACCAGGACAAACTGATGTGTAGCGAGAAGACTATTTATAACTACATCGATGACTGTCTTCTGGAAGTCCGCAACATCGATCTCCCCAGAAAGGTCCGCTTCCGTTCCCGGCGTAAGAAACCGGAGTTCAAGGTCGATAAAGGCTGCCGCATCGGTCGCTCCTATAAGGAATTCGAAAGTCTTTATGGAAAAAGAATCCCGATAATACTGTCGTCCAGATGGACTCTGTGATTGGAACAATCGGTGGGAAATGTCTTCTTACAATCCACTTCGTGGAATCATCTCTGATGCTAGCTTTCCTGCGTGACGCCAATACGTCCCAGTCTGTAATCGATGTATTTGAATGGCTGGATAACCGTCTGGGCGGAAAACTGTTTAACAAACTCTTCCCTGTGATAGTAACTGATAACGGCAGTGAGTTCTCCAATCCGAAAAAGATCGAGTACAGGAGCTATCCTGTTGAAGGGTACAGTTTCCGCCGGACCAGCATCTACTACTGTGACGCCGGTTGCCCTCACCAGAAAGGTGCCATTGAAGTCAATCATGAGCTGATCCGCCGGGTTCTCCCCAAAGGAACTAGTTTTGACAACCTGGTACAGAAAGATGTAACCAGGATGATGGATCACATCAATTCCTACAAACGAAAAAGCTGAACGATCGCAGTCCCTACGAAACGTTCAGCTTCCACTACGGAGAAGAGGTCTTGAAAGCTTCTGGGATGCACTCCAGTTGCCGCTGAAGACATTTTGCTGAAAGCCTACACTTCTCAAGTAATAATCATGACAGAGCCGCCAACACCACAAGACTATACCAGCAAAGCAGGGTGGATTCTCCGATTACAAAAATCGAGAGGGAGTCGACCTCCCTTTGGCATGTCTGTCAAGGTCATCATACACGAAAAAATGGCCTTGAACAGGTTGCATCTCGTGTACAAACGGAGCATTTCACTTACAAATCTGGCATCTGGCATACAAAACTGGCGTTTCGTTTACAAATATGCAGTTTTCAATTTACAAACAAGCACCTCGCCTTACAAACAAGCGTCTCGGATTACAACTCAGCCTTGTTTTTCGCAAGTACCGACAGGGCTCAGACTACCCTGCATTCAGACCTATATTGCAAAGAATTCCTTTATTATTTTTGATTTTTACAGTCCCTTTACGATTCATTCTAGAGGGCTACGATGATCCCTTTGTCGTTGGCATAGATGGTAGCGACTCCTCTTGCATTCGTGATTACAATATCTCTAAACTTTGCCGCCTTTTTCGAAATCAGCCTTTACCTGCTCTGCTCTTTCCGGGTCGTTTACATGGGTGATGACGAGGCGCTTATTTTTACGGCATCGACTCCACCTGCTTTTTCTACGGCAAGCTCCACCATTTTTCTTGAGCGCTTTTTGCATCCCTCTTTGTTGCCCGAATTGTACGATGGCACCATCTACCGCTCCCATTACGGGTTTAATGTTTAGATGCACTGGCAAGGAAAGATTTCACACCGGTAAGGCGTCCGTTTTTTTCCGCAAGGTGTCCAGACTTTCCAGTACAAAAAGGGTGGTGATTTCGGAACATTCCTTTTTCGATTAGGGAAACAACTTCTTCAAAGCTCTTTCCCTGCTTCCTTCAATTCCTGAATTTCTATGCAGAGCTTACACTCTCCGGCACTTGCGGAATTGGAGTTAAAGATATGAATCTTTTTCTTTTCTTCTCCGGCATTTTCCTCGTAAAGGCTCTGCCCTATTGTTGCAGCCTGAAAGGTTCCGGATAGCTTAGCGGATAGAGTCACAATATATATTTCCTCCGCATCCGACTCCGCAATCGCCTTCTGAAAGGCCTCCGGGGAGGGACAGGCGGTCTTTGGTCCGACAGGAGATTCCTTAACTCTTTTTAAAAAATCCAATTGATCAAAATGCTCATCATCCAAGATGGAGTAGGAAGCGATTTCAGGGTGAGGGGAACGCTACGGAAGACGGGATTCTTCTGCATTTCCTCCGTAAAATCTCCACAGCTGTCGGCAATAATTTGGTATGACATAAGTCCTCCCCTTTCTTATCTATAGGTTTAAAAATCTCTTGCGTTATAAAACACCGGAAGAGAATAGTATTGTCTTTTTTAAAAAATAATGTAGTTTTTAAAACTACATTGGAATTATAACGAGCATACCATAGCACTGTCAAGCTATCCTTGACAGAGCGCAGTACTTGCAATAAGATTTTTCAAGAGAGAGTGGAGAAAGGAAGGACTTATGCCAACGAAAGAAGCTAAGACGTCCCACAATACGGAAAGAGATATTCTGGTCACAGGTCATCGTAATCCGGATACGGATTCTATCTGTGCCGCTATTTCCTATGCCCGTTTTAAAAAATAAATACAATAAAACGAATCACTATATCCCCTGCAGGGCGGGTAGCTTGAATGCGGAGACAAGCTTTGTCCTTGATTATTTTAAGGAAGAAAAGCCGCGCCTCTTGGAGAGTGTCAAAACACAGGTGTCGGACGTGGCTTATCGGAAAACCCCGGGTGTCCCGAAAAATATGTCCTTAAAACAGGCCTACCAGATTATGCGGGACAGCCATGTGGTAACTCTTCCTGCGGTGACGAAGCAAGGAATATTAGAGGGGCTGATTACAATTTCGGATATTGCAAAATCCTATATGAATGTCTATGATTCCGCTATCATTTCTACGGCGAAGACACAGTATAAGAATATTTTAGAAACCCTGGAGGCAACCCGGATTACGGGAGATATTGAACGCTTCTGCCAAAAGGGAAAGGTCGTGATTGCGGCAGCCAATCCGGAGATGATGAATTACTATATTGAACCGCATGATATCGTAATCCTCGGAAACCGGGCGGAAAGTCAGCTCTCCGCTTTAGATAACGGTGCGGACTGCATCATTATCTGTGAAGGAGCAAATGCCTCTCCGACCATCCGTGACCTTGCCGAGCAAAACGGCATGATCATCATGGTAACTTCTTATGATGCCTATACGGCGGCACGCCTCATCAATCAATCTATCCCGATTGACTTCTTCATGACGAAGGAAGGAATCCTGAGTTTTCAGGAGGAAGACTATGTAGATGATATCCGGGAAGTTATGGCGAGCAAAAGGCATAGAGACTTCCCGGTTTTAAGTAAGGAAGGAAAATACCTCGGGATGATTTCCCGAAGAAACCTGATGGGTGCCCATGGAAAACAGGTTATTATGGTAGACCATAACGAACTCGGGCAAGCGTTGGAAGGGATGGAAAATGCAGAGATTCTGGAGATTATCGACCATCACCGGCTGGGAACCATACAGACCCTTTCTCCGGTCAGCTTCCGGAAATCAACCTCTGGGTTGTTGCAGCACCATTATTTACAAAATCTATCAGGAAAAATGGAGTGAAGGTGGATAAGAAAACGGCAGGGCTTCTGATGTCCGCCATCATTTCCGATACTCTGCTCTTTCGTTCCCCCACCTGTACACCCGAGGATGAAAAGGCTGCACGGGAGCTTGCAAAAATTGCGGGCGTCGATATTGAGGCTTATGCAATGGAAATGTTTGCAGCAGGCTCCAATTTAAAACAAAAAGACAGATAAGGAAATCTTTTATCAGGACTTTAAGATCTTTACCGCAGGGAAGATTCGTTTCGGCGTGAGTCAGGTTACTTCTTTAAATGAAGAAGAGCTGGACGGTTTAAAAGAGAGATTACTGCATTTTGCGAAGAGCGCTCTGGAAAAAGAGAATTTGAACATGGCCTTTGTGATGCTTACGAATATTCTTCGTCAGGATACGATTCTTCTTGCAGTAGGTCCCCGTTCCGGAGAGCTGATCAATATGGCCTTCTCCCTGGAGAGCGAAAAGGTGGTTTATACGCTTCACGGGAGAGCGTAGAAGGTTATTCACGCACGAATTCCCGAGCTGGTTTCAGAAAGAAACAGCTGATTCCGCCCTTTCTCTTTTGCGGAACAGTTATAATTATAATAAATCATCAGTGGTTCCCGAGCATCCTCTTCCGCAAAGACGCTCTCGCTCGTTTCCGGCTTAGCGGCACTAAGCATCGAACTTCGCTCTCGCTCGTTTTCTGCAAGTGCCGAAGCCTCCAAACGCTTTGCTATAGAGGATAGCTCGGAAATCACTGGATTGTATTCATAAAAGCATTCTACGAGGCTGTGCAGGAATAAGCCTGAATAACAATTGCTGTAGGAAGCAAAAAGAGGAAGAAGGAATGAATATATGTTTAATCGGGATGCCTTCCAGCGGGAAGAGTGTCCTCAGTAAAATGCTTGCCAAAAAGCGAGGGATGTCCTTTTTGGATCTGGATACCCTGATTGAAAAAGAATAACGGAAAACTCCTTAGAGAAATCATTGCGGAGGAGGGCAGAGAGGCTTTTCTTCGGATAGAAGAAGAGGCGGGGGCGTCTCTTTCCGTGGAAAAATACGGTCATTTCTCCGGGAGGCTCCATCTGCTATGGAGAGAGGGCGATGAAGCATTTACGGGAGATTTCGAAGGTCATTTTCCTGCATGTCCCTTATGAGGAAATGGAAAAAAGAATCGGTGACCCGGTGAAGCGCGGGGTAGCGATTCCGGAAGGCTTTACGTTAAAGGATCTTTACGAAGAAAGAACGGCACTCTACCGCAAATATGCCGAATTTACACTGGAAGAAGAGAATTTATCGGCGGAAGAGTGTCTGGAGAAACTGATGCAGTACTTGGACCGTATATAAAGGATATTGAGAAGCGAAATTTTCAGGGCGGACGGCGCGAGGATTTACTTTAGGGAAGAACAATGGAAAATATTGTAATCGGGCTTTTAGCCCATGTCGATCGGGGAAAGACCAGTCTTTCGGAGAGCCTTCTTTTTGAAAGCGGGCAGATTTCAAAGAAGGGTCGTGTAGATCATGGAGACAGCCATCTGGACCATGATGAGCTGGAGCGAAAAAAAGGGATAACCATCTATGCAAAGAGTGTTTATTTTTCAAGGGGAAATAAGCGCTTTTTTCTTTTGGATACTCCCGGGCACAGAGAGTTTTCCGGAGAAATGGAGCGTGCTCTGCAGGTTCTAGACTATGGGATACTCCTTTTTGGACGCGAAGGAAGGGATAGGAAAGAGAAAAGGAGCTTTGGACACTTTGCGAAAGGAGGCAGGGCTTCCTCTTTTTCTTTGTCAACAAAATGGATCTTTTTCAAGGGGATAAAGAAGAGATATTGGAAGACTTGAAAAAGGAATTTCCCGGGAGAAAATATCTTGGATTTCCATTTATTCCAAAGAGATTTGTTTCAAGATGATTTGTCTGGAGGTGAATTATTCCAAAAGGGTTCCTTTCAAAATGATTCCTTTCAAAATGATTTTCCGGAAAAGAATCCGGCGCAATGTGATTTTATTGAGTCTATTGCCCTTTCCAATCTGGAAAGCACGGAAGAGTATCTGGAAACAGGGAGTCTTAGGCTTTCGACGGTAGTGGAGTCTATAGAGAAGAGACAACTGATGCCGCTTTTTTTTGGCTCTGCCTTGCAACAAGAGGGGATAGGCGCATTTTTAGAGGCCCTTTCCGCACTTACTGTGATGCAAAAAGCGGAAAAAAAGAAAGAAGAAGAAGAACAGGAGAAGAGATGGGACAGGGAGAAAGAGAGAAAGAGGGAGAAAAAGAGGAGAAAAATGAGGAAAAAAACGAGGGGTAAAGACAGTAAGAGACAAGTCCGAGAAGGCAGGCTTTATATATAAAAATCACCCACGACGAAAAGGGAAGAAGAATTGCAAAAGGACGGCTCTTTAAGGGAGTTTGGCTCTTAGAGAGGAATGGATAGAAGGAGAGAAGCTGACGGAGCTCCGTATGGAGCAGGGAGAGCGTTATGATGAGATTTCTCTTGTTGAACCGGGTATGCTTTTTTTCCTGTCCTGTGTCGGAAAAAGGTCAATCAAGGATATTTTCCGGAAGAGGCCGGGAATAAGACGGAAAGAAAAACGGTTTTTCAGACTGAAGCTTACGATAGAGGGAGATGACATTCTGCGCTACGCTCGTGAGATTTCGGCCATCGCGAAGGAATTTCCGGAGTGGAAGCTGCATATCGATGAAGAAAGCAGGACGGTCCTTTTGAACTCTCTCGGAAATCTGCAAAGAGAGCTTATGAAAAACATTTTTCAGAAAAGAACCGGGGAAGGAACTGGAGTTCTCCGCGCCGGAGCTTGTGTACGGGGAAGGTCCGAGGAAAGAAGCCTACGGAAGAGCCGTCATAGAAAGTCCGGGGCATTATTTTGGAATCTTTATACGACTTTCACCTCTTTCTTATACCTTGTCCGAAAAAGAGGAAATATTGCAAAAGGAAGAAATACCGAAAAGCGAAGGAAGAAAAGCAGGAGGACTTCTTTCTATTTCGGAAAAGAGTTCTCTAAAAAAGGACTGGATCAGTTTTTTACAAAAGGAATGGAAAGACTTGGATCTAAGAGGCCCGGCTTTTTCAGGACCCTTTACTAACTATCGGATAGAGATTTTGGAGACAGAGTGGACGGAAAGTCGTTCCTATTATATGGATTTAAAAGGAGCTCTTTGGGAGGCTCTTAACATGGCGAAGAACAATGCCGGGCTTCGTCTCTATTCTCCTGTTTTTTCCTATGCGATTCGAACAGAGCAGGATACTACGGGGCAGGTTCTCCAAGAGATTGAAAGACTTTCCGGAAAGCAGGAAGAGCTTTTTATGGAAGAGGAAAAGGTCCTTCTAAAAGGAAAGGATGCCGGGGAAAGCTTGCCGGAGTTTCTCGAGATTCTGCAAAGAGGGGAATCGATGCAGACTATCATTTTTCTCATTTTGCGGAAATGGAAGAAGAGAAGGAAAGGGAAGTTTTCATAGAACGCATGGGCGATGCGGAAGATTGGGAAGCTCTATTCTACGGCAGAGAAGAAGCGGAATGGATCGAGAAGGGGCTTTTGCCTAAGAAGAAGGAGAAGAAGGAGAAGACGGGAGAGTTCATCAGCGATATAGAACTGGAAGAAATCTTCTTAAAGACCTTCGGCCCGATTCAGAAACCGGGGGCAGGAAGCCTTGCTTTCCGAGAAAAAACTTGTTTTATCGAAGGAAAAAGGAAGAAAAAGCAGAGAGAAGCCAGAGCACAGTATGAAAGAAAGTGGAGTCCCGGGAAGAAGGAAATCCTTCTTGTGGACGGGTATAATTTTATGTTCGCGAAAAATGACTTAAAGGAGCTTGCGACGGAAGATCTCATGGCCGGAAGGGAAAAGGTGGTACAGCTTTTATCCGAGTATGCGGTATTTTATGACAAAGAGGTTTATCTGATTTTTGATGCCTATCATGTAAAAGGAAATCAGGGAAGCAGAAAGCAGCTGGGAAAGAACCTCGAGCTCATTTTCACAAAAAGAAGGAGAATCGGCGGATTTTACACTCACAAAGCTTGCCAAGGACTTTTCGGAAAAGGGAAGGAGGGTCAGCGTCGTGACCTCGGATCAGGCGGTACAGGTACAGGCCTTCTCCGGAAAGGGAGTCAGTCGTTATTCTTCACGGGAATTTTTCGTTATCTTAGAGGATATGCGAAAACAGATTTCGGAAATGGATTTAAGCTGAGTGTTTTTCCTCCCTTTCCCTCCCCATCTTCTTCCTTATTTTTGAACTATTTTTTTGTCCTTTGCAGCTCTGTTCTGTTTGACGTGAGGGACAGCCAATGATAAGATATCGTACGGCAACGATGATTGTGAAATTTCATCACCATTATGAAAAAATTAAGAACAATAAGGGGAATGGGAAAGTGGAGTATCCGAAAGCCCATTTACAAAAAGGGAGAGAAGAAGTGAAGAAAAATAACTTTTAGGAATGACCGTACTTGTGCTTGTACTGAGTCTTTCGGCTTGCGGAGAGTTAAAGGAAGCACAGAATGCATTTAAGAAGGGAAACGAAGAGAAGGAAACTGCAGCGGAGGGAAAGAAATCCGCTTTAAACAATCTTCTGGGGGCAATGCAGGGTAATAAAGAATCCTATGAAGATGATACTCCGGTGAGTGACTTGGAAGCCTACAACAATTATGTTGATTTGAGTAACTTTATGACCGGAGATGTGGAAAGTGCCTTGGACAGATACTTTGCCGGCGTGGAGGCGTCATCCGATTTTCATCCGGTGGAGAACGGATATTATATCGCGAACGGTTTTTCTTCTACAAATTATGATTTTCTGGATACCGTGGAGTCTCAGGCGGATCTCGGCACGGCCTATCCGGATGTAGATGAAGCGGCTATGGAATTGATTCCCGCATTGAGAAACCTGATGCAGGGTTTTGGATGAAGCGGCGGACTACGGAAAGCAGAAGAGCTATCTGGATGATAATTATGCAAAGGGAGAGAAATTCATACTCGATTTTGTTCCTGCCGTAAACAGCTATGATGATTTGCGTATTCCTTTCTTGAACAGCTTAAGAGACATCCTGAAAGAGCAGCAGAAAAAGGATCTGGAGCGTTTGGAAAAAGAGGGCTATACGATTCGCTATCAGATGCTGAAGCTTACGGTACTGAAGTCCGAGATTATGAATGTTATCTATGCGCAGGAAAGTGTTTCGGATGAAAATATTCTTTCTCTGGATGTAACGGACATTAAGCCTAAGTATGAGGAGTATTCTTCCATTTTGGCTGAGTTTGCAACAAACTACAAAGATAAAGCGGAACAGGAAAAGGAAGGCTTTGAAACATACCAAAGTACACAGCTTGGTCTGTTCTATGATGCGGTAGTAAACTTTAAGGTACAGACGCAGGCGCTGATTTCCCGCATTGAGGAGCAGAGAATACTCTGAAGCGGAGAAGTTGATTTTAAGAACTGCAGACGGTTCATTGGAGCATCTTGCAGAATGCGGTTCGGATGTGACTTCCAGATATAATTCCGTAATCAATTAAAGAATGATTTTTGAAGTTCACATGGCTGAAAAAAGCGTAGAATTTGACAAAAACAAGGAAGTTTCCGTATAATTCCGATAATATTTCCTGTCAGGGAGCATAAAGAGAAGATGTTCCTTTGCGGAGATAGTGAAAAGAAGCAGATGAAGATAGATTCATGATATATACAGTTTTGGAAAAGGAACAGTCATGGACGACGACGGGGACGGGAATACGCAGAACCCTACTCTAAGTAAGAAAAAAAGGAAGTATTTTTATATTGAGGATCAAGAAGAAGGTGTAGTAGATTTCTGCTATGCCTTTTTCTCGTTGTATAAAGGAGGATTAAAAAGCACTATGCCGGGAAGAGTTGTACTCTTATTTGTATTGATTTTGGTCAATGGATTTTTTTCCTGTGCGGAAATCGCGGTACTACAGGTAGGAGAAGCAAAAGTAAAGAAACTGAGCGAAGAGGGAAATAAAAAAGCAAAGAAGCTTTTTGCAATTTACGGAGGAGCCCTCTCGCTTTTTGTCGACCATACAGGTGGCGATCACCATGGCGGGATTTCTCTCGAGTGCCTTTGCGGCGGAGAGTTTTGCAGGCTTGTTGGATGCTTTGGCGCTCCGCTTCCTTCCCTCTTTCAGCATCGGTGTGATTCATCCTATTTCTATTGTCCTGATTACCCTTGTATTATCGTATATCAGTATTGTTTTTGGAGAACTGGTACCGAAGAGGCTTGCGCAGGTACATACAGAAGCAATTGCTCTGAATATTGCGTCGATACTCGGCTTTGTTTCTCTTATCAGTACACCTTTGGTCTTTCTTCTTTCCGCATCGACCAACGCCATTCTTCGTTTGATCGGTATTGACCCGGATGAGGATGCAACACGCATTTCTGAAGAGGATATACTTTTGATGGTAGACGAAGGGATGGAGAAAGGAACCATTGAATCCTCGGAAAACGAATTTATCCAGAACGTCTTTGAATTTAAGGATTTGATAGTGGAGGAAGTCTGCACCCATAGGACGGATGTGGCAATGCTTTATATAGAGGATACGGATAGGCAGTGGAGGAGAACCATACATGAGCACCGCTATGCCTGCTATCCGATCTGCGGAGAAGACGATGACGACATTATCGGAATCCTGAACACCAAAGACTATTTCCGTTTAAATGACTTAAGCCGCCCCAACGTAATGAAAAATGCGGTGGAACGCCCCTTCTTTATTTCTCAGAACATGAAGGTTTCCGATTTGTTTGAAACCATGAAAAAGGAGCGGAAGTACTATGCCGTGGTACTGGATGAGTATGGCGGAATGACGGGAATTGTGACTCTCCATGACTTGATTGAAGCGCTTGTAGGAGATTTGCATGAAGAGGATGAGATACCGGGCCGGATCCGATTGAAGCGGTAACGGAAAATGAATGGATTATTCTGGGGACAGCCGATCTGGAGGATGTAAATGAGGAACTTAAGATTAATCTGGACTTGGAAGCGGCCGATACCTTCGGCGGATATATCATGGGAATTCTCGGAAAGGTTCCGGAGGACGGAACGAGCTTCCATCTGGATACGGATAATCTCAGTATTGATGTAGCGGAGATCAAGAATCATAGAATCGGAAAGACGATAGTGCGCTTGATTGAGCCGGAGGAGAAAAAAAGAGGAAGAGGAATAGAGAAGCTACTTGACAAAATCCGAAAAAAATGTCTAGCATAGTTAGTTGTATTAAACCAATCAATTATGGAGGAAGATATGGGAAATTATATCATTATAGGACTTGTAATCGTAATCATATATTTTGCGGTGCAGAGTGTCATAAAAAGAGGAAAGAACGGTTGCTGCGGTGGAGGATCCTGTTCCGTGCATGAAGTAAAAGCGGAGGATCAGGACTTGAGCCACTATCCCTTTAAAGCAGTCGTTACTGTTGAAGATATGCACTGTGAAAACTGTAAGAAGAAGGTGGAAAGTGCCTTAAATGCAGTACACGGTGTTTGGGGAACGGTCGATTTAAAGAGTAAAACGGCAGAAGTTCGTATGAAGGAAGAGCATACGGAGATGGAGATTCGAGAGTGGATCAATAAGGCCGGCTACGGCGTTTCTCAGGTAGAACTAGAAAAGATATAAACTAGAAAAGAAATAAACGAGAAAGAAATAAACGAAAAAAGAATGAGAAAAATGCAAAACGGAATGCCAATCTAAAAAGAAGAGGCATTCCGTTTTATGATAATCCGTCCATAATCATGGTAAAAATAGATAAGTTTGAAAGAGATGGAAAAATTACGGAACGGAAGGACAATATGGGAGAAGAGAAAAAAAGACTTTCATGTAGAAGACATCGAAGAAAAAAAGCCGGTAAAGCTGATTGAACGGAGTCTAAAAATATAAGGGTTCCGTTTTGGAAGTGTATGATGACTATGTGGATGTGGGAGGGCACAAGACCCACTGGGATTTTATTCATCATATGGGAGCCTCGGCCGTACTTCCGGTTCTTCCCGACGGGAAGATTCTTATGGTCAGGCAGTACAGACATGCTTTGGGCAGGTTTACCCTGGAGATTCCCGCCGGAAAGAGGGACAGTGAAGATGAGGATTTTTCTTCTTTGTGCGAAGAGAGAACTTTCCGAAGAAACGGGCTACAGCAGTGAAAACTGGGAGTTCCTACTCTATGTCAACACAACCGTTGCCTTTTTGGATGAGAAAATCGGCATCTATGTGGCAAGAGATTTGAAAAAGGGCGAACAGCATTTTGATATTGATGAGGAGATTTTCTTGGAAGAATGGGAACTTTCGGACCTGCAGGAATTAATTTATGCAGGGAAGCTTACGGACAGGGAAGACAGTAGCGGCAATACAGAGCTATGCGGCAAAGTTTCGCAATGCGTAAATAGAAACGAAACTTTGTGCACAAGGACTCTTGCTTAATCATGCGGCAACGGCTTAAAGGAGATAATCTTTGTCTGTTATTGGAGGTTCAGGCAAGAGATTAAGAAAAGAGGAGAGTATGAAAAAGAGCATTTGGCGGATTATGTTTTATCTATTCCGGATTTCCCGGAGAAGGGGATCATTTTTCAGAGACATTACTTCCTGATTCAGGATCCTGACGGTTTAAAAGATTCTGTGGACGGGCTCATTCGTTCGTTAGAGGGGATTGACTTTGACCTGGTCATCGGTTTGGAAAGCCGAGGCTTTATCTTCGGAACGGCAATTGCCTATGAGCTTCACAAAGGTTTTGTTCCGGTAAGAAAGAAAGGAAAGCTTCCCCGGGAGACGATTTCCGTTGCTTACGATCTTGAGTACGGAAAGGCGGAGGTGGAGATTCATAAGGACGCCATAAAGAAGGGAACAAAAGGTGGTTATCGTGGATGATCTCATTGCTACCGGAGGAACCTTGGAAGCCGCTTGTAAGCTTGTAGAAATGCTTGGCGGAGAAGTAGTGAAGATTTCCGTTGTGATGGAGCTTGCCGGCTTGGAGGGCAGGAAGAAGCTTTCCGGCTATAAATTGGAATCCTTGATCTGCTACGAAGGAAAATAGGGTCATGTCTGAAGAATTAACGAAAGAAGATGTCCGAAAAAAATAGAAGAAGAGATTGTAAAGCGAAAGCTGGAGACGCGTCCGAAGCTGATAGAAGCGGTAAAAGAAGCAAGAGCGCAGGGGGATTTGTCCGAGAATTTTGAATATTATGCCGCAAAGCGGGAGAAGAATCAAAATGAATCCCGCATCCGTTACCTGGAGAGAATCCTGAAGTTTGCCAAGGTGATTTCTACGGAGAGTAAGGACGGTGAAGTCGGAATAAACGATACGGTGACCCTGTTCTTCCCTGAGGAAGGAGAAGAGGAAGTCTATCGACTCGTGACTTCTATACGCGGACAGTCCTTGGAGGGGAAAATCTCCAATATTTCCCCGCTGGGAAAGGCGATTGTCGGGAAGAGAGAGGGTGAAACGGTAGAGGTGAGACTCGAAACCGGTGCATCCTATACAGTTGAGATTCGGAAAATAGAAAAAACGGGAGAAAAAGAAGAAGAGAGCATCCGGAAATTCTAGATGCTCTCTTTTATTCTTAACAAGTATCGCACGCAAATCGTGCGATATGGTTTATATCAAGTATCACATGCGAATCGTGATATCGTATATCATATGTATATATGCAGTATCATCTATCCCTCATAGAGCGCACGGGCTTTCGGATAGAAACTATCCGGTCAAGAGGAATCCTCCACAGGGAAAGTCATGATGTCGCTATGCCCAAAGTTTTGGAAGTCTGCATGGCGATAGAGGTAGTTCATGATTTCCCTCCTCTTTACCATACCGATAAAATGCCCCAAGTCATCGACTACCGGCACAAAGTTTTGTGTTACAGCCCTATGTACCAAAGCTTTCCATGGAGCTGTTGATATCCACGGCTTCATAGTGCTTACACATGGGGATATCCTTTACCATGATTTTTTTCCGCTTCACGAAGGTCTAATTTCAACTGATTTTTTTATCTCCCAGAGCAGATCACCTTCCGTCAGAGTTCCGGCGAACTTTCCGTCTTTTTGTTAAAAACGGGAATAGAAGAATACCGATGATATTCCATTTTTTTCCAGAGTGCTCCGCAGACTATCCTCTTCCTCTACATAAGCTACATCACACTTAGGGAGTCATGAAGAACAAAATATTCATAAAAGTGAAACCTCCCACTTTTCATTCTCGTCTTCTTATATATCGACAAGATTCACAAAAAAATATACTTTTGCCCTAAGCATAAAAAGAAGATATGACAGAATTGTGACTGGAAGCTTAAAAAGAAAAAAAGATATAGGAGATTTTGGAAAGTCATTCTTGAAAAAGGGTGAACAAACGATGTTTATGCTTAAAAAGACAAGCAAAAAAGACTCATTTTGACAAGGCTTAAGGAACAGAGTAAAATACTCCTATATCAAAGAATGGAGTCATTATGCTTTTAGACAAGAAGGAAGACAGACCCTTAGAAAGACCTAAGGACAATACTCCTCCTGAAGAACTGCTCAATATGCTTCTCGAAAATGTGCGTTCCTACCACCCTTCCGAGGACCTTTCCATGATTACGAAGGCGTACGAAGTGGCGAAGGAGCAACATAAGGACCAGAAGAGAAAATCAGGGGAGCCATATATTATTCATCCCCTCTGCGTAGCCATCATCCTTGCCGACTTGGAAATGGATAAGGAAACGATTGCGGCAGGGCTTCTTCACGATGTGGTGGAAGACACCGGTATGACCTTAAAGGACCTGGAGGCGGAATTCAATCCGGATGTGGCAAGTCTTGTAGACGGTGTAACAAAAGCTGACACAGTTGAACTTGAAATTCCGACAAGGTGGAGATGCAGGCGGAGAACCTCCGGAAAAATGTTTGTCTCCATGGCAAAGGATATTCGTGTCATCATCATAAAACTTGCGGATCGTTTGCATAACTTAAGGACACTGGAATACCAAAGTCCGGAGAGACGAAAGGAAAAGGCCAGAGAGTCCTTGGAGATTTATTCTCCTTTGGCTGACCGTCTCGGTATCAGTAAGATTAAGATAGAGATGGACGATCTTTCTTTAAAATACCTGGAACCGGAAGTGTACTATGACCTTGCGGATAAGGTGCACTTTAAGAGAGAGGCAAGAGAAGACCGGATCAATTCCATCGTGGAAGAGGTGCGGGAACATATAGAAGAAAGCGGTATTGAAGCGAATATTAAGGGAAGAATCAAGCATTTCTTCTCGATATACAAGAAGATGGTGAATCAGAACAAGACCATAGACCAGATCTATGATCTTTTTGCGATTCGTATCATTGTGGAGACGGTGCGGGACTGCTATGCGGTACTGGGGGTAATTCACAAGATGTATACTCCGATTCCGGGTCGTTTCAAAGACTATATCGCGATGCCTAAGCCCAATATGTATCAGTCTCTTCATACCACCGTTATCGGAAGAGACGGAGTGCCCTTTGAGATACAGATTCGTACCTATGAGATGCACAGAACCGCAGAGTTCGGTATTGCGGCGCATTGGAAGTACAAGGAGCAGGGCGGATCCAACGAGAAAGCCACGGAGACGGAGATGTCCAAGATGAAGTGGCTGCATGAGATTTTAGAGTGGCAAAAGGACGAGTCGGATTCCAAGGAATTTATGAACATGGTGAAGTCCGACCTCTCTCTCTTCAATGAAAATGTTTACTGCTTTACACCGACGGGAGATGTCAAAAACCTGCCGCAGGGCTCTACGCCGATTGACTTTGCTTATTCCATCCACTCTGCCGTGGGAAATAAGATGGTGGGGGCAAAGGTCAACGATAAGCTTGTTCCAATAGAGTACCAATTACAAAATGGAGACCGGGTAGACATCATCACCAGCCAAAACTCCAGAGGACCATCCAGAGATTGGCTGAAAATTGTAAAGTCCACCCAGGCGAAAAATAAGATTAACCAATGGTTCAGACACGAGCAGAAGGATGAGAATCAGGATCGCGGTAAGGACCTTTTGGATAAATATGTGAAGGCTAAGGGGCTTTCCCTTCCGGAGTTGACCAAGCCCGAGTATATTGCAGCAGTTTTGCGCAGATACAGCTATAGGGACTGGGACAGCGTGCTTGCGGCAGTGGGACGAGGCGGTATCAAAGAGTCACAGGTTATTTCGAAGCTTCTTGATGCAAAGCACAAGGCGGAAGACAAGAGTATTGATGATAAGACGGTTTTAAAGAATATTGAAGATCTGACAAAGAAGCCGGAGGTAATCCGAAAGTCCAAGTCCGGTATCATTGTAAAGGGGATTCATGACCTTGCGGTACGCTATGCAAGATGCTGCAACCCTGTACCGGGAGACGAGGTGGTCGGCTTTGTGACAAGAGGGCGAGGAATCACGGTTCACCGTACCGACTGCATTAACATCATGGATTTATCTGAGGATGAGAAGGCACGCCGAATTGAGGTGGAGTGGGATAATAACCCCGGAAACGGAGAGAGCTATTCTACGGAATTACAGCTTTTTACCAACAACAGAATCGGCTTAATTGTAGACATTTCCAAGGTTCTGGCGGATGACAATATTGCGATTCAGGGGATGAATACCCACTCCGCAAAGAACGGAAAGGTAACGATTCTTCTGTCCTTTGAGGTGCCGAACAGGGAGGTTTTGAATACAATCATAGGAAAGCTCAGAAAGATTCAAGGCGTTTATGAAATAGAGAGAGGTAAGGGGTAAATGTTGCAAGTAAAAACGAATCTTAGTGGGAATCGTTGGGACAAACTGCTATATCGTTTATGACAAGGATACGAAGGAAGCGGTTGTGATTGATCCCGGTGCGGAGGAGGAAAGAATCATTTCCTTCATAGAAGAAGAGGGCTTAAAGCCGGAAGCGATTCTGCTCACCCATGGGCATTTCGACCATATTTTGGCGGTACCGGCACTTAGAGAGAAGTACAAGATCCCGTTATATGCAGCTAAAGAAGAGCGGGAAATGCTCGGAGACGGAGAACTGAATCTTTCCGGAAAAGATCCGGAGGACAGTGTGGAGATTAAGGAATTCATTCCTCTTCATGACGGGGAGGAACTGGAGTTTCTTGGAAGGAAATGGAAAGTCATCACAAGTCCGGGACACACGAAGGGCTCTGTCTGCTACTTTCTGGCAGGAGAAATTCCCTATCTTTTTCAGTGGCGATACGCTCTTTTTGGAGTCCTACGGAAGAACGGATTTATTTAGCGGAAGTGAGAAGGACATTATCAAAAGTATACGAGAAAAGCTCTTTCTGCTTCCGGATGATACCTTGGTTTTTCCGGGGCATGAGGAAAGCACAACAATACGAAATGAAAAGAGCTATAATCCGGTTAATTTCTTTAAGTAAACCTTTTTGTCCAAGCTGTAAAAAAATCTTTATAATTATGTTTTTTTACAGCCTTTTTTTGAGTTCTTAAAGACGATCCTTTAAGGGATGCAGAGTTTTTAATTGTGAAAGAGGAAAAAGTGTATAAAATTTTTCCTCTTTTTGTATTATTTTTATAGGATTTCCCCTTTTTCAAAATAGAGCTTTTTGTCGTATGATAAGGAACGAAAAACACAATATGTAGTGCGAAATCAAAAAATTCAAAAACAATATCATGTTCATTTTTGAAAACAAGGGCAAGCGACACATACAAGTTTAAGGATTCATAAAGCCTGGAAAGATTGTCTTTTCCGGCTTTTTTTCACGGATAGGGGGAAATATGGAAACGGAAGTTTTACTCATGAAGAATGTCATTAAGCGAAATGGAAAAGAGGTAAAGTTTGACCTGTCTCAAAAGATTGTTCATGCTATTGAGAAGGCCAATCATGAGGTGGACCCCATCTTTCAGTTAAACAGCTTCCAGATTCAGGCAGCTGCAGAGTCTGTGGTCAAGAAGATTCAGGCGAAAAGCTATGCTGTAAATGTTGAAGAGATTCAGGATATGGTAGAGACCGCCATCATGGAGATGCGCGGCTATGAGGTGGCGCAGAAGTATGTTCGTTATCGTTATAAGAGAGAGATGGCGAGAAAGGCGAACTCCACGGACGACGATATCTTGGCACTCATTGATCAGGCCAATGAAGAGTTAAAGCAGGAAAACTCCAACAAGAACCCGGTTATCAACTCCACACAGAGGGACTATATGGCGGGAGAGGTTTCCAAGGACTTAACTAGGAGACTCTTACTTCCGGAAGATATTGTGCATGCCCATGAGGAAGGTATGATCCATTTTCATGATTCCGATTACTATGCGCAGAAGGAGCATAACTGTGACCTTATTAACTTGGAGGATATGCTTCAGAACGGAACCGTGATTTCCGAAACGATGATTGAGAAGCCGCACAGCTTCTTTACTGCCTGCAATGTAACCACACAGATTGTGGCACAGGTGGCTTCCAACCAGTACGGCGGACAGTCCTTTACGCTTTCCCACTTAGCGCCCTTTGTGGACATTTCCAGACAGAAGATCAGAGAAGCTGTCATCGAGGAGAGAAAAGACACCGGTGAAAGCATGGATGAGGAAATCATCACGAAAATTGTAAATCGCCGCTTAAGAGAAGAGATTAAGAGCGGAATCCAGACTATCCAGTATCAGCTGATTACCCTTATGACCTGTAACGGACAGGCTCCCTTTGTGACGATGTTTATGTACCTTGATGAAGTGGAGAAGGGACCGGTACGGGATGACCTTGCCCTGATTATCGAAGAGGTGCTTCGCCAGAGAATGCAGGGAGTAAAGAATGAAAAGGGGGTATGGATTACCCCGGCTTTCCCGAAGCTCATCTACGTTTTGGATGAGGACAATATCTTTGAAGACTCTCCCTATTACTATTTGACCGAACTTTCCGCAAAGTGCACGGCAAAGAGGATGGTGCCCGACTACATTTCCGCAAAGAAGATGAAAGAGTATAAGGGAGGAGACGTATATCCTTGTATGGGTTGCCGTTCCTTCCTTACGGAAGACAAAGAAGGACTCGGAGAAAACGGAAAAGCATAAGTACTACGGTCGTTTTAATCAGGGTGTAGTAACCATCAACTTAGTGGATGTGGCTTGCTCTTCCGAGGGCGATATGGAGAAGTTCTGGGAGATTTTAGATGAGCGCCTCGCGCTTTGCCATAAGGCACTTCGTCTTCGTCATGAGAGACTCCTCGGCACGGTTTCCGACGTGGCACCGATTCTTTGGCAGTACGGTGCACTCGCAAGACTGAAGAAGGGAGAGACCATCGATAAAGCTCCTCTTTAACAACTACAGCACCATTTCTCTCGGCTATGCAGGGCTTTACGAGATGTGTGTCCGTATGCTCGGCGTTTCTCACACGACAGAGCAGGGAAGAGAGTTCTCTTTAAAGGTTATGGAAAAGCTGAATGAGGCCTGCAAGACATGGAGAGCGGCAGAGAATATCAGCTACTCCGTATACGGAACCCCGATGGAGTCCACTACTTATAAGTTTGCAAAGGCTTTAAAGAAGCGCTTCGGGGAGATTCCCGGGGTGACAGACAAGAACTATATTACGAACTCCTACCATGTACACGTTTCGGAGAAAATTGATGCCTTCTCGAAGCTTTCCTTTGAGGCGGATTTCCAGAAGCTTTCTCCGGGCGGCGCAATTAGCTATGTGGAGGTACCGAATCTTCAGAACAATATCCCGGCTGTACTCAGCCTCATGAAGTTTATCTACGAGAACATCATGTATGCGGAGCTGAATACCAAGTCCGATTACTGCTGTGCCTGCGGCTTTGACGGAGAGATTCAGATTATCGAAGACAGCTACGGCAAAGCTCCAGTGGCGCTGCCCGAACTGCGGGAATACGAATCAGGAACAGCTTTCCGTGGCAAGAAGAACCTGCGGCTATATCGGAACGCAGTTTCTGGAATCAGGGAGAACACAGGAGATAAAGGATAGGGTGTTGCACCTGTAGCTTTATTTCCTGCACATATAAATATGCTTCCACATGATGTGTATATTGAAACAGGGGCACGCTCTCGCTAACCTCGCTGACTGAGCTCGGTAGCCCATTGCTCACTGCTTTTCAAAAGCACCCTTCAAGTTGGTCTTGTCAGGACAACTTTTCGATGACAAAGTTTGTCCTTTCGTAGGGATACGAAAAAAACGCATTTCATTCGTTTTTCGAAGTACCCGGGCTCAGATTGCCCCTTATTCCAATATACACATCATTGTGGATGCTTTGATTTTTAGGGAAGAAAACCATGCACTACGCAGAAGTGAAAATATTTCGATGTGGCAAACGGGCCGGGGATAAGAGTCAGTCTCTTTGTCTCCGGCTGTCCTCATGCCTGTCCGGGCTGTTTTAACGAGATTGCCTGGAATTATGAATATGGAGAAAAAGTATACGGAGGAAGTGGAGGAGAAGATTCTTAAGGCTGTTTCCAAGGCGGAGATTCAGGGTTTGAGTCTCCTTGGCGGAGAGCCTCTATATCCTGCGAATCTTCATGCTCTTTTACCGCTCCTTCGGAAAATGAAAGAAAGACTTCCGAAAAAGGACATCTGGTGCTACTCCGGCTACACCTACGAGGAGCTTCTTAGTAGAAGGAGAGGGAAGAAAAAAGAGCTCGAAGAGCTCTTTTCATACCTTACCGTCCTTGTGGACGGACGCTTTATAGAAGCGGAAAAGGACATCACGCTCCTCTTCCGGGGTTCTAAGAACCAAAGGTTGATTCTTATGGCAGAGACGAGGAGGAGCGGAGAAGTCGTTTTGTATAATCAATAAACACTCCACTCCATTATCCGTCTAAAGACGCTCGCGCTCGGTTCCGACGTAGCGGCACTAAGCATCGAGCTTCGCATAGCTTGCTCTCTGCAAGTGCCGACGTCTCCAAACGCTTTATCCGGATAATGGAGTAGGTGTTATATTTTGTAAAAGACAATTCCTCCTATCCGCCTATTTCCCCGGATCAACCATGGAGATGATGTTCATATCCTTATCGAAGGTTACTTCAACCTTGGTGCCGATTTCAATACCCTGTGAGAGTCCGGAAAGATCACTTTTCTCGGTCTTTTGTCAGCTCGTAATCTTTTCCGTCATTTCCTTGGATGCTTACACTAAACATGGCGGCATCGGTAATGGTTCCGTTGATTACGGTTAAATCCTTCTTTTTCTTTCTTGCCGGATTCCTTCCCTTTTGCTTCATTCTCTACTTCACTTGCCTTTTTCCGTACCGTCCTTAGACTCTGTATCCTTTTTTTCGCCTTCATCCCCCGATGTGATTTCCGTTGAGACTTCGGCAGCTTTTGTCGTTTCCGTAGTGGCTTTCTTCGCGCAAGCCATCAGACCAAAGTAAAACCGACTACTCCTATCAATAATACAATTTTTCTTCATTTTGTGCTCCTTCCTGGAAAAAGCCTTTAGAGACCTATCCATTATAGAATACAATTGTTAAAAATTCTTTGTTCAGAGAAGGATTATATTTCTTACTTTTCAAACAATACTGTATTTCTTGATTTAACGTTTTTTTGCAGACTGTCTACTGCGCTCTTCCGCTTCGTTTAGATTCTTGGATACGGTAATTTCCTGATTATCAATATGCTCCTTCATCAAGGCCTTTGCACGAATGATGTCTCGAATGCGGATGGCTTCCAGAATCTTTTCGTGCTCGCTAATCAGGGTTCCGCGCTGCGCTTCGTCCTTAATATACTCCAAGCGGTAACGATACATTTGCTCCCGGAGATTGTTAATCATCTGAATTAAACGCTTGTTTCCGGTAGCGGTATAAATGATATCGTGATAAGCTTCATCGGCTTCGGCAATCTCCATCTCCGTACCAGTCTCCACGATTTTTCTTAAAATGTTTTTCCGCCTCTTGAAGCGCCAGTAACTGCTCTTCGGTGATGCGCTGGCAGGCAAGGTCTGTAGCGAGTTCTTCCAGTGCACCGCGTACCTCTAAAACATCCTGTAGGGACTTATGGGAGATTTTTGCGACTTCAGCTCCACGCCGAGGAATCATGAGTACCAGCCCCTCCAGTTCCAGCTTACGAATCGCTTCGCGAATGGGAGTTCTGGACACCCCGAGCTTTTCTGCAAGCTGAATCTCCATGAGCCTTTCGCCCGGTTTCAACTCCCCTTTAGGGATTGCCTGCCGAAGTGTGTTGAAAAACCAAGTCCCGAAGCGGGAGATATTCGTTCATATTGATTGTGAAATCACTACCCATACTATCCTCCTTTAAAAACATTTCCTATACTGAATGGGGTATTTGCAGTTGTGTCTGATGCGCTAATAGGGAGTTTTTTTATCTATCTATTATATGTATGCCATAAAGTGGAAACTCTCTTTGTCTTAATTAAGCATAAGCCTCTGTAATCCAGGCATTCTCGATTAAATCTTTATGTTCTCCGCTACGAAGGCTTTGAAGTATCATTTTCAGCTTTTTCTTTTTTTCTTCTTCCGGGAAAATACCGAAAAACGGTTGGACCGGATCCGCTCATAAGGGAGAGCAGAGCACCCTCCTTTATCAAAAAGTCCTTTATGGCTTGAATTTCCGGCCTGAGAGAAATACTGACTTTTTCTAAGAGGTTACCGCCTAGCTTACAAATTTCTTCCAGATCTCCATTTTCCAATTTCTCAATCATTTCGTCCACTTCAGGATGCTCTTTGTCCGTAAGATTTTCCAAACGAAGATTCTCGTAAATCAACTTTGTGGATAGGGAAAATGCCGGTTTGACCAGAATTATGGTGCAAGGCGGGAGAGTGGGGAGTTTTTTCAGCTTTTCTCCGATTCCCTCCGAAAGATAACAACCTTTATGCAGGCAGAATGGAATATCGGCACCGAGCTTTACAGCACGCTTTTTCCAGTTCCTCTGTACTTAAGTTCAGATGGAAGAGTTGATTTATCCCGTGAAACACCGCAGCAGCATCAGCAGAGCCTCCGGCCATACCGGCAGCAACAGGAAGACGTTTCATGAGCCGTAAGCTTAATCCTTCTTCGATGGAGAACTCATCCATAATAGCCTTTGCGGCTCTAACCATGAGATTCTCTTCATTTGTGGGGAGAGAGGGGAGATTACATTCCATCCGGATTCCTCTTTCTCTCTCTTTTTTTATAAAAATACCGTCATGAAGGGCAACTGTGTGCATAATCATTTTTACTTCATGATAGCCGTCATTCCTTCGTCCCAACACATCCAAAGAAAGATTTATCTTTCCGTGAGCTCTCAGCTCGATTTCATCCATAGTAATCCCCTTGACTACACAATCCTCTTTGTATACAAAGTCCCTTAGATTTTACTGAAAAAATTGCATTTTTGCAAGTACAAGAAAATCCCACAGCAAAGATGCTGTGGGATTTGAATCTTTGATATCACCATTGCTTATCGACTGTTTCTCTTCTTCCTTTCAGAAAAGAGGCTGTGCAGAAGCCAAGGCCTGCAATAGCAAAGAGTGCAAGATTCATCCAAATATTTCTTGAATCTTCTGTTTTGGTATAACCGCGACCTACGCCTAAAACGGCAGGTCTTTCTGCGCCGAGAACATTTCCTTCCGGCGTACGAACAGCGGCAAGAACTTCTCCCGGATGCTCTGAAGGAGGTGTCGGAGGATTCGGTGTATTGCCACCGCCACCAGGATTATTCGGTGTGTTTCCGCCGCCGCCCGGAGTTCTCGGATTATTTCCGCCACCGCCCGGTGTTACAGGAGGAATCTCCGAAGGAGTGCTCGGTGTCGTCGGAGTCGGAGGAATCTCTGAAGGAGTACTCGGAGTAGTCGGTGTCGGAGGAATCTCCGAAGGAGTAGCCGGAGTAGTCGGTGTCGGAGGAATCTCTGAAGGGTACTCGGAGTAGTCGGTGTCGGAGGAATCTCCGAAGGAGTAGCCGGTGTTGTCGGTGTCGGGGGAACGGTAGGCTTCTTTTTGTTGGTAACTTTTACAACAAAGGTTTTATTAACATTATCGGGGTTCGTCAAATCATCTGTAGTAATAGGGATAGGGGTGCTACCCACTTTATCATAGCCTTCAGGAGCCTTTGTTTCCTCTAATTCATAGTCTGCATAGAGAAGACCGTTGAAGCTGGCAATACCATGTTCATCCGTTTTGGCGGTCTTGCTATAGCTGCTTCCTTTTTTTCTAAGGGTAAATTCCGCATCCTTTTAAAGGCTGTGCATTACTGACATCCGTCTTTCTGACTTCAATGTTGTAGGTGTTTAATCCGTTTAAAAATCCACCTTCAATGTTCACGAAGGAATCTCTGACTTTTAAGTCGTGCTTAATATTGGGGTCTCCCACAAGCCTTGCGAGATTTTTGTATGCTGTTGTCTTTGGCGTATCATTAATTTCTGCGTAGTAAACAAAGGTATAGCCGTCTCTTGGATTTAAATCTCCAATAGTATACGTAAAACTTTTTCCGTCTTCTGCATATGTCGGATTCCAAGGATTGGGTTCAGCGTCTTCATTGGGATTATCCGGCTTTCTAAGCTTCCATGAACTTCCTCTATCCGGACTGTTCTCATCATCGGTTGTTGCATTTTCCCATTGATTGTTTACCCAGTTTACGGAATACCAGTTTCCCTTTTGCATTGTGGGAGAATAGGTTTTTATATCACTTTCTGTTAAATCGCTCTTAGTTGGATCAAAAGTAACTCAGCTCAGGAGATTTTAATTCATCCACCAATTGAACATTTTTTAAAATTACCGCTTCCTGCTACTCTTATTACATTTCGTTCATCAATAGTAATCTTATACTGAATTAAGTAATGCGTAATTCCTTTTTTGTCGGTGACCAGGAACATCTTGCTTCCTGAGGCTTTCCAGAAACTAACCGGGTTGTCCCTGTTCGTTACCTCATAGTTTACCGTATGGTTAATTTGCCGTTTTCGTTGTTTACAGTAATCTGTAAGGGGGCATCTTTTTGTCGATTCTTTGAGAACGGATTTATCTATACTTGCAACAAAGTATACATTTCCGGAAGTTGAAGTGTATTTTTCAACTTCCTCGGTAAAGATAATCTTAATCTCCTTACTTTTCTTTGCATCATAGATGCCATTTGCCAAGTTGATAGGTTTACCTGTATCATCCGTACCGGGGATAGAGAACTTACTGCTTTCAGACTTTAAAACATCCGGAAGTTTAATCAGAATGTAATCGTCTTTCTTTACATTCTTTGAAGAATCAATATGGATGTCCGCTTTAAATTGCAGATTCTTGTAGCTTGGAATAGTGGTTCCGTCTTGTACATCTACACCATCAATCGTTAATTTGTAATTGGATAAAAACTCCATCAATTGCCTTTAGGTGTATCGGAAACCTCCATTGCTGATGCAGCGATTAAAGCGTTCAGATCCTCTTCACTGAAGTTCTTGCTCAGCTCCTCAAGCATGGCTAAATCATCGAAGCCATCTTCTTCCTCAGCCGAATCAGCTTCACCTGTAACTTTGTTTGCTTTCTTCATTGCTGCCTTTTTCGGCAGCTTTTGCAGCATCTTCGCCGTCTTCATCCGCAGTGGAAGAGACTTCCGCTACATTTTCGTTCTCAAGTACTTATCCCGTCTTGATTGCTTCCTGCAGCATTGGCAAAGGAGAATCCCTGCCAAACCATCACAAGTGCAAGCAAAAGGGACAAAATTTGTCTCTTTGCTTTCATAATCTTCTTCTCCTTATTCTTTCTTAATGAATCATTAATAAATTCTTATCGAAGACACTTTACCATATAGAAAAAAGATTTCAAGAGATTAAAATAAATATATGGAAGCGATTGAAGTCAAAATATTAATAAAATATAAATAAAAAAATTGAAATTTTTTTCTTCATAATTGTATTATCTGTATAATTTATTTTCGTTGATAAAAAAATAATTGTCTATTTTGTGCAAAAAAATATACTTCCCTGCCGTAAAGATTTCTTAAAACTATAAATATTTTTTTTGGATAGGAAAGTTTTTTTGCATAGAGAAGTGCAAACCTATTAAACTTGTTCAGAATAGGGAAGAAGAGAAGTTGTAAATAAAAACCGACAGTCCAATTGCTTATGCACGTTTCTGTCGGTCAGTTTTTATATAATATTACTTGGAATGGAGATCTATCTTTTATCTTTTTGACCTTTTTCTATCATAAAGGATCGTTGCCGTAAGGCCGCAAGCTGTTAAAGCGAAGAATAAAAGGTAGATCGGCATCCGGGAAGAATCTTCCGTTTTTACAAATCCCTCGTCCTGCTCCCTAAAACGGAAGGGACGGTCTTGTCTACACCAAGCACAGTAGCTACTGTTTCCGGATTGCTTTCGGGATCACGATTCTTTCCCAGGACATTTCCGGGAGTGGGCTCTGTAGGAGTACCGGGTGTATTGGGACTCGGCTTCGGCGGATTTCCGCCACCGCCATTTCCTCCGCCACCGTTTCCACCGCCGTTGGGACTTGTAGGCGGAACGTCGTTCTTTGTATTGACAAAGACGTTCACATAGCCGGTAGCCGGATCGTCCTCTGTTACTTAGCAGTATAGCCGGAAACACTGTCCTCGGTAACGGTATAACGGATTTCTTTACTGTTTGCATCAAACTTTCGGCATATCGAAAGCTGTGCTGCCAATTGTTTCCTCGTTTAAGGTATAGATGGCTACCTTTCTCCGTCAGCACAAAAGCTGAACATTTAAGTGGTCGGGGTGTGCTCCGCTTCCCTTCCATTTCTTTTGTAACCGGGATAACGACATTTTCTCCGTTATAGTTCGTGATGGTGAATTTGTTCTCATCGGAACCGGAGATAGCGGCATTTAAATCCGGCTAATTCTTCTTCGGAAACGGTGTACACGATTTCCTTTCCGTCAGCACCTTCCTTCGGAAGATTGGAGAAGGATGCTTTCCAGCCGTTTTGCTGCGGATAATTCTACCGTAAGATTATCATCCTTAACGCCGTTCTTTAAAACGGAAACCGTAACCTTATCAGGTTTGTTTGTGGCAAGTTTCGGGTCTAAAACCCAGTTCTTTTTCAACGGAAAAAGCTTGTGCTCTTTTTTTCTTCACTTCTTCCTTCTCATTTTTGACTAGTCACAGTGAGAGCCCGTTTCGCGATGGAATCCTCAAAAATCCTTCTTGCTGATGGTACGGGGAGTGGAATCCTTCTCGTAGCCTTTCGGAGCTTCCACCTCGGTCAAGACATAGTCGGCTTTCAAAACATTTTCCAACTTTGCAATACCGTGTTCATCGGTCACAATGGTCTTTGTATATTTAGTCTTAGGATTAACTAAAGTAAACTTTGCTCCCTGCAGAGCTTCGCCTTCCTCTCCGACTTTCTTAATCTGAATACTGAAATTTTGTCCGTTTAAGAAACCGCCGGCTTCACTGACTACAAAAATCTCTAAGCTTTTCTGCGGGAACAATTCCCTTACCGGTAAGCTCTGCTAAATTATTGAATTTATCGCCATTTTTAAAAGCTTCGTTAATCTCAACATAATAGCTAAGTTCATAGCCGTCATCAGGAGCCAGCGTTCCTAAAGAATAGCTAAAACTTCTTCCGTCTGCAGAATAGTTTGGACTATCCGCTACTGCCGGAGCAAAATCATCAGGGTTCTGTCTATTTCGAAGACTCCAATTATTACCTCGATTGGCATCGGAATCATCAGGGGCATTCTCCCAAACACCATCCTGATTAAAAGCTCCGGAACGCCAGATTCCTTTTTCTAAGAACAGGAGCATACTTATCGATATCAGCCTGATTCAAGTTCAGATCCGTAAAATGATTTTTTTACATCAAAGTAACTCAGCGCATTACTCTGCAGAGTGTCGGTAAAAACAATATTTTCATAGCTTGTAGCACCGGGGACCTTTTGAATATTTCTCGTATCCAGGGTCATTGTGTAATGGATTAAGTAATGGGTATTCCCGTCCTTGTCTACAACTTTATAAAGATGGAAGTCACGATCCTTATAAAAGCTTTTTCGGATTTTCTTTGTTACAATATTATACTTTATATTGTAGTTGATGACCGTTTGTCCGTTGATTTCAAGCTTAAACGGATCACTTGTCATGGACGCTACCTTTATCTTGGTCAATTCTCGTACTAAAGTATACCTCTCCGTCCGTACCGCTGTAGTTTTTCGGCATCCTTAGTGAAGATGATGCGGATTTCCTTGGTCGCCTGATTGTATGCTTCCTTTAGCCAGAGTTTTTCCCGCCTGTTCCCGAAATATTAAAGCTCGTGTCTGTGGACTTTAATTGCTTGGGAAGCTGGATGGAGATATAGTCGTTCTCTTTAATATTTAAGCCCTGCACCTTAATCTTTGCTTTAAATTGCAGATTCTGATAGCTGCTAAAGGCTACCGCCATCCTGCAAAGGGGTATCATTGTTTATCAAGAACTCCGGGTCGTATATAGCATCTTCAATTTGCTTGCCTGTGCTTTCTAAAGAGGTGCTTAATGCGGCTGCCATTGGGACTGTGCTGTCGCTTGCGGTAAAGGCTTCCAATTCCGTGCTGCTGAAAAGTTCCGCTTTGTTCGTATTTTCACCGATCGAAGGCGCTGTCTCATTCGTATTTTTCGCTCGCTAAAAGCGCTGTCCTGTTGCTGCTGCCTTCTGCGTTCGCAAAGGAAAAACCTTGCCAAACCATCACAAGAGCAAGCAAGAGGGACAAAATCTGTCTCTTTGCTTTCATGTTCTTCTTCTCCTCAAAAACAAAAAATTAAATATATTTACGATTAGTTACTTTAACATATAGATTCAATATTTTTCAACATAAAGAAAAGAATATTGAAGAATAAAAAAATTATCATAGAAGAAATTGATTTAATGATATTAGATTATAATTTTTATAATTCTTCTTCAATTCTATATAGTGTGATTTTCCCTGTTTATGAAAAAGGAGAAAAAAATTCGAGAGAATAGAGAAGAAAAATGCATTCCGACTTTATGGATATTCAGTTTAAATCGTGCTACCATTTGTACGTATCTTGCTGATAGAGAGGGATAAGCTATGGGTAAAAAGCTAAAATATATTGTCGGTATTTTGATTATCGGCGTACTGCTGTTTTTCGTGTTTTTGCGGATCACAAAGCCGAAAGGAAGAAGTGGAAGCGAAAGCGTTGCCGACTGTCACGACCATTTCCATGGAAAAAGGAAATATTTCCGTAAAAGAAGAGCTTCTCGGAGAGATTTCCGCGAACGAGCAGTTCGTATTACTCAGTAAGATTTCCGGAGAGGTTTTGGAGATTTATAAGGAAAATGGAGCGGAAGTCAAAAAGGGGGAAAAGATCGCCCTTTTAGATAATCAAAAGCAGATTGATGCGGCAAAGTACAGTCTGGAGCAGGCGAGGGCTCAGGCGCAGGTGGCGTCGGACAGCCGGGACAGGCTGGCAGCACTTAGGGATTCGGGCGATATTTCCGTACAGGATTTTGAAACGGCGAATGCACAGGCGAAGGCCATGGATGCACAAGTTAAGGCAGCTAAGCTGAATTATGACACACAGCTTGAGTTTGCATCGATCACTGCGCCGGCAGACGGCATTTTACAGAACAGCATCCTGGTACAGGGCGCCTTTGTTCCGCAAGGAACACAGCTTGGCACGCTTATGGGATCCGGTGCACAGCAACTGAACTTCTTCGTTACGGAAGAACTGGTAAAAAAACTGCAGCTTGGGCAGGGGAGTCGTTGTGGAAAAAGGGGAAGGAGAGCCATACCGGTTCCATCACGGAGATTTCTTCTGTCCTTGTTCCGCAGACCGGACTCTATCCGGTTAAGGCGAGCGTGGAAAACACAGCTTTTCCGGAGGGCTCCAAGGTGAAGCTGAGTCTCATAAAGGACAGTCGCTCCGATGTGGAGACCCTTCCTGTTAATGTGATTTATTACGAAAATGAAGAGGCCTTTGTTTACATTTTTGAGAGGATAGAGGAGAGGAAGGGGTTCTTCGTAAGAAAAAAAGTTGGAGCTTGGGCTTATGGGAGAGGAGAAGGTCGAGATTCTTTCCGGTTTAAGTCCGGATGACCAAGTGGTTTCTTCATGGAATAATGAGATGTATGACGGAGCCAAGGTGAGATTGCAGGCTGAATCCGGAAAAGCAGGGCAGACAAAAGAGGAACCGGTGCAAAAAGAGTCTGTAACAGAAAGCACAAAAGAGTCTGTAAAAGAAGAAAAGGGGTAGAAGCGGATGATATCGATTACGAAATTGGTTTTGCGCCGCCCGGTTTCGACTTTCCTTGCGGTGCTTTCACTCGTGTTTTTTGGCTTTATCGCCTTTTACGACCATGAAGATGGAATTGCTCCCGGACATGAATTTTCCATACATGATTGTTACCACCGTTTATCCCGGTGCTTCTCCCGAGGATGTGGATGAGCTTATTTCCAAACCGGTTGAAGAAGAGGTTTCTCTCCTTTCCAATGTGCAGGAGGTGCAATCCCGTTCCATGGAAAATCTTTCCATGGTCATCATTCGCTACCGTTACGGTACAAACATGGATAAAGCCTATGACAATTTAAAAAAGAAGCTGGATGTTTTAAAGGCGAGTCTTCCGGAAGAGGCGGAAGATCCCGAATATATGGAATTTGACATCAATGCACAGCCCGGCATGGTTCTTGCCGTTTCGGATAAGACGAAGGGGAAATCTCTATAATTATGTGCAAAACAGGATAGAACCCGAGATGGAGAAGCTTTCTTCGGTTGCGTCCATTTCTTTGTCCGGCGGTCAAGCGGAGTATGTGCGTGTGGAGCTGTCGGAGGAGAAGCTTTCCCAGTATCATTTGACTATGGAAAATATTATCCAGATGATCAAAGCTTCCGACTTTACCTATCCTGCGGGAAAGACAAACTACGGGAAGCAAAATCTGTCCCTTAGCGTATCGCAGGATTATTCCACGATTGAGAAATTAAAGAACCCTGCCTCTTACCACGGGCACCGGCAGTACTTTATACTTAAGGGATCTTGCGACTGTGGGTTCAGCGCTGGAAGAAGAGAACAGTATCGGACGATTTAATGGGGAAAATACCGTCAGCCTAAGTTTAACGAAGTCGCAGGCTGACTCGGATATAGGGATGAGCCAGGATGTAAAAGCGGTCATCAAGGACTTGGAAGCGCGGAATCCGAATCTTTCCATCCATATTATTCAGGACAATGCGGACAGCATTAAATCCTCCCTTTCCAGCGTCTTTCAGACGATGATTATGGCGGTGGTCATTTCCATGGCAATCATTTTCTTTTTCTTCGGAGACTGGAAAGCGTCTCTTATTGTGGGCTCTTCCATTCCGATGGCAATTCTCGGTGCCATCGTCTTTATGTATGCCATGGGCTACAGCATGAATATGCTGACTCTGTCCGCTTTGGTACTGGGCGTGGGCATGATGGTGGATAATTCCATCGTTGTTTTGGAGGCGTCTTTCCGTGCGATGGACGAGGTTCAGGAGGAAAGAAGGTCGAGGAGGGAAGCGGCGATTTCCGCAGTACGGATTGTCGGAGCCTCGGTCTTCGGTTCCACCCTCACCACCTGTGTGGTTTTCCTCCCGCTCGGCTTTTTAAAGGGAATTTCGGGACAGTATTTTAAGCCGCTGGGCTTTACGATTGTCTTTTGTATGTTGGCATCTTTGCTTTCTGCAATTACGATTGTCCCGCTCTGCTTTACTCTCTATAAACCGAAGGAAAATGAGAAAGCGGTGGCTTATCGAGCCGTACGGAGTTTGCAGGATTCCTACAGAGAAGTGATTGGGCGCTTTTTACGGCATAAGAAGCCGGTGGTTTTGGGAACCTTTCTTATCCTTCTTTTGTCTCTGTTTCTTGCGACGCAGATTAAGTCCGAGCTGATGCCGGAGATTGACAGTGCAACCGTACAGATTTCCATTACCCAAAAGCCCGGTTTAAATACGGAAGAAAAAAAGAAGACGATTTTGGAAATAGAGGAAATGGTGTCGAAGGATCCGGATGTGGAACGCTATACCACCATTTCCGGAGGGGGAGAAGGGTTTTCCGCCTTGTACGGATCAAACGGCACGAGTACCGTGACGGCGTATCTGAAGAAGAAACGCTCCATGTCTACAAAAGAAAAGGCCAAGACTTGGGAGAAGCTCCTGGAAACAAGGCCGAATGAAGTGATTTCGGTAAAATCCGTAAGTGATGCGAATTTCGGGGCAAGTGATGAGGATGTCAAGACAACGGAGGGTTATGAGGTCACTTTAAAAAGGATCGGACTTGGATATTCTACGAGAAAAGAGCAATGCTATTGTTACGGAAATGCAAAAAAATGGATAGCCTTACCGGAATTCATTCCAGCCTGGAAAATGCCGCTCCGCTCTTAAAGGTGGAGGTCGATCCTTTAAAGGCTGCGGCAGAGGGGCTAAGCCCCGTTGTGGTCGGACAAAGCCTGAATACGATTTTGGCCGGAAAAGCAGTTATGAAAATGGACTTAAACGGAGAAAAGGCGGATGTCCGGGTGGAATATCCGAAGGATAGCTACGATACGCTGGAAAAGCTGAAGAATATTCGTTTTTCTACACCGAGTGGAGGAATCGTTTCCTTAGACAGTATCGCTACGGTCAAATTCACGGATTCCCCGGCAAGTATTCTTAGGGAAGATAAGAAATACCAAGTGAGCATCTCTGCACACTATACGGAAAAGGCGGATAAAAATACGAAGAAGGAAGTGGATAAGCTCGTGGACTCGTATCTTGGAGAGGATTTGCAGATATCCGAGAGCATAAGGACACAAAATATGAGAGAAGAGTTTACCGACCTCTTCCGTTCCATTGCCATTGCAGTCTTTTTGGTCTTTGTTGTGATGGCGGGACAGTTTGAGTCCTTACGTTTCAGCTTCATGGTTATGACTACGGTGCCTTTCGCTATGATTGGTTCTTTCGGACTGCTCTGGCTCTTTGATGCGACCATTTCCATGACATCTCTTCTCGGCTTTTTAATGCTGGTCGGGACAGTAGTAAACAACGGAATTCTCTACGTGGATACCGTAAATCAATATCGAGAGGAAATGCCGCTTGAAAAAGCCATAGTGGAAGCCGGAGCAACAAGACTCCGTCCTATCCTCATGACGACTCTTACGACTGTCCTTTCCATGGTACCGATGGCGATGGCTATCGGGGAAAACGGAAAGCTTATGCAGGGACTGGCTCTTGTTGATGTGGGAGGACTGACTGCGTCCACTCTGCTTGCGCTTCTCCTCCTTCCGGTGTATTACAGGATTATGTATGGGCGAAAGAAAACACCAAATCTTCACAGTATTGCTATAGAAATGTAAAAAGTAAGATGAAACTGTATGCTATAGTAGAGGGCGACAGAGTGGAGATTCCTTTCAGGTAAAGAGTTTAGATACGAGAGACACTTTAGTTGAATTAAGAAGCAATTCTGTTTAGTGAATGAATGTATCTTGGTTTTTTTGGAGGATAAAATGAAGAAAAAAAGGGTCTGATTTTACCGATTTCCTGTATTGTTGCGAGCATGGCGTTTACCCCTTCCTTTGCGGCAGGACGTTACGGTTTTTCGGAGAATGTGGATACGGCACCGATGCAAACTTCCTATGAGAGGGAGAAAACTGCGGAGGAATGGGCAAGTCTTCGGGATAATACGATTTCCTGGGAGGAAATCGATGCTTTGGTGCATGAGTACAATCCTACGGTTTCTTCTCTTTGGATTAATTTTCGTGACAGTGACCGTAGAGGTTCTTACAATATTGATGTGGAGTCAGCGCGCTCTGCGGTAGAAGATGCCTATGAGAAAGCGCTTCTTGCTGCAAATGGAAATGCGGTTCAGGAAGCCTTGGCAGAGTTACAGTATCAGAGTGACAGCAATACCTTTTCTGCCGATGCAGTGGCACAAAACAGCGATAGGGAGCTTGCGAAGCTTTCCATAGAACAGACGGAAAAGAATACGATAGAAACGATTAAGAAGTCCTTTATCAGTAGAGAGAACGGCATCTTACAAAGACAGATTGATGCCTTAAATCTGGAAGATGCACGGAGTGACAAGGAAACCGCCGAGAGAAAGAAGGCTGTCGGACGAGGCTACGGAAATCGATGTTTTAACGGCAAAGGCTGCAGCGGATCAGGCAGAAATTCAGTTAATGAGTGATGACAGTACCGTGAAGAAGACTTCGGAGCTTTTTACAAGTGAGTCTTGGCTGGAAAGCAAATGCCGAGCCCGTTTTCCCGACGATTCCGGAGACGGCAAAAGAAAGTGTTGAACAGATTTCCCTTTCGGAAGACACGAAGAAGGCTGTAGACAATAATTTGAGTCTGCAAATCAACGAAAGAAAGTTGAATCTTTCCGAGGGGGAAGCCAATAGAGAGAACTTATCCAAAAGAATAGAGAATCAGAAGGAAAAGATTCAGTCGGATCTGCTTTCCCGCTATCAGAGCTTAAAGCAGGCACTGGACGCACAGGCACAGGCTGTTTTACAGGAGGAAAATACGAGAAAAAGCTATGAAAAGGCGGAGCGAAGCTTGCAGCTTGGAACAATCAGCGTAAAAGCAAGAAATAAAGCGAAAAACGCCTATACCATTGCCGGCTTTACAGAAGAAGCAGGCGGATTTAAAAGCTTACGGAAGAATATCTTGATTATCGTGCAGGAGTGAGCGGACTTGCCACTGCGGAGTAGAGCATTATAGGAAGAAGACCCTAGTAAAGAATTGTATAGATGAGACAAGTGTGTATAAAAATAAGCTCGAATACAATCAGCATAAATACACTGAGCATAAACACAATTAGTAAAAATGCGTATAAACACAATGCGTATAAATACAATGCGTATAAATACAATGCGTATAAATAAAATGAGTGGAAAAAGATGAATACAAAATACAATGAGCGGAAATGAAAAGTGTGCGTATAAGGCTGAATCAAAGTGGAAGAATGGAATAGAGAAGAAGGCTTTGATAGCACTTTGTTCCTTCTCTCTGCTTTCTCTCTCCGCTTTTCCCTCTTTTGCGGAGAATGCCAATAATAATGTAGAGAGCGGTACAAACAATACTGTAAGCGGCGATGCAAATGCTTGGAATCTGGAAGACAACAGCATTTCTTTCTTCGAGGTTCCGGAGCTGGTGAATCACTACAGCAGTATAGCGGAGCTGGAAAAGGATCTGATTTCCCAAAGCACGAAAGGAATGGAGGGGGTAAAATCTGCCGTAAAGGAACAGAAGGAGGATATTGTAGATGCTCTTTCCGACAATATTTCCCTCCTGAAGGATCAAAGGGACAATACAGAAGATAAGACTGTAAAGGAAGCACTCGGAAAAGAGATTGCAAAGCTGGAGAAGGTCAAGAACAGTAAGAAGATTCTTCCCGGACTGGACAGCAGCTTGGTCGAGGCAAATTATGCTTTAACGGAGCTTGCAAAGACGGATAAGGAGATGACGAAAGCGGAAAAGAAGACGGAAAAAGTCTATCCGTTCTCAGTTTCTGACCGGAAAGGCTCTGCTCTCCGATGCGATGCAGAATCTTCTTTTTCAGCTATGCACAGACGGAAAATACTCGTAAGATGCTGGAAAAAGCGGGTAAGTCTTATGGAAGAAGCCTGAACAAGGTAAGAAAAGAAGAGAGCCTTGGAAAGGCGACCGGAAATGATGTTGCCGCAGCGGAGCTTTCCTTAAAATCGGCTGAGGCGGATCTTAATAAGCTAAGAGACGGAATGGACACGATGAAGAGAAACATCGGCTTAAGTCTGGGCTGGCACATGAATACCTATCAGAATATCACGATAGAAAGCATTCCGGATTTTCCGAGAGAGTACTTAAACGGAAGGAATCAGGAAACGGACTATCAAGCTGTTTTGGCAAGAAACAGTGAATATGGAGAAATTCTTCGAGAAAAAGAGAAGAATATCACCGGCTGGACGGAGAAGAAACAAAAGGAAAGAGAAAAGTCGGAAGAAATCCGCAGTGGTGTAAAGGCTTTATGGGCAACGGTGGAAGAAAAGGGGCTTGCCTTAAAGATGGCGGAAACAAACGCGTCCCTTTCTCAATTAAAGAAGGATAGAGCAGTCCGGATGGAAGCGCAAGGACTTATTAGCAGAGTCGATGCGGAAGGCATGGAGCTGGATGCTCTTTCTTCTGAAAATGCGTATGAAAATGCCCGCTTGGACTATAATCAGGCGGTTTTCCGTTATGAAGAAGCGGTGAATAAGGGAATTCTTAGTTTAGAGTAGGGAACAAAGAATAAAAAAAGAAAGAACAAAAGAACAAAAGAACAAAAGACCAAGAAATAGGGGCTTGTTCGTTTAAAATAGCAGAAAGCAGTTAGCAAGAAGATTCTTAATCTCAGATCAGAAAGCAGAGAAGAATGGAAAAAGAGCTGTGGAAAAAGAGGAAATTGGAAAAGGGCGGGAAGCTTTGGAATAAAGTGAAGCGAGGCTTTCTTTCTATTGCACCGAAAGAAAAGAAAAAGACAGTGGAAACGGACAAGCGTGCCGAACACGTTTTCGTGGTACCCTGCTATGGGAAATCTCCTTATCTGGAGGCGATGCTTCAGTCTCTTCTTGCGCAGAAAAAAAGCTCTCCTGTTTTTCTCTGTACTTCCACAGAGAGCGATTTTTTACAGAATCTCGCAAAGAAATATCATTTGCCCCTCTTTATTCGAAAAAAAGAGCCTTCTTTGGCAAAGGACTGGAATTTTGCGTTAGAGATAGGAAGGAAGAGAGGGAAACTTGTGACGATTGCGCATCAGGATGACTGTTACCATGAGGACTATAGCCTTGCAATTTGTCACGCCTACCGGAGCTTTCCGGACGGAAGCCTGATATTCACTCAGGCTGAGGATATCGATGCGGAAGGAGAAAAAATCCCGAATGTATCCGAGCGAATCAAGCGAATTTTTGCGCTTGCCCTACTGCTTTACGAAAAAGACAAATGAGCTACCCTATAAACTCTTACCGCTTTCTTTCGGAAATTCCATTCCCTGCCCAAGCTGTACCTACGTTATGGAAAAGACTCCGGAATTTCTTTTTGACAATAAGAGTAAATTTGTAACAGACTGGCGGGCCTTTCTCCGACTGGCAAAAGGAGAAGGAAGGTTTCTTTATGTCAAAAAACCGCTCTTATACTACCGAAGACACCCCTCCTCGGAGACCCGAAAGCAGATGAAGGACAATCGGAGAAGAAAAGAAGAACGGGAGGTATTACAGAGCATACACGGGAAGCTCTTAGGCGGAATCCTTTCCTTCATCTATTCCACATCGTCCTTCTTTGCATAATGAACAAAACGAGATATCACAGGCTTTGTGCGCGATACTCGTTATAAATAAAAACGGACTGTAGAAAGAGTTTTGATTTTTCATGCAGTTGTAGGTCTGGATACGGGGCAATCTGAGCCCGCCGGTACTTGCGAAAAAACAAAGGTACTGCAGTTTTTCGCTTAGTATCCGCTGCGTGGCGAGGTTAGCGAGAGCGTGCCCCGGATTTAGACCTACACTGCAGAAAAGAACTTTCTACAGTCCGTTTTTTTTATTCTTTACAAGTGGAAGAGACAAAGCCTAAGACATCTTGTTCTCTCTCATCATGCTGAACTGATCCATGGGATAGTTCTTCAGATTGTCCAATACCTTTCTGGTATCCGCTTCTTCCATCAGGCTCTCTCTAGCCTTCTTAATCTCACTCTCCGCCTTATGTCTGGAAGGTCCACCCACAGCCGCCTTCGCAAAGCCATGCCTTCGATAAAATCCTCCGGAAGCTTGCCGACCTTTAAAAAGGGAAAGTGCAGTGACACAGGCTTTCCCGCCGGAGCAGGCACGAAGCTTAATATCGGTGGTATCTTCGCCTCTTTTCCCGCATGCATTCCATAACGGCATTGGCAACACCGCCGGAGCTTGCAAAAGCCCTTACCCCAGAGGGAGGCTTCCTGATATGCCTTTACTTCCGGCTCCATGCTGATGTCTTTGGAACGTAACAAGAAGTAAATTCTCCGAAGGAGAGTACATAATCCGCATTTCCTTCGATTCCCATCTCTTGTGACTCCGACTTCTTTGCCATGCAGGGGTCCGATAAAGACGGTGATACAACCCGGATGAGTCGCTTTTAAGTAGCGGGAAACGGCTGCCATGGGAGAAATAGTTTGGGACATATTTTCATGATACTGATCCGGAAAATGTCTCTTTAAAAGGTGGATAAATGCCGGGCAGCAGGAGGTAGTCATCTTCTTTCCTTCTTTTCTTGCTTCCGACCACTCAAGAGCCTCGTAAGCTGCCGTCATGTCTCCGCCCAGTCCTACTTCCACCATATCGGTAAATCCCAGCTTCTTTAAAGCGGTTCGGATAGAGCCCATGGAAATGTCTTTTCCGAATTGCCCTTCCGTTGCCGGAGCACACATCGCAAAGACTTCTTTTCCGGTCTGAATTGCTTCAATAACATTCAGAATATAGGTTTTTGTGGAAATGGCACCGAAGGGGCAGGAGTGTACACACTGTCCGCAGCGGATACAGCGCTCATCATCGATAACACAAAGTCCGTTCTCATCATAGGTAATGGCATTGACCGGACAGGCCTTTTTACAGGGACGGGTGAGCTGCGCAATAGCACTGTAGGGGCAGGCCGAGGCACAGAGCCCGCACTCTTTACATTTCATCGGATCAATGTGTGCACGCTGGTCGGTCATGGTGATTGCGCCGAAATGACAGCTGTTCTGGCAGGCTTTGCCGAGACACAGACGGCAGTTGTCCGTTACGGAGTAGGAAGAAATGGGACACTCTTCACAAGCCGGGTCGATAACCTGGATAACATTGTTTGACTGCCTGTGCGGATTCGCATTTTCATTGCAGGCCAGACGCACTCTCCTACGCAGTATTTCTCTTTCCTTATATACACAGCAGCGGAAGATTGCCTTCGGTCCCGGAGAAATCTCCCGAATCAGCTTTTCTGTACTCTCTTGATTAACGTTGTTTTCCCATGCAAGTCTTGCAAGACCTTCAATTACCCTGTGTTTCAGGGGATAAAACCCTTATCATTGGTTACCATAGCGTTTCTCCTTATAAACCATAGACTCTGCTCTTTCAGGGGCGCACCCTGTCAACTCGGAGGTAGTATAACATATTTTTAACAAAGTGTTGTTCTTTTTCCGAAAATGCCTTTCCGCGCTTATCCAAGACCTGCAGACAGCCGATAAACAATTGCAGGGATGTTTTTTGTTCGCGTGCAATGATTTAGAAAAGAGAGATATGGCTGAGTGAAGCGAAGTCTCTTGTGAATTAGTGTATGAGAGAGGGAGAGCTTATGTCGCTAATGGATATTATTTTCGGAGAATCCGAAGAGGGCAGTCCTCTGAGTGAAGAGGAGATGATTTTTAAACCGGTACGTGTTCTTGGCGTAACAGGGGAAAAAATTACAACCGTGAGCATCGGAGAAAGCCTGGATATCGTACAGGAAAAGGAAGAAGGACTGATTCGTTTGGTTCAGCGAAATGAGAGGAATGAGGAGATACGAAGCCTTATGAGCTGTCCTTATCCTCAAAATGCGGATGCCAGAAAAGAGCTTGTGGATATGATGACATCCGTAAAGCTTGATATCGCCAATGCTTATCTAACGGGAAGAGAGTGTATTCGAATTCCAAGAAGTAAATACGAACTTTTTATTTACATGAGAAGACGTCCTACGATTCCGATTGATATGAATAAATTAAGCAGGGAACTGTCTTCCGGTGAGGCACGGGAAAATGTGGGGATGTTCCGCTCCTTTATGGAAAAAAACCCGCGTTTAAATATTTATGCGTCAGTGGATTCTCTTGCCATGGATACGGCTTATCGTATTTTGAAACAGGAGTTTAAGGCATTGAGCAATGTGCGCTTTATTCCGCTGGATAATCCGAAGAAAAAGGAAATCAGCTGGGATGATCCGCGGATTCAGGAGAGTTTACGTTATACCCCGAATGTCGCCTCTATCGGACTGGGAATAAGCGGTGGGGAAAAGCCGCAATATGGTCTGGAACTTCTGAATGAGGACATTACTTCCGTAGTGATGAAGGCCTCCTTATTGGGGCACCACAGTTGCAATATTCGTGAATGTATGATTGATGCCCAAGCGGTGGGCCATGCTAAAGCGATGTGGGAGCTGGGAACAAAACGGGGAAAGAGTCCTGAATTCATTCAGAAAACAATAGAGGACCTGGCTTTTGAAGATGCCTGCTATCGTATTTCGGAGAGCAGTGCAAGAGCCATTATTGAGCATGCACGGCAAAGAGGTTTTTGTGAAGGAGAGGACATCGGGCTGATTCGGGTTCCTGTTTTAGACAGATTTTTACTTTTGAATCTGTTCAGGCAGGCGGATGACGGTTTCTTGGTCTATGAGGAGTCGAAAGGCTTTCAATATTATAAGGATGTGACCGGAAAGCTGGTCATTCAGTTTGGATGGACAAAGGACGGCTTTTTGGTATATTGCTCCTCCGGATAAAGGGGGAGCGTGAAATTCGATGCGGATGCGGCTCAGGTCATGCTGGAAGGAAAAATATCTGAAAGCCTTACAAAAAAATTTTGAAATCCAATCGAAATCGTTCTGTAAGCGGTGCTTTTGCAAAGCTCAGAGAATTTATTGAATCCTATCAGAAACTGGGTATGGGATTAAATGAGCAGCAGGAATGTATCCGTACTGCAAGAGATTATTTCGAAGGAGAGGATATGGAAGAAATCATGATGGTAATCGAGGAGATATTGTCTACACACTCCTTGTATGAAAACTTCGGTTTCTAGATTTTTTAAGGTGATGCAGGAAAGAACGGCATCACCTTTTTAAAGAGAGTGAAAATTCGCTTTACTCAGGTGGAAAGGGCATTATGAAGGAAGAACGAAAGAAAATCATTTCTTTAATTTCCGTGGGAGCGGTGCTTCTTTTTCCTTGTGGTGGCTTATTTTACAACGACAGAGGATACGGTGCAGGAAAGTTTTTGGTCTTTGCTTCCTCCGCTGATAGCGATTGTGCTTGCGCTCGGTACGAAGGAAGTGTACAGCTCCCTTTTTATAGGCATTCTCTCAGGAGGACTGCTCTTTAGTGGATTCAGTTTTGAGGGAAGTATTCGGCATATTTTTATGGACAGCATTATTCCTGTGCTCAGTACCTCCGCCAATGTGGGAATCATTTGTTTTCTTGTGATTCTGGGAATGATGGTACAGTTAATCAATAAGACGGGAGGCTCTCGAGCCTTTGGAGAATGGACCAAGGGCGTGATTGAGACAAGAAGCGGAGCCATGCTTGCTACAGTGGCGCTAGGCTGTCTCCTCTTTATTGACGACTATTTTAACTGTCTTACCCTAGGCTCGGTCATGCGGCCTGTAACGGACAAACACAGAATCAGCAGAGCGAAGCTTGCTTATATTATTGATACCACGGCGGCGCCTATATGTATCATTGCTCCCATTTCCTCCTGGGCCGCAGCTGTTTCGGGTTTTGTGGAAGGGGAGGATGGGATGAAGATTTTTTTGGAGACCATTCCTTATAATTTTTACGCTTTGCTTTCTATTTGTATGATGCTCTTCCTTATTATATTGAAGGTGGATTTTGCTTCGATGTGGGTTCACGAAAGGAATGCGGAGGAAAAAGGAGATTTATTTACAACTGCGGAAAGACCTTACGGAGAAGGGGAAGAGGATAAAGGGAAAACGGGAAGCATTCCGGATATGCTTGTTCCCATTTTTTTACTTATTCTATCCTGTATTATCGGCTTGATTTATTCCGGCGGCTTCTTTGCGGGGGCTGATTTTATCACTGCTTTTTCCCATTCCGATGCACCTACCGGTTTGGTGCTCGGTTCTTTTATGGCACTTGTAATCAGCCTCATCTATTATTTATCAAAAAGCCATTTCTTTTCAAGAAGCGATGAACTGCCTGCCCGAGGGCTTTAGGCAAATGGTACCTGCAATCCTGATTCTTACCTTTGCTTGGAGCTTAAAAGCTATGACAGACAGCCTTGGCGCAAAGGAGTTTGTTTCTGAACTGGTGGAAGGAAGAGCGGACACTATGCTTTCTTTCCTTCCGAGCTTTGTATTTCTTATCGCCGTAGGGCTCTCTTTTGCAACAGGAACTTCATGGGGAAACATTCGGTATCTTGATTCCTATTGTTGTGGGGGTTTTTGATAAATCGGATTACAACATGATGATTATTTCTATTGCTTCCTGTATGGCGGGAGCGGTTTTGCGGAGATCACTGTTCTCCTATTTCCGATACGACGATTATGTCTTCAGCGGGAGCTCAGTGCGTGCATTTGAACCATGTTAGTACGCAGCTTCCTTATGCCATTTTGGTAGCCTTGGTATCATTTTTTTGCCTATATTATGGCAGGGGTTTATAAAAAAATCCGTGGGTCTCCTTTTCGGCGGCTGCCATTCTGCTTTTTCATTCTATTGCAAATCAAAACATATTCAGATAGCGAGAGAAGAGGAAAGACAGAGAAAAAAAGAAGGGTATTACGTTAGAACTCTGCGACAAGCTTGATGAAATGTCTGTTTACTTTTACTCTCTTTCGGAACTTATTATTCAATTCACTTGAAGAATTGAATAAACCGGAAAACATGAAATGGGATAAAATATTAAATAAAATAAAAAAATATCAAATATTTTATTTATTCGTTAAAAACACTTTGAAAGTAGTTTTTGAAACTGCTTAAGGCGTTTTTTAACTACATATCTTAAAAAAATATTTCATTGATTTTTAATTATATAGACCATTATAGTATATCTGCTAAATAGTTAAATATATTTTATCTTTTTCCGGAAGAGAGAACACTGCTGACCGAAGTATAGGAAAAGAAATAATCGGTTATTCGTTACTCCCTAAATCATCCGGAATATAGTGAAAGGAGAACAAATGGAATTCGAGAGATTAAAAGAGATTATTGTAGACACTTTGGCTTGTGATGAGGAGAAGGTTACTTTAGATGCGGACATGGAGAAGGACCTGGAAATTGATTCCCTTTCCTTGGTGGAGCTCCACATGGCTTTAGAGGATGAGCTGTCTGAGACCATTCCGGACGGAGAAATCGGAAAGCTGCATACCGTAAAGGACATTCTCGATTATGTAAACAGTATAAAGGGCTAAACGGCTAGGCAAGAAACTTTTATGAATAGCCGGATTTCATGTTGAAGAATAGTTCAGGAGGGAGTATGCAGTCACCGATTAAAACCTTGGTAGATATGGTGAAGGACAGGGATTTAAAGCAAAAAGCACTTTCCGATAGAGTGGGCAGTACAGCGCCGATAAAAATCCCTTCTGCCTTTATTGCCTGTAAAAAGTGTGGAAGAAGGGCGCTTCGCGCTCGCTGGGAGGAGCATCTTTTCGTATGTCCTAACTGCGGAAGCTATGCGGCGGTTGGCGCTTATTACCGTTTGGAAAAGCTTTATGATTCGGGGACTTTTCAGGAATTGGATAAGGATATTGCAGTAAGGGATCCCTTGGATTTTCCGGACTATAAAGAGAAGGTAAAGGAACTGGAAAAAAAGACCGGCTTAAAAGAAGCAGTAGTTTCTTCCAAAGGAAAAATCGGAGGAATCCCCGTGGTAGCTTTGGTCATGGACAACCGTTTTTTGATGGGGTCCATGTCTCAAGCAGTCGGCGAGAAAAATTACAAGGGGAATTGAAGAAGCGGATAGACTTCGTTGTCCTCTTATTATTTTTTCGGCATCCGGTGGAGCAAGGATGCAGGAGGGAATCTTCAGCCTTATGCAGATGGCGAAAACCTCTGCGGCAGTGGAATTGTTTTCCGAGCACGGAGGACTCTTTATCAGCGTTTTTAACCCATCCTACGACAGGAGGGGTTACGGCGAGCTTTGCCACTTTAGGAGATATTACCTTGGCGGAGCCGGGAGCACTCATCGGCTTTGCGGGACCGCGCGTCATTGAGCAAACCATCAATCGTAAGCTTCCGAAGGGATTCCAAAGGGCGGAATATCTGGAACAGCATGGCTTTGTCGATGCTATTGTGGAACGAAAAAAATATGAGAGAGAGTTTAATGCAGATTCTTTCTCTTCATCAGGAGTAGAAACAGACGGTATTGTTTAGCCTTTTTAAAAGGATTTTGTTCGCAAAGCGTGAGGTTTTTGCCGGAAGCGGAAAGGAAGAATATGAGTCAGGAATTAGCGGAAAAGAAAGCGTTGGAGCCGGGGAGAAGGTTTTCCTTGCCCGTCATCCCAAAAAGACCGCATATTGAGGATTTTATTTCCCATATCTTTACGGATTTTTTTGAGCAAAAGGGAGACCACCTCTATGATGAAGACCGCTCAATTTACGGAGGGATTGCTCGATTTCACGGAAAGCCGGTGACGGTGCTCGGTCATAAAAAAGGGAAGGGCATGGAGGAAAATATCGCCTGCAACTTCGGCATGCCCTGCCCGGAAGGCTATCGTAAAGCAAAGAGACTGATGGAACAGGCGGAAAAGTTTCATCGTCCGATTATCACCTTCATTGATACGCCGGGAGCTTATCCCGGACTGGAAGCGGAGGAGCATGGACAGGGTGAAGCGATTGCAAGGAATCTTGCTTTTATGAGTTCTCTTCATGTTCCGATTATCAGTATTATCAGCGGAGAAGGAAACTCCGGAGGGGCACTGGCCATCGGCGTCGCAAATAAGATTCTTATGCTGGAAAATGCCATTTACTCCGTATTAAGCCCGGAGGGCTTTGCAACCATTCTTTGGAAAGACAGCTCGAAAGCGGGAGAGGCGGCAAAGGTGATGAAACTTACCGCCGAGGACTTAAAGGAAGCCGGCGTTTGCGATGCTATCGTGCCGGAAGTCCCGGGCGGTGCTCAAGAAGATCCGGAGGCTTTGTTTTTGGAATTGGAAAAAGCACTGGAGAAAGTCCTTTCTTCCTATGAGGGAATGAGCCCGGAGGAGATTCGTAAGGATAGACTTAGGAAATACAGAAACATCTAACAGCATAATTCAGGAATGAACTGCTATAGCGAAAAGAGGAGTGGTAAGCCGATGTGCTTCCATTCTCTTCTTGAAAAAGCTTAGGCGAAGACAAGATAAAACAAAAGAAATGAGGAAAGATGCAGGGATTAAAAATAATCGGACTGGGCTCGGCACTTCCCGGAAAGCGTGTCCATAATGATGATTTGGCCAAAATCATGGAGACCAGCGATGAGTGGATTTTCAGCAGGACAGGGAATTCATGAGCGGCGCTTCTGCGAGAAAGAAGAAAGTGCGGCAACGCTTGCCATAAAGGCCGGAAAAGATGCACTGGAATCTTCCGGTATCTCCGCTTCGGATTTAGGGGTAATCCTTGTGGCGTCCATGTCACCGGATTTCACTGCCCCGAGTATGGCGGCCATTTTAGCAAAAGAGCTTTCTTGCGAAGAAGACTGCATTGCACTGGATATCAATGCAGCCTGCAGCGGCTTTGTCTACGGCTTGGAAGTGGCAAGAGGACTTCTTTCGTCCTCGGAAAAGAAAAGAGCTTTGGTAGTCGGAACGGAGCAACTTTCCCGTCTTTTGAAAATGGAAGACAGAACCACCTCCGTACTCTTCGGAGATGGAGCCGGAGCGGCTGTGGTAGAGGAAAGCAATACGGACTATGCTTCCTTTTTAGGTTCCCGCGGGGATTTTTCCATCGTGTCTCCGTCTTTATATACCGGAGCCTTTGACGGCTTTTATGAGGACAGGGACGGAGAATCCGGAGATACTTGGGCAGGGAGCAACGGAAGGAAAGCATGAGAAGATAGACCACCTTATGATGGACGGTAAATCGGTTTTCCTCTTTGCGATAGACATTATCCCAAGGTGTATAGAGGGGATTTTGAAAAAAACGGGAGAACGCTTGGAAGAGATAGACCATGTAGTGTGTCACCAGGCCAATTCCAGCATTATTCGAAACGTCGTTCGTCACCTGAAAGCGAAGCCCGAACAGTTTTTTGAAGATATGGAGCTCTACGGCAACACATCGGGGGCGTCCATTCCATTTGCCTTAAAAGATATGGAAGAGCAGGGACTCTTGAAAGAAGGGGAGAAGCTCCTCCTCATTGGTTTCGGTGCGGGGCTGACCTTCGGTGCTGTGGAGATTATTTACGAGAAAAGCAATAGATAAGTGATTTCATGAAAGAAATAGAGAATTGGTTCTTCTGCATACTTTGTTGAAAGAGAAAACCGAAGGAGAAGAAGTGACAAAGAGGAGAAGAAGTGGCAAAGAGGAGAAGAAGTGACAAAGAGCAGAAGAACCAAAGAGCAGAAGTATCAAAGAGTAGAATAAGTAAAGAATAGAATTAAGTAAAGAATAGAATAAGTAAAGAACGGAAGAAGTAAAAGAAATAGCAGATATCGAAGTACGAAGAATGTTGAGGAAGGGCTAAAAATGCGATTAGACGAGATGCTGGGGATTCGTTATCCGATTATCCAGGGAGGAATGGCAAATATTGCAACAGGAAGCTTTGCTGCAGCTTGCTCCGAAGCGGGAGCACTGGGACTCATTGGTACCGGAGGAATTCGCGAGGCGGAGGGACTGAGAAAGGAAATCCGAATTTTACGGGAAAGAACGGAGAAGCCCTTTGGCGTGAACCTGATGCTCATGAATCCGGAAACGAGAAGATGGTTCAAATCTGTATAGAGGAGAAAGTACCTGTAGTCACTACAGGTGCAGGGAAATCCAGTATCTACATGGAAGCGCTGAAGACAGCGGGCTGTAAAGTCATTCCGGTTGTAGCTGCGCCGATACTTGCGGAAAGACTGGAGAAAGCAGGGAGCGGATGCCGTGATTGCGGAGGGATGTGAGTCCGGAGGTCATGTCGGGGAAATGACAACGATGTGCCTCGTGCCGCAGACGGTAGACAGTGTGAAAATCCCTGTCATCGCAGCAGGAGGCGTTGCAGATAAGAGACAGCTAAAGGCGGTTTTTGCGCTGGGAGCAGCCGGTGCACAAATCGGAACCGCGCTACTTGCGGCAAAAGAATGCCCGATTCATGAGAATTACAAGGATGCGATTTTTAAAAGGCAAGAGGTTCAGACACCGTGGTTACCGGAAGAATCGCAGGGGTGCCGGTTCGAATCTTGAAGAATCAGATGAGTAGAGAATACCTCAGGCAGGAGAAGGCCGGAGCGGAAAAAATGGAACTCGAGAAGTTTACACTGGGGTCCCTCAGAAGAGCGGTCTTTGAAGGAGATACAAAAACCGGATCCCTTATGGCAGGGCAGACCTGCGGACAGGTGGAAAGAATCCGACCGGTTGCCGAAATTCTAGCCGATATCTGCTCCGGAATCATAGATTGATTTTTGAACCTTCGTTGTGGTGCCCTACGCCTCTCTTCAAAAAGGCGCTCTCGCTCGACCTCGACGCAGCGGATACTAAGCATCAAACTTCGCGTGCGCTCGTTTTTCTGCAAGTACCGGCGTCTTCACACGCTTTTTCAGAGGGCGTAGGGCACCGCAACTAAAGAAATAATCAAAAATCAAAGTAACATGATAAGAGAGAAGTATGGGGAAGATTGTGAAGAAAAGGCAAGAATTATGGCAGAGAATATAGAAGCCTAAACTAAGTAAGAGGATGTGAGAAGCATAGGGCAGGTCTGATTGGCATAATCCGGGCAGACTCAAGAATCGGAAAGGGGAAGTAATGAGCAAACGGGCATTCTTATACGCCGGACAGGGCGCACAGGTGAAGGGAATGGGAAAGGACTTATATGAGGCCTTCCCTGCCTTTCGAAAGGCCTATGATGAGGCTGAACTGGACTTTAATGTAAAGGAACTTTCTTTCTTTGATCCGGAGGAGAAGCTGAATGAAACACGCTTCACCCAGCCGGCGCTCGTTGCCTTTGCGACGGGAATGACGGCCTCACTTAGGGAAAAAAGGAATTCTTCCGGACTACTGCCTGGGCCTGTCTCTGGAGAGTATTCTGCGCTGGAAGCGGCAGGCGTATTTTCCGCAAAAACTGCCGTAGAGCTTGTGGCTTTTCGCGGAAAGAAGATGGAAGAAGCCTCAAAAGGAGTAGAGTCCTCTATGGCGGCTATTCTTGGGCTTTCCGAAGAAGAATTGGAGAAAATCGTGCTTTCTGCCGGCGGAGAGGTTTATCTTTGTAACCTGAACTGCCCCGGACAGATTGTTATCGGGGGAGAAAAGACTGCTGTAGAGCGTGCGTCAAAGCTCGCATTGGAATCCGGTGCGAAAAAAGCGATTCCCTTAAAGGTTTCCGGCCCCTTCCATACGCCTTATATGGATAGTGCGGGAGAGGCTCTCGCAGAATATTTTCAAAAAATCAAGTGGCAGGAGCCGAAATGCACGGTGCTTCACAATGTGCTGGGAAGAGAAAGAAAAGAAGGGGACCCTTCGATTCCGGAACTTTTCAAGGAACAGGTGGCAAAAGCCCGTAAGAATGGAAGAAAGCCTTAAGCGTGTACTGGAACTTGGTGCTCGTGACTTCATCGAGATTGGACCGGGAAAGACGGTATCGGGCTTTCTTAAAAAAGTTGCGAAGGAACTGGGAATCGAAGACTATAGAGTCGTTTCCTTGGAAACAAAAGAGGATGTGGAGGCGTTCCTATCTACAGTGGAGTAAAAAGGCGGATTGGAATTTTGAGGCTTTGTCATTTGGGGAAAAACAGAGAAAGGGAAGGATTGTGGAAAGAGACTTGTTTAATTACCGGGAGCGAGTGGCGGAATCGGTTCCGCTATTGCTTTAAAAAAATGGCGGAGGAAGGGCTATAATCTTATTCTTCATTACGGAAAAAATAAAGAGGCGGCGGAGGAGCTTGCAAAGGAGATTAAAGTAAAGAATCCGGAAGCGGAATTGCTTCTCCTCTCTGCGGATATTCGAAAGGAAGAGGAAGTCAATGCCCTTGTGGAAGAAGGCTTAAGCCGTTTTTCTTCCATAGAAGTCTTGGTGAACAATGCCGGTGTGACCAGGGATCAGCTTCTTTTTGAAAATGACATCGGAAGACTTTGACTTCGTAATCGATAGCAATCTGCGAAGTGCCTTTCTTTTCTCCAAAGCAGTGTCCAAATATATGATTAAAAAGCGATACGGAAGAATTGTACAGATTTCCAGTGTGGTAGGGATACACGGAAACAGCGGACAAAGTAATTATGCGGCATCAAAGGCAGGACTTATCGGATTTTCGAAATCTCTCGCCAAAGAGCTTGCCGGACGAAATATTACGGTCAATGTCATTTGCCCCGGCTTTATTGATACCAAAATGACGGAAGTGTTACCGGAGGCAATGAAGGAAGCGCTTCTTTCTTCCATTCCGATGAAAAAGTTCGGTACAGGAGAAGATGTAGCCAATGCAGTTGCCTTTTTTTGCAAAGAGAGAGTCTTCCTATATTACGGGGAAAGTCTTCTTGTAGACGGCGGTATGGGAATGTAGCCTGTCGGTATGTAAATAGAAACGAAAAATCTATTTTCCTGAAAGAGGGAGAGACGGAAAACAATCTCTACGGGAATGAAGCAAAAATAGAGCAAAGAATCATAGGGAGTGAAAATGGAAAAGAGACGAGTGGTAGTGACAGGGGTTGGGGACGGTGAACCCCGTCGGAAATACGGTAGAAGAGAGCTGGAAGGGGATTCGCGAAGGAAAGATCGGTATCGGGGAAATCACTGCCTTTGACAGCAGTGCCTTTTCCGTGCACCTTGCCGGAGAAGTAAAGGATTTTCATCCGGAGACGGTCTTCGATAAAAGAGAATTAAAGCATATGTCGCGCTTCACGCAGTTTGCCATGATTGCTGCGGAAGAGGCGATGCTGGACAGCGGAATTTCCGGAACCCTCCCGCCTGAAGAAATGGGAGTCATCGTTTCCAGCGGAATCGGCGGTTTAAAAACCATAGAGGAAGAGCATACCAAGGGGGAAAAAAGAGGCTTTGAAAGAGTGAGTCCCTTCTTTATTCCGATGTCTATTTCCAATATGGCGGCAGGAGAGATTGCCATTCGGCATAAGTTGAAGGGAATCTGCATTTGCCCGGTCACGGCTTGTGCCGGTGGATCCAATGCGGTGAGGCGATGCCTTTCATCGTATTCGGGACGGATATGAAACCGCCATGCTTTGCGGCGGAACAGAGGCGGCTATCTCGGAGCTTGGAATCGGCGGATTTGCAACGATGAAGGCTCTTTCTCCGGCGACGGAAGTAAGTCGTGCTTCCATTCCTTTTTGATAAGGAGCGCTCCGGTTTTTGTCATGGGAGAGGGCTCGGGAATCCTCATTTTAGAGGAAAGAGAGCATGCTTTACAAAGAGGAGCGAAGATTTATGGCGAAATCGTAGGCTACGGGGCGAACTGTGATGCCTATCACATTACTTCACCCTCCCCCGGAGGAGAGGGCGCAGCTGCCTGCATGGAACTTGCCTTAAAGGATGCAGGAATTACATCTTCTGATATTGATTACATCAATGCACACGGCACTTCCACTCATTTAAATGACCTTGGAGAAACAGCGGCGGTAAAGGCTGTTTTTCAAGGAAAGAGCTTATTCCGTTCCTATTTCCTCCACAAAGTCCATGACAGGACACTTGCTTGGTGCAGCCGGAGCAGTAGAAGCCATTTTCTCCGTCCTTGCCCTTCGCGACGGCTTTGTGCCGGGAACGATGAACTATCAGGTAAAGGATGAAGAGCTGGATCTGGACTATGTGCCGAATAAAGGGGCGGGAGAAAGAGCTTCGCTATACTATGTCGAACTCTCTCGGCTTCGGCGGACATAACGCTTGTTTAGTGTTTAAGAAGTAGAAAAAGTCCGTATACCCTCATACAAAAAGACGCTCTCGCTCGGTTCCGGCCTAGCGGTACTAGATTCACACTTCGCTACGCTTGTGTTCATCAAGTGCCGAGGCCTCCAAACGCTTTTGATTACGAGGGATGCGGACTTTTTATCAGCTTTTAAACAATGGAAGATCATTACCTTAAGTCTAAGGAAGGAAAGGAACGCACTATGCCAAAGTTAAATATAGAAGAAATTGAAGCGATTATCCCTCACCGTTATCCGTTTTTACTGCTTGACAGTGTGGAGGACTACAACCCCGGGGAGTTTGCTGTTGCAAAAAAATGTGTTTCGGCGAATGAGCCGTTTTTTTCAGGGGCATTTTCCAAAGTTCAAGGTAATGCCGGGAGTTTTAGTGGTGGAAGCTCTTGCGCAGACAGGTGCAGTAGCTCTTCTTTCTCTTCCGGAGCATAAAGGAAAGATTGCCCTCTTTGGAGGAATCAAGAACTGTAAGTTTAAGACTCCGATTCGACCGGGAGATACGCTGGAGCTTAGTTGTCGTTTAACGAACAGAAAAGGTCCAATCGGGATAGGTGAAGCGGAAGCGAAGGTGAATGGAAAGACGGCTGTAAAGGCGGAACTCAGCTTTGCTATCATGTAAATTGCGGTTTTGTCATACTAAGAAGTTCGGACCGATTCGAAAAGGAAATTATTTTTAATAATAGGAGCTGTTAGCATTCAATAAGCAGTATAATATTATTAAAAAATATTAAAAAAAGAAAATATTGCTTTTTGAAAAATGAATATAAACATATGGATTAAATCATTTAATTAAAAAAACTCTTAAATATAGGCTTCTGCTATTGGAAAAATCGTAATTTTCTGTTAAAGTTGGATTGAAATAGAAAAATTGCTTTTATTTTAACAAAGTAAAAAGTGCGTGATGACAATTTAATTTTTTTGAGAAAAAGAGAAACGTATGTTTAGTGATGCCATATTTGGTCTTTACAACAAATTTCGGATTTATTTTTATATGCAGGTATTTGCGAAGTTTGAAAAAGAGAGGCGAGTCTCACTACTGTAGAAAGCTACAGCGTAGAATGCATTAAAGGCTCTGGGAGAGCCAACTGTGCAGGAGTTTGCCATCATGATGGGCATTTCCGCGCCGAATGCGGCCTACAAGGTCAATGCTCTTATTCAGAAGGGTTATATTGAGAAGATTCAGGATGAAAATGATCATCGTGAATTTCATCTTCGTCCCACAAAGAAATTTTGGGACTATTACGAGGTTTCTTTCCGCTATGTGAAGAAAGTAGAGGAGCGTTGCAAGAAACGTTTTACGAAGGAAGAAATGGAAAAGCTGGAAGAGATGATTCATATTATTACCACAGAACTGATGCCTGAATTGGATACGGCAAAATTTACCAAGGAAGGTGTAGAACGTCATATTAGTATTGGGGCTGAGGACTAAGTGCAAATCTCTGTCCGAAGCAGTGCGTTTTCAAAGGGCTTCAGGCTTGGATATTCCTGATTTGTATTGAAAGAGCATCCGATTGCGGATGCTCTTTTTATTTCTTGCACTAAGACTTTTACCTGTGCTAATATAAGGCAGTATATGCCTAAGGAAAAAAGGCAAAATCTTTTGCAAAGGAAGTACGAAATGAACAAGAAATTTAAGGCTACATTACAGTTGTTGGGAGTCCTGATCCTGACTGCGGCGTTCTGCGTTCTCGGCTATATGAACGCAAACAATATTAAGCTCGGTTTGGACTTAAACGGAGGTGTTTCCATCACTTACCAAACTGTGGACGAGAATCCCACTGCGGAGCAGATGAGTGACACGGTGTATAAGCTGCAGATGAAGGCACAGAGCTATTCGGATGAAGCGCAGGTGTATAAAGAGGGAGATAATCGAATCAATATCGATATTCCCGGTGCCACGGATGCCAATGCAATTCTCGAAGAGCTGGGAGAACCCGGAACACTGGAGTTTGCGGATGAGAACGGAAATGTGCTTCTTACCGGAGATGATGTAAAAACAGCTTCGGCGGGAATGACCAACCAGAACAATAATAAGGAATATGTGATTGAGCTTGTCTTTAATGAGGCGGGAGCGAAGAAATTTGAGGAAGCGACCAAGAACAATGTAGGGAAGCGCATTTACATTATCTATAATAATGAAGTGATTTCTTCTCCGAATGTAAAGGAAGCGATTAGCGGCGGTCAGGCATCCATCAGCCCGATTGAGTCCTATGATGAGGCGAACAAAAATTGCTTCCACCATTCGTATCGGTGCTCTTCCGGTAAAAGCTGACCGAGCTTCGTTCCAATGTAATCGGTGCGACCCTCGGTGTGGAGGCAATTGCGAGCTCCTTAAAAGGCGGCTGCTATCGGTATTGCGCTCGTGATTCTTTTCATGCTGCTTGTTTATCGTCTGCCGGGGCTTGCCTCTTCCATTGCTTTGGTGCTGTATGTAGGGCTCGAAATGGTACTTCTACAGGCATTTGAAGTAACCTTGACGCTTCCCGGTATTGCCGGTGTTATTCTTTCTATCGGTATGGCCGTGGATGCGAATGTCATCATTTTTACCAGAATCAAGGAAGAGCTGGGACAGGGGAATTCTGTAGAAAAGTCTATTAAGGCCGGCTTTGAGAAGGCGCTTTCCGCTATTTTGGACGGAAATATCACGACCCTTATTGCGGCGGCGGTGCTTTACCTCCGTGGTTCCGGAACGGTAAAGAGCTTTGCAAGCACCTTGGCAATCGGTATCGTGGTTTCTTTAATCACGGCGCTTTTTGTGACAAGAGCACTTTTAAATGCCTTCCTTGCCATGGGAGCGGAGAATCCGGCTCTTTACGGAATCAAGAAAGATACCAAGATCATCGACTTTATCAAGTTCCGTAAGATTGCCTACCTTGTTTCTGCGGTAGTGATTGTTGCCGGCTTTGCCATGCTCGGAATGAATAAGAAAAAAACACAGGTTATATCTTTAACTATGACCTTGACTTTAAAGGCGGTTCTTCCACAACGATTACCTTTGACAAAGATTTAAGTATGGAGGAAGTGGATCAGCAGGTTATTCCGCTCTTTAGGGAAGCAACCGGCGGGGACGCTTCTGCACAGGCTGCGAAGGTTGCAGGAACCAATGAGGTTATCATTAAAACCAGAACGATGTCAACGGAAGAGAGAGCAAAGCTCTACAACAGTATTCAAGAGAAGTTCTCCATCTCCGAGGATAAAATTGTTACGGAAAATATCTCCGGTGCCGTTTCCAAGGAAATGAAGACGGATGCCGTTTGGGCACTCACGATTGCAATCTTCTGTATGCTGATTTATATCTGGGTTCGTTTCCGGGATATCAAGTTTGCATCCTCTTCGGTACTTGCTCTTGCGCACGATGTGCTTGTGACAGTAACCTTCTACGCGGCATTCCGCTGGGCGGTAGGCTCCAATTTTATCGCTTGCATCCTGACTATTGTCGGATATTCCATCAACGCGACCATCGTGGTATTTGACCGTATTCGTGAAAACATTCAAAATGGGGATGTGAAGAAGAAAGGTTTGGACTTTGCGGTAAATGAGGCGATTTCCAATACCCTTACCCGTTCTATTAATACATCGATTACGACTTTTATCACGGTATTCTGCCTCTTCCTCTTCGGCGTAAGCTCTATTCGAGACTTCTCTATGCCGCTTATGGTAGGTATTGTTTCCGGTGCTTGGTCTTCCGTATGCATTGCCGGACCTCTTTGGTATGATTTTGTAAATATGTCCAAGAAGCGGAAGGAAAAGCTCTCTGCAGAGAAGGGCAAGAAGTAAGAACGGTTGAAGTAAGCTTTGTCTTGAGCGGGATTGCCCGGGCTTATTAACCGGATAGAATACGATGAGAAATTATAGAGAAATGGATGTAGAATCAAGTTCACTGTAAAGTAAGGAGCGGATATGGCGACTGTCAAAATGAAATATGAAATAGTCGGACAGTGCGGAAGGGCCAAGTCCGCTCATATGGAAACCGTACACGGCGTGATTGAAACTCCGGTTTTTATGAATGTGGGTACGGTAGCCGCTATTAAGGGCGGAGTATCCACGGATGACCTTCGGCTAATCGGAACACAGGTGGAGCTTTCCAACACCTATCATCTTCATGTAAGAACCGGAGACAAGGTGATCAAGGAGCTTGGCGGACTGCATCGGATGATGAACTGGGATAAGCCGATTCTCACGGATTCCGGCGGCTTTCAGGTCTATAGTTTAGCAAAGACCGGACGGAAGATTCGAGAAGAGGGAGTGGAGTTTCGCTCCCATATTGACGGGCGAAGGATTTTTATGGGGCCGGAAGAGTCCATGGAGATTCAATCCAACCTGGCTTCCACCATTGCCATGGCTTTCGACGAGTGTCCTCCGGCACTGGCGGACAGGCAGTATATTGAGCCCTCTGTGGAGAGGACGACACGCTGGCTTCTTCGTTGTAAAAAGAGGATGGAAGAACTTAGCCAAGAGGAAAGCACGATTAACAAAAATCAACTTCTTTTCGGCATCAATCAGGGCGGCGTCCTTTCGGATGTGCGAATTAACCATGCTAAAGCAGATCTCCGAGCTGGAGCTTCCGGGCTATGCCGTAGGAGGTCTTGCGGTGGGAGAGAGTCATGAAGATATGTATCGGATTCTGGATGATGTAGTGCCCTTCCTTCCAAAGGATAAGCCGACCTACCTTATGGGCGTCGGTACACCGGAAAACATGGTGCAGGCGGTAGACCGCGGAATTGACTTTTTCGACTGTGTATTCCCAAGTCGTAACGGAAGACATGGTCATGTTTATCATGCCTCCGGTAAGTTGAATCTTTGGAATCTTGCCTATGAAAAGGATTTTCGCCCGATAGAGGAGGGCTGTGATTGTCCTGCTTGCAAGGGGATTCGCTTGGAGGACGGAAGCTACACGGGTGGTTACTCGAGAGCTTATATCCGGCATCTTTTAAAGGCGAAGGAAATGCTCGGTATGCGCCTTTGTGTATTGCATAATCTTTCCTATTACAATCGTTTGATGCGGGAGATGCGTTTTGCGATTCGGGAAGGAAGATGGGAAGCATGGAAGACGGAAGCGCTGTATAAGCTGAAGATACAGAATTCCTAAAGCGGAGATTTGGAATCTAAGATTTTGTATAGATAAAAGCCTTTGCTTTTTCGATAAAAGGTGCAAAAATGAAGGACAGAATTGTAAAGGACAAAAGGAGAAAAAAATATGGGAAACATTGGGGTATTCGGAACGGTAGCGTACATTTTGGTCATCGTCGGTATTTTCTATTTTATGGGGGTTCGTCCTCAGCAGAAGGAGAAGAAAAAGCAGCAGGATATGTTGTCCAGCTTGGCTGTCGGCGATACAGTATTGACTACTTCCGGTTTCTATGGAGTGATTATCGATATGACGGACGATACCGTGATTGTAGAGTTTGGCGGAAATAAGAACTGTCGCATTCCTATGCAGAAGGCTGCTATTGTGCAGATTGAAAAAGCAAATTAAGTTTTATTTATTGCCACTCGGTTTTCGGGTGGCAATGCTTATGCATAACGAATATCGGGTGAAGGGTGTATGATATCTTTTGGGATAAAATAAGCGATGCATTTGTTCTATGTATAATACGCAGGAAAAAAATGTTTTTACCCAAGATATTTGGGAAAATGGAAAAACGGAAACAAAGAAAAATCAAGAGGGTCGAAATGAAAAATTTACTTTTACTTTTTGGCGGACAGTCCACAGAACATGAGGTTTCCTGTCGTTCCGTCCTTACTGTGGCAAAAGCGGTAAACAGAGAAAAATACCGTCCGCTTTTTGTGGGAATCACGAAGACCGGAGAGTGGATTCCGGTTGAGAATACAGGAAAAAAATTGAAGATAATAGCTGGAGAGAAGGAAAAAGAAGAGCGGCGCTTCTCCCGGATGCGACTCTTAAGTCTCTTGTGTTTATGGAAGAAGATGGAAGCTTTCATTTGGAAAAAAGTCGACATCGTGTTCCCGGTTCTTCATGGAAAGGGCGGTGAAGACAGGGACGGTTCAGGGGCTTCTGGAACTTGCGGAGATTCCCTATGTAGGCTGTGGGGTATTATCCTCTGCCATTTCCATGGATAAGGTATCCACAAAGCTTGCCGTGGAAAAAAACACTGACAAAAACAGGGTGTCCGTCAGGCGAACTACATTGCATTGCGGCATTCCGAGTGGAAGAAGGAAAAAGAAGAGAAGAAATTTGTGTAGACGTGGAGCGGGAATTGCATTTCCCTGTATTTGTAAAAACCCTCCAATGCGGGTTCTTCCTGCGGAGTCAGTAAGGCGGAAAACAAGGAAGAGCTTTTAAAAGCGGTAGATTTTGCTCTTACAGTAGATAGGCGTGTTTTGATTGAGGAGTGTATCAAGGGAAGAGAGCTGGAGTGCGCAGTATTTTCCGGTATACCCGGAGAAGTAAAGGCTTCCTCCGTTGGAGAAATTAAAGCAGCGGCGGAGTTTTTATGATTATGATGCCAAGTACAATAATCCGAACTCGCAGACAGATATTAATCCGGACTTACCGGAAGGGATAGAGGAAAGACTTCAGAAGGCGGCAAAATCCGTTTTTCTGGCAGTGGACGGCTTCTCTTTGTCCAGAGTGGACTTTTTTTCTTTACGGGAGAGGAAATTGTATTTAACGAGATCAATACGATGCCGGGCTTTACTTCTATTTCCATGTATCCTATGCTGTTTCAAAAAGCGGGATGGAATATTGAAGAGCTGGTAGAGAACCTGATTTCCAGTGCAGAAAACAGACCGACATAGTTCCTTCCTAGACCTTAAGAATTTCATAAATAATTATTTCTTTAGACTTTAAACTTTTTGGAAATAACTGCTATACTTAAAAACATAATCGATTTGATAAAAAAAGTTTGCTTTCTATCGCCTGAGGGTTCTGTTATGCACGCAGAACCCTTTTAATGTATAGAAAAACGAATTGACTTTTGTGCGGTTTGATGATGAGGATAGAGCGAACCTGATGAATACAGGCGGATTCTTTGTCTTGTAGTATGGGATTGTCTATTTGCACTTTTGGTTATAAGGCTCGAAAGGGCGGAGAGAAATGAAGGTTAAAATCAGATTAAAAAAGCAAGCAAAAAAATCGGAGAAGAACTTGATGAGTTTACCATAGAGGAAAAGGGAGTACTTCTAAATCGCGGAAAGAGTTATCTTCTGAGTTATTTTCAGGATAACATCCACCATTCCCTGGAGTTTTTTCCTTCGGAAAACAAACTGGTTATGATGCGAAACTGGAAGGAGACGCAGCGAGTGGAATACCTTTCCGGCATCAAATGGTCTGTGGACTATGAAACGGAGCTGGGGGCCATGCCACTTTCTTTTGATACAAAGAAGTGAAATATCTCTATGAGGAATTTTTCGGCAGGACGTGCAGAACTGCGTCTTTCCTATCTTCTTTATCAGTTTGAGGAAATGATTGCGGAGACGGAACTCTCCATTGCAATTTTCCCCTTGAAAGGGTAGAATACTTTCGTTGTTCCAATTCGTAACGGGCTATATGCGTAAGCTGTGCAATATCTCGTTTCGCTATGCATAATCATTTTGAAAGAAGAGGTTGTTTTTTATGTTGCTTGCGATTTCTGCTCAAACGGTGTTCTCTGTACTTATTACAGTTCTTATTATTCTTTCTGCTGTCTTGGTTATTCTGTATATTTTGGGACGTCGCCTGCAGGCAAAGCAAGCTATGCAACAACCTATGCTTGAAGCCAATACCATGGAGGTCTCCATGTTGATTATTGATAAGAAGAAGCTTCGGGTGAAAGAAGCGGTGGCTGCCGGACTTCCTGAACAGGTGGAAAAGGAGATGCCGGTTTATGCTCGTATGTCCAAGCTTCCGGTTGTGAAGGCGAAGGTTGGTCCGAGGGTCCTGACTCTTATGGCGGATCCTACAGTCTATGAGATAATCCCGGTTAAGAAGGAAGTGAAGGTTGCCGTTTCCGGAATCTATATTCGTTCCATTAAGTCTGTCCGAGGCGGAGTTGTGCCTGAAATGCCCAAGCAAAAGGGCTTTTTTTGCCAAGTTAAGAGGAAAGGCTGAGAAGGTCGTAAAAGAAAACAGGGACAGAACAGAGTAAGAAGAAAAAAAGTAAGAAATTCTGCAGAAATGATCAGAATCAATCCGAATTCGTCGGATAAAAAAATATTCACAGAAATTCATAAAATATAGAGTAAATTTTTTTACTATGCTTTGCCTTGACAAGAGGAAGAGGGAAATGATAGTATGAAGTTTGCTTATTCGGCAGACACAGGGCAAACTATGCCCTTTTTCCGCACTTTGGGGATAGGATGCCGGATTGAAGTGAACGAATCGTCAATTTTTTACAAGAAAAGGATACCCAACAAGAGCTATAAAGATATCTGCATATCTTATTCCCCTGTAGGGTGCTTTTTATTGTGAATTCTCAGCAAGGAGACGGGTCCGTCTCGTATATTAGGGGTGAACGGTCGATGAAAAAGCAAAAATGCATCCGGTAAGAACCGGGAAGAATCTCAGGATGACTTTCTCTCGTAGTAAGGAAGTTCTTGAAATGCCAAACCTCATTGAAATCCAAAAGGATTCCTATGAATGGTTTTTGCATGAGGGCTTGAGGGAGGCCTTTGATGATATTTCTCCCATCCAGGACTTTGCCGGTCATTTGAGTTTGGAGTTTGTGGACTTCAAGCTTGTAAAGGATGAGGCAAAGTATAGTATAGAAGAGTGTAAGGAAAGGGATGCTACTTATGCAGCCCCGCTTAAGGTAAAAGTTCGCCTGTTTAATAAAGATAAGGAAGAAATCAACGAACATGAGATTTTCATGGGGGATCTTCCTCTTATGACCGAGAACGGTTCTTTTGTCATCAACGGTGCAGAGCGAGTTATCGTTTCTCAATTGGTGCGTTCCCCCGGAATATATTATGGTGTGGATCACGATAAGGTGGGAAAAGAGCTCTACAGTTGTACGATTATTCCGAACAGAGGTGCTTGGATTGAGTATGAAACCGATTCCAACGACATCTTCTTTGTTCGTGTAGATAGAACCAGAAAAGTGCCGGTAACGGTATTCATTCGTGCGCTTGGAGTCGGCTCTTCGAAAGAAATCCTGGATCTCTTCGGAGATGATCCGAAGTTACAGGCATCCATTGAGAAGGATCCTTCCGAGAACTATCAGGAAGGCCTCTTAGAGTTATATAAGAAGATTAGACCGGGGGAGCCTCTTTCCGTTGACTCTGCGCAGTCACTTTTGAATTCCATGTTCTTTGATCCGAGACGTTATGATCTCGCAAAGGTGGGAAGATATAAGTTTAATAAGAAGCTTCACTTAAAGAACAGAATCAAGGGACATACTCTTGCAGAGGCGGTTTATTCTACTGAAACCGGCGAGCTTTTTGGCAGAAGCCGGAACCATGGTGAGCAAAGAGCTTGCAACGACCATTCAGGACGCTGCGGTTCCTTTCGTAATGATTGACGGCCCGACCCGTACGGAGAAGGTGCTTTCTTCCATGCAGGTAGACATCAGGGCATGGATTCCGGAAGAAATTGATCCGGAAGAGCTTGGTATCAATGAGCTGGTGTATTATCCCGCTTTAAAGGCACTTTTGGAAGAAGTGGGAGAGCAGGGCGTTGAGAGCCTTAAGGAGGCGATTCGTAAGAATATCCATTCCTTGATTCCAAAGCACATAACAAAGGAAGATATTTTTGCATCCATCAGCTATGCTTTAAATATTGATGAAGAAATCGGAACGTCAGATGATATCGACCACCTTGGAAACCGTCGTATTCGTGCCGTAGGAGAGCTTTTACAGAACCAGTACCGTATCGGTCTTTCCCGTATGGAAAGAGTGGTTCGTGAAAGGATGTCTACACAGGATATTGATGAGATTACTCCGCAGTCTTTAATTAACATTAAGCCGGTTACGGCAGCGGCGAAGGAATTCTTCGGTTCCTCTCAGCTTTCCCAGTTTATGGATCAGAACAATCCGCTTTCCGAGCTTACCCATAAGAGAAGACTTTCTGCCTTGGGACCGGGCGGACTTTCCAGAGACCGTGCAGGATTTGAGGTTCGAGACGTTCACTATACCCACTATGGAAGAATGTGTCCTATCGAGACCCCTGAAGGACCGAATATCGGACTGATTAACTCTCTTGCTTCCTATGCAAGAATCAATGAGTACGGTTTTATCGAAGCCCCCATATCGCGTGGTGGATAAGACGGATAAGACGAATCCGATTGTAACCGATAGGGTGATTTACCTTGCGGCGGACGAAGAGGACAATTTCGTAGTAGCACAGGCAAATGAGCCTCTCGATGAAGAAGGACATTTTAAGCATGACAACGTTTCCGGAAGATACAGAGATCAGACTTCTGCCTTCCCGAAAGCAAGCATCGATTTAATGGACGTATCCCCGAAGATGGTTTTCTCCGTGGCGACTTCCATGATTCCTTTCTTACAGAACGACGACGCAAACCGTGCCCTCATGGGATCCAACATGCAGCGTCAGGCAGTTCCGCTTCTGACGACAGAGTCCGCTGTAGTAGATACCGGTATGTCCAATAAGGCTGCCGTTGACTCCGGAGCCTGTGTGGTAGCGAAGAACAGCGGAGAGGTTACCCTTTCTTCCTCATCGAAGATTGTGATCAAGAGGGATAAGGACGGAGGGCTATGATGAGTATAAGCTGATGAAGTTTATGCGTAGTAACCCGAGTAACTGTTACAACCAAAAGCCGATTGTGGATACCCATGACCATGTAGAAGCCGGGGATGTTATTGCAGACGGTCCGTCTACCAAGAATGGAGAAATTGCCTTAGGAAAGAATCCGCTTATCGGATTCATGACATGGGAAGGCTATAACTATGAGGATGCTGTTCTCCTTTCCGAGAGACTGGTACAGAACGACGTATATACTTCCGTACATATTGAAGAATATGAGCTGGAAGCAAGAGATACGAAGCTCGGACCGGAAGAGATTACTTCCGATGTGCCGGGTGTCGGTGATGATGCCTTAAAGAACTTGGACGAAAGAGGAATCATCCGTATCGGTGCCGAAGTAAGAGCCGGGGATATTCTGGTAGGAAGGGTTACGCCGAAAGGAGAGACCGAGCTTACTGCAGAAGAGCGTTTACTTCGTGCCATTTTCGGCGAGAAGGCAAGAGAAGTAAGAGATACCTCTTTGAAGGTGCCTCACGGTGCTTATGGTACGGTTATCAATACCATGGTATTTACCAGAGAGAACTCCGACGAGCTTGCGCCGGGAGTTTCCCAGTCTGTTCGTGTTTACATCGCGCAGAAGCGTAAGATTGGTGTAGGAGATAAGATGGCAGGTCGTCACGGAAACAAGGGTGTCGTTTCCCGAGTGCTTCCGGTTGAGGATATGCCCTATCTTCCGAACGGCCGTCCTTTGGATATCGTATTGAATCCGCTCGGCGTGCCTTCTCGTATGAACATCGGACAGGTGCTGGAATTACACCTTTCCCTGGCTGCAAAGGCGCTGGGCATCGATGTATCTACTCCGATTTTTGACGGTGCAACCGAGGTAGATATTCAGCAAACCCTTCTTCTGGCAAATGATTACGTCAATCTTAGCTGGGAAGAATTTTCCGAAAAGCATAAGGAAGAGCTTAATCCGGAGGTATATGAGTACTTAGGGGCTCATCTTGAGCATAGAAAAGAGTGGCAGGGCGTACCCATCGGCATTGACGGAAAGGTACAGCTTCGTGACGGTAGAACCGGAGAGAAATTTGACGGTCCGACCTCTATCGGATTCATGCACTACTTAAAGCTTCATCACCTGGTTGATGATAAGATTCACGCAAGATCAACAGGTCCGTACTCCTTAGTAACCCAGCAGCCGCTTGGTGGAAAGGCGCAGTTCGGCGGACAGCGTTTCGGAGAGATGGAGGTTTGGGCACTGGAGGCTTACGGTGCCGCTTACACCTTACAGGAGATTCTGACGATGAAGTCGGATGATGTTGCGGGACGTGTAAAGACCTATGAAGCGATTATCAAGGGACAGAATATTCCGGCACCCGGTGTACCTGAATCCTTCAAGGTACTTCTTAAGGAAATGCAGGCACTTTGTCTTGATATGCAGGTTCTGGATGAAGAGCAAAACGTTGTGGAGATTACGGAAGATCTCTATGATGCAAACCAGGATATGCATAGACTCTTATCCGGCGGAGATTATCGCACGGAAAAGCAGGAGAACTTCGGAGCTTACGGCTATACAAAGCAGGAATTTAAGGACGGAGAACTGGTAGACAGCGAAGAGGGAAATGATGATGCAGGGGAATTTTCCGATCAGGATGCGGAGGAATTCTTTGAAAGCATCACTTCCGGCTTAGTAGATGATGATGGTGAGGACGAGTAGAGGAGGAAAAATGGCAAACTTTCAAAGTGGAAATGAGCCGGTACAGTTTGATTCCATAAAAATCGGTTTGGCTTCTCCGGAGAAGATTCTGAATTGGTCTTACGGAGAGGTAAAAAAGCCGGAAACCATTAACTATAGAACCTTAAAGCCGGAGAAGGACGGATTATTCTGTGAAAGAATATTCGGACCGGTAAAGGACTGGGAATGTCATTGCGGAAAGTACAAAAAGATTCGATATAAGGGAGTAATCTGTGATCGCTGCGGTGTAGAGGTGACCAAGTCTTCCGTGCGTAGAGAGAGAATGGGGCATATCAAGCTTGCCGCGCCTGTCTCTCATATCTGGTATTTCAAGGGCATCCCTTCCAGAATGGGCTTGATTTTGGATATCAGCCCGAGAATTTTGGAGAGAGTTCTCTATTTTGCTTCTTACGTGGTTTTGGATCCGATGGAGACAAGTCTAAGTTATAAGGAAGTGCTTTCCGAGAAGGAATATAGAGATGCAATAGAGCAGTACGGTTATGGCAATTTCCGTGTAGGTATGGGTGCAGAGGCGATTTTTGAGCTTCTTTCTCATATTGATTTGGAGAAGGAATATAGCAGTCTTCGTTCCGAGCTGGACAACTCTTCCGGACAGAAGAGAGCCCGTATTGTGAAGAGGCTGGAAGTGGTAGAGGCCTTCCGTTCTTCCGGAAATAAGCCGGAGTGGATGATTCTTACCAAATCTTCCGGTTATTCCTCCTGATTTAAGACCGATGGTACAGCTTGACGGCGGACGTTTTGCGACTTCCGATATCAATGATCTGTATCGTAGAATTATTAACAGAAATAATCGTCTTGCGCGTCTTTTGGAGCTTGGTGCACCGGAAATCATTGTTCGTAACGAGAAGAGAATGTTGCAGGAGGCGGTAGACGCTTTAATTGATAACGGTAGACGAGGACGCCCTGTGACCGGTCCCGGAAATCGTGCACTGAAGTCCCTTTCCGATATGTTAAAGGGTAAGCAGGGACGTTTCCGTCAGAATCTCTTGGGAAAGCGTGTAGACTATTCCGGTCGTTCCGTTATCGTAGTAGGCCCGGAACTTAAGATTTACCAGTGCGGTGTGCCGAAGGAAATGGCGATTGAGCTCTTTAAGCCCTTCGTTATGAAGGAACTTGTGAATACCGGTAAGGCACACAACATTAAGAATGCAAAGAAAATGGTAGAGCGTCTGGACGAGGGCGTTTGGGACATTCTCGAATATGTGATTAAGGAGCATCCTGTTATGTTGAACCGTGCTCCGACCTTGCACCGTTTAGGTATTCAGGCTTTTGAACCGATCTTAGTAGAGGGTAAGGCAATTAAGCTTCATCCGCTCGTTTGTGCGGCCTTCAACGCCGACTTTGACGGAGACCAGATGGCTATCCATCTTCCCTTAACGCAGGAAGCACAGGCAGAGTGCCGTTTTATGCTTCTTTCTCCGAACAACCTCTTAAAGCCGTCAGATGGTGGCGTGGTTGCGGTTCCTTCTCAGGATATGGTACTGGGTGTGTATTATCTTACGCAGGAGAGAGAAGGAGATACAGGAGAGGGCATGCTCTTTAAGTCCATAGATGAAGCGATTCTTGCTTACGAGAATCACTTCGTGACCTTGCATGCAAAGATTCGATGTAAGATAAGAAAAGAATGGGTTTCCGAAGACGGACAGAAAGAGAAGCTGGAAGGAATTATCGAAACCACGGTAGGTAGATTGCTCTTCAATGAGATTATTCCGCAGGATTTAGGTTTCACCGATCGTTCTATTCCGGAAAACAGACTGCTTCCCGAGATTAACTTCCTTGTAAAGAAGAAGAACCTGAAGCAAATTCTGGAAAAGGTTATGGATGTGCATGGAGCAATGCAGACAGCACTGACTCTCGATGATATCAAGGCTATCGGTTATAAGTATTCGACGAAGGCTGCGATGACCGTATCCATTCACGATATGACTGTTCCGGCAAGTAAGGAAGAGCTTCTTGAGCAGGCGCAAATCACCGTTGACAGAATTGCAAAGAACTTCCGCCGCGGACTGATTACGGAGGAAGAGCGTTATAAGGAAGTGATTGAAACTTGGAAGAATACCGACGATCAGTTAACCCATGATCTTTTAACAGGTTTGGATAAATACAACAACATCTTCATGATGGCCGATTCCGGAGCCCGTGGATCCGATAAGCAGATTAAGCAGCTTGCCGGTATGCGTGGACTTATGGCGGATACAACCGGTAGAACCATCGAGTTACCGATTAAATCCAACTTCCGTGAAGGACTGGACGTTTTGGAGTACTTTATCTCTGCACATGGTGCTCGTAAAGGACTTTCCGATACCGCTCTTCGTACAGCTGACTCCGGTTACCTTACCAGAAGACTGGTAGACGTTTCTCAGGATTTGATTATCCGTGATCTGGATTGCGCTGAAGGAAGGGAGACGATTCCTTCCATGGAGATTACTGAACTTTCCGATGGACAGGAGAAGATTGAGTCTCTACAGGAAAGAATCACAGGAAGATTCCTTGCGGAAGATATCATCGATCCGGAGACCGGTGCAATTGTCATCAAAGGCAAATCACATGGTTACTCCGAAGAGAGCACCTCTTGTTATGAACGCGCTCACCAAGATGGGAAGACAGTCCGTAAAGATTCGTACGGTATTGACCTGCCGTTCCAAGTCCGGAATCTGCGCAAAGTGCTACGGAGCAAACCTTGCAACAGGAAAGCCGGTTGAAGTGGGTGAAGCAGTTGGAACCATTGCCGCACAGTCCATCGGTGAACCGGGAACACAGCTTACCATGAGAACCTTCCATACAGGAGGTGTGGCAGGTGGAGATATTACCCAAGGTCTTCCCCGTGTAGAGGAGCTTTTCGAGGCGAGAAAGCCAAAGGGACTTGCTATTCTTACGGAGATTCCGGGTGTGGTTGAAATACGGGATACCAAGAAGAAGCGAGAAGTGATTGTTACGGACAACGAATCAGCACAGTCTAAAACCTACCTGATTCCTTACGGTTCAAGACTGAAGGTTGTGGACGGACAGGTACTGGAAGCCGGAGATATTTTGACGGAAGGTTCTATCAATCCGCATGACCTCTTGAAGATTAAGGGAGTTAAGGCAGTACAGAACTACATGATTTCCGAGGTGCAGAGAGTTTATCGTCTGCAGGGTGTAGAAATTAACGATAAGCACATTGAGATGATTGTTCGTCAGATGATGAAGAAAGAGCGTATCAATGAGTCAGGAGACTCCCGCTTTATTCCGGGAACGACTGTGGATCGCTTGGATTTCGAAGATGAGAACGAGAGACTCATTAAAGAAGGAAAAGACTCCGGCAGAAGGAAAGAGAACGATGCTCGGCATTACCAAGGCTTCCCTTGCAACCGATTCCTTTATGTCTGCGGCTTCCTTCCAGGAGACAACCAAGGTGCTTACAGAAGCGGCAATTAACGGTAAGATAGACCACCTCATCGGACTGAAGGAAAAATGTCATTATCGGTAAGCTGATTCCTGCCGGAACCGGTATGAGAAGATATCGTAATGTAAAAGCTTTCTACCGATAAGGAAGAGCATGTAGACTATACCCCGAATGTTTCGGAGGAAACTTCGAGCCTCTTAGCACAGAGGAAATCTTTGATGCTGATCCGCAGGGGCTTTCCGGACTGGCGGAAGCCTTAAGAGCCATTAAGGATGGAGAGAACGAGCTGTAAAGCGTGGACTTAGAGATAGCCTGAAAAGGCTATCTCTCTTTACTCCAAAAACACAGCGAGATTCTACGAAAAAAATTTGTCCGTAAAAATTATTTATAGGCTGTTTCTACTAGTGAAATCAAAGTAAATAGAATATAATGTTTAAGATATAAAAAGTATTCACTTCGAAATATAGGAGTAAGACAAGATATGCAAGAATCAAAATTACGGATATATTTTTGATAATATAAAGCTTGGAAATGGATAAGAAGAATCTGAGATTTTTCCATTTTAAAGGATAAAACAGAGTGGAAAAAACAGAGTGCTTTTTCCCCTTATTTTGTCTTAAATAAAAAGTTCGTTTCTTTAAAGGGACAGCAGCCCGAGGCCTTGGAGGAAAGAGCAGGAAGAGAAAAATAGAATCTATTTTCACGAGGCGAAAAGAGCAGAAACATGAGCTTGTGAAAAGCGGTGTAGGGAGAAGGGATTCGTAGCAGCTATAGCGGCTTCTCTCTTCCCGATTTTTATAATGAAAAACGGGCATGGGCATACTCTCAGTTCGGATAAGGATAAAACGGTCAGTGGGGAAGAGAAGAAAAAAACAGAGTTTTCCTTTGAGACCTTCGTCTGGGTAGAATACAGCACAAAGCAAGTCTATTTTGAGTGGATTCCTTTAACAGAGGCTCCTCTGAACTGTGTAGAGCAAGTCTTATTCCCGGGACCCTTTTCCTTTAAAAAGGAAAGTAAAGATTGGTATACGATTATTCCGAAGGAGCAGGGAATCTTGATCCCCAATACTTGGGATGTGAGCTTTAAGCAGGACGGCTTCAACGGTCGTTTCGGAACAGCGAGTGCCTATCTTCCCATCTTTGCACAGGTAAAGAACAGGGAAGGGTATCTCGCGGAGAGTCTTACTCCCTGGAATATGGGCTATGAAGCGGTGCATGAGGCGGGGGCAAATGAATCCACAGTGCAATTTCGTATAGAGCCGAGTCTCGGACAGATGGAATACCGTCGGATTATGCGCTATATCTTCTTCTCGGATTGTGATTACAATTCTATTTTAAAATGCTATAGAGAACTGGCAAGAGAAGAGGGAAAACTGAAGACCTTGAAAGAAAAGGAGGTGTCCACTCCTTCTGTAAAAAAACTAATCGGTGCATCTTTTGTGCATAAGGGAATCAAGACTTGTGTACAGTCGGATTCTGAATTTTTCGATAAGGATGCTCCGGATAAGAATAATCGTCTAGTTCCCGTTTAAGAAAAGAACGGAAGAGATGAAGGCATTCAAGGCGGACGGAGTTGAGAAACTCTATCTTCATCTTGACGGATGGGGAGATGCAGGCTATGACAATAAGCATCCGGATGTAGGGCCTGCCTGTGCAGAGGCCGGTGGATGGGAAGGGATGCGAGAGCTTTCTAAGACGATGGAAGAGCTGGGCTATCTCTTTGGCATCCATGACCAGTACAGGGATTTTTACAAGAAGGCGGAAAGCTATGATGATGACTTTGCCTGCAAAAGTGCAGACGGCAGTATTTATACCCATGCACGTTGGGCGGGAGGACCGCAGGCCTATCTTTGTACCAGCCAGGCACCATACTATGTGCGGAGAAATTTCGAAAGACTTCTAAAAGAAGGAGTACATTTAGACGGAGCGTATCTCGATGTTTTTACCTGTAACGAGGGAGATGAGTGTGCAAATCCCCGCCATACAATGAGGCGTAGAGATTCCTATGAGTACAGAAATGCCTGCTTCCGTTACCTCTTAAGTAAGAACATTTTGCCAAGTTCCGAAGAGGTCAATGACTGGGCTGTTCCCTGGCTTGTATTCTGCCACTATGCGCCATATGACTTTATGCTGAGAGAGCCGGGAAGCCCGAAGTACGGGATTCCGATTCCGATGTTTAATCTGGTTTACCACGATTGTCTCATTATTCCCTGGATGATGGAAAAAGCTTCCAGAAGAGGATTACATGCTCTATGCTCTCTTAAATGGCGGTGCACCGTATCTTGTGCGAGATCCTGCTTATATGGGAATTGACGGAGCCTTCACTTTGGAAGAGGAAATGCCATGGAAGACCCACTTGGAAAGAGTTCGTGCAGTTAGCGATTTTCATGAGAAGGTTGGAGAAGCGGAGCTCATCCGCCATGAAATCCTCGATGAGAAAGGGCTATAGACAAAGATCAAGCTTTGCAAACGGCTATTCTGTAGAAGTGAATCTGAAGAGGGGACTTACCGGATTTTTCTCCGGAATAAGGCATAAAGATATTCTGCGAATAAGCTATGAAGATATTCCCATTAAGAAAAGGCTATACGGATATGCCTTTTTAGGAGATAAAGATACTTTTAGGGAGATAAAGATACTTTTTAGCAGATCAAGATAATAAAAAAAGTTTAAATCAAAGTTCACTATGCCAAGGAGGATTTACTCCTCAAAAGGCTTAGAAATAGAAAAGGAGAAAATTATGAAAAAGAACAAAAAGCATTGCTCGCTTGGGCGGCAGTTCTCACCATGGGATGTGAGCGTACTGGCTTCTTGCGGAAACAAGACGGCGTCCGGGAGATTCTACAGCTGCAGGGAGAATAAGGCTGAAGGAAAGACCGCTTTATCTCTTGCCATCTGGGATGAGAAAGCAGAGACCGATGATGGAGTCGTTAGTAGAAGCTTACGAAAAGGAACATCCGGATGTAACGGTAGAAGTACAGTTAACTCCCTATAAGGGCGGAGAGTATTGGACCAAGTTGGAAGCGGCTGCGACAGGCGGAAAAGGCACCGGATGTATTCTGGTTAAATGTTCTCCATACAGACAGCTATGTAGACGGCGGGTATCCTTGCAGATCTTACCGATGCCATTGCCAAGTCCGATATTAAGGACAATTTCCCGGAATCGTTTGTAAACAACTATGTAAGAGACGGAAAGAACTATGCCGTTCCAAAGGATTTTGATACCAATGCACTTTGGTACAATAAGGAAATCTTCGATAAGGCAGGCGTAAGCTATCCGACAAATGATATGACGTATGAAGATTTGGTGGCAAAGGCGGAGGAACTCAAGAAAGCGGGACTTCCTGACGGTGTATATCCTTTCGCGTGTCCTGTAGACTTCCAGACCTGGTACTATCAGACGGTTTTTGCAAACGGCGGTTGGATTCTCAGTGAAGACAAGAAGACTTCCGGATACGATGATCCGAAGACACAGGGCGGTATTCAGTGTTGGATTGATATGATTGACAAGGGACTTTCTCCCTCTTCCGCAGCTCTTTCCGAGACCTCTTCAGACGCTATGTTTGAGGGCGGACAGCTGGCTATGAACTTTGCAGGATCCTATATGGTTCCGGAATATGCAGGAAACGATACCATTAAGGATAAGATTGACTGCGTTGAACTTCCAAGCTTTAACGGCATTGAGACAAACTGCATCAACGGTTTAGGCTATGCGGTGTATGAAGGAAGCAAGAATAAGGAAGCCGCTACTGACCTCGCTATTTGGCTTAGCAGCAAAGAAGCAATGGATATTCAGGGCAATGCAGGGGTAGTTATTTCTGCAAGAAATGAATCTCAGGAGCTATTTGCAAAGTCCAGTGACAAGTATGATCTTTCCGTTTATACTGCTCATACCGATAAGGCTTATCCGCTTCCGGTATGTAAGAATGCAGCTGAGCTTTATGATATGGAGTCCAAGGCTTTACAGAAGGCATACAGCGGAGAAGAGAGTCTTTGCTGATGCTTGTAAGGCATTGAAGGTGGAAGCGGACGCATTTCCTTGCAAAGAATCAATAAGATAAACGGGATATCGCAACTTTACGACGATACTTGTTATGAATCAGACTATCCCGGGAGAATGACTCTTCCGGGATAGTTTCTTCTTATACTGAAGCTCTTGCAGAAATACGGCAAGACTTTCAGCCTTAAGATAGAAGGAGTAAGTATGAAGACAGAAGAGAAAAAGACAGGGCTGTCCTGGAAGGTAAAGGACTGGATTGCAGGCTATGTTTTTATTGCGCCGGTCACACTCGGTCTTTTGGTTTTTTTACATCTGGCCCTTTGTCCAGAACTTTTGGTTTCAGCTTTAACGATGTAAATAAGTTCAATGTGACACACTTTATAGGTATTGAAAACTATAAGCAGCTTCTTTCCGACAAAGAGGTTTTTCAAACTTTCGGAAATACACTGAAATATGTAGTTGTCACGGTGCCGGTGGGCTTGTTTCTTTCTCTTGTGACTGCAGCTTTACTAAATTCGAAAAATAAAAAGGAAAGTCACTTTATCGTACCCTTTATTTTCTTCCGTCCGTGACGATGGCGGCAGCGGTTGCCATGGTATGGAAATGGGTCTTTAACGAGAAAATGGGGATTTTAAATGCGTTGATTACTTCTTTTGGCGGCCCGCGTATCGGCTGGCTTACAAATCCCAAAACGGCTATTTTTGTTGTGATGCTGGTCGGTCTTTGGATGAGCGTAGGCTACAATATGATTATTCTCCTTGCCGGAATGCAAGGCATTAACAAAAAGCTATTATGAAGCGGCCGAGATTGACGGAGCGGGACCGCTGACTCGGTTTTTAAGATTACCGTGCCTCTCCTCACCCCGACCATTTTCTTTGTCATGATTACCTCCATTATCAGCGGCTTTCAGGTCTTTGATGTGGTCTATATGATGGTTTTGAAATCGAATCCCGCCTATGAATCGACGCAGACGGTAGTCATGCTTTTCTATAGACAGGCCTTTGATTACGGTTATAAGGGATATGCCGCGGCCATTTCCATTTTGATTTTCGCGGCAATCATGCTGGTCACCCTTATACAGTTCTCCGTGCAGAAGAAATGGGTAAATTATTAGAAAGGAGGAAGAAGTATGAAGCAGAAATTATCTTGGAAAAAAACTCTTTGTGCATCTAATCCTTATTGCCGGACTTGGTGTTACCATCTTCCCCTTTCTTTGGATGGTTTTTGACTTCTTTTCAAGACAAGCGGAGAAGCAATGGCAATTCCACCAACCATTTTCCCGAAGAAATTCATTACGGAAGCTTATACGCAGATTGTAAGTTCGCTTCCCTTCGTGCGGATTTATCTGAATACGATTTTTTCTACCGTGGTAACGGTCCTTGCCCAGCTTCTCTTTTGCTCTATGGCGGGATATGCCTTTGCCAGAATAAAATTTCCCTTCAGAAATGTCATTTTTATCCTGCTTCTTTCCGTACTCATGGTTCCGGGGCAGATTTTCCTGATTCCGCAGTATCTGATTATCCAGAAGATGGGACTTTTGGATACGATTCCGGCACTTTTTATCCCGAATCTTTTCAGCGCCTTCGGTACCTTTTTTTGATGCGGCAGTTTTTTTCTCGCTTCCGGAAGAATTGGAGGAGGCGGCCATTATTGATGGCTGTAGTCGCTATCAGATTTTTGGAAGAATCATGTTGCCGCTTGTGAAGCCCGGCCTTGTGACTTTAAGTATTTTTTTACCTTTAAGTTTGCTTGGAATGACTTTATGTGGCCTCTTATTGTGAACACCTCTCCGAAAAAAATATGATTTTAGGACCGGCTCTTTCCACTTTGCAGGGACAGTACACGACACAGTATCCTATGCAGATGGCAGGGGCGGTTATGGCGGTTATTCCCGTGATTCTCGTCTTTTTCATTTTCCAGAAGCAGTTTATTGAAGGGGTAGCACAGTCCGGAATTAAAGGATAAGAATTTTTTGAAAATGTTGAAAAAGCGTAACCGGCTAACTTATTTTCTTGTCTTATAGAGTAGAATCATCGTTCGTGTAATTTTTGGGAGGAAAAATTATGAAAAGAAAGATTCGATACGGGAAAGTGCAAGTGGGAGCGGCAGTGTTGCTTTCTTCCTTACTCTTAAGTTCCTGTTCCGGCGCAAAGCAGACTGCTTACAATGATTCTGCAGCAAATTCCGTATATAAAGAAGAAGCGGAACTTAGCGGAGTGGGAGGAGAGCAGTCGGGACTGGCTAAATCATCCGGAGCAGAGGCGGAAAAACGGTGAAAGGGGAACTTCTTCCGATTATGCAGAGGGAAACTTACAAAATGAGATTCCTACGAATGCTGTCGAGGAGACAGAGACCAATACCGATATGGCGGCTCTTTCCGAAAAGAAGATTCGGACCGTAAATATAAGTCTTGCCGTTAAAAGTGTGGAAAATGCCGCCAAAGAATTGAAGGACAAAGTTAAGACGCAGGGTGGCTATATTGAGTCGGAAGACTTTTCGACACTCAATGAGTGGGATGATACAAAAAGAATGAGCTTTACCATTCGGATTCCGAAGAACAATGTGGACGGCTTTTTGGAATTTTTAGATGGCGAGGGAGAATCCTTTCCAAGTCGGAAAACTTGCAGGATATTCGTCTGCAATACAGAGATGCAAAGAACCACATCAAGGCCTTGGAGACGGAGCAGGACCGAATCCTGGCTCTTATGGAGAAGGCAGAGACGGTAGAACAGTTAATTGCTCTGGAAAGCAGACTAACGGATATTCGTTACCAGTTGGACTCCTACAATTCGGAAATTCTCGAGTATGACAATAAGGTGGATTTCAGTACGATTTATCTGGAATTACAAGGCACGGTGGATGATCAGCTAAACAGCAAGCCAAGCTACAGCTTTTCGGATAAAGTAAGAGATGGTTTTTATAGAAATATTTTAGCTATCCAACTTTTCTTCTTGAACATTGCCGTATTTGCCGTGGTGTATATTCCGCAGATTATTCTTGTTCTTCTGGTCATTATGGCACTGCTTCTTTTTAAATAAGAAGTTAAATGCGAAAGGCTAAAGAAAGCAGAAAGAGAAAGGATGCCAAAGCTTTGAAGACGGAGGATTCTGTAAAGACGGAAGCGTCGGAAGAGTCGAAAAGATCCAATCTCGACAAAAGAGGATATGAAAAAGAACTAAAAAGAGCTGAAAAATAAGTCACCACGAAAAAGACCGATAAATCCGGCAAGCACCGGTTTATCGGTCTATTCTAAATTTTCTTTTGGGACTTTTTACAGCCCCTTTATTATTCTGCTTTTCCAACGGCAAGGCTCTGTAGAAGTCCGTTTTGCAATTCAAAAATCGCACTCTGATCCTTTGCTACAGCAGAGCGATTCGTTTCCTCTGCATGAGAAGCTCCTCCCGCAGGATAGAAATATGCTTTGGGGCATCAATAGCGATGCGAACCCCGTCTGCAGCAGTTTCAATCACTGTAAGGCGGATGTTATCTCCTATTAAGATGCTTTCGTTCTTTTTTCTTCTAAGGATCAACATGGTTTTCCTTCACCTCTTTCTTCCACATCCCTGTGGAATCTTATCCTCTATACTGCAGCTTTTTTTCTGCTTGTAAGTGAGTAAAGCTGCCAAGTTTGTGCTTGTAGTCATAGCCACTGGATTCCAGTATGACCTGCATCCCCTTATGATTCTCCGGATTGATTACCAAAGGACACTTCAGATTTACGGTATTGCTTAAGTAATCTTCTTGTAAAATGCAAGTTACATAGTAGCTTAACTCCTCTGCGGTCTTTACACCAAGGTAGCTTAATTCTTCCTCGGTGAGGGAAGGAGTGTAATCAGGATCTAAAGCAAAAGGATTGATGACTACGAAGGCAACATTCGGATCCTCCACGCCATGCAGGAGAAGAACGGTAGAGTCTTCTTCTTCGTTTAAACAGAGCGGAAGATAGTGCTGCACCTGACTGAAGCCGAAAAGCCCGTCAGAAAAGTGGAACAAATCCTTCTCCTCATAATCGATAACACCATAGTCCTTGGTTTGTAATTGCATATTTTCCTCCATTGAATAATAATGATAAGTCTACACTAGCTTACAATATCCACATTTTCCCCTTCTATAGGTTTTTTGGGAAAGTAAACAAAATCTCCAGTGTACTCGAACTTTATTTCCGGCATCTGGGTCACGATGACCATTTCCATCGCAGGGAGATAAACAATCTCTCCCTGATGAACCCTCATCTCAAAGGCTCCCCGGTCCTGTAGATAGTCGGCACTTTTTCATTTCGTAAAGCCTGAACCGTAGCTAAGGCTTCCATGCTCTTTGCAGCGGCGCATTGCGTAGTATCTGCGGTATGGAGATTCGGGGTAGCAGCCGTCTGCCTTGTAAGGGATAAAAGCATTCGGATTTATCTCCATTCTGCGCATCCTGTGTACCAAAAGCTCCGTAATTGACTTGACCGGAACTTCGATAGCAAAGGTTTACTGCACGCCGGTACCCGATATCGTGTGTTCCGGCAATTTGAGCTTCCATTGCACCCATTCGAAGCGCTCTCCCTCGTGCTTCGTCGAGTAAATCAGAGGGGACCAGCCTTCCGCCTATCGAGAGGTGGATGGCCCTAAAGTCGGTGGTACTTATTTTAATGACTTGTCCCATACACGCCTCCCTCTTAAAAGTCCGGCTTAGTAACAGATGAACAGTAGAAAAATAAAGTCATTTGTTTATTACGGACTTCGGAGAATAAAAACAGCTTTTGGCTATTTCCATCCATAAAGAGAAGAACTCTTAACTTACAAGAGCGTCTTACTCCGTGTCGTGATGGTCAGGTAATTTTGAGAGATGACCAAATCATTTTATCTACCTACAAAGTCAAACAAGGATGCTTGCATGATATGCGCCCCTACCTTCATGGCTGCATTGTAACTGTATTGATAGGAATACATCTTTACTGCAGCATCATACTGGTCGATGGCCAGTTTAGCACTGTATTCATTCTGTAAGCTGTCCATGGTAAGATCGAGTCCCTTTTGCGTGGATTCCAAAGTGGCATACTTGATGCCCAGTACGCGGTAGGTATCGCTTACTCTGGATTCCGCATCATCATCTTTGAAGGATGAAGTCGGATAGATCTTTATCGAAACGCTCTTTCGCGGTAGATACACCGGTATTTGTTTTTAGTGCATCAACATATTGATGTGAAGTAAGGATGGCTTTGGAAAGCAAGGCGATAGGAGAATTCATCAGAGAATCCTCTTCCTGGATAACTGCGCCTCCATTGCTTGCTCCCTTGATGCGATTGATGGCATCCGTATCACTGAGAGATTTTAAGGCATCGGAACTAAGACCGGTAATCATATTCAGTCCGCCGGTATAAGTATCAATCAGCGTACTGCGGTCCCGGAGAGAACCGTAACCGGTGCTCATCTTGCCCTGCTCTCGCATAGCGGAAAGTATCCGCTTTAAAGTATCCGCTTCGCCCATGGGAGTTCCGTTTCCGTCTTTTCCGGAGAAATCATTTTTGTAGTGTGCTCCATCAAAGCTGTATCGGATATTCATCTCGGTAGTCTGCGAGTCTCCCGGAAACTTATGCTTATAGGTTAAAGTAATGCTTGGGGGAGTACCGTCTAAATCCTCTTTTAAGGAGAAGGGTACGGTAGTCATATCATTTCCGCCATAAACATAGAAGTTATCATACTGGGAGTTTAAGGTATTCACCATGGAATGCAATCTTTGAGTAAACTCCGACTCAAAGACACCTACGGTTCCGGGTATATTGTTATTTGGCTCATTTTTTTAAGCGGATAACATTGGTATTCACTTCTCGCATACCGTCTTGAATGCTTAAAAGCTCCTTTTTTTCCCTGCTGAATCAAACGGTTTTTCACATCATCGATTACAGATTTCTTGGCCTCCGCATCATTGTGCTGATTTTCAATTCTCTTTCCGGCGTAATAGGCAATCGGGTCTTCCTCGGCTTTCTCAAAGCGACGCCCGCTTCCTACTTGCTCCATGGCTCTGTTCAGCTTACTATGGAGGTCATTCACATGTTGTGCATAATCCTGATAATAGGTTCTTGCTGTTACTCTCATTTTTATTTACTCCTCTATATCTACGAAGTCCATCCTTTCTCTACACTTGACTCCGTATAGCCGCTGTTCCTTTCTATCTGGCATCGCTTAGCAATAAAAAGAGACAATGCCTCTTTTTTTCTGTCAAAATATATATCGTTCGAGTTTTTTTCAAAACTATAAGTAATTTCGGAAAGAACTCTGATGAAAATAGAGTGAAATAGAAAAAAGGGAAGAAATTTAGATATTTTTTTCTTTTTGAAAAACATGCTACTATACTGCGTGTGGTAAAGAGACAAGTTTAATTCTTGGAAAGGGAATGAAGATAAAGAGATGAAGAAAATATTGTTAATCGGAACAGGGAGGAACCATTGCCTCCAAAGAAACGGGAGACGGATTAAGCCCCGGACTTGCCGCCGAGGAAATTGTGAATTATGTACCGGAGGTAAAAGACCTCTGTGAGATAGAAGTTTTCCAGCTTTGTAATATCGACTCGACGAATATGAACCCAAGGATTTGGACGGCTTTGGCGCAGGCGATAAAAGAAAACTATGACCGCTATGACGGCTTTGTGGTGCTTCACGGCACGGATACCATGGCCTACAGCTCCGCGGCGCTTAGCTATATGATTCAACATTCCAGAAAAGCCGATTGTCGTAACCGGTTCGCAGCAGCCCATAGAAAAAGAGGGGACGGATGCAAGAGTGAATTTACGGGACAGTATTCTCTATGCGATGGATGAGTATTCGGAAAAATGTAGTGCTTGTTTTTGACGGAAATGTCATTGCAGGCACGAGAGCGAAGAAGATGCAGGCCCGTTCCTTCAATGCCTTTCAAAGCGTAAATTTTCCCGTGCTTGCAAGAGTGCAGGACGGGAGAATCATTCGTTATCTTCCCTATATTCCGGAGAGGGAGCCGGTTCGCTTTTTCCGGAAATCAGTGATTCGGTCTGTGTGTTTAAGCTGATTCCCGGAACAAGACCGGAGCTTTTGTCTTATTTGTTTGAAAACTATGATTGCATCGTGATAGAAAGCTTCGGAGTAGGAGGAATTCCCGATGCCCTAATGGACACCGTATACCGAGAAATGAAGAAGTGGAAAGAGGCCGGAAAGGTTCTTGTCATGGCGACCCAGGTTATGAACGAAGGGCTCCAATATGGAAATTTACCGCGTCGGACAAAAGGTAAAAAGGACTTCCAGCTGATTGAAGCCTACGATATGACACTGGAAGCGGTTGTGACAAAGCTAATGATGCTGCTTAAGCAGTACGGAAGTTCCTACGAAGACTTGCAGAGGGCATTTTATAAAGAGGTGAATCACGACATCCTTTGCGCTGTATAGGAATCTCGAAAAGAGGGAGTGTAAAAGCTGTAGTTTTACTTGCTTTCATTTGTTCCTGTTCCGCCTTCCTTTTTATACAGTGCGGAAGGTTTCATACGGCTACGCACGGACTGGATAATCGGAACAAGGAAGATGGCCACGATTCCGCCGGCAAAGCCGTTGTTGTAGAGGTTTGTTCCGTTATAGACTGCGCCGACATTTAGAGCAACGGAAGAGTGAAGAAAGCCCTGCCACCATTCCCCAGAGTATCCCGAACTCTCCCGTAATCGGTGCGAGAGTGGTAGATAGAATCAGGGTCAGCGTAGAGCTCGGATCGTTCAAGTCCCAGATTTTTAAGTAACTTGCAATAATGACTCCGATCAGCACCGGAAGAATATTTCGGATGTGTTTTCCGAGGGCACTGAAGCCGACCACACAGAAGATGGAGCCGATGGTCGGACCGTTAAAGTCTCCTCCTGTATAGTAGAGCAGGAGCGTCATGAGAAGACCGTTTACGCCCATATTGAATATGGTAGGATAATCTCCGTATTTTTTTAAGAAGTCCGGACCGCCCACTCCGCTTTCTTTTCAGCATTTCGAAGTAGGAAGAAAGGGTTTCCCCCCGATGACGAGAGAAAGAAGAATGAGCGTTAAGAAAAGTGCAAGAAGACTGTGAAATCCGAAGAGTCTGTGTCCGGTATCCCAGAGCAGTCGGGACTCAATTTTGGCGCCGAAGGATTTCATAAGGGAGGTCACGATGGTGGCGATGATTCCGCAGGAAAAACCGACATTATAGAGAGAATATCCCATATGAGCGTGTTTGGTATGAAGAGAAATCGGAACCAAAAACATAACCGATGATAAGCCCCACTGAAACCGCAAGGAGCAGCTGCCAATGAAAAGGCAGAGTCTTGGTCAGCATGATTTGCGTGATAATGGGAGAGAGAGTGGTGCCGTAAAAACCGATATAGAGATACTTTTTTATCGGTACTCGGTGAACTTTTGCGTATAATACATAACCCATTAAGATAGACCAGATATTCAGAAGGTTTTTTCCGAAGAGAGAAAAACCGAACATAAGACAAGCTGCTACGATACAGCTCCCGTCAAAGTCGGACTTGGTAAAGCAGAGAATCCCTGAGTGAAATGATGGCAAGGCAGCCGGCGTTGAAAAAAAGCGGCACCGACGCCTCCGACAACAAAGTAGTCGGAAATCAGAATGTCGGGCTCTCTGATAATATTTTCCACACCCTTAAGAACCTCTCCCGGTGCCTGCTGAGTAAGACTGATCAGCATAAAATAGAGAGGGACACAGCACATCAAAAGATAGCGTTCCCAGTTCGGGAGTGTATGATGCAGTTTTTTTCAATATTTTTTTCACCTTTTTCGTGAACCTTTTCCTGCACGGATTTATGAAAAAGCTGGAGTTTCATGCGTTACCTCTTCTTATCCTTAATGAGTATCACTCATATAGTATGTGAATTTTTAAAAAGCTAAGCTTTAAAAAAAGCTTACGTATCTCTTTCGGATTAATTATAAGAACAAAAAAATACTACAGTAGAGGATAAGAAAAAGCAAGACATAAAAAAAGTAAGAGAAAGAGTAAAAGAGGAGTCTCCGGTGAAGAAGACTCCTCTTTTAGGGGGATTGGATATATATCAAAAATTTGAAAGAACGCTTGTTATCTTCCGATTGCCAGCAAGGTTTCCAAGGTATCATTTAAAGGTAGTCATAAGTCTTGCGGCTGCATTGTAAGAGGACTGGAAGGTCATCATATTTGCCGCTTCTTCATCAAGACTGACTCCGGAAAGCTGGTCTCTGGAGGTATTCAGACCGTCTAAGACGGTCTTATTGATGGTATGCGCATTGTTGTTGGCATAGGAATCGGTAGCCAAAGTAGTGGATACATTGTTCATATAGTCCCCATAACTGGTTTTGGTATTGTTCATTTTCATCATGGGGCTAATCAACTGCTCAAGCATCTCCAAAAACCGTATCGGTTGTATCCCCTGATTGGTTAAGGTGGGACCGTTTCGGAAACCGTGGGTTCCGACATGCGTGGTTCCGTTTACCCAGCCTTTGGAGATTCCGATATTTGCTGCAGTCACATCATCCGGAATATTTCCACCGGTCGGACCGGCTGTCTTATCTCTATTAATCAATAAAACATGGTTCGGGTTTGTCGGATTCGGTGTTACAGTACCGTTATAGTCTGTATTTCCCTTCTTATTAACTGCATTCATATTTTTTTAGTAAAGGTTTCTGCAAGGAGATCCAACTTACCCATATAGAAGTCATAGCTGTAGGATGTCATCTCGTTGCTTGCCTTTAAATCAGCTAAGTTGATTACGCCTCCTGCATGAGAGAGCTGACGAATATCACAGGAAGAAAGCATATCCAAGTTGGCCTGTACACTACCTGAAGCAAAGCGAACCTTCGAGGTATCCGTAGTAAAGCTGTCCGGTGTACCGACTCTCTTTTTGAAACCGGTAAACTTCAGCTGTGTATTTAAAGGATTGTCCTCCGAGTACGGTTGTGCCGGGTAAGGCGGGGGTTGCAAGCTCCACTTTTCCTACATTGTAATGCCTTCCCGTAGCATCCTTTTAAATCCGCATCAATAGAACCGTTTACCAAGGTGATTTTCTTTATTTCCGTGTTGCCGCCCGTGCTGTCCCGGTAAACAAGATTGACACGGATATCCTCCGGCCAATCGGAGCGTCCTGTGACATTTCCCGCGGAATCATAGTTGTAAATACGATAGCGGGTCGTCGGCGGGGTGGCCGAGGTATACTCCTCGGAAAAAGTTTCCACTTCGATGGGGATATACTTGGAAAGCTCATCCAAAGCGCTTATTTCTCTCATCCATCAGTTCCAGTGAGGGATGTTTCATAAGCTGGTTCTTTTTGATTCTTCGGTTTAAGTCTCCGATTTCTTGTACTAAAGTATTTATTTTTTTTGAATGGCACCGTTTTCGGAGGTTCCGGTTCCATCTATTTTACGAAATTCGTTTTTTTCCGCCTGAATAATGCCCTCTGCGGCAGAATTTAAAAAGCTGTGTCATAGCCTGGACTCTGCCCATGAATTCTCCTTCATAGACCGGGTCCTGTATCTTAGAGGATCTTGCATGTTGAGAAGAGATTTTTGGATATCATCAAAGGAGGCGCGGAGACCGTTTATCTTTGTTTCATCTAAAAAAATCTGGACAACGCTTTTTAAGGACTCTCCGAGTTCCTGAGAATAGGATGCCCTTCCATTTTGGGCACGATATTGCTTATCCAGGAATTGATCACGAAGTTGTCGCATTCCGTCCATTGCAACACCGTATCCCACATTCGTTTCATTCGAGTTGGTATAAAAATGAAGTCGGATTTTTTTATAGTTGATGGACGATGTTTTCATATCCTGCCGTGTATAGCCTTCGGTGTTCATATTCGCAAGGTTATGTCCGACTACATCCAGTTTTTTCTGATTCATCCGCATTGCGGACAATGCCGTATCGAAGCCGGCAAAAGTCGCTCTTATCATAACTCCTCCTTGAAAAAGAGAAGCATCCTAAAAAGAATGCTTATACCCTTCTATCCCTAAATTTTTTTCGCTTCGGTCTTTCCCTCGAGCTTTTGGGAAAAGATCGATTAAATCGTACCTGCATGATTCTATCGGCAGTTTCTTTTCGACTGTATAAAGCGATGCAGATTCTTTTCCAGATTTTTCGATGCTTTCCGCCCATTCTTCCTTCTCCTCATCCGGAGCTTTTTTTCCAAAATGGAAGGAAGAGAGGCGGAACCAATCCCAGTTCTTTTTTTGTAATTTTTCCCGTTTCTTCTCTAAGCCCTTGAAACGGAGTAAAGTGGGCTGTGCCTCTGTCACCAATGCGTCAATTTTATCCTTTGCATTGTTTGAAGCGGATATACTTAGGGAATCTTCGAGGTCACAAAGAGAAGAGAGCAGAGCGGACAACTCCGTATAAACGGGGCCGCAGCTCATCCCACTTTTTACATTCAACAGTCATGATATTTTTCTCCAATAAAAAAACTTTAGTCCTTATAGCCTAAGAGTTTTTTTCTGCAATGCGTCTTGCATTGGGGCGATAGGCACCGGATTGTACCTGCTGATGAAGCTCAGCCACTTTTCTTGTCCGAGGCACCGACTCTGATGGAATCGGCAGTTGCCTTACTAAGGGCTGCTACAAAGCTTCTGTCATCGATTTTGTTTCCACCGGAAAGAGATAAGGTATCCGTATCCGGTTTTTTTGGCCTTTTCAACCTGCACAGCGGGTTTCTTGGCTAAGGACGCCTGACGAGTCTGATAATCTACGCGGGTGTTAAAAATCAGGTCTGATTGAAAAAAATTCATTTTTCCTCCTATAAACGGCGTTTTTCTCCTCTATTCTCACCGTTTTCTTTTGCAATTATTCTAGGCAAAGCATCCGCCCACTCCCTCGGGAAAGATTCTTGCATAGGGGAAATAGATAGGGGTATACTTCCTTTAAAAAGAAAAAAATTTTCATAGGAAATACCCTTCTACCCCTACTATATCGGCGAGAAATTTGTCGATATAAGTAATGTACAGTTGAAATACGAGATTAAATTTCGTTTTTTATTAGAACAATTTTACACTTTGGGAGGGAAAATGGCAAATATTTTACAAGTAACATCTGCCCCCGTGACTCCGGATCCGTCAGTGCAACATGGTCGTGTGGCTCCGGATATGTCTGTTAAAAATCCGGTAAATCCATCTGCGGTTAACCGGGCAGATGGGCAGGAGACAGGGACAGACAGGAAGTTCCACGGGAGAAGGACGGTTTTTCCGCGGTCGATTTCGAAGGAAATTACGCGGCCTTTTTGAGAGAGCTCACGGACAATGTGAACCTTCCGAAAGAGATGGAAACCGTACTTTTTGGGGAAGGCGCTGTGGCGCTAAGCCGAAATAAGGAAGAAATCAGTGAAGTTTTAAAAGAACTTTTTTCTTCGATGGAAATGGACAGTCCGGAAGAGTTAAAGGATTTTTACAGAATCAACAGCAGGCACAGATTAAGTTTTTCCGGGAATCTGTTTAACAATTTAAGGGGAATGTTACAAGGTAACATTTCTTCCTCTTGCGTACCGCAATTTTTGAACTTCGCAAAAAGCTATAACGACTACAGTTCGTCCGGGCATTTTTTAGCGCAACTGGAAACCATTGCGGGCGACATTGATAAACTCCTCTTACCTTCCTTCCAAGGGGAATTCGAGGATTTGGTATCGCAGATGAATTTTAAAGGGGGCATGGGAGAGGATAAAGCGAATTCTTCCTTAATAAATGGTCAGATTATTCCTTTCTTATCCAACTATATTTCCCGTACCCATGATTACGGGGCTGTGCGTAATGCAGCAATTCTCTTTGTGCTTTATGCTGTAAAATACGAAAACGGATCGGAAGAACTTCTTGCAAAACAAAAAGAGGCACTATTGAATAATTCCGATTTTCGACTACTTTTTAAGGGGGATCCGGAGGAAGCTTTCCAAGAGAGCTTAAAGAATCTGGAGATGAAAACAGGAAATAATTTTACAAAGCTCTTCAACCAATTTCTCCTTGCGGGAGCGGAGGGAAAGACAGGGAACGGAAAAATATTTCTCAGTTTCAAGATGTCTTAAGAGGGCTTTTACTGAATGAAAGTGTATATATGCCTTTGCAACATCTTGTTTTACCCTTCCGATACGGAGAGAAAGATGTGATGAGTGAGATGTGGGTGGATCAGGATGCGAAGGATATGAATGGAGGAAAGCTGACCAAGATGCTTTTAAAATTCAATATCCAGAACTTGGGAAGTTTTGAAATCATTTCCGGTATTACCGACATGAGAGTGGATATGAGCCTGTTTATGCCGGAAGATCTGATGGAGAAGCAGAAGGATGTGGAAGGAGTTGTAAACACGATTTTACGGCAAAACGGTCTTTCTGTTGCGAATCTGGGAATATATCAAAAAACAAGAGACTTTAAATTGCAGGAAGTCTTCCCGGGACTTAAAGATGCGGAGAAGGGACTAAACGTAAGAATTTAGACAGCTTTTTCCCTTTTTAAATAGAGAAAAGACTGCCGATAGAATAAGCAGTGCGTAGGAGAAGGAGACAATGGCGGATTTCAGTAAACTCATGGAGAGAAAAGCAGCGGCGCTGAAATATGACAGTGAGAAAAATGGTGCACCCATGATTGTTGCGGCAGGAATGGGGCATATGGCGGAAAAAAATCACGGAAACTGCCATGAAAGCAGGCGTGCCGGTGTATGAGGATGACAGTTTGGCATCCTTGCTTACCCAGATGAAGCTGGGGGCAGAAATTCCGGAAGAGCTTTTTTTCAGGCAATTGTAGAGATCTATATTTATTTTTTTAGGCTTTACGGGAGATGCAGAAAAAGATAAGGAAGAACAAGAAAAAGAAGAGAGGAAAGACGGATTAGAGAGCTCCAAAAAGAACGAAGCAGGGCAGGAGGAACAGTCCGGACAAGAGAAAGAAACGAAGATACGGGAAAGACTCTCTTCTTAAGGTTTGCCTAAGGACAGGCATAGAAGAGCGAGGTTTAAAATGAAGGAGCAGAGTATACGGAAGAGTTTTGTTCTCATAGTATGTCTTTTTGTACTGTTTTTCCGGGAAAATGGTTTTGCGGCATCCTCTCCGATACGAAATATTCGGGTGAAAGTGCAATCCCGCTTGGAGCCCGGAGATAGTCCGGGAGATATCCGAATCGAGGGAGCGGAGGCTGAAGCGCATGAAGTTGTTGCCATGGCAAAAGGGAGTAACTTTACTATTACAAAGGCGGAATGGGGTAGCGGGAAAAAAAGTCCTATGTAACCGTAGGTGATGAGCTTAAGGTAGTGCTGGTGCTTACTCCCGTGGATGTTACAACGAACTTCTTTCAGGCCGCCTATCACTCCGGAACGTTCCATATAGAAGGCGGTTCTTACGTTTCCGCGAAACGAGAAGGAGATGATCTTCACCTTACTGTAAAACTGAAAGCGGTACAGGGAAGATACGATGCGCCTGTTTCCGTAGACTGGAATGCAAGAACACTCGGGCAGGTTTCCTGGACTCCCGGACAATCGGATTCACACAGCTACCAGGTACAGCTTTTTCCGAAACGGAAATCGTATTTTTGAGCTGGCAAGACTGAATGCAACACAATACAATTTTTACCCCTATATGACGAAGGCGGGAAACTATACGGTACGGGTAAAAACGATTCTAAAAAATGACAAAGAAAAAAATTATGCAGGAAGCAGTACATACAGCGAGTCCTCTGAGCTGGTAATTGACGATAGAGATGTATCGGATGGAAAAGGAAGAGTCGGAGACAAGGTTGTCAGCGGAACAGAAAAAGAAGGTCGGTTGGGATAAGGATGGAAATGAGTATGTCTATCGCTTACCAAGCGGAGCACTTCTTACCGGCTGGGGACATATCGGCGGCTACTGGTATTATTTTCGACCGGACGGGAAAATGGCAAAAAGATGGGAGAATGTAAACGGAAAGTGGTATTTCTTCCATGAAAACGGAGACATGGCTGTCGGATGGATTAAAGACAATAACAACTGGTATTACCTTGTTCCGGATAATGAAGCCGTAAACGGACTGGTTTCCGGAGAGATGCTTGGGCAGGGTTGGCACATCATAAGTGGCAGATACTATTACATGGAAGAAAGCGGCAGAATGCATAAAGGATGGCTACTTGATCAGGGGAGATGGTATTACTTAAATGAGCTGGAGAATTCCTTGGAAGGGGTGATGTTCAGCGGTTTTATGGTACGGAATGAAAAGACCTATTATTTGAACAGTAACGGAGCTATGGAAACGGGCTGGGTCTCCATAGACGGAAACTGGTATTATTTTCAGAAAGACAGCGGGGAAATGCTTAGGAATACCTGGGTAGACGGTTTCCCCTTAAATGCGGACGGTATATTAGATGAAAACAGCTTTAGGCGATAGATAGAGAAGAAAGAACCCTTCTTATCCGCTGAACTTGCTTATAGTTTTTTCCCTTTCGTCGATGTAAAGAAGAAGGAAACGAAAGAGATACGGCTCTTTTAGACAAGCTGAATGAGCCGTGCTAAAAGGCAAGGGACCTGCCGGATAATGAAGGAGAAGGATATGAAAAAGGGGAAGAAGAAGGCTTTAGGAACGTGGGAACTTCGGGTTTTGGAGTTTACGGAAAAGCTGATTCTGCTTCTCCTTTTAATTTGGCTCATTTTAATTCCTTTCAGTAACAATGCAAGGGCGGCAGAATCGACGGTCATTGAGACGATTAAAGTCAATTTTGCAAGTCGGTTTGGAGATCAGGAGGAAATCGTTCCCCCTGATGTTACTGTCTCTGACAACGATGTCGAGATTACGGATGTGCATTACCGAAAGGACTATGATTACTGGGTTCCGGGGCAGAAGGTAAGAGTGGAAATCCTTTTGCATACAAAAGAGGGGAAAGGTATTTTTCCGCTGTGATTAACCGCTCCAAAGTAGGGAGTCAGCGGAGCAAATTTCGTAGAAGCAAAGCTCATAAAAGGGAATGATCTGTTGGTCAAGGCGGATTATATCCCGATGATGGTTCTTGGTAATGTAAGCTATGCAGCTTGGAATGGTGCACACTCGATGGGAATCTGGGATAAAGTTCGTTTTGCTCCATCCTATACGGTAGCACTCTATGGAGACAATAAGCTGGTACAGGAATTTAAAGGGGTCAAAACCAGTTTTTTTGACTTCGGAAAATATATGAAGGACAAGAGGAAAACCTATTACTACGAAGTCAAGGCAGCACCTCTTACGGAAGAGCAGAAGAAATATTTAAAAGAAGGACAATATGTCATAGCCACAACGGATGAGGTGCCGGAGCCTGCAGGAAGCGGACCTGAGCTTGAACCGGAGCAAAGCATTGAAGACTATTTAAGCGAAGGAAATGGAGTAGAGCCCAATTCCTGGCGCTATGTGGGGAGACGCTGGTACTTTTTGGATGCATCCTGTCGAGTCAAGAAAGGCTGGCTGGAAAGAAGCGGAGAATGGTTTTTCTTAAATCCGAAGAGCGGTGCAATGGAGACCGGTCTCGTAGAGACAGGAAAAGATAAATTTGCTTACTTCCGGGATGACGGAGTGATGCTAAGCAATACTTGGGTGCATTACGGACCGGATGTATGGTATCTCTTCGGGCAGGACGGATACATGATAAACGGTTGGTGGAAGAACAGCCGGGGAGATTGGTTTTTACCTGAATCCTGATTTCAAAGGAAGGATGCATATCGGTTGGTTAAAATATAAAGAAGACTGGTACTACCTTGATAAAAACGGAGCCATGCTAAGAGGTTTCCAGAATATCAACGGAAAAACCTATTTCTTTGTTGAAGACGGGAAAAATGCTTAGCAATACCGATGTGGAAGGAAGACATTTAGGAGCCGACGGAGCCGCAACATAGGACAGCGGCGTCGATTTCATGGCTTTTTTTTTGTTTGATTTTTAGTATGAAATGTCTCTTGTCCCGACCTATTCAAAAAGACGTCTCGCTCGATTCCGACGCAACGGACACTTGAGCATCGAACTTCGCTCACACTCGTTCTCTGCATGCCGGCGTCTCGCAGAGCGCCTTTTTCATTAGGTGCGACAAGAGACTTATCTGCAAACATAGAAAAAAATCATGAAATAGAAATATCCGCTTATCTTTGCGGCAAAATGCTGTCGATACAATAGTAATTCGTAAATTCGATGCAATACTAGGAGAAGGAGTTATTAAGATGGATTTATTTCCTTTACAAAGTGGACTACAGGGAGTGGTAAGGGAGTGCAGAACAATCCGATACAGGGTCTGTCCCAAGCCGGGGACGCGCTGTCTTTTCGGGAATGTCCTTTCCACTACGGTGAGAGGGGGAAGTCTGCAGGAACGAATGCTTTTACCAAAGCGAGTGCTCTTCCGGGAAGGGCTGCACAATATGAGTTCATCTTCGACGAAGCGAGTCGAACCTACGGGGTATCGAAGTCGCTTCTTCTTGCCGTAGCAAAAACAGGAATCGAATTTTCAACCCGAATTCGGTTTCTCATGCTGGGAGCGCAGGGAATCATGCAGCTTATGCCCGGTACGGCAAAGACGCTGAGCGTAAAGAATGCCTTTGATCCTTATGAAAATATCATGGGAGGAGCAAAAGCTTCTTCGGGACAATATCAAGAGCTTCGGTTCTGTTCCGCTTGCCCTTGCTGCATACAATGCCGGTCCCGTGCAGTGAAGAAGTATGGCGGTGTACCGCCTTATAAAGAGACACAGGACTATGTCAGAAAAGATCATGGCTGACCTCGGGAGACAATGCCTATCAGGCAAAAAGCCATTTTAATTATAAGGGAGATCATGGGAGGAAGCAGTTCAGCTGATTCCGAAAGCAACTTGGGACTCGGAGGAGGGAATGGAATTTTCGGAAACAATTCGCTCTTGTCGTTCTTAGGTTCCTCCGGAGGAAATTCACTTCTTCTTTCCGGTGTGATGCAGTCTCTTCTTACGCAGAGTCTGCTACAGGGAAGGCAAAGAGAAGCGGCAGCAGGGGATGGAGACAATTCTACCGTGACCTTGGACAGGCAGAGTTTTCAGAGCTTGGTATCGTTATTACAGATTCAGATGATGATGCCTTCCCGAATAGGTGAAACGGGAGAACGGATATAAAGCAGAGGAAAAAGGAGAACTCCTCTTTTTGAAATTAAGAAAGGAAGGAGCAGATTATGGTTTTTACGGGACTGTAAAAAGGGAATGGTGCACTGGCCGGAGGGAGATAGAAATATTCCCGTACTGGTAGAAAAAATGACGAGGAAATCATTCTTTATTTTAAGGGATATAAGTTTGAAGATAGACGCTTTATATCGGAGATAGACTTTTATGACCTGCAAAAGGGGCATGATCGTAACACTCTCCGAAGTTCTTATGCGGAAAAATCCGGCATTTCCGGAAAGTCCCTATCCATGGATTGGAGTTTGCGAGGTACAGGAGGTTCTCCGTATCGTGCAAAGACAAAACGACGTCCGTGTATCTGTTGCGATGGAGCTTCCCTTTGTGAAAAGAGACAGAGCCGGATGCAGAGGATGGCGAAACGGAGGAACTCCACTTCTTCGGCGTTATCCGAAACCTAAGTGCAGGCGGTATCTTTTATGGAAAGTTCGGAACCTTTGAAAGAAGATGATATTGTACGCTTCCGCTATCGCTTTGATAAAGAAGACCGGGAATTAAAGCTTGTGGTGGTTTGGATGAAAGCTGCCGAAAAATGGAAACTTCGGCTACGGGCTTCGTTTTCTCCGGATGAGCCTCGGGATGGAATCGGAAGTCCGGAATCATGTATTCAAACTGATTTCCGAAAATGCGAAGAAGAAGTAGGGGAAGGATACCGCTATATCTGTAGTTCAAGTTTTAACTTTTTGTGAGGGAGAACAAAGTGAAACTTTCTTTAACAATGATTATCAAAAAATGAAAGCCGTTGCATAGAGCGTTGCTTGAAGGCAATTATACCTTATGTAGACATGGTAGTGCTCTGTGACACAGGTTCTACGGATGGAACCCTGGAAATTTGCAAGGCGTGGGAGGATAGGAAGTTCTTCCATGTTTTTTT
>BNJV01000800.1_pt1 | contig 128539 bp, 159 predicted proteins | sample 8540591 | NCBI WGS metagenome assembly BNJV01 (sample SAMD00202457, study PRJDB9452) | human saliva metagenome | host: Homo sapiens | reverse complement strand
AACTATACTATGCTCAATTTGGGAAATAATAAAAAAATCTAGAGTTACAATAAACTCTAGATTTTTTATTATTAACCGTTATTTCCAAAACATTTTTCAACAAGAGTAGAGATATTCGTAGCCATTGTACCCATCTCTTGCATTCTTCCATCTAATGCTTCTATAGATTTCCCTCTATTGCTGTTTAATAACTCAGCAAAATCATTTGCTTGAAGCGCAATACGTTTCATAATTAAACCAATTGCTTTTTGACCTTTTACTACATCAGATAAAGTTGCATAGTTGTAAATAGCTTCTTCTAAATATGTTCGTAATTGAGTTTTTAGTGATGATAAATCTCCACTTGTACTAACTATAGTACGAACAGTACTACTATAATCCTCTTCAATATCTCCTATAAACTTATCTACGTCTTTTATAGTTGAAGATATTGATATACTAGCTTCAACGGTTTGATAGTAGATTGGATCAACTTTTTTATTAGCCTTAGGTTTATAATAAATATTTGTTGGAAATTCATCTTCAACCGCATCCCCAGCAGTCTTGATATTACTTAACTCACTATATGTTTTTGTTATAGCCGTTTTCGCAGTTGCTAAATAAGCTGAAAATGCAGATACCATTTTATCTCCTAAAGTTTTTGTCGCATTATCTACTTGACTATCAAAGGCTTTTAGAGCTTCTAAATCATCAAAAAGATCAGATTGTTTAACAAAAGTATCGAAATCTGTAGGAACTGTTCCTACCTGATAATTCCCCATAACATCAGTATTTGAACGCCAGTTTTGTTCGATTGTTGTATCATTTTGTTGATGACTATTTGCCACAGCTAATACACTATCTCGCATACTAACAATACACTGTTCCATTTTATTAATATTATCTAATTCTACAGCCATTACATCACGAATAGGATTCGCTATACCATCTTCAAATTTAGAACGAATATTTTCACCTTTAAAAGTTTTACCTATACTACTCTTAAAGCTGTTTATTGTCGCCTCACCTTGTTTTGCAATAGCACTCTTAGTGGACATTATAACTAATGATCCTCCTGCGCCTGTAACCGAAGGATTATTATTATTATTATTTTGTATATTTACAGAAGTTTGACTAGTCTTCATATTCGATGTTGAAGTTTTTAATGTTTGTAGTTTTGTTGTTACTCCATGATAATCCCAATGACTACCATCTTTATGACACCACTCTCTTGCTCCACTAGTTCCTAACCAGTCAAATTGTCTAGAAAATTGATATGTATCTGTACCCTGATATTTTTTTGAAAAAAAGTAGATTTTTTTATTTTTCTAGTTTTTGTATAAAAAAACTATCTAAATTCTTTTATACTTTGAATTAATTGTATTTGTTCTAGATAACTAACTATTGATTGTTCTAAAGTTTGAGTACGTTGAGCTTTTCTAGATTCAACATTACTATTAGTTGATTCAGAAACTGTTAGAAGATTACGGATTTGAGCGATATCTACTAATAAGTCATTTAGATTAGCTGCTAAGCCAGACATATTTTCATAATTTATAACAATCTCAGTTGCTCCATCTGCATGAGGAACTAAGAGAACTAACCATCAGCCTATCTTTACCGAAATTGTGCATCTAGCTTACCATCACGATCGACATCAATAGATAATCCATTATCTCTATTTAACAATTCGGCATCAGCTTCATTTTTCGTTAAAAGCTTCTAACTTAGCTACTTCTTCTGAGTTTTTCCCAAGCTTGTACTTGATTAGAGTTTGCATCTATTAAATTTCCATCTTTATCGAATCTGTAGCCACCCCACATATGAGTTATCATTTCCCCTCAACAATAGAGTTAAAGATCAAATTAGAATCCAGTGTAATTTTATCTATAAGTATTCTATACCCTGATCTGAGATTTGATAGACCATGGGAAAAGACTTCATCAAATCTTCTATTATCAGCATTCACTCAACGGCATATTATATCCATGTAAATTTATATACCTTACCTACAGTTCCTTGACCTTTGTAAATATCCCCTAACCCTATAATATCGTTAGAGTCTATGTAGTTATTAGTTTTACTATATAAAAGCACTAACATTAGCCTTTTGTTCTGGTGTTAAAGTAGTATAAATATTGGGCCCTTGATAAACATTTACCGAATTAATTCTATCATAGTCTTTAACATTAGCTATTGCATATTGTACATCCATAGAACCAAGTGAATGTCCATATAAATTTATCTTGGCATTTGGATATTTCTCCATCATTTCTTTCAAATACGCCGCAGACGCTTCTAGTTGACCAGGTGCTTTACCCGGTTCCCCAGTTGCTTGTCCTTTTATAATATTATAAAAACTGCTGGTGCATCATTAAAAAACCAATCCCTACCAAATTCTCCAGGGTTAGTGAAAAGATTAGATGGACTTGCTGATCCTTGATACATTATTGTTATTTCTTTTACTTGAGCACGTTCTTCTGCAGAAGCTGTTGGCGGCACTGCCTCTCTTCCTGTAGAAGTTTTAGTATAAGTAAATATTTGTTCTCCATTGTTTGTACGATTATTATTAGCATCTGATAATGTTCCTACATATTTTCCACTACCTGATGTTTCTAATGAATACCCAACCTTATGATTTTCATATTCCTGTTGAGCTATTTCTACATTTTCTTTATCTGTATATTGAGCCATTCTTTCCCCTCCAAACTATTCTGAAACAATTAACCTATTAATTTATTAAACTCCGGAGAGCGGCTAAGAGCACCAAACTCTAAGCCTTTCTCCTCAGAAAATAAATTAAGCACTGTTCCTAAAACTATATCTTCATCATCGTTAATAATAAATCTTAAGCTAATTCCACCCATAGGATTTACCTTTAAAACACTCTCATCTATTCTATATGTTTTTATCTTCCCATTAGATGTTAGTGCCGCTTCATCTAGCCTTTTAAATAATTGTTCAGAAAGATCTTTTACTTCCTTACTCTCAACAATTTGTTTTAATGTTAATTTAATGTCTTCAGCTTGCATGTGTTTACCTCCTGTCTCCACGCTTGTCCTTATACTTTAAACTATCTATAGTTCATTATTTTTCTATAATTTGTACAGAATAGTAATTTCGTCTTTCTAGAATAAATCCTTCCGGAACTTTTGTATAAGGTTCATTAGATATAAATGTATATCGTGTATGGTCTTGATCAGAAATACGCATACCAATGTACACTTGCTCTACTACTTGTTTTGTCAGTTTTGTTATACTATCATAACTTGCAATTAGTTCTTGGTGATATCCGATAAACACTGGTGTTATACCGTATCTACCACCTTCTTTAACGAATAACTTGAAGTCTTGTTCTAAAACTCCTGCACTTCTAAATACTGAAACAATATCTGGAATAACAATTATCCACTTAGAATAATTTCCTTCTGGATTATCTATACGTTTTTTCAAATCATATATAATATTATTTACCGTCTCAGAAATATCCGTGCTACTTACATAACGTCTTGCTCCATTTAACTGAGAATGTAATACTTTCTCCGTTGGATCTAATAGTATAACATTGTAATCATCCTGAATTCGATCAATATTATAATCAAATAAATCATAGTACTTCTCTACTGACAATGGATTATCTGATGCTAATAAGATTGACTTATCTAGTGTAAACTGAGCTAATTCACCAGTCTCATTATATAATCCCAGCACGAAGTTATTATTTTTATTAATAAATGGTTCTCTTTCTTCCATTGTCTTAATAGTGATTTTTTCAGGTAACATTGGGATTGATTTTGGACAATCACCATTCCAATGCTCTGCCATATCTTTAGCTTCTTGTTTTAACTTGTTCTATATAATCTACATAGCTATCGTATTTATACGGTTGAGCAATTTGGAAATGAATAATCTCATCAAACTTAACAACCGCTCGTCCCTTAATTTCCTCTAAAGGAATATTAGAACGTCCAACGATTGCTGATAAATCACTGTTATCAAATAAGAATAATGATATCTTAGTTTTGAAGTTGAGCTTGTAATTGTAATCTCATCGCATTTACCCTAGATAAAGTAACTACAAGATACATTCCAAGAGAAACCCCATCCCTTGCTACCGTGCTTAACATATCGTTAAATGCATCTACATATTTAGTTTCTGCCATACCATCATAGCTATCTATAAATAGATATATAGATGGAATTTTTTTCTTCAGCCACTTGGTTATATTGATTCAAGTTAACTACTCTAGCTTCTGATAATATTTTCTTACGTCGTTTAATTTCTTCATTTAACCTACGAACAGATTTCATTATCTTTTTCGTTTTTCATCCAAAAATAAAGTAATCTGCCACATGTGGAAAAATCACTAAGCGATACTAATCCACTAGTACCAAAGTCATATAAGTAACAGTGAACTTGCTCAGGAGTATTTTTTTCCTCATTAAATCGATAGCCATATTTTTGTAAGAATGTTGATTTACCAAACCCTGGACTTGAAACTAGTAATATATGACCGATATTTTTTTCATATCGAAGATTAATGGTGATTGTTCTTGTTTTTTTCTGGAATATCTTGGTATCCTATTAGAACATTCTCATTTTCTTTCTCATTATTCCAATATTCTCTAAAGTCAGTGTTTCTGTAAGTCACTAGCGAATATTTTTTTCTTCTAATGGTGGTAACCATGGACTAGCTACTTTATCTAAGCCAGTTTTTTTCAAATATTGACTTAGCTTCTTCAACAACTATATCCAATTCAGTTGGTACTGTTTTAACTTCTTTTGTATTTGATAATCCACTTAAATCTTTATTAATTGGATTATACTGACCATTTTCCATTATTTCATAAATTGTTAAATCTCTATTGCTATCTTCTTCACCATCTTTAATATAATCAGCTCCACTCCAAGCACTTTGGAATAATTCATATATTTCATTATTCCCAACTTGAAGATAAGCACGACCAGATTGTGTAATTTGTGCAGCATCCGGAGTTTTAATTATCTCACGAGAATCCGCTACATCTTGCACTTTCAAGGCTATTTTGAACTTAGAGTTTGACCAAATTTGGTCATTTACTACCCCACTAGGTTTTTGTGTAGCTAGTATTAAATGTATCCCTAATGAACGACCGATACGCGCTGTTGATACTAACTCTTGCATAAAGTCTGGTTGTTCTTGTTTCAACTCTGCGAACTCATCACTTATTATAAATAAGTGAGGAAGTGGTTCTGATACTTCACCTTGTTTAAACAGCTTAGTATATTGATTAATATGGTTAACATCATATTGTGCAAAGATTCTTTGACGCTTTTTAAGCTCTGCCTTAATAGATACTAAGGCACGATTTGCTTGGTTAGCATCTAAGTTGGTAATAGTACCAACTAAGTGAGGTAAGTCAGCAAATAAGTTAGCCATACCTCCACCTTTATAGTCAATTAGTAAGAATGCTACTTCATAAGGGTGGTAATTTACCGCTAGCGATAAAATATATGATTGAACTAACTCTGACTTCCCTGACCCTGTAGTCCCCGCTATTAAACCGTGGGGTCCGTGGGCTTTTTCATGAAGGTTTAGATATAATAAATCATCTCGACCTCTTACACCTAGAGGTACTGCCATAGTTTGATATGTTTCATTTATTCTCCAACGATCTAACATATTTAAATCTTCTACCTTAGAAGCACCATACATTTCTAAAAATGTTATAGAGTTCGGGATAGAGTTTCTTAATGTTTCCTCATGATTAATACCTGCTAAGTTTCTTGCGAAGCTTTCTTTTTCCTCTAAGCTTATAGGTGGGAGTGGTTCAAAGACTTTATCAACAAACTCACCTTTTTGAAGTATTAACGTTGCTTTCTTCTCACTACGATAGTCCACTACAGTTTTTCACATGTTCTGGTAGACTTTCAATTACCTCATCTACAAAGACAAAACTAATACCTATACCAGTTAAATCTTCATAAATATGTTCCATAATATTATGTCCTAATAATAATGTTAAATCAGTAATAATTACTACATAATGTGGAATATAAACTTTTTCTTTATTCCTTCTGACTTTTTGACTCGCATCTAATTTTCTATCTTTAATTATTTGATAAAGAGATGTAAGCAGTTGGTCACGAGTTCTTTGGTCATATACAAACCCACGACTATTGAAAAGCCTTTATTTTATTGTGAGGGTAGCCATTTACTCCACTCCCACAGTTGTTTTTTTCTTCTTCTCTAAAAAAATAGTTATAAATTGAACATCATGATAACTTTGGAAAGCAGCAATTTGCATTATTAACTGTTGAACCTGTTCAATAACTACTCTTCTCGTTCCGATATATCCCATTGGGTACGTGAATATCGTTTTTTTACCGCAACATCTTTTAATAACTTTATAATAATCTAATAGGTTATTTATATCTTGGTCTACTTCAACTTTAACCTTTGTCGTTTCAGACTTATTATATTCTACGTTGAAGCTAGGTTCTACTTCACCTTTTCCTAACTTATAAGTTAAGAAGTCGAAATAATAAGGTGTTTTTTCATAGATTCTTCTATCGACATTTTTTTGTCATACTTAATATATTAGAAACATCTGGGATAATGATAAGTTAAAGATTGTTTTTGTTCTTCAGCATATTTTGCTAATTCAATATATTTTTCCTTGAAGATATTCTTTATAATCTTGAACCTTTTTAATTTGGCGCTCTTTGTAATTTTTCTTATCTGATACATATCCATGTAATGAAGTGATAATAGTAACCACTGACATACCGAACATCATAATCATCATCGCTCCGCTAGATGAGTATATGTATATTAACACCGTAAATAAAACCATAGAAGCAGGCATTAATAATAGTCTTAGTAGCGACTGACGAGTTGGGTCTTCTTCAGTCGGAGGTGTTCCTATAATTATTCTATCCGTCGGTTCTCGAAGAATAATCCTTGGTGAACGATGGAATTCCTTCGCTCTGTCTTCTTGTTCATCTTGTTCAAAAACTATTAAATTAGTACTAACATTAAAGTTACTTGCTAATGCTAATGATTTATTTTGGATAACAATACTTAATCCTTCTTCGAATACTAAAACATCATATTCCTTTAACAAAGCTGAATCTTTTTGCCTTTCACCATTCAAATAAAATGAGCCATTTGTTATAATCTTAGTTTCTTCATCATAGCTAATTAGCATATCTAAATTACTATTTTCAATACAGATATCTGCACCATCTTTTTGACCGATGAAAAATATTATTTTTTTATCAACTAAATAGTATTTCTCAGGTTTTTAGTATGACTAATTTAAATACTATTTGATTTACTTTTTACATTATACGAACCAAAAGAATACTCTTTATTATCAATTACTACTACATCATTTTTTTACTTTTACAACGACTTTTTTTCAGGTAGTTCTTCTAAATAAATATCACATGTATCTGTTCCCCAACAATATATTTTCTGCCAGGATACAGTGTGAAATTATTATCTTTATACATAATATATACATTCATATAGTTTCACCACCTTACTTATTTTTTATCACTTTTCTTATCTGCATTTTCATCAGTAGGAACATATTTTTTCTTAAGCTCTTCTAATTTAGTCTTATAATTGTTTAGCTGCTCTGTTCTCTTTCTGAAGAAAGGTTAGGGTCGCGTTGAACCTCATCTATTTTTTTAGTTAATCCATACATTAATAACTGTGGATCATCTAAGAAGCTGGCTACATCAATAGCTTCATCTATTTTAGCTTGCCCAATTAGAACCCAGTAGCGTAAATAATCTGCATTAGATTGATTATTAATTTTTAATAATTGTTCTTTTTGTTTAGCACTTAGCGGCTCTGACTGAATAACTGAGTACGCCACTATATATTTATCATCTTGGCTTAATGACTTTACTATCTACTTTTTCACTAGTTTTTATTACATTAGAGTAATCTTTATTTATAAATGAAAGTCTAATATCTAACAGCTTATTTTTATTACCAACTGTCACAAAAGACATATACCCTACTGTTCCACCTAATATTACTGCAAGCGCAGCAGTACTGATGAAACCAAATTTCAGGAAATTCATCCTTTTCTTTGTAATTCTAGAATAGTTCTCTAAGTTTTTAGCCTTTTCTTCTTTATATTCTTCTGAGAACTTTTTCAACTACTTCATCTAAAGTGTTTAAATTAGCGATATACTCACCTAATAAATTACCTTTATAAAATTCTAAACCACCATTTACTAATTTTTCGTAATCCGCCTTATCATCTAATAACGCAACACTCATAGCTTTATATATTTGTAAAAACTTATCGTATGTTATTTTCTCATAAGGATAGACCTGATTCACTATTCCTCTATGTACTAGTAACGGCAATCCATCTCTTGTGAAAACTACAGAATTTGTATCAAAATTATATGTGTAATTTGTATTTTCTACACCTGTATATACTTCGGATAAATTGATAAGATATCTTAGTTTTTCTTCTAAGATTAATGTCTTAACATAATCAAAATCTGTATAACTTTCTTTTATAATACTCGTTATACTGACAGTACTTTCTTCTACTTTTACATCAGTATCCACAAAATAAGGAACTTTTGACTTTAATAAAATATATGCAATTTCCTTATTACCTTTTATTTCTTCTTTTTCAAGTTCAACAGTATACTCCATGGTCCCCTCCATTTTTTTCTATAATTTCTCTACTACTAATAAACTTCCATTTCTTACATACTGTGAACTATAAAAAAACTAAAAGCCCGTTAGTATAACATTAAAAATTTTCTACTCTTATACTTGGATTTTTTTAATTTCAAGTGGTAGTCCATAAGACTCTACAATAATTTTTCAATAATTCTTTTTACAGTCATATTGTTAGGTACTCTTATATCAACTACCTTATCTATATATTTTCTAAAAATCTAAACTTATATCAATATATTCTGTATTCATTATTGACCTCTCTTCCTAAATACTCCCCTATAAATAGATACCATCATTATTATAAAACCAGCAATAAGCAATAATATCATATTCCAATTTACCGCTTCTTCTTTACTTTTCAGTGCTATTTTTTTGATTTCTCCCTATCAAGTTTGCTTTCATTAAGTAAAAACAAATGTTTCGTGTAATTATCCGCTACAGATTCTTTTTTTCATCTCAGTATCGAAGATAAGAGCCTTATCTTTATTATAAGATACAGACTCTTCCTCCTTTATTTGTGAAATATTTTTTGTTACCGCATCATTAAATAATTTAGATAGCTCGGTCTCCTGTTCAAAATAATAATCCTCAGTTTTATTATTTTTAGTTTCAGCATCAATTTTTAATGATCCATCTTCTGCTTTTTGCAACTTGATTAAAAAGATACAGCACTTGTTAACATAAAAAAATTATTACAAATACTTTTTCATCTTTACCTCTATTATATTTTTCAGTTTTCTATACTCTATTGCATTTAATATTACACTAATAACTGCAAATATAGTTGTTATAATCATTACAAGTAACCAACCACCTTGATAATTTAAGAACTGAGTTAAACTTTCATCAATATAATTTAATGGCGAGATATATGATAGCAGTTTGTTCCCCATTGTTCTCTCATCTATTAGTTGAACTGTAGTAACAATATATAGTAATAAAAATACTTATACTTACAAATAATCCCAATGATTTTTCCTTTTGATAACAACCAGTTATTTAATCCAATAAATAATACCGTTATTACTAATAACAGAGCTACTAATACTAACGCTCTCTCTCCAGTTAAATCAAGGTTATAACCAACAACCATACCAATAATCATAGATAATACAAAACTTATACCTAAAATTATACTTACTGGTATTGTTGAGTTTTTCCACTGCACCCTTGAAACAATTTTATTTTTTTGAATTTTTTCAAAGTCAATATTTTGCATCATATGAGCGATTAAGATACTTACTAAGTAAATGATTAACACTATTAATATTCCTGTACGCGTATCTAGTTTAGTTGAACTTTTAGCTGTTTTGTTTGAAGCAATTATTTTATCAACATTACCTGCATCTACAGGATTTGCTAAATAGTCATAAACCGCTTGGTTTTTACTATTTCCATCTTTAGTATTGCTTAGTACTTTTGAGAAAGCTTTTAAGAAGTCTTGATTATCTTTATACTCTTTATCCATAGTACCTTTTAGTTCACTTACCTTATTAGTAAGGTTTGTACCATCTTGTTCTAGTTTTTTAGCTGCTGTACCTAAGCTTTCAAAACTATGATTTATAGATTCTGATGTAACTTGACTTGCTTTTGTCTTCGCTAATAGTTCTCTACTTGCTGACATTAGTTTTGAATAATCACTACTTATCTCCGTAGTTACTGTTATTAGATCAGAATTGTTATCATTAGTTTCAGTAGTTGGTAACTCCGGTTTATTCGATAAAGCAGTATTAATTTTTTCAGTTTCAGCTATTACAACATCGATATTATCAGATAAATCTTTTGTTGAAGTTCTTAGCGTTGCGACAACTTTTTCAGCTGATCTGAATTTTTCTTTAATTCTGATAACTCTAATATTTTATCATTTGGAACCGTAAGTTCCTTGCTTAATTCATCCAATATAGCACCAGAAATTGACGATGTTAATATTTTATTAATATCTTTAAGTTCTGCTTTTTTCAATAAAGAATCTTCTTTAGGTTCTAAAGAAATATTATTTTCCTTAGCTATATCTAATCCATAGATAGTTTTTACAACTGTAGCTAGCTGTGTATAATTTTCTAAATCATTATATAAAGCAGTATTACTATTTTCTATATTTTTATTTACAGAATCAAGTGGCTCTTGATGTGTAGTCGTTTTAACTATTGTTCTTTCTATCTCTTTATTTTCTGGAGATATAGCAGTTTTTTTCTTTTTAACTTTCTTTCCATTTTTATCTTTTTCTTCAACAACTTCTTCTTTTGTTTTTGCTTCTTTTATAGTTTCAGTTGTTGTAGCTGTTGCATTAACCACAGCAGGTGTAAATAATGTGACATCTTTCGCATACTCAAGTTGGTATGAAACTGTTACTTCAGAAGGCTTATTTGTTAGGTTTAACACAGCCTTGTTGCTATTAATAGTAACATTTGCACCTTTAGCCGAAACACTAGCAAATTTATATTGCGGGTTTACTAAAAGTTCAACTTTTTTAATTTTTCCTTGTTCTGTAGAAATTGACATAGTTTGAACATTTTTAACATTTTTCACTGCCGCATCTTTCAGATTATCTAGTTGATCTTGACTACGTGTAGTCGCTCTTCTTTTTAGAGTTGTTTTTTCTCTATTTGCCTTAGCATATTGCTCTGCAAATGAATTAACTTTTTTTAGATATTCTTTATCTTCATCAGCAATTTTTAGCTTATCTATAGACTCATTACTATAATAAGGTAAATCATTTACCGCATCAGTTACCTTCGCTAAAATACTTTTTTTAAGTTCATCAACTACTGCTGCAACTGTTTGTCGCTCTTTCTCATCTTTATTAGTTTTTTTCAACGAATCTTCTACAGCTTTATCTATTTTTTCTTTATATTTATCTATTATAGATTGTAAATCTTTATTAATTTTTATAATACTTACTTAATGTATTATCAATACTCTTATCTAATGCTGCTGTTCTATCTTCTGTATCCTTTAATACAGTTTGATCAACTTGACTCTTTTTAATAAAGTCTTGCGCTTTTTTTATTTTCTCTATCTGTTCAGTTGTTGCGCTATTTTTTAGGTCTTCTTCATATTTTTTAAGAGTCTCTTCTCTTGACTTCACTGATGCTTTCCAAGCCTCTTGTGCTTTAGTTGCTTTACTTATCTGATCATCGTATGTCTTATCTGTATCCATTATAGACTTATACGCTTCATTTGTATTTTGAAGATCTTTATTAAAACTTTCATATGTTTTAACTAAATTATCACTAATCCCACTTAAACCTTTAAACTGTGTAGAGTGATCTGTTAATGGAGTTATTAAGTTAGATTGATACTTATTAAGAACAGTCTTTTCACGTCCTACAGATGTAGCAACTTGAGTTTGAGCCGTTTGAAGATTTCCTATAATGCTTGAAAAATAAATACCTATAATATTTTTATTGAATAAATTTTTTTAATCTCAGAAACAACCTGTTCTCCTTGTTTCGTAATAGCTTGAGAATCTGACTTAACCTTATATTGGAAAATAGCTTGTGTAGGAGAATCACTTTCTAATGAAAGAGTTTCTCTAGAAAAATTACTAGGAAGGACAATCATCACGTTATAATTACCTTTTTCTAGTCCGCTCTCAGCTATAGCACGAGATACAGTTTCTAACTTATAGTTTGTTTCTTGACCTAATGAATTTACTAGTATATCACCTATTCTTAAATCATCACCGTTATAGATAACCCCAGTATCTTCATTTACCAATGCTATTTTAACATCACTATTTGTTATTTTCTTTTCTTGATTTCCTACAGTAATAGTTTTAGGCTTCATTACACCGTAAAATACTACAACCATTACTACCAGTGCTATTATACTTGATAGTATTGCAAATGTACGTTTACTCATTCTTTCTCCTTTTTTTATTTTATTGATTTATAAAATATTTTATAACTAGCTAATCTTTTCCTTTTCTACTTTATTAACACACTAATTAAAATATATCGATTGTCTCTATTATGACTTTAAGAAAACAAGAGATTGAAGTCCTCCCCCAATCTCTTATTATTTTATTACTATTGTAGCCCAAAGTTACGTGATAAGTCTTGGTCGTGTTGTTGCATTGCTTGAGCAGTTTTATCTAATTGAACATTAATTTGTTGCATTAGTTCTGCGAAGTTTTGCACTTTAGGTTTTAATTCGTTGAATTGTGCATCGAAACCTTGGAATGCTTGACCTTCCCATTCACCTCTTAAAGTGTCTTGTAATCTTTGTAAATTACTTAAAATTGCATTAATATCATTTGAAGCTTTTCCATATTCACGTGCTCTACCTTGTAGAACCTCTGGAGATACTCTGATTTGCCCTGTCATAATATAACAACTCCTTTTTTTGATTTTTTTTAGTATAACATATTATATAAAACATTACAACCTTTTTCAGTAAATTTTAATTATATATAAGGTTCATTTAAGGTTCGCCATTGGTTCCATATTTTATCACTCTTTTTTTAGTTGTTAGGGATTTGTAAAATCTCTAACAATTTGTAAAAGTTTATATGTAAGTATTTATATCTAATTTAACCACTTGTCCAGACCACTAAAAACAGCTTGTTATCTAAAATAAATAACAAGCTGAATATTTTTATTACTTTTAGGCGTATTATCGTTAGAAACCTTAATCGTTTTAAATATAAACCTTGATGTATAGGCGATCCTTACTCATTTTATCTCATTATTTTTTTCTCTAAATAAATGAATTTTTTTATCCATTATTTTTTTAAAAACCATTCTTTAGTTTCTAAATTTAAAAATTTAGTTACCAAAACAATCCCCAATAAATCGTCCGTAATAATTAAATGACTTCTCACTATCTTTTTACTTTAGCTCTTATAGCAATTATAGCTTCTCCACTCATACCCTCGCTATTTATATGTTTTAATACATAGTTTAACTCTTGAACAATTTTATTAGAAATCTGAGCAATAAGTTTTTTTGACTACTAACAATCTCATATAATTCTAAATCTTTATACACTGATTCTTTAACTATTTCCTTAACTTGTGGTTCTAAAGATGAAAGATTATTTTTAACAGCTTTAGAAGTTTCAATTGCTTGTCCAATCTTTCTTTTTGCGGGAATAATAGTCGATTCAGCTGTTATAATAAGATTTTTTATACTTTCAGGATATAACCTTATCAATTTCCCCCAGTACCTTTTTTTCCCTTTATTATCCTCATTCCTTTTTTCTACTTCCACATCAAGTTTAGAATTTTGACTGACTTGTAAAATATGTTTTTCGAACCACACTGCACTACCATACCAATTTTCTAATCCACCTTCAAAATTACCAAATGATTCGTTAAACAATTCTGATATTTTTTTCGAAAATTCTCCACTTCTTTTATCTACTTGCCTTTCAAATGCATGAAGTACATCTTTTACGTCATCAAAAATACCATCCCTACTTAGATATTGCCTATAATTCCTTGGAATCTTCCTTTCCGGTAAACTACCTACAAATCTTCCATTTTTTAAATTATCTCCTATCCAATTATCCTGAGTTTCAAAACTATCAGCTAAACTTTGAAACATCTCTGCGGTATTAGATACGACTTTTTCCAACTCCCCTATATTTTTTTCAGCAACATCTAATACTGTGGTAAGTGATTGACTAATACCATCTTCCTTCCCAGTTCTTAATCCATCACCTTCTAAGGTTTTTTCACTTTCATCTAATAATTTCTTCGTATGTTCTTCAATTTCACGCCAAGCTTTTATTATTGTTGGTCTTCCTTGGAAAAAATCTGTTATCTTATGTGTTTCTTCTTTATTACATTGTTCTAATAACACTCTTACACTCCCAGCTAAATCATATAGGTCTACGTTATATCTATGCATACCAAATAGGTCTTTATCTCCCACATAGGGTCTTTCATCTGAAGGAATTTCACCTAATTTTAATCTAGGGGTCTTTTCTACTCCTTCTAAAACACTTTTACTTCTTATTATTTGCCCCACAGAATCCCTTAAATTATCTAGAACTTGTGGCACTCCAGCATTATTAAACTCTCTTTTTAATCTGTCCGCAGCATAATCTTTTCTCTTTTCAAAATCAAATCTAGTTTTTTGATTTTTCTCGATACATAAACCATTAATTTTTTTAATAAATTCTAGATCTGATAATACACTTGACCTTAAATTATTAGCTATATTTCGTAGAACTGATGGGTTTAGCTGAATCTTTTCTCCTTTAACTGGTATATATTCACCATTTCCACTAAATAAGTTTTTCGCACTAAGATCAAGTTTATTTAATCTAATATCTGTAATTCCATCTTTATTAACATCTAAAGTGACAACATTCTTATACATATGCCTAGTAATCTTTTCTATTTCTGTCATACCTACTTCAGAGTCAACTAAAGTAATCATAGGGTGGCCTCCACCATTTTTTATAGTATACTCTATTCCAAGATTTTTTCCGCCCGCTGCACTTACCACGTCTGATTCTGAGCGAATTCTAATAGTTTCTCCAGTATATTTTTTTTCCAGTTCTTTTATTTTTTCCTGCTCTTCATACCCCTCTTTTATTCTCCTTCTACCTTCTGCTTTCAGAGCTTCTTTATCATAACTCACACTTTCCTTTGGAATTTCATTTAGATACAAAGGTGCTGAATTATAGACAACAGTTTTGGGAACATTATACTCTAAGGCAACTCGTTGGGCTATATTCCCCCCTAAGCTATGTCCAGTTAATATTATATTATTACCATATTTAGCTCGTACACGTTCATAAAATTCATACGCTGGTTTATAATGGTCCCCTCCAGCAGTAAGAACTTCATAAAAATCCGTTCCTATATCTTTAAAAACCTCAGGCCTAAAGCTAAGGTTAGTTCCAGTATACGCCAATATTACCTCACCAGTATCTTTATTTCTAAATGCGGTACCACTAGTCCCTGTTTTAGGATCATACATATCTTCTAAATACTCCATATTAGAAGGAATATTATACTCCCTTAATCTCTGCGCCTCCACCACTACTTTGTCATCACCATATTCATCTACTCTTGCTGTTTCAAATCCATATGCTAAGTTAGAAGCATGTGCAGTACTACTTATTAATTCTGTATAATTGCTCATATATAGTCCTCCTAAATTTGTTTTTTTACAAATAATTTAGTTATTTTTTTAATCTTTCTATTTCAAAAACATAATAAATATCAAAAAACTTCAAACTTCACTTTTCATCAAATATAAATATCAACTCTTGTTTATCTAATATTTATATAAAAATTATTACATCTAATTATAGTATACATCCTCTTAATTGTATAATATTTTATTCACTAAAATAATTCTAAATAGTTATTTTTTTAATATAAGTAATAAAGTATTATTGTTTAATTTGGATATTTTATATCTTTATTACTTTCATTTGATAACTATCTACAAACACACTCATAATCAACTTTTTCTATATACCTTTATATAGAAAGATATTTATGTAAAACTATTATTAAATAAACATTATGTTTCTCATATTATATTTAAGATATTTTTTGTGAAAAATGTTATAATAATATTAACGACACTTTTAAATTTTGAGGTAAAATATGAAAAAATATATAATGGCAATAGATCAAGGAACTACTAGTTCACGTGCTATAATCTTCAATAAAAAGGCTGAGATTATCGCTAGTAGTCAAAAAGAATTTCCGCAGATTTTCCCAAAATCTGGCTGGGTAGAACATGATGCGAATGCAATATGGAATTCTATTCAATCAGTTATAGCTGAAGTATTTATCGAAAGTGGTATAAAACCTAATCAAATAGCTAGTATTGGTATTACAAACCAACGTGAAACTACTGTTATTTGGGATAAAAACACAGGTCTACCTATCTATAATGCTATAGTTTGGCAAAGTCGCCAAAGTGCGGATATCGCTAATAAACTAGTATCTGATGGATATAAAGATATGATTCACAAAAAAACTGGTTTAGTAGTTGATGCATACTTCTCTGCGACAAAAGTTCGCTGGATATTAGATAATGTACCTGGTGCACAAGAAAGAGCTGAAAAAGGAGAACTTCTATTTGGTACAATTGATACTTGGTTAGTTTGGAAATTAACTGGTGGTAAAGTTCACGTAACAGACTACACTAATGCCGCTCGTACTATGTTATTTAATATTAAAGATTTAGTATGGGATAAAGAAATATTAGACATTTTGAATATTCCTAAAGCAATCTTACCAGAAGTAAAATCTAATTCAGAAATTTATGGTAAAACTATTGATTACCATTTTTATGGAGGAGAAGTTACAATTAGTGGTTTAGCTGGAGACCAACAAGCAGCCCTTTTTGGACAACTTGCTTTTGATAAAGGAATGATTAAAAATACATATGGAACTGGTTCATTTATTATAATGAATACTGGTGAAAATATGGAATTATCAAAAAATAACCTACTAACAACTATAGGTTATGGAATAAACGGAAAAGTATACTACGCACTCGAAGGTTCTATCTTTATCGCAGGAAGTGCTATCCAATGGCTTAGAGACGGTTTACGACTAATTAAAAAATCATCAGAAACTGAGCAATTAGCGTTTGATTCAAAAAACAACAATGAAGTATATCTTGTTCCTGCATTTACTGGACTAGGAGCACCTTATTGGAATCCTAATGCACGTGGAACAATTTTTGGATTAACACGAGGAACAACAAAAGAAGACTTGGTTAAAGCTACTTTACAATCAATAGCTTACCAAGTTAGAGATATTATCGATACTATGAAAATCGATGCTAATACTGAAATACCATTATTAAAAGTTGATGGTGGTGCAGCTAACAATGACTATTTATTAGATTTCCAAGCTAATATTCTAGGAGTTAAAATAGCTCGTGCAGAAAAATCTTGAAACTACTGCTTTAGGGGCAGCATTTCTTTAGCCGGTCTATCTGTTGGATATTGGAAAAAAATCTAGATGAAGTGAAAAAAACCTTAACTCAGCAGGAAAAACTATTCGTTCCTACAATGACAAAAGAAGAACGCGAAAAAAACTTTATAAAGGTTGGAAACGAGCTGTTCGCGCAACAGAATTCTTCGCAAAGGATGAATAATTACACTAAATTGGATATAAAGAATGACTCGCAGAAATTTGCGAGTCATTTATTTTATATATTCGTAATCTACTGTCCTAATATTTCTGAATAGCAAAGATAATTTCTAATGAACACTACTCCGGCTAGTACTAATGCACTTCCTAAACCTGAGTAGAAATAAGCCACAAAAAAATATTAGAAAAAAATACCTAACATCCTAAAAACCAATCCCCATACTCATCATAAAGGCCATAATAATATATGCTTTTAAGTCAAAGAAATGCCAAAATGGTCTGTAATCTTCATAACTAACTATTCTTTTAGTATGTTTTGTACTCATTTTTAAAAAACATCATACCAAATAATATAAAAATTATCACTGAAGAAACATATGTATACCAATGAGATTGAATTAAGAAATATGATAAAAGTCCTAACCTTACTATATTAAATCCAGCTATAAACCATACGATACCCGCTATTAATAGCAATGTTCTCTTTTTTTCACGTTAAACATAATCCCTTCCCCTTTCTTACTTTTCTTTTAAACATCTCTCCGCATTATTACAAACTTTCGTAAAAAAATACTTTTGCCACATACGCAGCTCTTCTTCACTTAGACCTTGGAATAAATCCTTAACAAATTCTTTTTGAACACTAAGCCCTTCTTGAATTACTTTTTGCGCAGGTTCAAGTAATTCTATTTCTATTCGCTTTTTATTATCTGGGCTCTGTATTTTTTTCTCACTAATCCATTATCTTCAAGTGTTTTTTTAATGTAGTTGATACGTGTGATTTCGTCGCTTTGCGTATCTTAACTATATCAGCAGCTGTATTAAACTGCGGATGATTATGTAAAAAAACATTAATATATCATATTCCATCTGAGTTAATCCAAACTTTTCACATATAGATCTAGTAAGTCTAGAATAATAACATATTATTGTTTTGTGTTTATCCATGAAATTCATTTTCTTTTCTCTTTTTATTGTTCTATTTAGAACTATTTTTACCCTTTAAATTTATTTTTTTTGTCAAAGAAAAAAAGATGCACAGTTTTGTGCATCTTTCAGCAAGAAGACTCTATATTTATTCATAAAATCCTTACTTTAAGGTTACCAATAGCGGTCGATTTAGAAATTATTTCAATAACTTTAACGCCCTTTTTATATTGCTAAATATGTTTTTATTATAGTAGAATAGTTTAAACAAATAAAAAGTAAGGAGATTGAATAATGACAGAAAAACTTACTATTCACCCCTATCACATTGCCAAATGGAACTACTATAAAAAATAGATTTTTTAAATCAGCTATGAGTGAAGGAATGGGAACAAGAGATTTTCAACCTAAAAAGAATATTGCTACATTATACAAACGTTGGGCTGAAGGAGGAACTGGATTAATTATTACAGGAAATATCATGGTAGACCCCTAAAGGAACTGCAGAACCAGGAAATATAGTTTTTTTGATAAAAAAATTCTAATATGGAAATTCTTAAAAAAATTGGGCAAAACAAGGGTCAGCAACATGGTGCTAAGGTTATGGTACAATTAAACCACCCTGGTAAAACAAGCACCGAAAACTGTATCAAAGCAAACAGTTGCACCTAGCGCTGTACCTTTAGGAAATGGACTTAATAAATTATTTAGTACTCCACGCGCACTTACTACTAGTGAAGTAGAAGAACTTGTTCAAAAATTTGTAACTTCTGCGAAAAGTCGCAAAAGAAGCAGGTTTCTCTGGGGTTCAAATTCACGCAGCACATGGTTATTTAATTAGTCAATTTTTTTATCTCCACACGATAATAGAAGAACTGATAAATATGGTGGCTCTCTAGAAAAATAGAATGAGATTTTTTTAAAAAGAAATTTACCTTGGGATGAGAGAAGAATTAGGAAAAGATTTTTACTATCGGAATAAAAAAATTAACTCTACCGACTTTAAGGAAGATGGACTTACAGAAGAAGATTCTTTAAAAACTATAATTGAATTAGCTAACTTAGGTCTAGACTTTGTTGAAATTTCAGGAGGAACATATGAAAGACCTGCGATGATGGGCGCTACAAGTAAATCTACTAATCAAGTATTTTTTTCGCAGAATACAGCAAAAAAACTAAAAACAAAAAAATTGAAAATCCCTGTTGTCGTTACTGGCGGTATCCGCTCTATTAATGCGATGAACACATTATTAAATGATAATACTACTGATTTTATAGGTATCGCTCGTCCACTGACAATTGATCCAAATATACCTAATAAAATAAAACAAGGAACTTACACTATTGTAGAAACTACACGTGTATCAACAGGAGTTAAGAAGTTAGATAAAATATTTGGTTCACTCCTTGGTATTGTATATTATCAAGTTCTTATGCAAAATATCGCAAAAGGGAAAGGAACCAAAAGCCACAAAAAATGCTTGGCCATCATTAATACAAGCGGTATATAATCAAGGGTTAGCTGTGTTATTTCCACAACGAGCTAAATAAAAAAGCTATATATATTATATAAAACTAAGACTTAAGAAAAAGAAGTATCTTTACTCATAATGAGTTAAGATACTTCTTTTTAATTATTTATACTTTGGAATCCATTTAAAATCTCGAACTGCTTTCGCCATATCTTTTTCTTGAGCTCGAGCCAATCCTTGTTCTTGTGCTTTTTTAGCGACCGCTTCTGCTACTTTAATAGAAACATCTGCAACATATTTGAACGGAGGTAACACTGGAGCTCCAGGTTTAGTAATATCTGTAATTCCACTTAATGAGTGTGCCGCTGCACCAATCATTTCATCTGTTAAAAGGCTAGCTTCTGATGCTAACACTCCAAGTCCTAACCCTGGATATATAAGGGCATTGTTAGCTTGACCAATAATGTACTCCACACCTTTATATATAACATTATCAGAAGGAATACCTGTTGCTACAAACGCTTTACCATCAGACCAAACAATCAAATCTTCTGCTGATGCTTCTGCTAATTTAGTAGGATTTGATAACGGGAATATACATGGACGCTCAGTATTTTGACACATAGCTTCGACTACCTCCTTAGTAAAAGTATTCGGCTGTGTCGAAGTTCCTACTAGAATAGTTGGTTTAACAGTTTTAACAACTTCTAATAAATCTGTTAATTTATCAGCATTTGGAAAATTAGCACGGTTTTTAGCAAACGGTTTTTGTTCAGGAGTTAAATCATCCATATCATCGAAGAGAAGCCCTTGTTTATCTACCATAAAGAAACGTTTCATATGCTTCTTCTTCAGATAACCCTTGACTTACCATCTCACGTAGTACACGTGATGCAATTCCTGCACCTGCAGTTCCCCCACCATAACAAAGATATACTTGGTCAACTAATTTTTCACCTGTAATATCCATAGCTCCAAAAATACCTCCTAGAGTTACGATACCTGTCCCTTGAATATCATCATTAAATGTTGGGATATTTTTTCGATATTTTTCCAGTATATTCGCCGCATTCATTCGCCCGAAGTCTTCCCAATGTAAATAAAGTTTAGGGAATAAACGTTCAGCAGTTTGGACGAATTGGTCAATAAACTCATAATATCGCTCTCCTCGTACACGTTCATGACGATTACCTAGATAATTCGGATTATTACGTAATTCCTCACGATTTGTTCCTGCATCAATAACTAACGGAAGAACCATAGAAGGATCAATTCCTGCCGCTCCTGTGTAGACCATAAGTTTACCTACAGAAATATCTACTCCATTAACACCCCAATCTCCAATCCCCAATATACCTTCTGCATCAGTAACTACTATTAGACGTATATCACGGTTATCCGCTGCATTTTTAAGGGTTTCTTCTATATTTTCAGGATGATTAATATCTAGATATCCTGCATATTGTGGCTCAACAAAAAGATCGCTATAACCCTCGATAGTATCTGCAATTGTTGGGTCATACACAATTGGATTGAACTCTTCTAAGTGTTGAGAGAATAAATAATAGAAAAGCGTGCGATTTGTATTAAAAATCTCCATCAAAAATAGACGTTTTTCTAAATCGTTTACTTTTGTTTGCATTTGCGCATAGGTTTGTGCCGCTTGTTCTTCAATAGTTTGAATATAAGGGGGCAATAACCCAATAAGGTCTAGTTCCTTTCGCTCCTCCTGTGTAAAGGCAGTTCCTTTATTAAGAAACGGATCATTTAAAATGCTATGTTTTTTCATTGGAAAATCCTCCATTATCTTTAAATTATTATATTACACCCTTATATAAATTGATACTATAATCATACTCCCATTTATTAAAAAAATTAATTAAAAGAAATTACAAATCTCCTAGACTAAAAATATACAAAATAGATAATAATTCTTACTCCTCTTTTTTTTTATATATAAGAAGCATCTTTACTCATAATGAGTTAAGATACTTCTTTTTATTATTTATTAACCACGACGTCTAAATAATACACCCGCTAGTAATAATACTAGTAGTCCTGAACCTACATATAGTAAGGTATTGTTTGATTCTTTATCAGAAGATTTTTCTCCTTTTTTCTCTGATTTGTTGTCATTATTTGTTTTCTCTTCTGATTTAGCTTGGTCTTTTGATTGATCTTTTGCTTTATCATCTGAGTTTGAAGATTTTTCAGGAGCTTTATCAGCAACTTTTCTCTTCAGATTCTTTTAATGCATTTAGTACATTATTTACATCTTCTTGAGTAGATTGACCATTAGCAACTACTTCTTGGGCTCTGCTTACAGAATTTAGATATGATTGTCTATTTTCTTCGCTAGCCTTAGCAAAACTTGAACTTCCTACTGTTTTACTACTATTGTTAAGTTGATTTGTTAATTCTTTTTTATCAACTTGAGGAGCTGTAGTACTAGTATTTGGTTTATTGTCTTTACTTACATTGCTAGCTTGACCGTTTGAGTTTCCACCTTGGTTTGGTGTTACTTTGTCCTCTTTCGGTACTTCTGTTACTTTGTCTTCTTTTGGAGTTTCTGTAACTTTATCCTCTTTTGGTGTTTCTTTCTACTTTGTCTTCTTTTAGGAGCTTCTGTCACCTTTGTCTTCTTTTCGGTGTTTCTGTTACTTTGTCCTCTTTTTGGTGTTTCTGTTACTTTGTCCTCTTTTGGTGTTTCTGTTACTTTGTCTTCTTTTGGTGTCTCTGTTACTTTATCTTCTTTTTGGTGCTTTCTGTTACTTTGTCTTCTTTTGGTGCTTTCTGTCACTTTGTCTTCTTTTGCGAGTGTCTGTCACGTTGTACTTCGGTGCTGCTGTCACTGGTCGTCTTTTGGGTTTCTGTCACTGGTCGTCTGTTTGGCGTTGTACTTTGGTCGCTGGTGTCACTGGTGTTTGTTTTTGCCGGTGTTGTTGGCGTTGTACTCTGGTGCTGGTGTCACTGGCGTTTGTCTTCTGCCGGTGTTGTCTGGCGTTGTGCTCTGGCGCTGGTGTCACTGGTGTTTGTCTTTTACTGGCATGTCTGTTGGCGTTGTACTTGGCGCTGGTGTCACTGGTGTTTGTTTTTGCCGGTGTTGTTGGCGTTGTACTTGGCGCCGGTGTCACTGGCGTTGTACTTGGTGCTGGTGTCACTGGCGTTTGTTTTGCCGGTGTTGTTGGCGTTGTACTTGGTGCCGGTGTCACTGGTGTTTGTTTTGCCGGTGTTGTTGGCGTTGTACTTGGCGCTGGTGTCACTGGTGTTTGTTTTGCCGGTGTTGTTGGCGTTGTACTTGGCGCTGGTGTCACTGGCGTTTGTTTTGCTGGTGTTGTTGGCGTTGTACTTGGCGCTGGTGTCACTGGCGTTTGTTTTGCCGGTGTTGTTGGCGTTGTACTTGGCGCTGGTGTCACTGGCGTTTGTTTTGCCGGTGTTGTTGGCGTCGTTGGTGTACTTGGAGTTGGAGTCTCAACAACTTTATCTTCTTTCGGTGTTTCTTTCTCCTTATCGTCTTTTGGTGTTTCTTTCTCTTTGTCTTCCTTCAGAGCTTCTGTCACCTTGTCGTCTTTTGGTGTCTCTTTCTCTTTGTCGTCTTTCGGAGCTTCTGTCACCTTGTCGTCTTTTTGGTGTTTCTTTCTCCTTATCTTCTTTTGGAGTCTCTGTCACCTTATCTCTTTTATCTTCTTTCTTTTTTTGTGTTTCTTTCTCTTTCTTTTTTGTCTCGTCTTTTCAGAGCTTCTGTCACCTTGTCATCTTTTCGGTGTTTCTTTCTCTTTGTCGTCTTTCGGAGTCTGTCACCTTGTCTTCTTTTTGGTGTTTCTTTCTCTTTGTCTTCTTTCGCTGTTTCTACTGCTTTTTCAGTTATACCAACTTGTTTTCTATTATGTCCATCTTTAACTTCTAATTCAAAGTTATTTTCTTCTAGCGTATAGCCTTCTGGAGTAACTATTTGAATCGTGTATTTACCATTTTCTAAACGTTTTTTTGGAATGCATTTTTTTCCATATAGACTTGTCGGTAATTCTATTTTTGTTCCCGATTCAGATACAGCATATACTTTTGTACCTGTAGGAACTGGTTTATCGAAACTGATTTCTACAGCATTTTTGATGATTTCATCTACTCTGAATTCTACTTCTTTAGTTGGAGTGTCTTTAGTTATTTCGAATTCTATTTTCGAAGGTGTTTTTAATCTATAGTCTTCATCTAATAACACTACTTCTACAGTATATTTACCAAATGGTAATGATTGGTAAGTTCGTTTATTACGTGAGAAGTCATCACCTACTACTTCACCTTTTTCATTAGTGATTTTATAACGAACTCGACGAGAGTTATTACCTGTTCCGTCACCTTTTTTGATTTCTACTTCAAGACTACCTTTACCATTACCTGCGATATTAGATAGAGCTATGCTATCTTTATTATCAGCGAAATCTTTTACTTCGAAAGTAACATCTTTTAAGTCTACACCTTCTGGAATAGTGTAACTTCCATCTTCATTAGGTTGGATTACATTTTTTCCATAACTTAATTTCTTGTAGAATACTCCGCTTCCGTCTTCCATTATTGGATAAGGAGTGAATTTACGTGTAGCTTCATCGTAATATCCACCATTAGCACCTGTAATCTTAGGAGCTTTTCTATCGATTACTACATTAAATGATGTTTCTTGCATTTTAGCTCCAGTCGCTTGTGAACTATAAGAAAGAACATATTGATATTCTCCATCTGGAAGAGGGTTACCATTTTTATCTACACCTTTCCAGTTTGTCAATGATAATGCAGTATATTTTTTACCTGTATTGTTAAAGAAGTTTTTATTCCCTGATGCATTTCCATTTTCGTAAAGTGGATTTTTACGTTCAACATCATCTTTTGCATATACTGTTAATTTTAAGTTTTCATAGTTACGTAAGAATACTCCACGCATACCTATTTCGTCATAGTTTTCATCCCCATTTGGAGAGAAGAATATTTTATCTGTAAAGAATCTCGCATTAGTTAGTGGGTTAATATATGCTCCCGCAAGAGTTCTCTTATCTTTCTTATCTTCTTTATATGTAGTCAATATACCTGTGAAGTTCATATCCGTTAGAGAATCCCAGTTATTATTATTTGAATCAAATCCATATTCATATGTTGGTTTTTCTCCATCTTTCATAGAATAAATTGGTTTTTCTAATACTGGTAAGTTTTGGAACTCCCCTTTGAAATCCTACAAAAGGTATACTTGCTACTTTGTCTGTTGATTTACCATCAGCTCCGTAAAACTCTACAAATCCTTCTAAATAATAACCATTTTTAAATAATTTTAATAGTTCTTCATTATATTTACTTGCATCTACTGATACCGTGATTTCTGAAGTAGAATTTGCACCTACAGTAACAGTTTTCTCACCTTCTATTTCATTTAGTAAACGTGAAGTCATAGTTAAGTAACCAGTCCAATCACCATTACCTTCACCATATGCATCATCTGTAATTAATGTTGATTTATATTTTAACGTTTTAGGTTTATCAGAAATATTATGAACTAATAGTTTAACATCGAATTTATCACCTACATTACCTAAACTTACACTACCATAGTCATTTGTTCCAGTAACATAAACATCTCCATAAGCAGCTTTATACGCATCTATTAATCCTGCACCTTGTTGTCTTGGAGAAATGTATACACCATTATCTTTATTAACATTAATACTAGCTGTACTCATTAATAAGTGTTTTACTAATTTTTGAAGTTCTTCTGCAGTCTTACTTGGGAAATCTTTCCGCAAGAGCTTGTTTTATTAATGCAGTTGCTCCAGCTACGTGAGGTGAAGCCATACTTGTCCCACTGTCTAATCCGTATCTTCCATCATTATAAGAAGAGATAATATCTCCACCTGGTGCTGTAACGTCTGGTTTTAAGTATCCATCAACTGTTAAATCCCCAACTAGATGAATCATCGAATTTACCAACATTTTCATTTGGTTTTTTCTCCCATTTTCCGTTGAAGTTAATTTTATACTCACCTTCATGTTGAGCTAGCTCATTACCGAAGTTATAATAAGTCGTTACTACTGGGAAGTCTTTGTCTTGACCATTTAGGACAACATTATAGATAGTATCTCCATCATTAAAGTACGCTATTACCCCTGCAGCTCCATGTTTTTTAGCTATTTTCACCTTATCTTCGAAAGCTGTTTTCACCACGTTGAACTAAGGCAATTTTACCTGTTAAATCTTTGCCTTCATAATTTTCTTCTTTCCCAACACCTACATAAACATAGTCATAGTCTTTATTTTCAAAAAGTTTTGAATATGTGAAGATAGGCACATTACCATTGTTGAAAGCTACATTACCTAATAAAGTTCGCAACTGTAGCAATCTCTCTATTAAGTACACTATTACTAATATTAGCTACAGAAATAGCATCATCAGATACTGATGGACGTCCTACTGTCCCGTAGTCTGGGTTAACCGCACGCGGTGTGATGTAATCAAAACCACCTTTAGAGAAGTAGGCATTGTTACCAGCAGCGGCTACGATATTTACTCCAGCTTTTTTAGCTACTTCTAATGCGCTAATTAAACCATCACCAACTTCCATTACAGAACCAGCTGGTGATCCTAAACTTAAGTTAATAGTATCCGCACCTAACTTAATAGCATCCTCAATAGCTTTAGTATAAATATAAGATTCTGTTCCTGAGTTTTTAGATTCTGAGAATACACGCATAAATATTAATTGCGCTTCTGGAGCTACACCTGTAATATAGTCACCTGTTCCACTTTTTTCTTTAGGGTTACCTACCGCAGTACCAGCAACATGCATACCATGTGATTTAAATCCACTTTGTTTAATATCATTATTCCAATCATTATAGTTGAAAGCAAACGGTAATTTATCACTATACCACTTACCATAGTCTATTCCCGCTTCTTTCATCGCTTTTTCAGCATCTTCTTTTGTTTTATATTTAGACTGAGAGTTATCTGTTAATCTTAAAACTGGGTGATTTGGATCAAGCCCAGAATCAAGTACCGCTATTACTCTTCCTTGTCCTCGGAAACCTTTATCCCATAGTGGTTGGATGTTAATTAGATTATAACTATCTAGAGCTTTAGAGAAGTCATTTACCTCTTCTTTTTTTGTTTCAACTGCATTAGTAGTTGTTTCTGGTTTTTTGTAAGCAACACTTACCTCAACACTGTCTACGAAGTTCATTGCTTGAATTTTTTTGGCATCTTCATAAGTAGTTTCTAAAGCAAACCCATTTAAAAGTGTGTCATATTCAAATAGCTTTTCATAATTCACACCTTTTTCTTTTATTTCTTTTAAGGCTTTTTCACGAGGTTCTTTTGTGCTAGCTTCACGTTTTTTCAACCCTTCAGCAGTTTTTAAATCATCAGGATTTACTTTGTCCTCTTTTAATTTAACAATTATTTTTTTACCTTATCATCATTATTAAATTTTTTTCTCATCTTCTTTTTGAAACATTAGATAATGCTTGTTCTTTTTGCATCATTTTGTGCATAAATAAATTTTGAATTAATATTATTAGTTAATAAATTTAACATTCCCCACTAGTAAAGATAAGCTCACTACACTTACTACTGGCTTCTTCGGAAATTTCATGTTAATAACTCCTCCTGGTTTTTTTAAAAAAATAATATCTATATTTTAACTTAAATAATCAGAAAAAAATCAATTCAATATTCAGAAATAATTTAATAAAAATTTAGGTAATATTTTTTTTCTGTACTATTACTCTTATCACAATTAGCAAGTTATATTTATCCAAATAATTATAATATTAACCATCTGTGTCTTATAAAAAAATAAAAAAAGCGAAGAAAAACATTCTTCACTTCATATATATTTCTATATTTATTTATTAAAAACATCGGTTTATACGACACTATTCTTTTTTTAAAGTTTTTATTTGCGTATAATCACACCTTCTACTCCAACTCATCGTAGCTAGGATTTCCACTTATATAGATAGCTCCATAAATAGCATCTACTACAAGGGCTGGAAAAGCGAATAAATCTAAAATTCCATTTAATACACCAAAGACACATTCAATATAGTTCTCATGCCCTGATAAAACAGCTATCACTACAAGCACAAATGCAACAACTGGTAAAGGTTTTAGAAACTTCATTAATTTCTTATTTTTAAGTAGTTTTTCATAAGTTTCCCATTGGTTAATCGCCCAAATCTTCCCTTGATTTTTCGGCAAATAATACCATGCATAAACAAAGCTGAAAATTAGAAACAGACCTATTGCTATATAAACACAAACTACCATCATTTCTGAAGATAACTCACCTTGAGAAATAAGCAACAAATTTATACAACTAATATCAATAGTTAACACTACGAAAAATCAAAGAAATAAGCAGATAAACAAAAAAATTTTAAATTTTAAAAATAAACTTATCAAAAAAAGAAATGACTATTGCGAAAAGCTACTGTAGTATATGCACACCTCAAACAAAGTTCTATAGACGTCAGTCCAATTTCCGATTGTCATCCCCCAAAATATCATACCTGAAATCACCAGAGTGAACCATGGCACAAGCTTTATATACCCTAACACCACTTCATTTTCAATTAATGGTCCATGATAGCGTTCCATCATATTTATTTACTTTTCTTCTTTTTTTCTTCGCCATTTTCTAAAGACCTCCTTTTATTTTAAACCACTATCAGCAGTGTTCATTTTTATATACATATATTTATCTTCTTTCTCCGTAAACAAATTCACCTAATTTCGGACTAATTCCCTTAGCTCCTGTTTCATACTTCTCATCTTTATTGAATTTCACTAAAGTTGTATCTAACTTCATCTCTAGGATCATCATTAATTGTTAAATAAATGTTTATCCCTCCCATTGGATTTTTCTCTACTTTATTATAATCTATCTTATAAGTTTTTTTATCTTACCTTCTGGAGTTAAAGGCTTTACCATCCATACTCTTTAACATACTCTCTACAGCTTCTTTTCCATCATCACTTTTTCACAATATGCTCTATTCTCTTGCTTTCTATATATTCTTTACCACATATTAACCCTGCTACCCCTATAATTAAAAAGTAAAACTACCAGGATTCCTTTTTAGTACTTTTTTCATCGTCCCCCCCCTAAACTATTTATATTACTATATTTTTATATAGACTATATACATTAAATTACCTTTATCGCTAATCGATAAACTTTGATAATTTAGGGCTATTACTATTGCTCTGTTTTTATACTTTTCCCTCGTACCCCTTTACTAACGTAGTATGCATATCATATCAGGGTCATCATTATTGTTAAATAAATGTTTATCCCTCCCATTGATTTTCTCTACTTGGTCAAAATCTATCTTATAAGTTTTTATCTTACCTTCTGATGTTAAAGCTTTTGCTATCCATTTTCTTCAACATATTCTCTATTGCTTCTTTTCCATCACCGCTTTTTACTATATGTTCTATTCTTTTTTTCTTTCTATGTATTCTTTACCCAATATAATCCCTGCTGACCCCTATAATTAATAGTATAAACTATCAGTGTTCCTTTTTAGTACTTTTTTTCAATATTCCTACCCCTCCCTTGGTATCCCTAATTCACTTAGTTTCCGACTAACTCCCTAATCCCTCCCTGTCTCATAATTTCCATTTTGAGAATATTTGGACAATGTTGTTTCTATAAACAACTCATCATCATTATTAACTATTATAATTATATTTATTCCACCCATTGGATTCTTTCTTACTTTACCGTAGTCTATCTTATAACTTTTTAATTACCCCCTCCGAAGTCAATGCTTTATCATCTATATCCATCAACATACTTTCTATGGCTTTTTTTGCTTCATCTCCCTTTTTACAATATGCTCTATTCTTTTTACTTTCTATATATTCTTTACCACATATAAGTCCTACTGATCCCCTATAATTAATAGTATAAACTATCAGGGTTCCTTTTTAATACTTTTTTTCAACAATCTCATCCCTCCCACTCTATTATTTTACTTATAATTATAATATCATTTTTAATATTTTTGTATATATTTTAAAAATATTTTAATCAAAAACCTACTTATTATATAAAAAAAGCGAAGAAAAAAACTTTCTTCGCTTTATATATTTATTATGCTTTACTTCCAAAAACATTGCTCTACTACTTGCGAGATATGAGAAGCCATAGTTCCCATCTCTCCCATTCTCTTCCGCTAGAGCTTCTATTGATTTACCTTTATTTTCATTCACTAATCTTAAAAAAATCCTAGAGCTTGTGTATATATCCTATTCATAATCGATGCTATAACTCTTTGACCTTTTTACTACATCAGACAACGTAGAATAATTATATATTGCATCTTCTAGATAACTTCTAAGCTGTGTTTTTAATGAAGGTAGTGAATTACCAGTATTAAAGATGGTTTGTATTGTTTCCTGATATTCCTGCTCAATATTATCTATAAAATTCTTAATTTCTTTAATGCTGCTAGCTATACTAATACATGCTTCTACCGTATTATAAAAATTTATACTTAACTTCACCTTATAACATATTTCTGTTGCAAATTCAGCTATAACATCACTAGCTGCAGACTCAGTATCATTTAAACCACTATGAGTAGCATCAATACTACTTTTAGACTGAGTTAAATACTCTGAAAAAGCAGTTATCATACTATCCCCTAAAGAGTTTGTAGTATTATCGACTTGTTGGTCAAAAGCTTTTAACACTTCTAAATCATCAAACAAGTTTGATTTTTTAACAAATGTATCAAAATCCGTTGGAATACTACCTACTTCATAGCCACCCATCACATCTTGATTGGATCTCCAGTTTTGTTCAATCGTAGCATCATTATTCCTATGACTTTCAGCTAGTGCATTAACACTACCAATCATACTATTTATACATTCTTCCATTTTGTCAACATTAGTTAGTTCAACTTTTAAAACATCTGAAAGAGGATTAGCTATCCCATCATCAAATGCAGATCTTATTCCCTCACCTTTTAAAGTATCACCTATACTTCTCTTAAAGCTATTTATTGTAGCCTCACCTTTTTGGGCTATGCCTGTTTTAGTATTCAATTGGATAATACGAGTACCACCTGGACCCATTCCTGGTACAACAATTATTTTATTAATAGTATCCCAAGTTTCTCCAGCCTTTTTACTTAGTGAATCTAGTAATTTGGTTACTATACAATAATCCCATGAAGCTCCACTTCTATAACACCATTTTTCAAAACCACTAAATCCAAACCAGTCAAATTGTCTAGAAAATTGATATGTACTATAATTAGCTATTTCTGAGAATAGTTTTTCTTTACCTTCTAATTTTGTATAAAAATCATCTAAATTTTTAATACTCTTTATAAGATTTATTTGTTCTAAGTAACTTACTATAGATTGTTCTAGAGTCTCCGTTCTATTTCGCCTTTCTCGATTCTACAGTACTATTTGTTGTGGTTGATTTAGTTAATAACTCTCTTATTTGTTTTATATCTTCTAATAACCCTTGTAAATTTTTGGATAATCCTTGTAGAGAAGAAAAATTAATTACTATATCTTTACCCGCTCCACTACCCGGCATCAACTCAGTTGTAAGTAGCTTATCTCTTCCAAATTGAGCATCAAGTTTACCGTCATGATCTACATCGACTGAAAGACCTTGAACTTTATTAATCGCCGCATCTCTAACTTTATTTTTTGCTTCTGCTTGAAGTTTCTTTATTTCATCAGGCTTATTCCACGCTTTTACTCTCTTTCCATCCTCATCAATAAGATTCCCATCACTATCAAATCGATATCCTCCCCACATATGTTGATCTATTTTATTTATCCCGTTACTTTCCCCTGAAAAGTTATAAGTTTTTCCTACTGTACCTTCTCCTTTTTTATATCCCAAACCAACTAAATCTCTGCTATCTACATAATTATTTATTTTATCATACAATGCACTAACATTTATTTTTTGCTCTTCTGTAAGTGTTGAATAAATATTTGGGCCATTGTATATATTTGCAGATTTTATTCTAGAATAATCTGTTACATTCGCTAAGGCATATTGAGCATCCATAGAACCTAATGAATGTCCATAAATATTGATCTTTGCATTCGGGTATTTTTCCATCATTTCTTTTAAATAATCTGATGAGGCTTCCAACTGGCCGGTAGCACCCTTTTCTCCTAACATTATCTTCTCAGCCATTGGTACATCATTGTTTAACCAGTCTTTTCTTGCGTCTTCATTATCAGCACCTATGCCCGGAGCAGTTGAACCCCTATATAATATGGTTATTTCCTCAACCTTTTCTCTTTCACTAAGTGGAGCATCCGGAGATACGATTTCATCACTACCCTCTGTTCTTGTGTAAGTGTAAATTTGTTCTCCATTGTTAGTACGATCATCATTCACATCAGATAAAGTCCCTAAATATTCATTGTCTTCTGTATTCAAAATATAACCAGGTTCTCTATTTTTATACTCCTCTTTAGCTATATTCATATTTGTTTCATCACTATACGCCATAATACTTTCACCCCTCTAGTTATCTCGCTATTTTAACAGTGAGTTTAATTCTTGAGTCATACCTAATGCACCATGCTTATAACCCTTACCTTCTGAATATTTATTTAATGTAGTTTCTAAAACTAATTTTTTTCATTATTGTTTATTACAATTTTTTTATATCTATTCCTCCCATTGGGTTTTACTTTTGCTGTAACTCTCATCAATTTTGTAAGTTTTAATTTTTCCCTCTGATGTTAACGCCTTACTATCTAACTTTTTTTCAGCATTTCTTCAATAGTTTGTTTAGCTTCATCACTGTTTTACAATGTTTTCTATTTTATTATCATTATTGTTCATATATACTTTACCTCCTACTACTCCTACTGCGGCTAATACCGCTAGTGATACTCCTATTAATGCTTTTTTTACCACCATCGTCACCTTCTATCATATTTTACTTATTACAATTATAATACTTTTTTTATCCCTTTGTATATTGTTTTTATGAAATAATTAAATATAAATCTAGATTTAATATAGTTTTCAAAAAGATTTTTATTATCCATCTTATATTGATTTATCACTTTTATTTATCTATTTTTTTAATATACAAAAAAACTACAACATATGTTGTAGTTCAATTCTATGATATTATATTACTTATTCTACACTGAAATCTGTATATTATATATCTATATAAATATTTTTTTGTACTATTTAAGGAAGAATATAATTTTTTTAGCTACATTAAGACTTCAAATATCCATAGTGTTAATACTTCCCTTCATAAATAAAGTCAAATAGTTTTGGACTAAACCCTCCCGCTCCGGTAGTATACTTCCCACCTACAGTGTTTTTCTCTAATGTTGTATCAAATATCATCTCGGGGTCATCATTAATTATTAAGAGTATATATATACCACCCATTGGATTTTTCTTTTACTTTATTATAGTCTATCTTATAACTTTTTAATTTTTCCCTTCTGGGGTTAAAGCTTTACTATCCATGCTCTTCAACCTTTTTTTTCTATTACCTCTTTTTGCTTCATCACTTTTTCACAATATGTTCTATTCTTTTACTTTCTATATATCCTTTACCCTTTAATAACCCTATTGATGAAAGCACTATAAACAAAACTAATAGGATTACTTTCACTACTTTCTTCAACATATCATTACCTCTGTCTCTATCACGATTGTATTTTAGTTGTCAAAACCAGACATCTTTCTTTGTAAACTATACCTATTCTATAAGTGTTTTTATTACCTTATTCCCTCTCTTTTTGCCCTCTATCCGTAAGTTTCCATAGTTCGGGAGAAATCGTTCTTGCTCCCGTCTTATATTCACCTCTCCAGTCTTTTTCCAACGTTGTGTTTACTATCATCTCTTCATTATCATTAACTATCACTGAGATATTAATCCCTCCCATTGGATTTTTCTCTACTTTATTATAATCTATCTTATAACTTTTTAATTTTTCCCTTCTGGTGTCAAAGCCTTGTTTTCCATTTTCTTCAACATATTTTCAATCGCTGTTTTTGCTTTATCACTTTTTCACAATATGTTCTATTTTATATTTTTTTCGTAATAAATACTTCCGACTACAATTCCAATTAACAACAAAAATACTTGTTATGGTCGCTACTAAAAAAATTTTTTTCATTATTTAAATGCTCCTATTTCGTTAATACTTATTATATTATATATTTCGATTTTTATAAAGGAATAAAAAAAGACGACTAATTGTCGTCTTAATTAAACTAAACTTTTTCGTTTTGTAAAGAAATGAATAGTCGCTATTAAACATCCCAGCCCTACTATATATAGTAGCTGTGGAGCAGCTAATGGAGCAAAGTGGTTTTTCAAAATAAATATATTAACAAACACACCAACGATAGCCGCAAAGCTTAATACCCCTAATAATACTACTTTATATTTATTTAGAGGTAAACTAACTTTAGCTACCATACATAACCCATTAATAAGCGCTAGCACAAAGCAAATAAACTTCATTTGCGCTTGGTTATCTATTACAATATTTGTCAGTAGAACACTCACTACCAACACACCACCACCAATAGCGGCATTCGTTAAAATATCTCTCATAAAGTTATTACTTACTTTTTCTTTATTCGATTCAAACGTTAGGAAGAACGATGGAACTCCTATTGTTATAGCTGAAATAATAGTAAATTGAATAGGAATAAATGCAAATTCAAAGGCAAATAATACACTTATCACCGCAAATACTATTGAGAAGAATGTTTTTGTTAAAAATAGCGATGCTACTTTTTGAATATTGTTAATTACACGACGACCTTCCATTAAAATATCATAAAATACTGCAAAGTCATTTGTTAAAAATACAATATTAGAAACACTCTTAGCGGCACTAGTTGCACCATTCATCGCAAAACTAATATCAGCTTTTTTCAGCGCTAGCACGTCATTAACACCGTCTCCACTCATCGCAACTGTTTTTCCATTTTTTTGTAGAATCTCTACCATGCGTTGTTTTTGATCTGGTGTTACTCGACCAAAAATATCATTTTCTAATACTACAGACTCAAAGTTTTCTTCTGTTACTTTCGTCATATCTACAGCACGAGCATCTTCTTTAAACCCTGCTTTTTTAGCTACTCCAAGGACTGCAATGTGGTTATCTCCACTTATTATTTTTACAGCCACTCCTTGTGATTCGAAAATACTTAAATGTCTCTTTTGTATTAGCTTTGATTTCGTCAGAAAGTACTACATGACCAATCAACTTCATATTTGATGGAGTAGTTACTTTTTCATCAGTATAAGCTAGAGATAATATTCTATAACCCTGTTGTTTCAGGCTCTCATAGTATTCCGTCATACCTTCTTCAAATCCTAAAAATTCATAAGCCCCAAAGAAATATGTACCACCTTCTTTTAATTGAATGTATGAATATTTATTTTTACTAGAAAATGCGCCAATCTCGTCAACATCCCATTTTTTCTCACAAGTTAAATAATTTTTTAAAGCTCTTGATGTGGCATTCTCATCTTCAAAATATGCTAAATAACTAGATAACTCGCTAGCTACTTTTTCATCAATCTCGACTACATTCATGTTACCTGTAGTTATTGTTCCTGTTTTATCAAAACAAAGCACATCTACACGTGCAAGAGTTTCTACACAGTATAGTTCTTGCACTAGAACTTTCTTCTTCGCTAGTTTCATCGCAGCAACCGCTAAAGACACACTTACAAGAAGGATTAACCCTTCTGGTATCATACCTACTAATGCACCTGCACTACGTAAAACTATATCCGTATAGCCACGTCCTAGACTAGCACCTCTAACATATAACATAATAGCAACTGGAACTAATAGTACTGATATTACTTTCAGGATTCTATCCATATAGTCTCTTAGTTTTGATGGATATTTTTTAAATTCTTTTGTGCTTTTAGCTAGTTTATTAATATAGCTATCCCCACCAACAGCGGTAACTTTTACTAGACAACTACCACTTACTACGTTACTACCACTCATAAGTTCGTTACCTGTAGTTTTGTAAATATTATCACTTTCTCCAGTTAGTAACGATTCATCAACCTCAATACTACCTTCGATTATCTCAGCATCTACAGGCACTTGGTCTCCTAGATTTAGATGAAGATACTCACCTAAAACTATTTCTTCCGAATCGACTTCTATTATTTCATTATCACGATTTACGCGATATTTATTTCGCCCTAATAAACTTAATTCTTCTAAAGCATTTAGATCTAACTTCTTGATAAATACCTATAGCTGTATTTATTGCGATAACACCTAAAAATAACATATTTTCAAATCTTAACGTTGTAGCGATAAAAGCAGCTAATACCAAGTTCATCGCATTAAAGAACGTGAAGATATTAGAAAAATATTATTTCTTTTTGTTGTTTTATAAGGCTTTTATAACACTAATATTTTTTTCTTAGCATTCTTAACCTCTTCACTTGTCAAATACTTCATTTTTTTCCTCCAAATAATCTCTATATATTCTTATTTTCAAAAATAGTAGATTAATAACAATTATACCATAAAATATATTGTATAGCTTTAAACTTAACTGAAGTTAATTTCCCTCGGAAATATGTTATTTTTAAAAATATAAAAAAACCAGATTTGAATTAATTTCAAACCTGGCCTTTTATTATTCTTCTATATCTTTGTTATCAGTATCATCAGTAGACTCTACATAAATCTCTGGTCCTGATTCTTTTTCTTTAGCTAAACGAGCTTGTTCTTCATAGTATTTTTTATTAACTATTTTATCAAGTTGTTCTGCTTCTCTTTCGTCTAACTCTTTTGGCATTTTACCAAATTGGTAAAGAGCAACAATTTCTTTTCTATCAATTGTTTCAACTTTCATAAGAGTTTGAGCGATAAGTTCTAACTGATCTCTGTGAGTTTCAATGATGTGTAACACTTTAGAGTAACATTCATTAATAATTTTACGTACTTCTTTATCGATTTCTTTCAGCATTTCTTCTGAATAGTTACCAATACTTGATAATTGACGTCCACCATATGGATCGTGGAATGGAGCTTGCATTGGCCCTACAACATCACTCATACCGTACTCTGTAACCATTGCACGTGCGATTGCAGTTACACGTTCAAAGTCATTGTGAGCTCCAGTAGAAACTTCATTAAAGAAGATTTGTTCTGCTGCACGTCCACCTAATAGACCACAAATTTTATCAATTAAATCTGTACGAGTTTGGAAGTATTTCTCTTCTTCTGGAATCATCAGGTTATATCCACCTGCATCCCCACGAGGAATAATAGTAACTTTTTGTACTTTATCCGCACTATCAAGAACCATACCTACAATAGCATGTCCAGCTTCGTGGTAGGCTACTAAACGTTTTTCTCTTGGAGTATAAACTCTACTACGTTTAGCTGGACCACCGATTACTCTGTCCATAGCTTCATCTAAATCAGATTTTTCAATTGCATTTTTGTTTTCACGTGCCGCTAAAAGTGCTGCTTCATTTAGTATATTAGCAAGGTCCGCCCCAGAGAACCCTGGAGTTTTTTCAGCTAATGAACGAAGCTCAACATCTTTAGCAAGCGGTTTGTTTTTAGCGTGTACTTTAAGAATTGCTTCACGACCTTTTACGTCTGGAGTAGAAACTTTGATTTGTCTGTCAAAACGTCCAGGTCTTCTAAGTGCGTTATCTAATACATCAGCACGGTTTGTTGCTGCAATTACGATAATACCTTTTTCACCATCGAATCCGTCCATTTCAACAAGAAGTTGGTTAAGAGTTTGTTCACGTTCGTCGTTTCCTCCACCTACTCCACTACCACGTTTACGTCCGACAGCATCAATTTCATCGATAAAGATAATACATGGTGCATTTTTTTCAGCTTCTTTGAATAAATCACGAACACGGCTAGCCCCAACCCCTACGAACATCTCAACGAAATCAGATCCTGAGATTGAGAAGAATGGAACTTTTGCTTCTCCAGCAACTGCACGGGCTAATAAAGTTTTCCCTGTTCCCGGAGGACCCTCTAATAACACACCTTTAGGTATTTTAGCACCCATCTTAGTGAATTTACGGTGATCTTTTAAGAATTCAACCATCTCTGCAAGTTCTTGTTTTTCTTCATCAGCTCCTGCTACATCGTTAAATGTAACAGTACCTTCACCTGCATCGATTTTCTTAGCTTTAGATTTTTGGAAGCTCATTACTTTGCCTCCACCGCCACCTTGCATTTGTGACATAAAGTAGAACAGTAACCCCATCATTAAGATAAATGGTACGATGTTCCCTAAGAACGAAAGAATTGCTCCAGTTTTTTCTGCAGCCTTATATTCTACTACATTAAGTTTTCCATCTTTTGCTTTTTCATTAATTTGCTTTTGGATTTCATTATCAGATGCTGGAACTAATGATTCAAAAATTCTTTTTCACCATCTGTTAAAACCCCTTTTTACATTATAGTTTTCATCTTTTTCTTTGTAGACTAATTTCTTTAATCTTGTCTTCATTTATATTCTTAACAAGTTTTGAGTAGTCTAGTTTTTCTGTTGTCCCAGGTAAGTCTTGCTGCCAATAAGCAAATACTCCCAATGCTATAACAATAAGGGCAAGCATGCTAAGAATAGAATTTTGTCTTTTCCCATTATTCATATAGACTAACTACCTCCTAATTTATTTTTCTAAAAAGTATCTTATTTTACCATATTTGACCTTAAATATGATTAAAATTTTTGACTTTTATTTCGACTAAAATTTTAATTATTTTTTTATATTATTTAAAATCTATATTTTATGAATAGATTTCTTCTTTTAAAACACCTACATATGGCGTATTTCTGTATCTTTCTTCATAGTCTAATCCGAATCCAACTACGAAAGCTTTTGGACAAATTAATCCGATATAATCCGGTTCAACATCAACGATACGAGCTTCTGGTTTATCTAGTAATGAAGCACAAGTTACAGACGCTACTTTTCTTTCTAATAAGTTTTCGATAAGTGCTTTTAAAGTTCTACCTGTATCAACAATATCTTCAACTATAATTACGTCACGTCCAGCAATATCCATACCTACGTCTTTTTTAATTATTATGGTACCTGTAGATTCAGTTCCACCGTGGTAGCTAGATACATCTATAAAATCTGTAACAACATGAATATCAATATGTTTCATAAGTTCTGCCATAAAAGGTAATGCACCTTTTAAAGTACAAATTAAAACAGGCTCTTTATCTTTATAGTCCTCTTCTATTTGTTTAGCAATTCGTTTTACTTGCTTCAACTATTTCCTCATGAGTAAATAAAACTTTCTCAATGTCTTGTAATATATTTTTCCACTGTCTTATCCTTTCATTTTTTTATAATAATCATAAATTTTATTTTTTTATTGACTTTTTGTTCCAATACCTAAAACACCAAGAACTTCGCCCTTATTATTTCTTATTACAGGCAAAGTATCTCTTAATTCTTTCGGCACCTTCTCATCAATGAAAATACGGGAAAGTTTTTTTATTTATTTCTCCTCGACGCACTCTATCCCCTTCTTTTTTTATTGTAACAAGAAGAGGTAACTCAGATTTGTTAAAGCCAATTTCTGAATCTTTAGCATCTGTAGATATTATAAATTTATTTTGATAAAATTCATAAACACTATTTTCACAAATTTTTATCGATAATTATTTCTATCTTATCATTATAACACTTTTTTTCAATTTTTATGAATATATAAAGTTTCATATTGACTAATAATTTTTTTAAATTATTTTTTTCAAATCATAACTTTTTATTACCTGAATTTTTTTCTTTAAAGACGAAACAACGTCAAAAAAATCGCCTTTTTGCTTAATATCAAAAAAACACCTAATTCATCAGTAATTAAGTCTTTTAATAAAGAAAATACATTTCTTCTTCATTAAGCTCTAAAAAAATTTATCTTTAACTAAACTTATTTTATCTTCGTCTCTAGAAAAAAATATAATTATCTTTATTTGATAATATTGCTTTTTTTAGATTATTATTTATATTTTGATAATAATTAGCAAAGTTAATTAAATTATCAAAACTACCACTATTAATATCATTAAGCAGTGGCACAATATTATGTCTAATATTATTTCTTGTATAATCTGTATCAAAGTTAGTCGCATCTACATAATAATGCAGATTTTTTTCTTTTGCGTACTCCTCTAGCTCAGCTTTTAAACTATTAAGCAGCGGGCGATAAATAGTTAAACCAGCCATTTCAATCTCTTCGCAAATAGCTAATGAATGATCAATACTACGACCAGTTAATAACCTCATTAATATATTTTCTACTTGGTCATTTTTATGATGGGCGGTTAAGAGTTTAGTTACACCTTCTAATTTTGCCATCTTATTAAACGCTTGATAGCGTAATTCTCTTGCAAGCATTTCCTCTGAAGTGTGACTATCACGCTCTAAATCTGACATATTAAGTTCTTCTTTATAAAACTTAACATCAAAATCTTTAACAAACTTCTCTACGAATTCCGCTTCTTCATACGACTCCTCACGTAAACCATGATTAATATGAAAAACTACTAACTCTTTATAACTATCTTTATACTCAGTTACTAATAAATGAAATAATACTATAGAATCTACTCCACCTGACAAAGCAATAGCTATTTTATCCTCTTTATTCCACAAAGTATTAATTTTCATCTAAATACCCTTCCTCACTAAGACTTTTCTTCACATTATCATATTTTTTATAAGCAGACTTTGTAGTTGATATAATATTATCTAAGAAGCCTTCTGGTACTTTTTGGTAATTCTTTTTTTCTCGACTACTTCTTCTGAAACTTCTGTAATATTAGATTTTTTTACCACGACCTACAGATATTTTCATATTACCGATATACTGTAATTTTTTTAAGTCTTTTTATTGTTTTTTTGTTTCTTGTTTTTTTGGGGGTAATTCTTCTTGTTGTTTTTTTATCTTCTTTAGGAGGTGCCTTTACTTCTTTAGCTTTGGCTTCTTTCTTTGTTTGTTGTTTTTTAGGTTTTTTCTTAAGGGTTGTCTTTTTCTTTTCTTTATTTTCTTGAGGAGACTCTTTTTTCTCTTCCTTTTGAGTTAGAATAATACTATCTTCTTTTTTTACTCTTAACCTTCGCCTTAATTACATATCCTTTAGAGAATATATCTGATAATTTTTTCTTCTTACCGATATGCATATTTTCTTTCGGTAGAAAATGCTGTTGTTCCACCATCTAACACTATATAAAGTCCATTACTTACTACTTCTCTTACTTTTCCTACTACTTCTTCCATTTAATCACCCCTTTACTCTTCGGCTTTTACTCATGACAATATTATAGCATATTAAGGCGATAAACTCCTTATATTTTATTATCTTCTGGAAAATTAAAAGAATGAAAGGATTTTTCATTAATCCTCTCATTCTTTTATTCATATTCTATTTTATTTTAAAATTTTTCAAAACTATTCCAAACGTGGTTAAGTTATGTAATAATGCTAATAAATTAGGTGATAGAACATTTACAAGCCCTAAAAAAATATCAATGAACTATTTATAGTAACTGTACCTTTGACATTACTACTCATTTGAGCACGAAGTTTTTTAGAAACATCAGACAACAATAGTAATGAATCAAGAGAATCTGATTGTAAAACTACATCACTTATCTGTTTTGATAGATCAGCACTTTCGTTCATAACAATACTAATGTCACTTTCTGATAATGCTGCTGAATCATTCAGTCCATCACCTATCATTAACACACGACGTCCTTGTTCTTTTTCTTTTCTTATATATTCAAACTTTGTTACAGGTGTCATATTAGTATATACTTCATCAAATGTTATATCTTTTAAGATTTTATTGGTTCTAACGTCGTTATCTCCAGTCAATAAGACAACCTTTTTTTCCCTTTATTTCTAAGTTCAGCTAGCACGGAGTTTGCTTCATTCCTAAGTGGAATATCTATACAAAATATAGAAATCAATTTCCCTTTGTACCCCTAAGAATAGCAAATTGTATTGCTCTTGTTTTTCAGCTATAATTCGCTCTTGGTCAACTGTAACTAGAATATTCTCATCTTTTATCAACTGACTACTTCCTATAACAACCTTTTCTCCATCAATATGTGAAACAATACCTCTAGAGGCAATATGGTATAGTTCTGTGTGCATTTCCTCGTGTTCAATACCATCTTCTTCGGCTTTACTAACAACTGCACTAGCGATAGGGTGGTAAATATGTTCTTCTAAACAAGCTCCTATTTTTACAACTTCCTCATATGAATATTCATAAAATGGTAGTACCTCTCGAATATACGGTCTTGATACAGTTATTGTTCCTGTTTTATCAAAAACAAAAGTATCTATGTCTCCATATTTATCAAGCGTTACTGAGTTTTTTACCACTATTTTTTTATCTATTAAATTTTTTATAGTAGTGAGGGTAAGCAACAGGTGTAGATAACTTCAAAGCACAAGAATAATCTACTAATAGAAACGAAATTGCTTTTAGCAAACGATCTTGTAAAAAGATATGTCAGTCCCATCGCTATAAAGTTGTATTTTACGATACTATCAGCCAATTTTATATACTTATAGTGGTATGTATCTTCACGATTTTTCTGACTCTTTCATCAATTGAATAAGATGATAGATTCGACCATTAACCTGTGGATTTTTCTACCTTAAGTTTAATTTCCCCATGAACAACTATAGTATTGGAATAAACTTTATCACCAATTTTTTTGGTTACCGGAAAACTTTCTCCTGTCAATGAACTCTCATCAATACTTGCTCCGCCTCCAGTAACAATACCATCAAATAAAATTTCATTTCCCTCAGAAATTAAAATAACATCGTCTTTTTTTCACCTCTGAGCTAGGTATTTTTCTATTACCTTCATCTTCTACAAGCCAAACTTCTTTATCAAATGAAATCAAACTTTTCTCTAGTTCTTTTACAGATTTCTTCTCCGACCAATTATTTAAAGACTCCCCTAATTCTAAAATAAACATAATCGAACTAGCTGTTTCACGCGCTCCTGTTACTAATGAAACAAAAAAATCGCCGTTGAATCAAGCGTCTCCATTGTAACTTGTTTTTTTAGCTAATAATTTTAACGTATCTCTAAAAATATTTAGACGCCTTCCACCATATATAAACTGTTCTTAATGGGAGTGGAATAAATAATTTTTGATACTGTTCATCAAAAATAGCGCATCCGCTATTATCGTATAAGGTGTTTCCTCAGCTTTTAAAAACTGGATTTTTCGTAACAATCTCTAATTTGCTCTACATCTATAAGTTCTAAAAAAATTTCTTTAGACACTCATTTTGATTAGTTTTGAAAATAACAGCAAAAGTATATTCATCTTGATAAAACTCTACTTTGTTTATGCTTTGAATCTTTTTCGCTTGTTTTTTAAAATATGCTTTTACATCTGGCGTTAGGCGAAAATTCGCTCTAATTCTCGCTCTCCCGCTCGATAGATGCAATATTTTAAATTCCATATTATTTTTCCTCTAATTCTAATAAATTACTTTCTTTCTTCTCTTTATCATATAAATCTTTAGCATCTGCAACTACATCGTCAGCATGTTGCTTAATATTAGAAATAGTTCCTTCTACTTCATCTTTTGCTTTATATAATTTTGATAAAACTACTGAATAACCTTTTTTAGCATCTTTGCTTGATAATAATTTAAGCCCTACTGTTCCAAAAGCTACTCCTCCTGCAAAAACTCCTGGTGTTTTTAATGTTGCTTTAGCAACTTTTAATAATTTGATTGACATATTTAAATCCTCCTTTTTTTATATTTTGCTATAGCTATAATTATAACACCTTGAATATTATATGTAAATTAATTAACAATCTCATTCTAATACTATAATTTAATGAACCTAAAAGATTATTTATGTTATAATAACTATGTTAAAGAATAATAAAGTAATTATAACGCAAATATGATTATATCGAGTTATTTTTTTAAGCCACTAAACAATTAGATTAACAAGTAAGGAGCAACTTATGATTTACATTATCGGTCTTGGACCTAACAATAGTTCAAATATTAAAGAAAAATATAAAAAACTTATTATTAAACAATACCTCGGCAAAAATTATCGCACGCACAAAAGAACATCCCGCAATTTCTTTTTTAGAAAGTAATAATATCCCTTTTGAAACTTGCGATAGGTTTTATACAGAAAATGAAAATTTCGAAAATACTTATAATAGTATTACTAATTATATTTTAGAACAAGCTAACTCACAAGATGTTATGTATCTAGTTCCTGGTCATCCTATGGTTGCTGAACTGACTACTCAACTACTTATTAAAAGTGGCAAAGATATTAAAATCATCGGTGGAGAGAGCTTCTTAGATTCTTGTTTTAATGCGGCTAAGTTCGACCCTGTAGAAGGCTTCACCCTGTCTGACGCAACAAACCTAGATAGTTTAAAACAAATCAATCCATTAAATCATAATTTAATTACACAATGTTATGATGATTTAACAGCGGCTAATGTCTCTGATGAACTATTTGCTTTCTATCCATTTGACCATGAAGTGACAGTAATCGAGCAAGCTGGAGATGATAATGAAAAGATCTATACTTCTCCTCTTAATGAACTTTCAGCTACTGTAGGTGAAGAAGTTAATAATCTACGTGCATTATATATCCCTCCATTAAATAATGTAAGCTACAATATTAAGTCATATACTAAGGAATTTGATGAAAATATAGAAATTACAGAAGGTGATTTAATTCAAAAATTAGAACTACTAACTAAAGAGCTAAAAGATAACTCAGAAAAAGCGGAAGACTATACTCTTGATAACGCCAAAATCACTGGCTAAGATTATTAAACACAGCCCTTGATTTCACTATTGCTTGCGATAACTTTTACGAATTAAACGATATAATAATCAATATGAAAGAAGATCGCAACAATGGATAAGGTACTTGCGTTTAGTAAAAAGTTATTAAAAGAAGTTATCGATAAAAACTCTATAGTTGTTGATGCTACAGCGGGAAATGGTAATGATACATTATTTTTAGCGAAAGACTTCGGCCAAAAAAAGGTATTCGCATTTCGATGTCCAAAAATCAAGCTATAACTAATACTAATGACCTATTAGAAAAAAATAACCTTGCTGATAAGTGCGAGGTTATCCTTGATTCTCATGAGAATTTTGATAAATATATCGAAGAAAATATTCAAGCGGTAGTTTTTAACTTAGGATATCTACCAAATGCCGATCATACTATTACTACACAAGCAGAAACTACATTAAATACTATAAAATAAGTTTATTACTAAATTAAATATCGGCGGTCGTATCGTTATAGTCGTCTATTGGGGGCACGAAAATGGTAAGAGTCGAAAAAGAAGCTCTCCTAAAAGAACTGAGCCAACTTGATCAAAAAGAGATAGAAGTATTAGTATATCAGTTTATCAATCAAAAAAATAATGCACCTTTTTATTATTGCCTTAGAAAAAAAGAAAAGGATATTTTATGCGAGAAATAGAAATAGAATTTAAAAAACTTATTAACTGAAGATGAATATAATAATCTATACACTTCATTAAAATTTAGAAGATAAACCTCAAATAATAAATAAAGAAATTTTTTTATTATGATGATGCTAACGAAAAGCCTAAAAAAAGCTAACTCAGCACTTAGAATTCGCTACACTAATAATAAAGATGAAATGACTTTAAAAAAATAAAGAGCTCTAAACAAAATGTAGAGATTAATATACCTTTAGATGAGTCTTTCCCTAAAGAGCCAACCGTACTTCCAATAGTACCTAATGAAATAATAGCGGAATTAGAAAATATCGATGTTCAAATAAAAAAACTCCGATGCTTACTCAAAAAATCGAAACTATAAGATATGAACTACCTTATAAAAAGTGGATTGTTAGTTGTTGATAAAACAACATTTTTTTAAACGATATAGTCGACTATGAACTTGAGTTTGAAGTGAAAAGACTACAACATTGGTTTAGAAGAGTTTAAGACATTATTAAGTGAGTTTAATATCGAAGAAAGAAAAAGCTAAGCCAAAAAAATAGCACGAGCTATGGAATATAGTAAAAAATAGTTTCAACTACTAAATTTAAGAAAAAAATAAAAGAGCCTCAAATATAGAAATTCTATATTTGAGACTTTTTTTATTATAATCTTTGTCTAGCATCTAAGCTACGTCTTAATGCTCCACCTATAGAGTTAATGCATAATACAATAACTAAAATAGCTAGGGCTGCTGGTAGCCAGATGTACATTTTGTTTACAAGAACGTCTGCATCTTTCGCATATGATAACATAGTACCTATACTTGGTGTTCCTGCAGGAAGCCCGAATCCAAGATATGTTAAACCTACCTCGATACCCATATTAGCCGCTAATGATAATGTAGCTTCTACAACGATAATAGAACTAATGTTTGGTAAGATACCTTTTAACATAATTTTCCAATCAGGTGTTCCCATTGTTTTTGATGCAAGAACATAGTCACGACGAGATTCAGATAATGCTTTACTACGTACAAGACGCGTAGAACTCATCCAAGCGAATGCTGATAAGATAAAGATAAATAATCCAATACCATAATCACGTTTAATACTTACGAATACGATAATAACCATAAGAACTGGGATAATTACCATAAAGTCTACAAAACGCATAACAAAGTTATCAACACGACCACCATAGTAAGCAATAACTAATCCAACCATAGTACCAAAAGTAATAGTTATAAATGTTACTGCAACGGCGATAAGGATTGAGTTAAGCATCCCCATCATTAGCCATCCAAATACTGAGTGACCACCTACGTCAGTACCAAGTAAGAATCCATCTTCACCTGGTTTTAAGAAAATGTTTAATAAATCTACATCAAAAGTATGATTTATAATCACCACTTATACGAATATAAATGTTAAATATTATTACGAATACTAAGATAGCACTTAGTGTTATTAAAGCTGCAAATGCACCTTTGTCTTTTTTAAATTCACGAGCCACAACTGAAAAACCAGACGGAGTTTTAGTTGTAACTTTTTCTTCTTTTGCTTTTGTCATTGTTCAACTTCCTCCTAATCTAATTTAATACGTGGGTCAACGATTGCCATAATAATATCACTCAACATACTACCTACTAGAGTTAAGAATCCTGAGAATAACATAAGTGTTGTTACAACACTATAGTCTCTATCTTGAATACTTTGGTAGAATAGTTGTCCCATTCCTGGATATCCGAAAATTGTTTCTACGAAGATACCACCACTGAAAAGTCCAGTAATAGAGAATCCGAAGAATGCTGCAATCGGTAAAATAGAGTTTCTAAAGATATGTCCTGAGTAAACTTTATTTACTGGAACACCTTTAGCACGAGCTGTTTTTACATAGTCACTTTGTTTTGCATCAATAACTTCATTACGTAAGTATTGAACTGTTGATACCGTTGATAATAACGCTAAACAAATACCAGGTAAAATCAAGTGCTGGAGTTTATTGATATAATATGTAAATGTTCCTGGATCTAGGTTTACATCAACTGATCCACTTGTTGGGAACCATCCTAATCCAAATCCAAACACCGCAATCATAAATAAGTATAATACGAATGATGGGATAGCTAGGAAGAAGAAGTTGTAGAAGTTTACAAACTTATCAAATTTAGAACCATTATAACGACCAGCGTACATTCCCATAGGAATAGCAACAGCGTACATTAACACTGCAGTGAATAATGATAAGTTGAATGTGTTGAAAATTCTTTCTCCTAAAAGCGTACCAACTGATTTACCAGTAGTATAACTTAGTCCAAAGTTTCCGTGGAAGAAATTAGAAAGCCATGTAAAATATTGTTTATACCATGGTTCATAGAATCCACTTGCACGACGAATCGACTCAATTTGTTCTTGAGAAATTTTTGGATTTTCTGCAAGACCACCAAAAGGATCCCCAGGCATTAATTTCGCAAGACCGAATACCAGAATACTAAGGATGAATAATTGTGGTATCATTACTAAAACACGTTTTAAAACTACTTTCCACATTATGCTTCTCCTCCTTTCATGGCAACGTAGTGAGTATCCGTTAATTTTTTAAGTGGATAAACTCTTCCTTCTTTATCGAAATAATCATTATAGTTTTCTTCATATTCTTTTTCAACAGCTTTTTCTTATTTTAATAACTTCTTTTTGCTTTATCTAAGTTAGTACTTGGAATAGCTGCGATAAGACGTTTTGTATAAATATGTTGCGGATTATTGTAAATATCTTCACGTGTTCCACGTTCTACAATACGTCCACGATACATAATGTAAATATAATCACACATATGTTTAACAACACCTAAATCGTGTGAAATAAATAGGTAACTTATATTAAATTCTCTTTGAATCTTTTTCATAAAGTTAAGTACTTGCGCTTGAACTGATAAGTCAAGAGCTGATACAGGTTCGTCCGCAACGATTAATCGAGGGATTACATGCAATAGCACGTGCAACACCAATACGTTGACGTTGACCTCCAGAGAATTCAAATGGGTATTTATACAGTGATTCTTCACCCATACCTACAATATTTAGAAGTTCTAAAACACGTTTTCTAGTATCTTCTTCTGAAAGATTTTCAAAATTGATAATAGGTTCAGAAATAATGTCAATAATACGTTTTTTAGGATTCAAACTAGACATTGCATCTTGGAAAATCATTTGAACATCACGATTATATTTAAGCTTTTTACGAGCTGATTTTTGAGTAACATCTTCACCTTTATAGATAATGTGTCCATCAGTTGCTTTTTCAAGACCTAGAACAACTTTACCAACTGTTGTTTTACCACTACCACTCTCTCCAATAAGACCATAAGTCTTACCTGCTTCAATTTCAATATCAACACCATCTACTGCATGTACGTAGTCTTTTATTGTATTGAAAAATCCACCACGAATGGGATAGTGAACTTTTTAGATTTTTCAACTTTAAGCATTAGTTCTCCTCTCCTTCAAAAAAATAAAGTTTTTCATAACATGTACATCTTACGTGATGCCCTTCTTCTACCTCATGTAAAGTAGGTTCTTCTTCATGGTGATGTTTTTTTCAACCCAAGGTATTCTATCCGCAAAACGGCATCCTTTTCTATCAAGATCTTTAATAGAAGGTACCATACCTTGAATTACATATAAATCATCATCGTTTTCTTCTCCATCAAATTGTGGAATACTTCTTAATAAACTACGTGTATATGGGTGCTTTGGATTTTTAAATATTTGTTCCGCAGTACCGATTTCTACTACTTCACCAGCATATAACACCGCTACTCTATCAGCCATCTCAGCCACAACTCCAAGGTCGTGAGTGATTAGAATGATTCCAGCATGCATTTCATCTTGTAACCCTTTAATAAGGTCAAGGATTTGCGCTTGAATAGTAACATCTAGCGCAGTTGTAGGTTCATCCGCGATAAGCACGCTAGGTTTACAACTCATAGCCATCGCTATCATAACACGTTGACGCATACCACCAGAAAGTTCATGTGGATATTGTTTAGCGCAACGCTCCGGATTAGGAATACCAACTTGTGTTAATAATTCGATAACACGTGCACTACGTTCTTCAGCGCTTAGTTTTGTATGATAAATTAGTGCCTCTTCAATTTGTTTTCCGATTCTGTGTAGTGGGTTTAATGAAGAAAGTGGATCTTGGAATATCATACCAATATCTCTTGTTCTAATTTCATTCATTTCATCTTCGCTAAGATCTAATAAGTTCTTACCATTAAAAATAACTTCACCAGTAGATTTCGTTAAGTTCTCATTGTGAAGTCTCATAATTGTAGTTGCTAAAGTTGATTTACCACAACCACTCTCTCCTACTATAGCAAGCACTTCATTTCTATAAAGATCTAAGCTAACTTTATCAACAGCATTGAAGTAATCATCTTTAATTCTAAATGCTGTTTCTAGATTTTTTTAATCTCTAATAGCTTTTCCATTCGCTAAACTCCTTCCAAAAAAATAACCAGTATTTACTATATAAATACTTTTCCATTAAGACATCCATTTATTTTTTTAATATTGCCATAAAACAAAAACAATTCGATAATTATGTATAATCTTTTTTTGTTTATATTGCTCTAAAAAAATAAAAAAATAACATATTAATATCTTATAAGATTTTTTTCGATAAAAATGCAATAAAAAAATTAAAAATTTCAGTCAAAAAAACTAGAATTTTCTGAAAAATTTAAGAGTAAACGTTTTTCTTTTTGAGAAAATTATGGCCTAATTATTAGATATCTTTTGAAAATATTGTCTATACATATCAACATCTAATATTTTTTTATTTTTTTATTCTAGACGACAAAAAAATAGCTATTTTTTTATGAAAATACACTCAGTATTTCTTAAAAATAGCTATCATTTTATTCGTAAATCAAACTAGATATACTTTTTAACAATCAACTAATAATCATTTTACTTTCTATATTATTATATTTCAAGTAATTTTTGTAGGGATTACTGGATCTGTATCCATTATTACTATTTTATTATTACATTCAATAGTAGTATTTTCTTCTAATACACAATCAATATCTTTATTTTTAAGCGTCATATCCGCAGACATTCTAGCAAGCTCTTTTGTATTATTTTGCTCACTTAGGTGGGCTAAAAAGACATTTTTAGTATTATCCCCTACTATCTTAGTTAAATAGTTGGCAGAATCGTTATTTGATAAATGCCCCTTATCTGATAAAATACGTTGTTTTGTAACCCATGGATATGGCCCACTTAACAGGACATTTTCTTCGTGGTTACTTTCATATACTATTGTATGCGAATCTTTTACATAATCTATCATCTTATCAGATACATATCCTGTATCTGTAAGAATACTCACTCTCTTACCTTCGCACTCAAAAGTGTAAAACTGCGGGTTGGCAGCATCATGACTTACCCCAAAACTATTGACAACTACATCATCAAAAATTTTACTTTCCTCTTTTTCAAAGTGAAATTTAAGATCAGTTTTTATCTCGCCAACCTTTTGCATATTATCCCAAGTTAACTTGTTCGCATAAACTGGAATATTATATTTACGTGCAAGTACACCAATACCTTTTATGTGATCTATATGTTCATGTGTTACAAATATAGCATTAATATCTTTTATATCTCGTTCAATTTGCGCTAAGTTTTCTGTTATTTTTTTGCCAGTTAGTCCTGCATCTACTAAACATTTAAAATTATTATGTTCTAAGTAAATACTATTTCCACTACTACTACTGGCTAATACCGATAATTTCAAGTTACACCTCCACACTAAAACATTTTACTGCTACATTATATCACTTTTTCAAGGCAAATTTTAAGATAAAAAAACTTTAGTTTATCAAAAGTTTTCTTTCTATATTAGTTTATCCATTTTACTTTATAGACTCTAGGTTTTTCGAAGATACCTTCCTTATCATTAAAAAAAGATATCACCAAAGATTATTTCCTTGGTGATATTTATTAATAATATTACTTACTATTCTTTTGCTGATAATGCTGCCATAGTAATGTAGTTATACGGCTTGTTAAAGTGTGGTAGGAAGAAAATATCTGTAAGAGCAAGTTTTTCGATAGTTACTTTCTCTTGGATAGCTAATGAGAATAAGTGGATTCCCATTGAAATATCTTCTTTAGATGCGATTTGAGCTCCTAAAATTACACGACTATCTTTATCGTATACTATTTTGATTTTTACTTCATGGTTATCATGTTCAATAAATTCTGGTTTTTGTAAGTCTGTGTATTCTGTCACAGCTGCATTATAACCAAAGCGTTTTGCTTTTTCTAATGTTAAACCAGTAGATACCATTTTTAGGTCATAGATACAAATACCATTTGAACCTTGAACACCTGCTGATTCAACTACATCTCCATTACCTCCAGCATTTAGAGCTGCAACTAATCCAGTACGAACTGCGTTAGATGCTAAAGCAATGTAGTTAGTGTCTCCAACTGCATTATCATATACAGTTGCACAGTCACCAATAGCGTAAACGTCTTTTATGCTTGTTTCTTGTTTTTTATTAACTAAAAATGCTCCATTACGGAATAATTCAATTTTCCCATCACCTAATGCAGTATTTGGACGGAAACCTACAGCTAATACAACCATATCTACATCAAATGTTTCTTTATCTGTAATTAATCTTTCAACTTTTCCGTCACCTTCAATAGCTTCTACTTTTTGTCCGAATGCTAATTTAATACCGTGATCTTCTAGATTTTTCTTCATTAAGTCTGAAAATTCAGGATCATAGTATCCAGCAAGACATGTATCTACTATATCTACTACAGTTACTTCTTTTCCTAAACGCTCAAATGCTTCTGCAAGTTCTACACCGATATAACCTGCACCTACTACAGCTACACGTTTGATGTCTGGGTTAGCATTTAGTTTATTAATAACTTCTTCAGAGTTTTGGTATAACTTAACGAATTGTAAGTTCTCTAATGTAGCTTTAAATTCACGATTACCTGGTACGATTTCTGCTCCTTTAATTGGAGGTAAGATAGGTGTTGATCCAGTCGCAAAAATTAATTTATCATAACTTTCAACGTGTTTTGTTTTCCCATCTAATAATACGTGTACTTCTTTTTTATCATAATCAACAGACTCAACAGGAGAGTTCATATATACTTTTGCCCCTGCTTCTTCTAAAGATTCTTTACTAGCATAGAATAATCCTTCTGGACCTGAAATTTGTTTCCCAATCCATAAAGCCATACCACATCCTAAAAATGAAATATTTGAGTTTTGGTCAAAAACTACCACTTCATTTTTATCACCATATGTTGCTAAAATTTTGTTAACACATGCTGTTCCTGCGTGGTTTTGCTCCTACTACTACTATTTTACTCATTAATTTGTTCCTCTTTTTCATTAAAATTTCTGATATCAATTATCATTACCAGTATTTTATATTTATGCAAAAATAAAAAAATCAATTCATCTGCTCATCAAAATAGTAATAAATTTTACTTTTTTTATCCTGTATTATATATTCTATTATTTCTGTTATAATAACTATTTATTTTTGAAAGTTCAGCAGTATTATAAACTATTATTAAAAATTCCCCTTTGAAAATATTAAGTGTATTATAGTTTTAGAAGATTTCTGTTTTATATAAAAATATTTTTTTATCGCTATATTATAAAAAAATCTTTGTTGGTAGATTTCAAAATTTATTTTCTGTTGTATTTAATTACAAAAAGCACCCTTCTCTTTTATATTCACTAACTTTTCTTTTAAATTTTTCTGAAAAAAATATTTAAAAAAATTTTTTAAAAAATACTATTGCTTTTTTTATTTTAAAACTATGTATAATTAAATCAACAAAATGAATGGAGGTACTACAAAATGAAACAAACAACAACTTTAAATTCTTGGCAAAAACTGGCGTAGATAATGTTGTGTGTATGTTTTAAAAGACGTAGACAGCAACTTTAGTGTACTCTAAAAAAAGTGTCTATGTCGGCTGTAGAAAAAATTCATTTAAATTTCGAAAAAAAGGCCGTGTAGAGATCTATACGGTCTTTTTCTTTTTTTGGAGTAAGATAGATTATTAAAAATTTTTAAAGACGAATTACTTGGAGGATAAATAAATGACAAACTTAGAAAAACAACTTAGATACATTAAAAGGATATTTTGGAGAATTCGGAGGAAGCTTTGTTCCTGAAGCAGTACAAAAAGCATTAGATGAATTAGAAGAAGCATATAATAAATACAAAGATGACGAAGAATTTTTAGCTGAATACGCACACTACTTAAAAGACTATTCAGGCCGTGAAACTCCACTTTACTACGCTGAGACATTAACAAAAGAACTTGGTGGAGCTAAAATCTATTTAAAACGTGAAGATTTAAACCACCTTGGTGCACATAAACTTAATAACGTTATTGGACAAATTTTTACTAGCTAAACAGTATGGGTAAAAAGAAAGTAATTGCTGAAACTGGTGCCGGACAACACGGTGTTGCTACTGCAGCTGCTGCCGCTAAATTCGGTATGGAATGTGAAATTTACATGGGGGCATTAGATGTTGAACGCCAACGTTTAAATGTATTTAGAATGGAAATGCTTGGAGCAAAAGTACACCCAGCTGAAGAAGGAGAAAAAACTTTAAAAGAAGCTGTTGACGCTGCATTTAAAGCATGGATTGAAAATATTGATGATACTTTCTACGTACTTGGATCAGCAGTTGGTCCACACCCTTACCCAACTATCGTTAAGGACTTCCAAAAAATTATTAGTAAAGAAGCAAAACGTCAAATTCTAGAAAAAGAAGGTCGTTTACCTGACTTAGTTGTGGCTTGTGTTGGTGGTGGATCTAACGCTATCGGTGCTTTTGCAGAGTTTATACCTCATGAAGAAGTTGCTCTTTTAGGTGTAGAAGCTGCTGGACGTGGTTTAAACACAGACCGTCACGCTGCAACACTGACTCTTGGAACTGTTGGTGTATTAGATGGAATGAAAACTTACGCACTATTTAACGAAGATGGTTCTGTTAAACCTGTTTATTCTATTTCACCAGGTTTAGACTACCCTGGTATTGGACCAGAACACTCATTCCTAAGAGATGCAAAACGTGCAGAATATGTAAGTGCAACTGATGACGAAGCAGTTGATGCACTACTTTTATTAACTAGAACAGAAGGAATTATTCCAGCTATCGAAAGTTCTCATGCACTAGCAGAAGTTATCAAACGTGCTCCAAAAATGGATAAAGATAAAGTAATTATCGTTAACGTATCTGGTCGTGGAGATAAAGACGTAGCAGCAATCGCTGAATACTTAGAAAATAGAAAATAACCCTCGTGTATAAATATACTTTTAACGTGAAAAAGAGTACAAACCAATTGTTTGTACTCTTTTTGTATATAGAATCATGCTATTTTTTGAATTTTTTGTGTGTTTCTGTGTAGAATAATAAACCAATAACCGTTAAACCAATTCCACCTAGAGCTAATCCTGTTTGAGCGATAAGCGTACTTACTAATGTATATACCCCACCTAAAATTGCGATTATTGGAATAATTGGGTATAGAGGCACTTTGTAAGGACGAGCTAGTTCAGGATCTTTTTTACGCAAGATGATTACCGCAAAGAATGTAGCTGTATAGAAGAACCACATTACAAATACTAGTAAGTCAGTTAGCATATCAAAGCTTCCTGTTAGCATCATGATACCAGCTAATACTAATAATAGTAATCCAGCGTTTACTGGGATTGCACCTTTGTTTAGTTTTGTCCAAACATCTTTCATTGGAATTTGATCACTTTTCGCCATAGCGTAAGGTACACGAATTCCAGCCATTGTAAATCCATTTATAGCACCGTACACACTTATTAAGATACCGATTGTTAGGATTTTACCACCTAGTCCACCAAATAACTTAGCAGCTACCTCACTAGCTACCGTTTGATTACCAGCAACACGATCCATTGGTAAACTCATTAGATACGCAACATTTATAAGTACATATACTGCCATAACTACTGCAAGACCTAAGAAGATAGCTCTTGGTAAGTCTTTTTGTGGATTTTTTTCATTTCTCCAGCCATACTACCTACGTTAGTCCACCCTTCATACGCGAACATAGCAGCCAGTAATGCTCCACCTAATCCACCTGCAAATGAGATATCTTTTCCTGCTTCAATTGGGAAAAGTTGTAGAGGTTGAGAATCTGATTGGAATAAACCAAAAAGTATAATAGCTATTAATGGAATTAATTTACAGATTGTAGCAACTGTTTGGATAACTCCACCTGTTTTTCCTCCTAAAAAGTTTAAAAACATTAGTGATGCCGCTGCCGCAAAAGCAATTGGTAAATGCCATGTTTTTATCTAAGTTTAATAAGTTCAACACTTGTGTTGAAAAGATAACTGCTAAAGCCGCTATCATAGCTGGGAAATAAATAACTGATTGCGCCCAGCCTAATAAGAACGCTGCTGTTTTACCATAAGCCTTTTTCAATCCAAACAACCATTCCACCAGCTTCTGGAATAGAAGCTGCAAGCTCAGCTACTGTAAGACCTGCACATATTGTAATTACACCTGCCAATACCCAAGCTAAAAGTCCTAAACTCATTGTTCCTGTTGTTTTATATATTACGGCGGCTTTAAAGAATACCCCCGCTCCTATTACAGAACCTATTACCGTCATAAATGCCGGTAAGAAACCTATCGTTCTTTTTAATTCACCCATAGATACATCCTCCTTTATTTGTGTTTTTTTGTAATCGTTTTTTTATAGCTATATTATACCTTTTTTTAAAAACAAAAAATAAAGTAAATAGATGTTGGATTTTTTTATGTAACAGATTTTTAAATTGTTATTATCTACAAAGTTAGCTGTATCAAGATTACTTTGATTTTTCATGAAACACCCTTTCATAAACACATTAAATATTTTATGGTTATTTTATATAGAAAATACACTTTTTCATAAAAAAAGTCGCAACTTTATTTAAAAGCTACGACTTTATTTTTAATGTTCTATTAAGACTTCTTTATATAATGATATTGCAAACAATTTCTTTTGTATATCTGTCATTCTCCATATCAAGCATTCCTTTTTTTATATGAAAAAAATTTTTTAAAAGATATAGCATTATTTATTTTCTTCTTTTTCTTGTTCTTTTTTTGTTTTTTTCTTTCCTTTCCTAACTCTACTAAGTGGTTAAATTCTTCTTCTGATAAAAAAATAGTTTTCTATTCTCTTCTATTTTTTTCTAATATGAGCTCTGGGTTTTTACGAATAGCTTTTCTTTCCTTCTCTCGTTCTTCTATTAATGATAAGATAGATTCAAACTCTTCCTCTAAAAAAATAAATCTTTCCCTTCCTGTATACTCTCTAACATACTTTTCAGGATTATTTCTAATATATTCTTTACGAGCTTTCTGATTCCTTACTATAGCTTCTAGTGTTATCTTTTTCTAAAATATCTTGTTTCTCCGTCATCAGCGGTTTTTTTAAGCTATATCTCACATCCCCTTTTTTTCTCTTCCCATTGCTCTTCTGCAAGTGAAACTAGGTGATTATACTCCTCTTCATTTGAAAATAATCTTTGATTTCTCCCTGGATACACTAATATATTTACAGGATTTTCTCTAATATTTTCTCTTTCTTTGTCTTCTGCAAGTGAAAATAGATATTGAAACTCCTCTTCTGAAAAATAACTGTTTTTCTTCTCTCGGTATCTATTAGTATTAACTCAGGCTCTTCACGAATTTTTTTCTAATGCTTTCCCTAGCTTCTTCAGTCTCTTTTTCTTCTGTTTCTTTAGCAACTGTCAATATATGTTCATACTCTTCTTCCGAAAATAATCCTTTATATTTTTCTGGGTTTACAAGTATGAATTTTGGAAACCTTCTAAAGAATCTTCTAAAAACTTCTTCCTTACCATCGGATAACCAAGCCCCCGTTAACGCATACCACATTACTGCTTCTGCATCCTCATATGATTTAAAAGCTTTTTCCTTTAGTTCTTTTGTTATAGGAAATTTTTCATCTCCTAAGTTCATATGACCATGTTCACTCTCAAAACCTATTTCATACTTGTCATCCTCAACATAAATTGTAAACAACGATCCTCTATATGTCTTTACTTTTTACTTGGTGATAATTGTCTAATTCCCCTTTTTGTGGCCATCTGTTATGTTCTACATAGAACATTACTTCTAGTGCATCTTTACTTGACTTTCTTGATTTATTCGCTAAAGTCTCTGAAATTTCATATTCAAATGATTTACCATCTCTGCTCCATATTATTTTTATATTGACCATCTTCTTTTATAAGTGCATGATATTCATATATTTCACTTCCATTATTTGAGTCTTCTGATTTTTTTCTAAAAAAATATTTGCTATTCTATTTATAAGTTTTTTTCATATAATCTTAATTCCTTTCCGGATATTTCATTCCCTTTTATTTTCTCTATTATATCATAATTTTTACTAATTATATATCATCAACATATCCCCTAAATACTTTTTGTATTTTAAGCATATAATAAAAAACACAGAAAAAAACAGGACTGATTTTTTTAGTCAACCCTGTTTTCGTTACCTTAAAATTTCATCTTTTTCAATTGTTAATCTTCCCATATTATCTTTTTGAATATGAGCTACCACTGTATCTTTTCCAGTCTGTTAGTACAGTATTCAATAATTCATCTGACTTTTTCTTGTAAGTATTCTTTTGATATATTATATTTTTTTCTAAGAGTTCTCTTTTTTTGTTTATTTTTCATCGTCTGCGCGCGGAACATTTTTCCCCACGGAAAGTCACAGTATTTCGCAATTCATGATTATCCATATTATATAGGTAGTTTATTTCTAAATATACCCCTTCGGCGATTAATGTTGAGCTAATTAGGGTATATTTTCTTTTTTTATTGTTAAAATTAATTAGAAAAAAATACCTATATCACTATCATTAACTTTTCTTTTTATAGTATAATCTTTTAACATCAAAACCTTGATCATCTCTGCGTATAGGGTTTTTATCTGTCCCATATTATCTATAGCACTAAGTGGTAATACGTTAAAATACGAATTGTACATCTCCTCAAATGCATTTCTATTGTTTATTTTATAATATCCATAGAAGCTTCCTATTAAAAACTACTATTGTTATTATAAATATTTTCCATTTTTTTACTTAGCTGTTTCATGAAAGCACCTACTTTTCATTATAGTAATCTTGTATGTCATTTTTATTATCTTCTAAACTTTTTATAAAGTTATAGGTTGGATGATGATTTTCTTTTTATGTAATTTATATTACTTGGTACTCTTGCTATCCTTTTCCCTCTACATCTACATATTTTTTTCACTAAGTTGATTGTAAATTTTATTTTTCATTTTTCAAGATCTATATTTTTTTAAATTCTTCTGCTCGATTGAGGATACCATTTTTCAAGATTGTTGTAATATTCATTACTTACATTTATAAAATCAAGGTTTCTTTTTTTCATTATATTTATTATATTGACCGCATCTAAATCAGCCTTATAATCATCATTCCCTATACTTGGCTTAGTATCGGCTACATCTGTTGTATCACCTAACCACCCTGACATGTCATTTGTATTTTCATGTCCTCCACGCAAATCTGCAAGACGTGATTTTCCATACAGATGCGTAGCCATTGTAATATATTGATGAGAAAAGTCTGTTTTACCTTTAAACGCATCTATCTGTTTATTCCACAATTTTTCAAACTCATCCTCTGTTATTTCACGTCCTAATACCGTTTCCATAGTTTTTTTATATTGTGGAAGTAGTTCTTTTTGTATAGTATTATAGTAGCCATAATTTTCATGCTGTATTCTAACTTTATATTTTAAATATACGTATTCGCTTTCGGTTAGTTTGAAATTTATTGTCATTTGTTCCTTTATATCTAGATCTTTATACATTTGACCAGCTGTATTATTCCACATAAACCGTTTCAATAAACCGTTATCCTCATGACCATAACTCAACCCACCAAGTAATCTCGTAAACACATAGTCTTTTCTATCTTTTTCTTATTTTTAGGATTATTATAAATATTTCTTTTTAAAGCTTTACAATTATTCTTGCTGCTTTATCGTCAAAACCATATTGAACTTTTTAAGGTCTCCTTATAGTCAAGCTCATCTTGGGTATAATCTCTTTCTTGCCATTTACCTTCTATTATATCCGTCCACTCCATCTCTTCTCTACTTGGTATTGAGAACGTTTTTTTGAAAAAGGACTCCATCTTTTTTTCTGCTATTGCCATTCTTTTGTTCAACTACATTCTCTAAAGCTTCTATGATTTTTCCAAGTGTTATCCCCCTATTAGAAATTGGGGGGCATAGTTATTTTTGACTCGAAAATTAAAAAAATACAACGTCAATTTTCTTAACCGTGACCATTCTCTTTGATATGTTAATAGCCCTATTGTAGCATCTTACAACCATTTTTGACTACTAAAAAAACAGGTCTTGTCTGACCGCAGATGACCGGCGATGACCGCATGGCTCCGATCATGCTATCGTCTATCTGCTAGACAAGACCTATGATTTATATAAAGAGTTGATATTGCAATAATTTAACTTTTTATGCTACAATGAGCATATACTAAATTTAGGGAAGGAGTCAAAATGAAAATACTAAATATTATCGTTGGTGTTTTTTTACTTAATCTTCGGATTATTCTTATGGAATCATCCTTTAGATACAATTGCTACATATTCAATTGCATTTGGGATAACACAATTATCAGCTGCCAGTGCACTCTTAATTTATAGCTTATATAAAAGGTAAAACCTATTCCTTGGGGAAATATATTAGTATCCCTTGCAATTGGACTAAGTATGTTCTTTGTACCATTTGTTTCATTAACAGTTATTTTATGGATATTTATTTTTAGTTTTTAAGTATGTCAATATTTCACCTTCAAAAGCCTACTTAGAAACAGGGACCAAAAAAATGGTATATGATACAGATAGCTCTAGCAGTTTTAGGTATCATTTATTCTTTTTATTATGTTATTAAATCCTATTGTAGGATTTGCAACTATAACTAAAATATTAGCATTTGGAGTCATAACAAACGGTTTTATCATATATTTTTTTCGTTAAATAAAAATTAGCATAAAAAGTGTCTGAAAAATATATTTTTCAGACACTTAGATTGTTGACAAAAATACCGAAATATCAAGCTAGTATTGATGTTATGGTATTTTTTTCCAAAAAAAATAAGCCTTAAGGCAAAAATCCAGTAGTATTTAGTAGTATTAAGAGGGTTTATACCTCTCTTAATGCGATTGTTTTCATATTTTGGACGCAACAAGACAGCCAAGCGTACGACTGTACTTTGGCTTTTCCTCTATATCGTGCATACCTGTATCCGTGATTTTGTTTAGAATCCGCAAAGCTACGTTCTATTGTTTCTTTTCTTCTCTTATACAATAGTTTTCCTTCTTTTGATATACGTCTTAACCTAGCTTCATCATAATAATCCGCATTTATATGGCGTCTTATTATTTTCTTTTCGTTTTTATCATCACTCTTATATTGTTTATATCCATTTCTATCAATGTTTCTGTATCTAAATATTTCTCCTGTTCGTTTATCCACATATATCTTTTTTTCTTGTAAGTATTTAAAATATTTGTTATCTTTTTGATCTTGAGAATCTTCTATATCCTATTACTGAAAAATATATTTTTTTATCTAACTGTTTTTAGTATGTCTAGAGAATAATATCCGCTATCTAACGCAACTTTACCTGGTATTAATCCAAAGGTTTTTCTATCTGATTTAGTCTATCTATATACGGACCGCTATCATGAGTATTACCTGGAGTTATATGGCAATCTATAATTATATTGTTTTTCCCATCGACAGTTCTATGGTCTAAATACATAAAACCTTCTTCTTTATGGTCTCTGTGATAATATCCACTATCCGGATCGGTAGTGTTAATTTTTCTGCTTTTTTTACAACTTGTTCCTCTTTGTACTCAAAAAGGCTTTTTCCTTTTTTTGTTTCTCTCTTCATTTATTTCTTTTTCTAAATCTAATTTTTCTTTTTATTTTTTTGTAGTTACTTCAACTTTTGAATTTCTTTTTTTATTTGCGTTGGCTTTTAATATGTGTTGAATCAGTAAAAAAACTCATTACCACCTACTAGTTTCTTTTCTGTTGCTTGATTTACTATATTAATAAATATTTGTTCGAACACATCAGTTCCTTGGAAACGTCGAATATAATTTTTGTGAAAAATGTAGAGTAATGTGGTACTGGTTTTTGTGAATGGTATTCCTAAAAACCACCTAAATGCAGCGTCAGTTTCTATTCTTTTTATTGTTTCTCTCATAGATTTTTATTCCATAAAAGTCTTTTTAAAAAAATACCAGTTTAAATAATACAACAGGATCTAGACTATTTCTCCCTGTTGTATGGCTATAGTATTTTTCTGTTAAATCGTAAATAAATTTAAAATCAATAGCTTTATCTACTTTTCTTAAAAAAATGATCTTTAGGTACTATTTCTGATAGTGTCATTAGTATTATTTCATCTTTTATATTTTCTACTTTATTAAACATACTAAAACCTCCTTTGTATACTTATATTATACCATTTTAAAGGTTTTATTTCAGTTAAAAAAAGGCTGTTGACCTGTTTGTCAACAGCCTGAAAAATGTCTGAAAATATATTTTCAGACACTTTTTATATGCTATAATTTTTCGTTAATATTATAACAAAGGAGAGCCTGTTAGTATTACTTTTTTTCATTATTAAAAAGATATAAGAGAAAAATTCAATTTTCATATCATTCTTAGTATCTTTATAATATAGTTCTGCTATATCTAATCCTATTTCATCTCTTGGCATCGGCTCTATTTGGGGGCATATTATATAATGCTGTTGCCGGTATAAAATTATAGTATGAATTATACATTTCTTCAAATGAATTTCTATTGTTTATTTTATAATATCCATAGAAGCTTCCTATTAGAACTACTATTGTTATTATAAATATTTTGCCATTTTTACTTAACTTTTTTTCTTATATTATTATCCTTCATTATAAATACCTCTAGGATATTTATCTTACTACAGTAAACTAAATGTCTATTTTTTATTATATCATATTTTTATACAAAACTAATCTTTCTTAATGGATATTAATTTATCCCAACTATTCTAAAGATTAATTCCCTCCTCTTATTACAAACAAAAAGAAGCAGCTAATAATAGCCGCTTCAGTTTTTTTATAATATTTTATTTTCCAAATAATAATTTAAAGAATTTTTAATTTTTGTCCATATCTTAATGTTGCTGCTCTGTATACTCTAACACAAGCAATAGCTACTATTAGTGTTGTAATTGCTAAAATACCATAAGAAATCTCTACACTGTGTAGGTTAGCATTACCAAGTGCATATCTAGTAAACATTACAAAATATGAAGTTAGTGGGAAGTAAGATAATATTGCTGCAATCTTAGTATTAGCCCCTTGTCCCATTAGGTAGTAGTTAACAAAGAAGGCTGCCATAAATACTAACATTGGTAACATCACAGCTCCGTTAACATCTTCCACTTTACTTACTAGTGATGCGAATGCCGCAAACATAAACATAAACATTACGAACCCTGTTAATGTAAATGCTAATCCAACTCCTAGCACTTTATAGTTTAGGTTATTAACTATTTCTCTTATACTATCGCTATATTTAGCGCCATTAATTTTAAGACCTAATAGGAATCCACCAACAATTAATCCCATTTGAATTAATACTGCCACAGATAACGCAAGTACTTTTCCTAAAATTAATGTTTTTGGCTTAACCGTTACTATTAGGAGCTCCATAGCTCTATTACTTTTCTCTTTAACAACATTTGTTGCTACAATACCACCAAACTGAACTACAGTCATATATATAACAAATGTTAATACGTAAATCATCGCAAAGTTAGCTATTTGTGATTTAACATTAGAATCCCCTCCAACATTTATCGGAGTTGGTTTTGGTATACTTGCTTTAACTTGGTTTACTTTTGCATAATCTAAGCTATTTTGTTTATAGACTAATTTTTCAACATTTGCTTCAAAGGCATCTCTAAACGCACTATCATTGTTACCCATAATACTTTGTTTTGATAGATATTCATAACTATCCTTAGTTAAAACTATACCATCTTCAAGCTTTCCGTCTTTTATATCTTTTTCGATTTGTTCTTTGCTTTCATATTTTTTAGCTTCTTTTAAATCTGTCACTTCAACCGGAACATCTTTTACAACATATGCACTCTTGCTGAAGTTATCGTTATTATTACTTTTAAATAAGCTACTATTCGCAATAGTTGGAATAAAAGTCAATCCAAACATTAGAACAAAGTATATCACCATTATAACTCTAGTTGATTTCTTCGCAAAAAAATTGTTTAAATTCAAAAATTAAATACTGTCATAAAGTTTTTTTCATAATTACTTACCTACCTGTTCTTTAAATATTTCTTCTAATGTTGGTTTATACAATTTAAACTCTTCAATATCAAAACTACTTCCAGCTAACTTGTTAAGTAACTCTCTTTTAGCACCTGGTTCTTTAAAGTCAAGTAGTACTCCTTCTGGTTTTAATGATAAGTCTATTCCCATCGGTAAACTTCTTAAGTTAGCATATAATTCTTGATTAGTTATATTACTCACGCTTAAAATCATTTTTCCATGACCTAGTTGTTTTTTCATATAATCAAGATTTCCGCTTAGTACTATTTCACCTTTTTCAAGAATATGTATATCTTCACAAAATGTTTCTACTACAGGCATTTGGTGAGAAGAAAACAGCACTAGCTTATCTCTTTTAATAAAGTTATTGATAATTTCTTTTAGTTTTGATACGTTAACTGGGTCAAGACCACTAAAAGGTTCGTCAAAAACAAGAATATCAGGATCATTCATAACACTTTTGAATAATTTGGATTTTTTGAGCATTACCTTTAGATAATGTTTTAAGCGCTTGTTTATCATCTTTTAAGTCAAAATACTCTAACCATTTTTTTGCTTCTGTTTGTGCAGCTTTTTTCTTCATTCCTTTTAACATACCAAAATATGTTAGTTGGTCTACTAAACCTATACCATCATACATTCCACGTTCTTCTGGTAAGTATCCTATTTTTACCTTTTTATGATCAAGCTTCTTACCATCTAGTAAGATTTGACCTTTATCAGGTTTAAAAATATCTAACAGTATACGAAAACTTGTTGTTTTTCCGCTTCCGTTTCGCCCTAAATAACCATTTGCTACTCCACTTTTTGCAGTGAAGTTAACACCTTTTAGTACCTTTTTGGCACCAAAACTTTTCTCTACATTTATAAACTCTAGAATCATATTTTTACCTCTTTCTTTTCATTCTACTTAATCACTATTTAATTTCAATTCTTTTTTTAACTTACAATACTTCGGTATAAATATTGCAAGACCTCCTATACAATAACCACACATACCACCTATTAATCCAGATAATAGTATAAAAAACATACTCAATATTTTACTTTGGATTGCAAAACTAAGAATCGCAAACTTATTTGTGAAAAACAATACGGCTATCATACTTATTATAATAAACTGAATTATAAACCTTAACAATCTATATCTAGCAATTTCTAATTCCGTCTCGGTATCAGTATAAATTGGATACGAGTTTGAATCTCCTTCTGCTAGTCTAAATATATTATAAAAACTTAAACTTGTGAAGTTTCCAACCACTCGCTTTATAATACTCCGCTGTCTCGGGAGTGAAATTCTTGTCATAGATAAACTTATATTGCTTATCATTGGTTTCAGATGTTTTTTTCATCCTAACTGCTACTATATATTCTTTATCATATTCGTATCCTTGTGCAGCAAGGCGATTCATTTTATCAGCTACTTTATCATAGCTGATCCATATATTTATATATCTATACATCTTTATCACCTCTACTTATTTTTTATTATACGATTTTTTATCAAGAGATAGATATTTAAAACAGAAACAAATAATAATTACTACCATTGTAAGCCCTGCACCAAACACCATACCTCCAATAAAATCAACAAACTCATTGCTCCTAATATATGTACTTGCAAAGGCAAATAATATACCTACTATTATAAATATTACTGCTAATATTGAATTAAATTTTATTCTTTGTTTCCACATTTCTTTCTCACTAACAGCATCTGTATATAGCTCTACAGCATCAGCATCACCTCTTAGTATTTGCCAAAAGTAGCTATTTCTTACTACCTGCCAGCCATTAGCTGCATAAAACTCTTCACGTTCTTTATCAAATTTTTTCTCATATAACAATCTATACTTACATTTTTTCTTTTCGCCTTTTTCCAGTAACATAAAAAATACGAGATATTTTTTAAAATACCAGCCCTCTTCACTGTATTTTTCTAATTTTTTCATACATCTATCATTCGATAAAGCAAATCCATGTATAATCTTATATCTACCCATTCAAATCGCCTCCCAAAAATCTTTTAGCTACATCAACCAAGAATTGACGTTGTTGTAGATTCCTGTTTAATATCTCTTCTCCTTTTGGAGTAATATGATATTCTTTTTTTGAATTATCCACTTCTTTTTCTTCTATCCAACCTGCTCCGACCATTTTTCCTAATGTCGTATACATTGTTGCTGGACCGATAATAACACTATTATTTGTAATCTCTGCAACTTTCTGCATTATCATATAACCATGTATCGGTTCTATTAGAACAAGAAGTGTAAAAAATATACTATCCGTTAATTCGCCTGTTTCATACGGGCTTAATTTTGCCATTTTATCACCTCATTTATAGAGATATACTTTATCTATATCCATCATCGATATATCTATCTTTGATATAATTGTATATCAATCATTGATATATGTCAAGAGGAATTTTGTTATTTATTTACATTTTTCCTACTCTAGCTTTTTAATATTAAAATGTGATAAACTATGTTAAAAGCCTATAAATAAGGAGATATACATAATGAAAATTGCGAAAAAAATATTTTTTTAATTGCTTTTTACATTTGTACTTGCTGTTACTTTGACAGCTTGTAATTTAAAGAGCACTTCAAATCCAGAAACTATACTTAATAAAAACTATTGAGAACACTAAAAAAATCAAAAGTGGAGAGAGTTCTAAGACTTCTATAGCTGAAATGGTTACTGATAACTCTACTCCAAAAATCAGAGACTAAAATAGTAACTACATTTACTACTGATCCTGCAGTTTACAAAAATTTCAGGGACTGTATCTTCTGATAATGTTGGTGATAACAATTATAAAGAAGACATTTATTTAAAAGATGATACTGCTTATGTTAAAAAAAGTACATCTTCTGATTGGACAAAAAGTTCAAATCCAACGGTTACTTCTCAATATGATTATATAAAAGATAATATTTTCCCTCAAAAAGTATTAGAAGCGTACAAAAAAATGCTAAAGACTTTAAAGTAACTGAAGAAAATGGAAACTATGTTCTTACTTATTCAGGAACAGATAATAGTAAATTTAAAGAAATTATTACAGCATTATTAAATTCAACAAGAAACGATGATGAACAAGAAGATCTTTATAAAGATATAGATCCAAAAAGAGTTACAAATTAAATATGTTGTAACAAAAGACTTCATTCCAGTACGTAGTGAAACAAAATTCTCTTTCAGCGCTAATAATCTTACTTTCATAGGAACAATAAACACTGACTATAGTAAAATCAACTCTGTAAATGAAGTAAGTCTTCCAGATGAAACTAAAAACGCCGTAGAAGTAACTGGTTAATACATATTAATATATCCCATGACATCTATACCTTAAGTACAACTAGGTATAGATGTTCTTTTTTAACCCTCTTTGCAACTAAAAAAACATCAAATTAATTTACATAATTCTTTTCATTTAGTATAATATGGTAGAATGCACAGAAATATGGAGGTTTTTTTATTATTTATAATTACAGCGCCCGAACTAAGTTCTAACGGTTAAATTGAGCTTAGTTGACGAGGAAGAAAAGTTATCGAAAATTCGGCGGATGCTTTTTTTCGGAATTAAAGAGTTTCGTTAAATAATGTACAACAGAATACAAGAAATTAGCTATTTTACTTCTTTAATAAATTAGTACTTTCTAATTTTCTTTATGAAATTTTTCTTTTTCATAAAAAAACTATTTACAAGGTAAAATTTAGTGTTAATTTTTTTAAGTTTATTCTTCAAAATCATTATTATCTCTTTATATAATACCTATTTTTCAATAAGAATAGCGGCAAACAATGTAGTTTTTAAGCTATTATTAAGTATTTTTGGTATTATAAATTTGAATTATTAATTAAATAAAAATATAAAAAAAGCGAGGAAATTAAATATGTGTGGAATTGTAGGATTTGTTGGAGAAGCAAATGGAGTGAAGTTTTTAATCGATGGGCTTAGCAGCCTTGAGTATCGTGGATATGACTCAGCTGGTATTGCTGGTGTTGTAGATGGAGAGGCTAGCGTTACTAAAGCTGTTGGACGTATCAAAAACTTAGAAGCTTTAATCCCTGAGGATTTACACCTTGAATTAGGTATTGGGCACACTCGTTGGGCTACTCATGGTGGTGTTAACGTGACTAACTCTCACCCTCACCAAAGTTTCAATAAACGTTTTGTTTTAGTTCACAACGGAGTTATCGAAAACTTCCAAGAACTTAAAGATAGATTTTTCAAAGATGTAGAACTTGTTTCTGAAACTGATACTGAAGTTATCGTTCAATTAGTTCAAGTGTACAGCGATCGTGGAATGAGCACTAAAGATGCATTCAAAAAAGCTGTTTCTAAATTACAAGGTTCATATGCACTTTGTTTAATCGACACTGAAGATCAAGATACTTTATATGTAGCAAAAAACAAAAGCCCATTATTAATTGGTCTTGGAGAAGGAAATAAAAACTACGTTGGTAGTGATGCTCTTGCTATGATTAAGTACACTAATAACTTCTTAGAAATCAACGATGGTGAGATCGTAATCGTTAAAAAAGATAGCGTAACTATCGAAGATAAAGAAGGAAACGTAGTTGAACGTGAAAGCTTCTCAACTAACTTAAACGCTGGTGAAATCGATAAAGGTATTCACGAGCACTATATGATTAAAGAAATTAACGAACAAGTAGGAGCTATGCGTAACATCATTTCTCACTACTTCAACGGACATGACATTAACATCGATAGCGATATCGTTAACCACGTAAAAGATGCTGATAGATTATACATTATCGGTTGCGGAACTAGTTATAACGCTGGTTTAGTAGGTAGAAACTACTTTGAAAAATGGGCTGGTATTCCAACAGAAGTACACCTTGCATCAGAATTTGCATACAATGTACCTCTATTATCTAAAAAACCAATGTTTATCTTCCTTTCTCAATCTGGAGAAACAGCTGACTTACGTGCAGTTTTAACTAAATTACGCAGTGTAAACAGCGATTATAAATTCTTAGTATTAACTAATGTAGACGCTTCTACACTATCTCGTGAATGTGATTACACATTACTATTACACGCAGGTGTAGAAATCGCCGTTGCTTCTACTAAAGCTTATACTTCACAAATTGCTATTTTAAGTATTTTAGCTTATGAAGTAGCTCTTAAACTTAATAGAAAACCTAAATTTGATATCGAGCAAGAATTATCAGTAATTACTTCTGCTATTGAATCAATCTTAGACGATACTAAGACAATTAAAAACTTAGCTAAAAACTTATTCACTGAGCGCAATGCATTCTATATCGGTCGTGGAATCGACTACTATAGTGCATGTGAAGCTGCTTTAAAACTTAAAGAAGTTTCTTATATCCAAACTGAAGGATTTGCTGGTGGAGAGTTAAAACACGGAACTATTGCCCTAATCGAAGAAAAAACTCCAGTAGTTGCTCTTATCACAAATACAAAACTAGACTTAAACACTCGTAGTAATGTAAGTGAAGTAGCAAGCCGTGGAGCTAACACACTAGTTATCACTCTTGAAAAACTAGCTCGTAAAGGTGACTATGCTATTCCAAACGTAAACGAAGATCTTGCTCCAATCGCAAGTATCGTAGTTACTCAACTATTCGCATACTATGCAGCTTACACTCGTGGATTAGATGTTGATAAACCACGTAACTTAGCTAAATCAGTAACAGTAGAATAATAAATAGATATTAAAATAAAGGTCAACCAAATATTTGGTTGACCTTTTATTTATTGTTTCTTATTTAATATATCAAGGTTTATCGCGTCAACATAGTAGTTTTTTATTTCACCACTATCGTTGTTGCTAATTACTATATTCCAAGTAGGAATAAGTACCTGATTTTCTGTTTGCGAAATATATGTATAATATCCTAGGTTCGCTTTTACTTTGCTGTTTTTAGGAATTAAATCTTCATGATATAACCTATTTACAGCTTGTGACTGCGTTACTAGTGTTTCATTTTTATCTTTTCTAATATTCGTTACTAATGTTTGTTCAAAGGATTTTACATCCCCATTATCATCAACATGGAATACTATTCTAGCATTGTTATTACTAAAGATTCTTAATCCATCTACTTGCTGATCATAAATAATCTCTTTTTTTATTACTGTCATAGCTAGAAAAGATATAATTTGCACTTGGTTTAAATCTTTCAAGTAAAAAAACGTATCTAAATCTACTTTATAATTATTTTTTTATTAACATTTGTCAAGCTAGCTTCACTTGTAACTTTTAATATTGCAGTCTTATCTGATTTAGTTAAATCGTAGTTTAGTCCTGCTACATCTTGTTTTATATCTTTCAAGTCTGAAATCGTCACATTCACGTAACCTAGATTATCTTTTTTTAGTATAGTTTTTCCTCTACAGTGATATTGTCATTAGCCATAGATTTTTCAATAATTTCTTTTTTTCCTGAACAATATCAGCACTATTTTTTTCTCAACTGTATATATAAAAGAAACTAAGTAGAATAATATTCAAAAACTATAAACACATATATAAACATAGTTTTTTTATTTTACCCCAGTTCATAGTCTTTCTCCTTTATCTACCGCTTCTTTTAAACTTTTAAAACTTACATAGCGATCATTATATTTTATATACCACGCAGGAATATACCTACAAGTATTTTTAGATTTATTATATGATTTTTCATATCCTAAAACTATATCATCAACAGACTGTAGTTCTACATGTTTATATAAATAATTTATAATATACTCTATTCTTTCTATATCATATGTTCCTAAAGCTTTAGATGATAAATATGCCTTAGATATTCTTCTTGGCGAAGTTAGACGATAAATACCATTTGTATTGTCCTCAACGGTAATTTCCGCAGAACCATCTTTACTAAATACTATCGAGTCTTTATACGTTTGTTGAAGTATTGTTATACCTTCTAAGGCTGTTGTTACTTGGTAACTGACATCCTCATTATAACCTAACTCTAAGAAGTTAATCGCATTAGTTACCGCTGTAGTGGCATCAACCTCTTTACCATCTTCACTTGATGGATTTGTATAGATTATTCTGTTGCCTTGTGGTTTTAGTATTCCATAACCATCAGTCATTTCATTATTACTACTAACTCGAATATTATCTTTCTTGTCAAAGATACCTCTAGCTAGTTTATTCATATTAACATCTTCTATACTATATTCATCAATCGTAAGATTATCTGTCTTTTCTTTCACATAGATGAACTTATTATTTAAACTATATTTTCCATATTCATGCTTATTTTCATTAAATATAGCATTAACAGTGTCGTATACTTTTTTTCTTTTTACTGTTATTTGTAAGTAGTTTTTATCATCTTTTTTTATATAAATAAATAGTATCTGGTTTTTTTCTTTCAATAATACTATTGTGTCAAACTCTACAGTAACATTAGAGTTCTCCTCTGAGAAAAGTAATGATTTAACTAAAGATGACTCTAGAGTAACAGAGTAATTTATTGTTAATTTTTCTTTGTTGTTATTGCCGAATAACTCTTCAGCTCCAACACTTTTTACTCTGGCTTCTGTACTTTCACTTTTAGCTAGAACAGATAGAATTTCTTTTAATTTCCCTCTATCTTTTACTGCATTTACCGTTGCTACTTTTGTAATAGAACCTTTAACAGGCGGTTCTTCTCTAGCTCCAGTATCTGTTTTTGCGATTGAATCTGGTGTTAGGAAGTTAAGCAATGCTGAATTATTCTTACCTTCCGTAGCTTTCTGCCCACTTTTTCTAGTAAATATTTCGTAATCAGGTTGATATGTTGTTATTAAATAAGATAAAGCTATACTGCTAATTACAAGGAAAACTAATAGTATTGTCTTCATAGTTTCCTTCTTATTATGTTTCATACAAGCCCTCCTATAACCACTCATCATCCATGTTTTCACATGGTAAAGTTACAAAAATAATACTACCATAGCCTTCTCTACTTTGCGCCCATATTCTTCCTCTATGTGCTTCTACGATATTTTTAGCTAGTGCTAATCCTAATCCTGTACCACCCATAGTTCTTTGACGACTTTTGTCTACACGATAAAATCTTTTGAATATTTTATCTATATGAACAAGCGGTATTCCCACCCCTTCGTCTTTTATAGAGATACTTACACGATTATGATTATAATTTTGTCTTACCCTAACTGTTATGTTTTTACCGTTTGGAGAGTATTTTATCGCATTGTTCATAATATTATCAAACACTTGCGTTAATTTATCTTGGTCTCCTTCTACAAATATAGGTGTTTTTGGTATATATTTAATAAAGTTTTTCTCTGGATGAGTAAGCTCAAATCTATCAGAAATTTGCTCTATTAGTTTGTTTATATCAATAAACTCCTTATCATAGTGCTCCTCTTTAATATCCATCTTACCTAACTGCATAAGTTCATTAACCATTCTTATCATACGCGTAGTTTCTTTATGAATTGTATCTATAAATTGTGGAGCTAATTCTTTATCATTAATAACACCTTCTTCTAACGCTTCTATGTAACTATTCATAGTTGTTAGAGGTGTTCTTAATTCGTGAGATACAGTAGAGACGAACTCTCTTCTCTCACGCTCTTGTCTTTCTTGATCAGTTACATCATATAATACAATGATGTATCCTTCTAATTCTGTTGATACTTGTGATAAATCTTCATTTTCTTCTTTTAATATTTTAGAAAATTCCGCCCTAAGTAGTAGACCCTCATCATCTTCAGAAACATTAACTAATAAGCTATCTTCTGCTTCTATTATCTCACCGATACTTTCATATTCTGAAATATTTAGTAATTTCAGCGCATCTTTCCCGATAAGAATTTCATTTTCTGGTGCATCTATCATATCTCCAGCACTAGTATTTATTAGGATGACTTTACCATTGGTATCAGTCGTAATAATACCGTCCATCATACTTTCGATAATAGTCGCAAGTTTCCTACGTTCTGTTTCTGTTACGTCTTGTTCTTCCTTAATCCTCTTCGAAATTTGGTTAAAGACCTTGGCCAAATCCCCAATTTCATCATTCGTATTTATTCCAACAACTGTTCCGTAGTTCCCTGATGCCATGGTTTTTACCTGAGCACTCATCTTTTCTATAGAACTAGTTACTGTTTTAGAAGCAACAAAACCAATTATTGTTGTTATTAAGATTGATAAAATTGTTCCAACGGTGAATATTTTCGTAATACCTACTAAATCTTGATATACACTTTCTATATCCGCCATTAAAGAAACAACTCCGACCACTTCATTATCTTTTTTTATCGGACTCACATAAAGCCAAACCCTTCTATTTGTATCTGGATTAGTTTGAATTTTCTTCGCACTCTCTCCAGTTTTTAAGACCTGGCTAACTTGTGGGTCAAATGATCTTTTAGATAAATAATCATCATTACCGTTTTTAGACGATGACGCAACTATTTTTGAATCTTTGTCAATAACACTTACTAAAAGTAATTTTTGAATATTAAATTCACTTACTAACTTGGTTATACTACTTTTAGTATCTGTTGACTTGGTATCGTTATCGCTTTCTGTTAGTGAGTTAGACTTATCTTTATCTAATTCCTCTCTTATATGATAATTTAATATCTTCTCTTGTTCCATAATATTTTGTTCGAAAGTATTTATATTGGTAGTTCTAAGTTGCGTTGTAAAGAATAATCCAATTAACTGTAATGAGATAATATTTACCAATACATAAACTATTACGAACTTCACCCTAATAGATGAAAAATATCTTTTTTTAAATTTTTTTCCAAAGAAGCTCATTACTCTTCACCTATAAAGTATCCTACTCCACGTCTTGTCATTATGTATTCTGGTTGTGATGAGTCTGTTTCAACTTTCTCACGAAGACGTCTAACTGTAACATCAACCGTTCTTACATCACCAAAATAATCGTAACCCCAAACTGTTTGAAGAAGATTTTCTCGAGTTAATACTTGGCCACGGTGTTGAGCTAAATAATAGAATAGATCAAACTCTCTACGTGTCAAATCAACCTCTTCTCCATTCTTTTTAATAATATATGCTTCAGGATAAATTACTATGTCTTTGATTACAACTTCGCTAGTATTTTTTTCTTCTACTACTTCCGTTTGTTTAGCGACACGACGTAAGTTTACTTTCACACGAGCCATAAGCTCTCTTGTTGAAAATGGTTTTGTTACATAGTCATCTGCCCCAAATTCAAGACCTAGAACTTTATCTATTTCACTATTTTTTGCTGTTAACATAATAATAGGAATATTTTTTTGAGCACGTACTTCTCGACAAACCTCCATACCATCTTTTTTCGGTAACATAAGGTCTAACAAAATTAGGTCAGGATCTTCACTAAACGCTAATTCTACTGCTTTTTCTCCATCATTAGCTACTATTACATCATAGCCTTCTTTCCTTAAATTAAAGTCTAAAATTTTTGCAATTGGCTCCTCGTCATCTACGACTAAAATCTTATATTCTGCCATTACAACTCCTCCTTACTCTTATATTGATTTTTTTTCAAAAATAATAAAAATAAATTATATTACTTTATTTCAATATATAGTTTTTCATATCTATAACCGATAACATCTGTATTTATCACATTGTATCCTGTTACAAAGAACTGTTTATATTATAACACTTTTTTTACATTTTTTTCAGTAATTATCATTTTTAAATAATCAATTTCTTGTTTACATAATGTAAAACATCTATATTTCTTCTGGAAAATAAGTATCTAGTAATTAATAAATTACAAATCTTTCTTTCTACTATATAAAATATAAAAAAACTAGAGTTGTTTTTACTCTAGCTTTTTCTTGTCTTTGTTGTTCTATTTTTTTTCTAATATTGCTGAAATAAATCTTTGGAAGTCTATTTTTGTAAGGGTTTTTTTATTTAGTGTGCCCATTATCGTATCACTCATCAATGTCGATCCTAATTGGTCTTCTAAAGAACTTAATCTATCTTTTGAGAAACCTTTTAATAGTTTAATTTCTTCCAATGAGAAGTCTTTATACTCATTTGTTAAATTATCATGTTCAGTGTCTTTCTCTACTAAAACTGCATTTAACGTTTCTTGATGTATATTTAGGAAAACTTTCATACCATGCATTCCCGCATCACTTATAATATATTCTTCACCTATATAATTTCCGATATCAAGCAGTTCTGCTATACGCGTAAAAATATCTCTATCAGAAATAATTCTTTTTATAACACCTGTAAACTCAGCTTGTTTTTTAGCTATTTTGTTGGCATTTCTTTTATATCTTGTTTTTCTTTCCTTATATAGCTCTGGATCTACACTTTCATCCATAAATATATCAACGCCTCCTGTCAGGTAAAGTGGCACCCCATTATAAACTACAGTATGTTGAACATTGTACTCTAAAGCAACACGCATAGCAATATTACCACCTAGAGAATGCCCTGTTAGAATAATATTGTCCCCGTATTTTTTTACCATTCTCTTATAAAACTTAAAACAAGGGCTATAGTGTCTGCCTTGACCTAAACATATATCTAACACATCTGTTTTCATATCTTTTTCTCTATCGAAGTAAAAATTAGTTCCTGTATACGCCAAAATATAGTTATCTTGTTCATTATTTTTGAAAAAACTACCACTACTTCCAGTTTCATCATCATAAAATGATGTAATATATTCTAATTCTTTAGGAAAGTTCCCCATTGTTTTTTCTAACTCTATATAGTTGTAAATTGCTTTTTTAGGAGTTTTTATCTTAGTAAATGATTCTATTCTATATACAATATATGAACAATGACTTGTCACTTCTAAGCTTTTTATATATTTTTTTCACTTCGTTCTTTTTTTCTTTAGCCACGATTTATCCTCCTAGTTATTATATCAACTTTATAATACTATATTTACTTAATCTACACAAGTTTTAGTAAAAAAATTTTTACATTATTTTTTTAGTAAATAGTACTGTATAAATCGTACTTTTTTTCTGATATAATTTTGGTTATATGCAGTTGGAGGTAAATAATGAAAATTCTACTAGCTTACTCAAGTAAAACAAAAAAACACTAAAAAAAGTAGCCGAAGCTATTTATGATGAAATAAAAAAATCTTGCAGATGTTAAATTAATAGATATAAAAAAACAAAGAAAACCATTAGGGGAAGAATTTGATTTGTATATACTAGGAGCTTGGACAGATAAAACAAACGCTAATAAAAAAACATGCAGAAATTTATTGATGATCAAAACATCCACAATAAAGATGTCGCTATCTTTCTTACTTGCGGAGTTCCCCGTGAACACTATCATGCAGAAGATTCAATAAATAATTATATTCAATTTATGGAAGAAAGAAACAACAATATCCTGAAAACTTTTTGTTTGTCAAGGTAAGGTAGACCCTAAAGTACTAATAGTCTTTAAAAATTTTTAACTTGGAGAGATCCTAACTTTATTCATAAGTTAACTCCAGATCTAATGGATATGGTGAAAAGAATCAAAAAAACTCATCCTGATGAAAGAGACTTTAGAGATGCCCAAGAATGTTTCAAAAGCTCTAATTGAAAAAAATAAACAATCCTTAAATATTTTTTTGAGGATTGTTTTTTTATATCTTAATTTATTATACTATAAAAAACACCTTGAAATTAAATTCAAGGTGCTTTTATTATCTTCTATAATTAATTATTTAACACGGATGTAAACTGGTCCGCTACCTACGTTAGCAGTGTTAACAACTGTTTGGTTACCTAACCATCCACCGTGAACTGCTTGTCCGTTACCAGCGTAAACTGCGATGTGAGCTAATCCTGTTCCACCATTTGCATAGTAAACTAAGTCTCCTGCTTGTGCTTGAGAAGCTGAAACTTGAGTTCCTAACTTCATGTATCCTGCTGGCCAATCGTGGTAGTTGATTCCTACAGATTTAAGAGCGTTTGTTACAAGCATTGTACAGTCTTGGTATCTACCAACTTGAGCTAAAGCTGCTTGGTAGATTGCAGCATTTTTACTTCCTGAAGGAGTTGTTGTTGCTGCTGGTTTTGTTTGAGCCGCTGGAGCTGGTGTAGCTGCTTTTGTTTGAGCTGCTGGAGCTGGTGTTTGAGTTGCTGCTTTTGTTTCAGCTTTTGGTGCTGGTGTAGCAGCTTTTGTTTGCGCTGCTGGAGCTGGCGTTTGAGCCGCTGCTTTTGTTTCAGTTTTTGGAGCAGTTGTTGTTACTGCTTTTGTTTGAGCCGCTGGAGCTGCTGCTTTTGTTTGAGCCGCTGGAGCTGCTGCTGTTTTGTTTGCAGCTGCTGCTTTTGGAGCTGGAGCTGCTGCTTTTGTTTGAGCCGCTGGAGCTGCTGCTTTTGTTTGAGCCGCTGGAGCTGCTGCTTTTGTTTGAGCCGCTGGAGCTGCTGCTTTTGTTTGAGCCGCTGGAGCTGCTACTTTTGTTTGAGCTGCTGGAGCTGCTACTTTTGTTTGAGCTGCTGGAGCCGCTACTCTTGTTTGAGCTACTGGTGCTGCTTGTACTCTAGCAACTGGCGCTGCTTGTACAGGTGCAGCTTGTACTGGAGCTGCTTGCGCTACAGCTGGAGTTGCTTTAGGCGCTGCATTTCCATCAACTTTAATTACTTGCCCAACATATACTAAATGTGGGTTTGAAAGGTTGTTAATTTCAACTAGGTTATCTACTGAAGTACCAAATTTATCTGCTACTGTTCCTAAAGTATCACCTAATGCGATTGTGTAGTAACCATCATTTTTAACTTGAGCTAATTTTTCTACTGAACTAGATGAACTAGAAGAGTAGTTTAATTTATCTCCAGGGTAGATTAAATGACTTGATAAGTTGTTATCTTGCATAAGTGCATCAACAGTTGTCCCGTTGTTTACAGCGATATCCCAAAGAGTATCACCTGATTTGATTGTATAAGTATCAGCGTCAGCGATTTGAGATCCACCTACTGCTACTGTTCCTACGAATGCCGTTGTTGCTACTATTTTATGTAATTTACTCATATAAATAAGTCTCCTTTTTAAATTGAATTTTTGAGTCTTGCGACTCCCTCAATAATTTTCTATTTTTCCATTTTCTAATTTTCTTAATTTTTATTAATACTTGTAAGACGTCTTTAACCTCGTTTAAATGTGTTTAAACTTCGTTTTAATTTTGACGTAATATCATTATATGATGTAACAGATGGGTTTTTCAATAGTTGTAACAGTTTTTGTAACAATAGTGATAACTTGCTGTTACATAAGTCTACTTTCGTAATTTATCAGTAATTTAAAAAGGGCTGTTTTGCAGATTTATTGACATTTTTTTCTGTAGTATTTCTTAATGTATTTTTTTCTATATAAAATGACAAATTCCACCTTAAACAACAGTAAATCACCTGATTTTTTTGGTGTTTTTTTATTGTAATAAACACGTAAAACACCCTCCCTTTTTTTAATGTATTAACTTAATTATTACATAAGACGTTATGTTACAAAAATGATTCATTAACATTTGCCATACTTATTACAATACCTTTTTATCTTTTCTTCGATGCGCTAAGTGTCCTATATATAACTATGGAAAAAAACTATAATTATAATATTTACCAATCTTTCATTAACCTTTTCTAAATTTATTACATTATTTCCAAAACACTTTCTTTGCTAAAATGTGTATTTTGTTATATATTATCTTTGTAAATCACTTGTGGCGTCCTTTTCTTAAAAAATTGATTATACAAGTATTTGACAATGTTTAAAAATTATAAAAAAATTAAATAAAAACGGGAGGTAATATGACAGACATAAACAGTGCCGCTTCTCTTACAAAAATGGGACTCTTATTTTTAGAAGGCTTGTTATCATTCCTTTCTCCTTGTGTAATACCAATATTACCAATTTATATCGGTATTCTTGCGGGGAAAAAAGAGGAAAATGCTAACGGAGAATTAGTATTTAACAAAAAGAACACTATAACAAATACTCTATCTTTTGTACTAGGTATTTGTGCTACATTCTTTATTTTAGCATTTGCAACAAGTTTTATCAGTGTCTTCTTAAACGAAAACATAAAAACATTACAGATTATAAGTGGTGTTCTTATCGTATTTATGGGGCTTCTTCAATTAGGAGTTTTCAAAATTGGTTTCTTAAAACAAGAGTTCTCTGCAAAAAATAAAGTAAAACGAAAAGGTAATAAAACTACACCGTTTCTTGCGTTTCTTATGGGGTTCACTTTTAGTTTCTCTTGGACACCTTGTATCGGCCCTATTTTAGCTAGTGTTTTCTTATACGCTTCTAGCCATACAGGTATTATGAGTATTCTTTTAGTATTAGTATATTGTTTAGGATTTATTCTGCCATTTATTTTAGTAGCTTTCTTCGCTTCTACACTACTTGGAGTATTCAAACGCAATACTAATATTCTAAAATATACACAGATTATTTCTGGAATAATACTTATAATTATCGGTGTTCTAATTTTAAGTGGCTCATTCACTACGATTGCAAGATACTTTAGTTAACAAAAATTATTCACACTAACCTTGGAGGTATAATTAATGAAAAAACTATCAATACTTACTGCCACTCTTTTAAGTGGTGCATTAGTCTTAACAGCATGTTCAAAGACTCAATCGAATTCTAGCGAACAAAATAACTCTAGTTCTTCAAGTTCTAGCTCTTCAAATTCTACCGAAGAGAAAAAAACTAGACAAGCCTTTGACTTTAGCGCTATGGATAAAGATGGTAACACAGTTAAACTTAGCGACTACAAAGGTAAAAAAGTTTATATCAACGTATGGGCATCTTGGTGCGGTCCTTGCATTAGAGAAATGCCTGAATTAGAAAAAGCTTATCAAAAACTAAAAGATAAGGAGGATGTTGTTTTCTTATCAATAACATCTCCTAGCGATGACGTATTCAAAAATCAAAGTCCTCAAGATAAGGATAAAGCTACTATTCTTGCTAAAGCACAAGAACTTGGAGTTACATACCCTGTTCTATTTGATGTGAACGACAGATTCTTAGTAAACTACACTATCCGTTCATTCCCAACACATATTTTTATCAACTCTGATGGAACTATCTCAAACCAAATCTCTGGTGCTTTAACAGAGAGCGCTCTTGAAGAAGAGATTAGTAAAATTAAATAATATAAAATAAGAGTAGAGTTACAAATTAGTAACTCTACTCTTCTTTTGTTGTTTAACTTTATTTTGCTTCTTTTACATATTCTTGATCTTTTGTATAGATAGTTAGACCAGTGATATTTTTTGTAGATTTGAAGAAGAAACTACAGATATAACCGAATACTAATGCACTTAAGAATGAGAATCCTGAGAAGATAAATGGACTTTGTTTAGCATAAGTTGTGTAATCTTGGATATACCAACATACAACACCTGCTACTAATAATCCTAATAATGCTCCAGCTCCATTTGCACGTTTAGTGAAGATACCAAGTGCGAATGTACCAGCTAAAGGCACTCCTAGAAGTCCGATATATTTAAGGAATAAATCCCAAGTTTCTTTTTGGTTAGTATTTACGAAGTATAATGCTGCGATTGTTCCTAATACCCCTGCTACAATGATGATAACACGAGCTAATAGAACGTCTTGTTTAGCATCTTTACTTAATCCAAAGAAACGTTGTTTAATATCAACTGTGATACAAGCTGAAATTGAGTTTAAGCTTGATGCGATAGTTGATTGAGCCGCTGCTAAGATGGCTGCGATAACTAATCCAGCAACCCCTGCAGGTAGCGCTGTTAAGATGAAGTAAGGTACTAAAGCTGTTGTATTAGCCGCTTTACCTACTACTTCAGCGTTCATGAAGTCTGGTAATTTTGTTACAGCGTGGCTACCTTTGTAGAAGCTGTATAAAACTGTTCCCATTCCGTAGAAAATTGGAATAGAGATGAATGCTAATAATCCATTTGTCCAAAGTGATTTATTAGTTTCTTTAACTGATTCAGTAGTACTATAACGTTGAACTACGTCTTGAGAAGCTGTATATTGTTGTAAACTGTTAAATACTGATCCAATGAAGATAATTGGAATAGTAGATGCAGTTAATGACCAATTAAATTTCTCAGCAGTTACAATTTTTACCATTTGCTAAAGCATCTTGAGTAATGTGTCCAAATCCACCTACGTGGTAAGCTCCTAAGATGATTACTAAAACAGCTCCTCCAAGTAAAATAATACCTTGGATAACGTCTGTCCAGATAACCCCTTCTACCCCTCCTAAGAATGAGTAAACTACACAAAGTAACCCGATTACCGCACATACTAAGAATGGGTTAAGTGTCGATACTGATGTAATAGCAACTGTTGGTAAGTAAATAACGATAGCTACACGTCCAATATGGAATAGTGAGAATAACACACTTCCTACTACACGTACACTAGGATTAAAACGTTCTTCTAAATATTCATATGCTGTCGTTACATTTAGTTTTTCTAAAGAATGGAACATAGTAATGAAATTAATATCGGAATAATCGCGATAATTGAGAAAGTTCCCTGCTGCATATGTCCAGTCTCCATTGAATGCTTTTTTTCCGGTGTAGCCATAAATGTAATGGCTGATAATGTTGTTGCATAAATCGAGAATCCTACTGCCCAAGATGGAATGTTCCCTCCGGCTTTGAAGAATTCGTCCGTGCTTTCACCTGCTTTTTTAGTGAAATACACCCCTACTGCTAGCATAGCTAGTAGATAAATTACTAAAACTATACTAGTTTAACGTACCAAATCCTATTTTTGTCCATGGTACTTCCCTCCTACTTATTAATTTTTTTATAATGTGGCTTTTTAGTCAAATCGACTATTTTTTTCCTTCACTTTTCCTTTTTCCCTGATTTTTATTAAAGATTATAATCTTTAACTAATTTTTTTCTACTTCTGGTAATTTTCTCAGGATCAAAAACTTTCATAGGTTTTTTTACAATATCCTGCATCTATACCTTTTAACTTTTTAAGAATTTCTTTTAATGTTTGGTATAAACTAAGTTCTAATACTTTTTCAATTACGTCATTTGCTTTGTGTTGTAATTCGTAAGCTTCTTCTACTTTACCTTCTTTAGCAAGTTCAAAGATTTTTTTGCTTGTTTTACCATTAACGTTATATGTAGAACCGATAGCTCCATCTACTCCAGATATAGCAGCTTGAACTAACATTTCATCAAATCCAGACCAAATTAATTTATCTGGGAATCTTCTTCTGAATCTTTCTAATTGATAGAAGTCTGCTGCAGTGTATTTAACACCGATAACTTTTTCATTATCTAGTAATTCAGAGAATTGTTCTAAGCTGATTTTCACCCCAGTTAATGTTGGAATGTAGTAAAGAATCATGCTATTATCAGTTGCGTTAATAATTGTTTCGTAGTAATCTTTGATTTCTTTAAATGATAAAGGATAGTAGAATGGTGTAACTGCAGATAATGAATCATATCCTAATTCAGTTGCGTATTTTGCTAATTCTACCGCTTCATTTCAAGTCTAAAGAACCTACTTGTGCAATAAGTTTTGCTCTATCGCCAACTACTTCTTTAACAAATTTGAAAAATTTGTTTTTGTGCTGTGTTTAGTAGGAAGTTTTCCCCACTACTTCCGTTAACGTATAAACCGTCAACTCCACAAACATTAAGATTGTGCTCAATTACTTGGCGTAATCCCTCTTCTTTTACTTCACCTTTTTCATCAAAAGGAATAAGTAATGCTGAATAAATACCTTTTAAAGTCTTTTCATTTTTTTGTCCTCCGTTATTTAAAAATAATTTAACACATTAAATTTTAATACACTTTCATTTTAAAAACGTTTTTCTTTGTTTTGTCAATAGAAAACGCTTAAATTTTATAAAAATATTTTTACCGTCTATAAACGTTGATGTAACAGAGTTTATCTTTGACTTTGATTGTAGAAAACCCACAAAAAAATAATTAAAAATAACTTGTATAGATAACTATCATTTATTTAACACATTATGTGTTTTTAAAAATAAAAAGAAACTCAAAAACTATAGTTAATTCTAGTTTTTGAATTTCTTGTGTTTTAATTTATTGTGTAATTATTTGTCGTAGCTACCTATTAAGAACATAGAACCTTCTAGCTCAAAAGTATCGCAAGCTATTGTTAAGATAAAACTATCTCCTTTTTTTACATCGAAACTATCTCCACCTACTCTTATCACTCCACTACCTTCTAGTACAGTAAATAAGTTTCCTGTTTTGTTTTTCTCTAATGTTACTTTTCCTGAAACATCTAGTTTATACACGGCGAAATATCTTTCATCAGCTAAGTATGTGATAGTAGCGCCTTCTTTGTTTTCTACTTCTCTAGTCGTAGCTACTTTTTCAAATGGAACTTTTGTTACATCTTTAGTTTTTTCAATATGAAGTTCGCGTTTATTACCATCTTTGTCTACACGATCATAGTCGTATACTCTGTATGTTGTATCAGAGTTTTGTTGTACTTCATATATTAATATACCTTCTCCAATAGCGTGTAAAGTTCCTGCTGGAATATAGAAGAAATCACCTTTTTGTACACCTTCTTCTACAAAAAGCTTATCCCACTCTTCATTATCAATAGCCGCATCAAACTCTTCTTTTGTTTTAGCGGTATGCCCATATATAAGCTTTGAATCTTCTTTAGCGTCTAGAACGTACCAACATTCTGTCTTACCTAGCTCACCATTTTCATTAACGCGTGCGTAATCATCTTCTGGGATGAACTTGTACCGATAAATTATCACTTGCATCTAATATTTTAATTAATAACGGATATTTATCATATTTTTTCTCTGTAAATAGTTGTGGATTTTTAGCGTAAGCTTCTTTTAATGTTAAGCCTGCTAGTTCTCCGTTAACTATTTTTGAACTACCATTATCATGAGCCGCAACAACCCACGCTTCTCCTATATTTCCTTCAGGTATATCAAAGTTAAAACTTTCTAAGTTTCTTCCTCCCCAAATCCTTTCGCAAAATACCGGCTCTAAAAATACTATTTTATCCATTCCGCTCTCCTATATAATTTTTTTTATTACTCAACTATTTCTTACCAAATCATTATAACATATAACTTATAACATTAATAATAAAGTTATAAAACCTTATTCAAAAAAATCTTATAAGAAATTTCTTACAAACTATTTTTCAAAAAGTACTCTTTTATGATAACATAACGTTGACAGCATCTTCATAAGTTGATGATTTTTATCCAATTTATGAATTTAATAAAATAATAAGGTAGGTATATATATATGTTTTTAGGAATAGATATCGGTGGTACTAGTATCAAGTTTGCAGTTATTGATAATAACTATAAAATTATTCACTATGAAACTTGTAAAACACCAGACAATGTAACAACAAAAATTACAGATGAAATGTTTAGAATCGCTAGCAAAATTCGCGAAAGCTATAACTTTTACTGCCGCAGGTATTTCTGCAGCCGGAGTAATCGATAACGTAAACATGGAAGTTATCCGCTCTGCTCCAACTATTAAAAACTATTTAGGGACAAACTTTAAAAAAGATTTCGGAGATCGTCTAGGTATTGATGTTTACGCTGATAACGATGTTAACTGTGCGTTACTTGGGGAACAATGGTTAGGTGGAGCAAAAGGTCTTGATGAAGTATTCTGCATGGCTTTAGGAACAGGTATTGGAGGAGCTTATTACTTAACTAGCTTACCTTTTGGTTCAAACTTTGGTGTAGGAGAAATCGGACAATCTGTTTATGATGTGGATACTGACACTACATATGAACAACGTGCATCTACTATAGCTCTAGACCGCAAAATCAAAGCTGAAATGTACGAAGGTTTAAGCGTTATTGAATTTTTCGATCTTTGTAAACGTGATGACTCTACTGCACTTAAAGTACTTGATGAATGGTTATATGAAGTTGCTCGCGGTATAGTTAATCTATTATGTATTTTAGATCCTAAATACATAATTATTGGTGGAGCTGTATCTGCGCAAGGAGATTATTTATTAAACAAATTAGAAGCAAAAGTTCGTGAACTTCACCCAATTAAAATTAACAAAACTAAGTTCCTAGCGGCTGAATTAGGTAATGATGCTGCACTTTACGGAGCAATTAGTCCATTCGTAAAAAAATAATATAAAACCTAAAAAGAATCGCTTTTTGCGGTTCTTTTTTTCTTTTTATTTAAATTCTTCAGTTTTAACTTTACAAACAATACTTTAAGTGATAATATAAAAAAATAAGTTAACACATTAAATTTATAATCAAATAATATTTTTACTTCATAACACTGAGACGGAGGTGCCATTTTTGAAAAAAATACGAAAAAGATTATTGATGATATCATCTTAAAGATACAATCAGGGAATGTTTAAAGAGGGAGAACAACTTTATACAGAACGTGAAATAAAAAGAAATTTATAACGTTAGTAGCACTACTGCTGTTCGTGTCTTAAACGAACTAGAAACTACTGGATATATTTTTCAGAGTTCAAGGGAAAGGTAGCTTCGTTAATAAAACATTAGTTAATAAAAAAAGTTTATGTCACAGAAAACAATAATTTTCATAAATACTTTTAAAGAGTCAGTTTATGAACACTCAAAAAGTTATTTCTGCGGAAATAATCCAAGATAAAGAACTTTGTGACAAATTAAAAAAATCAAAAAAATCAAAAAAACTACTAAAAAGTAGTTCGTGTAAAAATATATTGGAAATGTAGTTTGGGCACATCAAACTAACTACATACCATTAAAAATACTTACCAGATATAAATACAGACGACTTAGATAACTTTAAAGAATTAGCAACTATGATTAGAAAAAAATATCGCATAGATATACATAAAGAAAAAAATCTAAAAAAACTATGAAAGTAACATTAGATACACCGAAAAAGTTGCTAAATATATAGCTAAAGATAATGAACCTTGCTTCGAATTTGATAGATTCACATACTTTGCAGACGGTAAGGTTTTTGAATATGTAAAAATATATATAAATTATAAATACTATACATTAACAATCAAAGATTAATGTGTTAAGATTGGAGTTTGTTATGAACAAAAAAAATGAAATTTTAGAGCAAATTAAAGGTGGTATCATCGTTTCTTGCCAAGCTCTTCCTGGTGAACCACTATATACAGAAAAAGGTGGCATTATGCCTCTTATGGCTTTAGCCGCTAAAGAAGCTGGTGCAGTAGGAATCCGTGCCCAAGGAGTACGTGACATCAAAGAAATTCAACAACAAGTAGACTTACCTATTATCGGTATTATTAAACGCAGCTACGAAGGTATGTCACAATTTATAACAGCTACTATGAAAGAAGTTGATGAACTAGTAGAAACAGGTTGTGAAATTATCGCTCTAGATTGTACACTTCGTCCACGTTTTGACGGATCAACAATAAATGATTTCGTAAAAGAAATTAAAGAAAAATACCCTGATATTATTCTTATGGCTGATATCGCAACATTAGAAGAAGGAATCAACGCTGAAAAAATAGGTGTGGATTTTGTTGGTACTACTCTAAGTGGTTACACAGAAAATACTGCGAATAGACCTGATGAAGTTGACTTAAAACTTATTTCAGGCTTATCAAAAAATATCTCAATACCTATTATTGCAGAAGGTAGAATCCACTACCCTGAAAATGCAAAAGCAGCCTATGATGCTGGAGCATTTAGTGTAGTTGTAGGTGGAGCTATTACTCGTCCAAAAGAAATAGCATCAAGATTTATAAACGCTATAAAATAGAAAAAACAGGATTGATTTTTAGTCAATCCTGTTTTTGTTATTTTTATAACTGTTATTTATTTTTCGTACACCATTATCTTTATCGAAGTATTCCAATTTACCATTTACTTCTATCCATTCACCCTTAACCTGACGACCATCTTCTCTAAAGTATAATTCTTGACCATCAATAGTTTTAGATCCTATTGCTATATATCCATCTTTATCCATGTAATACCATGAACCATCTATTTCGTAGAATCCATCTTTTAGAATTTCACCAGTCTCTTTATTTGTATAAATCATTTTTTTCCATTTTCTAATTTTACAAATTGCCCTTTTACTTGGCTACCATTTTGAGTGAAGTAATAACTTTTATTACCTATTTTTTGGATCCCAGTCAAGACATATCCTTCATTATTCAGATAACGCCATGCTCCTTCAATTTCTCTAAATCCACCTTTTTTTGGACTTCTCCTGTATTTATATCTGTATATACTAATTTATCGTTATCTAGTTTTACAAACTTACCTTTTTCCTGGCGACTATCTTGAGCAAATACTAAATCTTGATTATTTATTAATTGTCTACCTTTTACTAAATAACCATTATTGTCTGCATAATACCAAGAACCATTGTTTTCTATAAAACTATTACGTGCATAGTTACCTTTATTATCTTTATATAATAACTCTCCATTAGCTAATGAAACTAAACCAGATTTTTTATAATCACGACTTTACATTTGCTACTTTTGGTAAATATATCATATCCCATAAGGTTAATTGCGGTACATTTATTTCTAAAGCAAATTTTTCTGGAGATACTTCTATTACATTAGCTAGGACCTCTTTCATATCTCCTTTTGCCCAGTCATCTGGAGAAGCTACATACACCTTTTTAGCTTGAGCTTGGGCTTGTTCCTTATTATACCCATATAAAGGATAAACTACTTTAAGGTCTTTTTCTTCTTTTGGAGTTTTATTATCAGAAGTTCCCCCTCTATTTACCCAACCTGTATTAATTCTTTGTAAGTTTATTAGTTGAATAGTCGAAAATTCTGGACTAGTTTTTGTAAATGTCCAAACTTGATTTCCATAAATTCCTGATTTATTTGGATCATGACCATCATCATAAGAGATTTGCTCACCTTTACTATTAAATGTGCTAGCTATAACTGCATCATTAGTTACACCATCACCTCGTAAAAAGTTTTCATAAGCGGTAATAAATTGTTGATAGTTGTATAGTTTTCTATTTAATTCTTCCGAAACGCTAAGACCTTGACTTGAATAGTACGCCGCGTCTAATACTCCTACTCCATGCTCATGCTTAGAGTTTGCATTAGCTACCGCAGTCATATGATATCCTCCTGCTGCCGCTACAGTTGCATCTACTAATAAGACCGCATCTGTTTGGAAGTATTTATCTTTTCTTGATAGATTTTCCTTTTCTGGAAGTTCCATATATGCTGCTACAACTAGAGATTTTCCTGAAATATCTCTAACTTGATCTACCAAACGTTTTAAATCTCCATATTCAGAATGATATCTTCCTGTACCTGTTTTATTGTCATCACGATCTCCATTATCCCAGATTTCAGCGTAAACCATATCTTGATCAGAACGGCAAGATCTTTTAACCCTTGTCCTCCTACCGCATTTACAGTGAAATATTTATCTTTTATTCTTTTTTTCATTTCATTTTGTAAAAATTAACATATGTATCTGACATTAAGAAACTTTTATCTTTATCGTCTGTATTTCTATTTTCTGATGTTGTTACTCTAGAGTCACCAATCGTGTCTCCTTGCCATCCATCAAATTTTAATCTATCCATCGCATCAGACATTACTTTGGCAATATACTCTTGCCATGCTGGGCTTGCAGGGTTATAGTATTCTTGGTAAACTGTTAATTTTTTGTTATACCCTTCACCCTCTTCTCGCATCGGGTTTCTCATAGGAGTACCTTTTTTACCAAAGAAATTATCCTCAAAATTATATACTAAGGCATTATCCCCTACTGGAATAGGAGTATCAAAATTACTTCTTGCACTAATCATATTATATAAAAATGCCTTTGCTCCATCTTTGTGAGTTTGTCCTATCATTTTTTTTAGGACTTCTTGGTCTATTGTTGAGTGAGTCCACCAATTCCACTGCTGAGCCATTATCTTTTCATCTTCTGGTAGAGGATCTGTAGGGTTTTTTTATACATCATAGTAAAAAAATGTGCGTTAATATGCATATTTTTTTAATTCTTCGTATTCTTTTTTATATTTTTTTCTATTACTTTAGAATCATTTGCTATACTATTTTTTTATATCTTGTGATCCTGCTATTGCAGCATAACGTGGGAATTTTTTTAAAGTCACTTTCAATAGCTAGTCCCCATTACTTTATAATCAATTACTTTTTCCATCTTGATCTTTTGACTTCAACTTTTACTCTATATCCTTTGTTATCTTCTAACCAATTTGCAGGTATTGTAAAGTCTTTTAACAATTCACTTTCATCATTAATTTTAACCGATTCTCCTTTTTTTAGGATAAACTGTTTTTTTGCAGATTACTACCAATTTTCTTCTCACCATAATATACTTCTACACTACCTGTAATATTTTGGTCTTTATTAGTACTGTTAGAAAATTCAAAATTAACTGGTACATCCTTTCCTATTTCATAAGCCTGTCTTTTAGTAGTAGGATCAGTTAAAGTTTTATTATGATCGTAATTAATTGCTACTTTCTTACTCTCGTCCTTATCATTATTATCACTATCAAATCCTACTTCTGATTTAGCAACTGGTTTTATTGTCGTTTTTCTTCACCAGCTTTTTCATCTTTCAGTTGACTACTGTATTTGTACTTTTCCTTTTTCTCAACAGAAGAAACCCTCTGCATTATCACTTACTTTTTTTCTCTACTGGTTTTAACTTCTGTGTTTACACTTTCCTTTTTTTCTCAATAGCAGTAACCTCTGCAGTAGTGCCACTATTTTTTTCTACTGGCTTTTCTACATTACTCTTTACTTCAACTTTCTCATTAACAACTACATTATTCTCAGCCTTACTCTCACTAGCCATAGCATGAGGCGCTCCAATAATAGCTAAAGTACTCCAATAGCTGCTGACACCATTCCATATTTACTCGATTTTCTAAAACTATACGTTACTTTTACTACCACCCATTTTTACCATACAATGATCTCCTTTAATTTTTGTAAAACCCAACAACAAATAAATATAAATTTATAATAAATACTAGTGAGTTTTTATATTTTTTTATAGTAACAAATACGATAATAATCAGTAAAGATTTTTGTAAATATTGAAAGTAAAGTTTTTCATGATTATTTTCAATTATTTTTCATAACGTATCACATTTTTAAATACGGATATTGAATATCTATTATTTCAATTACTACTACATCAAAATCCTCTAAAACAACGTATGTTTCACTAAACGACTAAACTATGATCTAAAAAAATTATTTTTATTCTTTTTAACCTCTACAACTTTTTACAATATTTCAGTAGAAAAATAAAAAAAGATGACTTAAAAAAATCATCCTTCTAAGAATTTTATTTTTAAATCATCTCTTTTAATTTATTTCTCCCAAGCTCTTACGTCAATATAACTTGGTTTTCTATATCTTTGTTTTCTTGGTTCTGCCGGCATTATTATTACTAGCAAGAAGTACAGTATTAATGGACTACCGATAAAGGCTATTCCTGTTAATAAAAAAATAATACTCTTACTAAACTTAAACTTATTCCAAATCTTTTTACTAATTCCACTACATACACCAGCGAATAATGCGCCGTCATATGTTCTATAAATTTTTCTTATCCTCTAAATAACCAAGAAATTTATTCCATAATTTGTTTATAACTTTCATCTTAATAAATTCCTCCTAATCTATTAATGTTCCTATATTATATTTTTAGCAACTTAAAAATATAGCTTATATTTTTTTACCTTTTTTTGACTTTTTGTTGTTTCGCTATAAAACATAGATTTTTTTGAACATTTTCGTAATATTTTCTTTTTACTATTTCATTTATTTGCACAATATAGTATAATAAATAAGATATAATTGATAGTAAATATCAACAGATGAACTATACTTACTCTTTATTGTTATATTACCTCATCTAGTTGTTGTTTTCAATCATAAACTAACTTATTTAAGGAGGCAATATGAAAATTGACGGTAGAGCTCTGGCTCTTTTTAATATCAAAAAAGAAGTTTATCTCGTTGCATTTTGCAAACTAGTCGCATTCTGGTGTTCGCTTTTTTTCATATATAACTTTGTAGACTTCCTATTTACCCTACTTAGCGGTGAATACCCTATTAGTTATATACTTACTTTCACACTACGAACTGCACTAAGTTTTGTTCTTTATTACCTTGCAACTACTGGGGATAATTTCTTTAGCCATAAAATTTCTAAACAGGTGAGAAATACTTTACGTCAAGAAATTTATAATAAAGTAGAACGTCTGTCTCTTAACTATACTGAGGCGGTTAATACTGGGAGCCTTCTTGTGATGAACTCATCTTCTATTGTTAATATAGAGTTTTACTTTAATAAATTTGTACCACAAATGTTCGCAACACTATTAATAGTGCTTAGCTCGTTTGTAATCTATGGAAAAATACATATTCTACTATTTGTAGCGATGTTACTTCTTTATCCACTGATTCCTATTTCTATTATGATTATTATTAAAAAATCTAAAAAAAGCAAATAAGCAAAACTTCAGTGATTTCTTAAACTTATCAGAAGTTTTTCTACGATAGACTAGCAGGATTTACTACTGCTAAAATCTACGGTAAAGAAGATAGCGTAGCTGGAGATGTGGATACACGTAGTTCTAAATATAGAAAATCAACTATGGCTCTTTTACGCCATCAGTTAAACTCGATTAATGTAATGGACGCTATTACTTATATTTCGATTTTTGTTTTATCAATTATTGCGATATTTATCGTTAAAGATAATAAACTTATTATCTTTGTTATCGTAGCGTCATTAGAATGTTTCAAACCGCTTCGTGCTTTAGGTGGACTATTCCACATTTCTATGAAAGGTAATGTAGAATTAGATAATATCTATAAACTTCTTGACTATCCTGAACAAGAAAAAAATAATGATATTACCCTAACGCCAGGAAAAAAATATTGTTTTAAGTAATGTTGGATTCTCTTACGGTGATAACACTACATTAGAAGATATAAATATGATTCTTAAACCAAGTACTAAAATAGCTTTTGTTGGTGAAAGTGGTAGTGGAAAATCTACACTTGTTAAACTTATCCTTGGTTTATACTCTAATTATTCAGGGACTATTAAATATGATACTTATGATATCGATGCAATCCCTACTGATGAAATGTTAAAAATCACAACACTTATTACAAATGATAGTTACTTAGTAAAAGGAACTATCCGCGATCACTTAACCGTAAGTAAATACATCACGGAAGAAGATATGTTTAATGCATTAGAAAAAGTGAATCTGAAAAGACTTTGTAATTAAAAATGGTGGCTTAGACTATGAGCTTACTGCTGGGGCGGGTAACCTTTCTGGTGGTCAAAAACAACGTCTACTTGCTGCAAAAGCTATTCTAAAAGATAGTTACATTTATATACTAGATGAAGCTGTTTCTAATATAGATGACTATAGTAAAAATATCGTTCTTTCTGCCTTTGATTCTATTAAAGAAGGAAAAATAATTATTATAATCTCTCACGATTTAGAAACAATTACAAACTCTGATAACATCTATGTTCTTAAAGATAAAAAAATAATCGAAGAAGGTACACATGACGAATTACTAGATTCTCCTTCGCTTTACAAACGATTATTTAATGATCAACAAGAACTAAAATCAAAATTTTCAGCTAAGGAGGTAGAATAATGACTTCTTTAAAAAGAATTAAAACAACTTTTTAGCCATCGCTAAAGACTTTAAACGTCCTCTACTTCGCGCAACGCTGTTTGGTAGTTTAGGACATCTAACACTTGTAGTATTTACCTACTTCCTAGCATTATTCTTTTTTTAACAAAAAAATAACTACTATTGCAGTAATATTATTTTTTTATAATTTTTTTGCATTAGCTATTTTAAAAAGGATTATTTAGTTATACTGAACAATTGTTAAATCACTACGTAGCATTCAAGGTGCTGCATACCCTAAGAGTTAAAGTACTAAACAAATTTAAGAAGATTTCTATCGATAGTTTCACGCGAAACACTTCTGGAGATTATATGACTATTATTACTACTGATATTGAATTATTAGAGGTTTTCTACGCTCATACAATTACTCCATTTATGATTTATATTGTTCAAAGTTTAGCCGTAACTATATTCCTAATGTTCTTTAGCTTCAAGCTTGCTTTTTATAGCATTAGCTGTCTATATTATTATCGGACTTGTTTATCCGCTAAGCTTTTAAAAAAATAGAGGTCAATTAGTCGGAGAAAAAAATACAGAAGAAAAACTTACAAAAAGTAAATAATAATTCTTCAGAACAAGCCTATGGAATCTTTGAAACTTTACAATATAATAAAGTTAGAGAAGCAAAAACAAGCAATTATTGATGAAACAGAGGAGTTAACACGTAGCTCTTATGTAAAAAAATAAATTTTTTTAATTGATTTAAATGCACTTAATGTTGTTACATATAACTTTGGAGTGTTGGCATTTATTTATTTCGCTACTACTTCACTAGATAGACCTAATATGGTACTTGCTTTAGTGGCCATGTTTATCGTATCATTTATTCCTATTTTGTATATGGGTAACTTAGCTTCTACACTTAGTCAAACTATGGCTAGTGGAAAAAGATTTTTAGAGCTGATGAATATGCCAGAAGAAGATCAAAATAGCGGAAAATTAGTAGATTTCAATGAACTAAAAATTGATAATCTATCTTACAGCTATAGCGGTACTCCAGTATTAAGTAATATTAATCTAACAGCTAAAAAAGGTGAAATCATCGGTATTAGCGGACCTAGTGGTTGTGGTAAATCTACTATAGCTAAACTGATTATGAAATTTATCTCAGATGAAGGTATGGATGGAAGTATCACTATTGATAATGTCGACTTAGCAGATATAGATAATAGATATTTCAGAGAAAACAGCTCTATTATCCTTCAAGACAGCTATTTATTTAATGCGACAATAAGAGATAATATAAACTTTTTTTCGATAAAGATTTAGATAGAAATCGATTAAGTGATGCATTAAGAAATACAAATCTTAAAAAAACTTCGTAACTAGTTTAAAAACACGAAGATCAAGAAATAGTTGGGGAGCGTAGTTCAAATATTAGCTCTGGACAAAAAAACAACGTCTATCTGTTGCTCGTTCATTCTATAACGATAGTAAACTTCTAATCTTAGATGAAGCAACAGCCAACATCGATATTTTCAGTGAAATCGAAGTTCTTAAAGCTCTAGAAGCTAATAAAGAAGATAAAAATAACAATTATTATATCTCATAATAAATCTACCCTATCTATTTGTGATAAAAATCATTAAATTAGAAGGATAAATATAAGAATCTAAGTAAAAATATAATTACTTAGATTCTTTTTTTATAAAGCATTAGATAATTTTTGATAAATAGTATAAAGTATAGTATAATAACTTACAAATTAGTACTTTTTTTATAGTGTGATGAAAGTAGGCAGAAATAGATTTCTATGATTATTTAGAAAGGGTTAAATTAAAGCATGTTGAATAAGAAAAATTAAAAATAATTTTATGTATAGTCGCTGTTTTAACAATAATAGTTACTTGTTACTTATTAATACCACCAAAAAGTCTTAACAAGAGAAAAATAACAAAGGAAATGAGATTGAACAACTTGATAGATTAATGAATACAACAAGATATGCAGAACAAGTAAGAAAAAGCGGGATATGAAGTAGATGATTATGACTTAAAGATTATGGATAGAATACCAAAGTTAGAAACTAAAGGGAAAGTAAAAAGTTATTATTCTATCTCCTGATGACGACGGAAAAATTGTATACCTATCTAGATGACCGTAGTAAGTTTATAATTTTCGATAAAAAAATATGAATATAGTTAGTAGTGTTATTGACCAAGATAAAGAAAAAAACCTAGAAGGGAGTTAACAGAAGAAGAAAAAAACCTAAGTATGAAAAAAAGAGGTAAAAGAAGAAATAAATAAACTGCTGGATGATGTTTATAAGGCAGGAAAAAGAATAATTATATGAAATAGAATAAAAAAAGAAGAAGATCAACTATTTATGTTCGATCTTCTTTTTGCCCTATTTAGTAATAAAACATCTTATGTTTTACAAAAGACTTTTTGTAATTATTATCTCCAGTAACGATAAATTGCTCCATCACTATTTTTTTAATTTCTCCTAGGAAAGTTTTGTCTGCAAAATTAGTACTTTCTTCTTTTTAATTGCATTCCGTTTTTCTCTAAAGTTATAAACTTTCTTTCCTTCATTGTTTGTTGAATAACTTCCTTCATAGCCTACATAACCTCTATCTACAAAACTACCTGTTGAAGTTTTATATTGAGTTACTATAATATCTTTCTTCTCATCGTCTGTATAGATACCATATCTACCTGAAAGTGTAGAAGAATTATAATAATAAGGAATTGTTATTTTTTTCACTTCTGTATTTTCAAAAGTTGGTACTTCACTTTGTTTTGTTGTTACTGTATTTTGTACTGTCAGTTTTTGAACCAAAAGTATTTTTTTGATATTCTTCAGCCGTCATATGAGATGGAGTAAGGTTTAAATGAACCCCATATCTTTCAGATGCTGTGTCTCCTGCTTGAGCTGCTGATGTATTAGCAGATACTGCCACTAAACTAGAAAAAAACTAAAGTAGCGATTGCGATATTTTTTTACTTTATTCATTACCGTTCTCTCCTTATATTTTTATACTCTAGCTTACCTTATACCTATAAAGAATAATAATTAATCTTCTCTTATAGACATAAAACAGCTATGTTATGAAAAATGAAACTCTGTTTTCATTTTTCTTACATTTCATTATATATTATATTTTTTTGTAAAAAAAGACTTTTTATTTATATTTTTTTGTGGTATAATGAAAAAAATGAACGTTATTTCTAAAAATCTATCATTAATGTCTCTAATGACATATTATTTTGCGTTATTTTCCGATCATTTTCATTCGTAACGTTCGAAAAAAAGCAGTAGAAGAATACTTTTTTTCTTCTACTGCTTTTTTTATTTTATTTTGTAATATTTCTATAAATTTGATTTTCTATAAATTGTAAATCATGTTCTTGTGTTTCACAAGGAACATTTTTCAAATAATAGGAACCTTTGCTCAAAAAAACGACTCTCTTAAATCTACATAGTATTTTAACGGAGTTTACTTTAAAGAAAAACTTAATATCTAAGGCCATCAAATTAAGTAATTATCCATCTCTAACATCCGCTTAACTATTATTTATTATCTTCTAATTTTATGTTATAATTTTTTTGCTTTTTTTGTATAATTCTATTCAAAACCTTACGGCGTTCCTGATCAGAAATTTTTTCTACACTCGCTATTCGACTTATAGTAACTGGAGAAATGCCGCAAGCTTTTAGCACCTGATTTTTAAGGATTTTTCCGTAATCTTGTGCAAATGGTACAATTAAACCTGGCATGTTATGCGTAGTAATAATCCAAGCTTTCCCTTTTAGATTCCCTTTTAATCCTCTCTTTGTGTTGGTATAAGCAAAACCAGCAACAAAAACACGATCAATAAATCCCTTGAGTATTGCTGGCATACCTGACCACCAAATTGGGAAAATAAAAATGAATTGATCTGCCCAAGTTACTAAATCTCGATATTTAGCAGTTTCAGAATCGACAATTAAATCTCGTCTACGATGCTTTTCATCAAAATGTAAAACAGGATCAAATCTTTCAGCATATAGGTCTAATAACTGGATTTCATGCGATTTATCAATACTTTTTTGAACTTGGTTAACGATATGTGCGTTAAAACTTTGAGGGTTAGGATGAGCCGTAATAATTAAAAATATTCATATAATTTCTCCTTTGTTATAATTGTAATACATATGTTCGATTGTGGTTCGAAGAAACTCTTGTGAAAATTCTATTCCTTTAGAATTTTTCAATCTATTTTTCTTAATATAAATATATTTTCCTTGCTTAGGAGTTTCCATTCTCTCGTTTGATTCCCAAAGTATATAACTTAACCATACTTTGAATATAATTTCTTAGAACTACATCTTTATTCTCACTATTAATACTACTCGCAACAATGGATAAACCACTAATATAAGACCAAAGATTAACAATATGCCTATTGTGATCTTTCTTAACTCCATTATACGTTAAATAGCGAATTACAACTTCTTTAAATAAATTGAAGCTATTGTTGTCATTAATATAATCTATTTGAATATCTGTGTCTAATTGTACATTGCGCTTAAACTTGCTATAAAATAAAAATTCAAAGTAACGAGGATAGTTCTGAGAAAACTGTAAGAAACAAACTCCCATTTTTATCAAATCTTCTTCAGCATCTTCATAGGAATAATGACACTCTTTCTCTAAAAAAACATAAAAAATACCTGCGACTTCTATAAGTAATGCTTCCATCAAATCACTCTTCCCATCAAAGTGTTTATAAATAGATGGTGTACTTACATGACAAGCTTGTGAAATATCTTTTAGTTCAACAGATTGAAATCCTTTATCATATACAATCTTTAAACCTTGCTTAATAATTTCATTCTTTAAATCTCCATGATGAAATCTATTTTTTTCTCCTTCATTTTTTTCTCCTTTAAATAATAAACTGATAATAGTGTGAATATCACTATAACAAACAACAATAAATATATTATCTCATAATTTTTCTAATGTATGTTTAAAAAAACTTTCACATTAATTCCCATATCCAGTTTAAGTTGTTCAATAGTAGATGAACTATCACCTTTTGTAATAAGCTCCAAAGGTTCTCTAGTTAAAAGACTACGAATCTGTGCTACTCCATAAGTCGGTGGAAAAAGTTTCATAACATTTTGAACATAGTGTGGTAATGCACCTATTGGAAGATAGATTCCTGCTAAAAAAATCCTGTTAGCGTGCCTAAAAATAGTTGAAATAGAACTAAAAAGCAGTCATAGATTTTTACAAAGTTCACTATAAAAAAATGTAAAAACTAGTTGCAGATAAACTGTTTAAAGTAATATATACAAGAAGTAGAGGAATAGTTGAAACAGTAATTATTTTGTAATCCAATATATACATAACTATAGTCCAAACTAATAATACAACAAGCGTAATTACCAAACTCATTAACCAAGCTGCTATAATATAACTGAATACAATTTCTATTTTTTTCTAATCGGGCTTACAGCAAAAACTAGTAAATATCCCTGTTTCATAATCTTTGACTTTAACACCAAATACACCTAAAGAAATAGTAACCGAACAAACAATAATTATTCCTGATAGCACCCATGTATTAACAAATAAAAAGGTACCAGAATTAGTCCCAATTGACTGATTTATAGTATTTTCTAGGTAATTTCCCAAGAACAATAGGTATAATCCTATTGTAACAAATATAGCAACAAGAGAGGAAACGAATGTTCCCTTATCTCGTATATAAATTTTTCAAATGCCTTTTTAATCATCATATACCTCCCTCCGTTTGTTTTTAAAAATATTGATAAATGCATCATCTAAATCCCCTTTTAAAAATACTCAAATGAATCTATCAACTCATCATATTTCAATATTTCTCGCACATTAGCAATACTTGGATTCTCAACAATTAAATAATCATAAGATTGTTTATAGGGTAGTGGTATATTTTCTACACTAGTTATTAATTGATTCATCTTCCCATTACATGGATATAAAAATAATCGGTCACAAGAAAATTTTTTTTGCAGAGTAATAGCCGAGCCAGTCGCAACAATTTTCCCATGATTAATTACTGTAATTAAATCTGAATTTCTCGCCTCTTCAAGATAGTGGGTAGTCAAAAAGATGGTCATTCCAAAACTATTTTTTAATTTTCCTATAATTCCCCAAACAATTTTTCTAGACTCAGGATCTAAACCTGTTGTTGGCTCATCAAGTAATAAAATCTTGGGTTTATGAAATATTGCACGAGCTATTTCCACTCGTCTTTTTTGTCCTCCTGATAAAGTATAAAAAGGCTGATTCAAATAGTTTTTAAAATCCAATTGATTTGCTACTTCTTCCAAACGATTTTCAAAGTTTTCTCCTACAATCCCAAATAAACTAGCTCTAAATCTCAAGTTTTCTGCAATAGTTAATAAATCATCTAATACATTATGTTGGTATACCACACCAATTTTTTTCTCCTAATATCTTGACTATTTGTTCTAACATTTAGTCCATCTATAAGTACCTCTCCATCAGAGGGAGTTAATACTGTACAAATAATATTGATAGTTGTTGATTTACCTGCTCCATTAGGGTCCTAAAAAAAGAAAAATAGACTACCTTCTTCTACATTAAAACTGATGTTATCAACAACTGATTTTTTTCCTTATAGATTTTCTTTAAATTTTTTTACCGATATAATAGACACCATCATTTCCACCTCCTTATAATTCCCTGTTTTTCAGTTCAATAACCCTATAAAATCAACATTGAAATTAGTAAACAACTTTAAAAAAATAAAAAGTAACCAATTTATACAGTGTGATATAATGTGAATTTTATATCATATTTTTTTATTTATCTAGTCTATCTTTTTAACATTTATTATTTACGTCGAATAAATTTTAACAATAGAACTGTGTTTTTTTCTCGGTTTTTTTATATTAACTATCTCTTAAAATAATTGATTTTAAGCAAATATACGAATAAAGTTAATCGAATTAACTTCAAAAATAAATAAATAAAGTTAATCGAATTAACTTAGTTTATTGTATCATGACTTTTATGTTTTTGTAAAGATACATTTTTCCTTATCGCAAAAGTGCGTTATTTCTAAAAAAATCTATCATTAATGTCTCTAATGACATATTATTTTTGCGTTATTTTCCGATCATTTCATTCGTAACGTTCGAAAAAAAGCAGTAGAAGAATACTTTTTCTTCTACTGCTTTTTTTACTTTATTTTATAATATTTCTATAAATTTGATTTTTCTATAAATTGTAAATCATGTTCTTGTGTTTCACAAGGAACATTTTCAAATAATAGGAACCTTTGTGCTGAATACGTCATAATTGGGCCAGCAAATGAACGTATTATTTCTGCTGTTGTTAAATTCTCATTGAGTTCTGGATTAGTTTCCTTATATTTCTTTAGTAGAGCTGCAATATCGAATTCTTCAAAAAAATTTTTTTGAAATCGAAAAAAAGTAGTTGTTTTTTTTAACTCTTCATTTGTCAATAACTCTGAGAATACTATTCTTACAGTATTTCTATTTTCTTCTAAAAAAATTCAAATCTATCTCTTACTACATAACTTATTAACTCTTGAACTGAATTAGCTTTTTTAACCCTACCTAAAAAACTTGAAAATAACTTAGGTATTACCGGAACAATTATCGAATATAATAAGTCTTCCTTAGTTTTAAAATATTTAAATACCGTCGCCTGACTTACTCCCGCAACTTTAGCAATCTGCAAAGTTGATGTTCCATTATAACCCTGTTTTGCAAATAGCTTTATCGCTGCTTCTAAGGTTTTCTTCTTGCCTGGCGGCATTTTTTCTTCTTTTGTTATGTCCAAATATGAACTTAATATATTTTCTATCATTGCTTTTCTCCGCTATTATTAAACTTTTCTATAACGTTTCAAACCTATAATATTTAATGCTATTAACACTATGCAGAATACTATTAATACTATTACATCATGTTTTACCGCAACTAGGTTTTTTTCCTTCTAAAATAATTTTTACTTAGTCCGTCACTTGCATATGTAACTGGTAATATTTTTACTGATATATACTGCTGTTTTACCCATGCTTTCTACTGATACTATTCCAGAGAAGAACATTTGTGGAATAACTACAATTGGTACAAATTGCATAATTTGAAACTCTGTTTTTGCTATAGTTGAAAGTAATAACCCTAATGATAGTGCAACCATAGCTAATAATACATTTACTATTATAACATAATATAGACTTCCAACAACCTCAATATTTAATAAATATATTGATGAAAGTGTTACTATAATAGTTTGTACTATTGCTAGGGTACTATAAGCTAGTATATAACCAAATACTACTTCACTTCTTTTTACTGGAGTTGCTAGTAAGCGATCTAGTGTTCCTGTTGTTCTTTCTTTTAGTAATGCCATACCTGAGATTAAGAAAACAAAGAAGAAAAAGTATATATCCAATTAATACCGGTGCTACTTTTATTAAAAAAATGTTGTACCAGCATTTCCATAATTGTAATATTCTTTTTAACTCTGGTTGTTGTTGATTATTCTCAATTTTTTTGGATTTATTTTTTTAACTACTTCCACTATATTTTTTACTTCTGCACCTTGTATTGAGCTTTTTAATACTTGTTGAGCTTTAACAGTTTTACTAGAATCTATATTGGCATAAGTTACATTATATGTGCTGTTATCGTAATAAATAACTGTATCTACTTCTCCATCTTTTAACTTTTTATCAGCTTCTTCTTTTGTTTGATATTGTTCTAAACTAACATTATCAACATTCTTCATAATTTCTACAACATTTGTAGGTGTATTTACTGAAGCGACACTCACATCTGTTGTTGTACTTGCTGAAAATACAACACTCATCAACCACATAATAAATATTGGAGCTACAAACATCATTGCTAGCGTTCTTTTATCTCTAAAAAACTCTTTTGATACTCTTTTTGCTATCGTAAATACTCTCATATTAGTTTTCCTCCACTTTTAAGAATACTTCTTCTATTGTCTTAACATTATTTTTCACTTTTAGCTGTTGCGGTGTGTCAAAATCAATAATATCTCCATTAAGAAGTAACCCTACTTTATCAGTAAGTTCGGCTTCATCCATTACGTGAGTCGTTACTAATATCCCTACACCATTATCTCTCTGTTTAAATAACTCTTTCCATATGTTTTTTCTAAGACTAGGATCTATACCAACTGTAGGCTCATCTAATATTAATAACTCTGGACTTCCAATTAAGGCTATAGCTAAAGATAATCTACGCTTCATTCCACCTGAATACTTAGATACTAACTTTTTTTCAAATCATCTGTTAAATCAACAATCTCAGCTATATATTCTATTTCTTTTTTTAATTTATCAGAAGGTACACCTTTCATTTTTCCAAAAAATTCTAGATTTTCATACCCAGTTAGCATTTCATATAAAGCATCACTTTGTGCCATATATCCTATATTAGATAAGATTTCTCTTTTTGGCATTTTTATAATCTAGTATTAACGCTTCTCCTTCATCTGCTTTTTTTCCATTCCTAACATTGTTTTTAATTAATGTTGATTTACCTGAACCAGAAGGGCCTATTAAACCAACGATTTCGCCACTTTCAAGATTAAAAATCTATTTTTATCTAATACTTTTTTTGTTCTCCAAAAACTTTTTTTGATAATTTCTCTATTTCTATTAGTCTTCCCATAGTAAAAACACCTCTTTACATTACATAACTCTACTTCTTTTTTTATAAGAATCAACTATTTATTTTTAATTAGTGGGTAATCACTCACCCTACATTTATATTTTAGTTAGTAATCACTCACTTGTCAATAGTTTTTTTGTGGAAAAAAATAAAAAGAGTTTTCTACACCTATTAAAAAAATCCCTATCTTATCAAGTTTAATCAACTTAAAAAAAGTCGATCATAATAATGACCGACTTATTATTTATTTTTTTCTTTTATTATTCTGTAGTATGTTTTTCGATGTAATTGTGTAAACTACTAGGTAGAATAGAGCGAAAGATACTTGTTGTAGCAAACATAGCTATTAAGAATGAACGTGTTTCTGATAATAAGAATAGTTTAAGAATTTTCTCTATAAACGGATAAGCTACTATTGTATGTATTGTCGCTACTACTAGTGGAGCAAAGAATATTAACAATACTTGTGCTCTTATAGATTGTTTAATCTGTTTATCAGTTAAACCTACTTTTCTCATTATTTCAAACTTGTCTTTGTCCTCATAACCTTCTGATATTTGTTTGTAGTACATTATAACTACTTGTGAAACTACAAACACCATACTAATAAATATTCCAATGAATAAGAATGATGCGAAGAACCCAATAAATTCTACTTTAGATTCTGATTTTTCTTTCTATAATTACTCTATCGCTATTTTCTAAATTTTTTTAATTTATTTACTACTATTTCTTCTTTACTCTTATCTCCTAAATCAAATGTAATATATTTTGATTTTCATATCATCCATATTACTTCTTTTAAAAAGCTTCACCTGTTTTAGTACTTATACTGTTTAGCTTTTTCTTTATCTTTAACTACTACATAGTATGTATCCGTTATATTTGCAGTTTGCGAACCAACTTCACCAGGGAAAACTACTCATTTTTTTCTTTTTACTTTTTAGGTTTTCACCATTTATATTTAGTTGATCATAGTCATAAGTTCCCTTTTTTTATCAACGTACAATAATATTTCATCTGATTTAAGTGTTTTATTAGTTTTAGCTACTTTATTATAATCATCTAGTGTTATCACTGTCATAAACTTAACTTTATCCACTGATCCTAATCCAAATTCTCTTTGTAAAGAAAAAAATTTGAACCTTCTACTGTACCAGCAATATTTAATTGATTATATGTTATTAAATCTTTTATTTCAGTATTGTTTTCTTTTACAATTTTTTTCTATACCTGCATCTAAATCAGCCATTTCTTTATCATTTTGACCATATGCCATTATAGCTATATCTCTTGGATATCTTTTTTTCAAATGAACTTTCTGACCCTGCATATAAAGCCGAAGTAGTCCCCATAGTAACTAGAATCATTGTTGCTAAGATACAAATATTTGCTAGTCCTACGGCATTTCTTTTCATTCTATATAATAAACCTGATACACTTATAAAGTTTTTTTTAGGTTTATAGTAGAAACTTTTATTATTTTTTTCATTATTTTTAATACTGTAATGCTTACAGCAACAAAAATAAAGTATGTACCTATAATTACCGCTATTACCGCAAAGAAGAATACTGTCACTGCTTTTATAGGGTTAGTTACAGTTTGAGCTGTGTAATAACCATAACCTATTAATCCTAAACCTATTATCGCTAATAACCATCTAGCTTTAGGTTCTTTTTCACCTTTGCTGCTTTCTTTTAGTAAAGCTACTATTTTTAATCTTGAAATTTTGATTATTGTATATATTAATAATAAGAAGTACACTCCACCAAATAGTAATGCTGTTACTACTATTGCTTTTGGTGTAATTACAAATCCAAAACTAACACCAGTAGTAAATAATTTTAACAAAGCTAATAGTGCTAATTTATCTAACACAATACCTAGTACTAATCCTAATCCTATAGTTACTACTGCGATGTATATTGTTTCTAATACTAAAAATACGTGCTATTTGTTTTTTTAGTCATTCCTAGCACTGAGTATAACCCAAACTCTTTTACCCTACGTTTTATTAAAAAAACTATATGTGTAAAAAAAGGAATATTACAGAAAAATATACCAATAACTATAACTCCCAAAACCTAATACTTGTTTTTACTGCACTTGCTCCATGTTCAAGTTTTATCTAAATTTCCACCATATGTTAATGAACTTAATATGTAAAAACAAATAATCGTGAAGATTGCTGATAGCACATAAGGTACTAGAAATCTTTTTATTTTTTTAAAAAGATTATTGAAATGCAAATTTACTATAAAAATAAATTCATTTTTACTCACCTGCCTGCATCAATGATAGTGTATCATTTATTTTTTTGGAACATTTCATTTGCTGTTGCATTTCCTTTTTCTCAATTCATGGAAAAACTACTCCATCTTTAATAAACAATACTCGTTTAGCTCTCGCCGCTGTTTTTTTTACAGAGTGCGTAACCATTATAATTGTTTGTCCAACTTTCATTTAACTTATCAAAAAAACATTTAATAGTTGATCTGTTGATTTTTGAATCAAGAGCACCTGTTGGCTCATCCGCCAAAAATTAGTGATGGGTTTGTTATAATCGCACGAGCTACTGCAACTCTTTGTCTTTGACCACCTGAGATTTCATATGGATATTTATTAATTAGTTGGTCTATACCTAAAGGTTTAGTAACTTTTTTTCTAATCTTGCTTCCATATCTTTATATTTTTTTTATTTGCTAAAAACTAATGGTAAAAAGAATATTATCTTTTATTGAAAAATTATCTAATAAATTGAAAATCTTGGAAAAACAAAACCTAAATTATCTCGACGAAAAATCTGCCAAGTCTTTATCCTTTTTAACTTACTTAAATCTAAATTATTTAGCAACACATTACCTGAAGTTGCTTTTATCAAATGTAGCTAGTATATTAAGCAAAGTCGTTTTCCCACTACCACTTTCTCCCATAATCGCTACATACTCACCATTATCTACTGAGAAATTTCACATTTTTTTAATGCTTCTGTACTTTGTGTACTTAATCTTGTTGTATAAACTTTTCTAATATTGTTTACTTCTAATAACATCTTTATCACTCCTAATTTTATCTTAATCTAATTTAACTAGTTCGAACTTTTATCTACAAGTTTTTATCTTGTTTATATTTATATTTTTACCTTACTTTTTCTTACTCATTCTATCGATTTTTCCTTACAAAAAGACTCTAATCTTACAATTTTTGTAAGACTAGAGTTTTTAATCTCTAAACATATCTTTCTTAGGAAAACTAACTATTTACTTTTTGTTCCTTTGTTTACTTCAGAAGTTATTTCTATCTTATGTTGAAGTTTATCTAAAGTCTTTTTTTACATAGATATAAACCTAGACCACTTGACTTTTTCTCATATCTTCCATTTAATCCTGTAAAACTTTGTTCGAAGATTCTTGGTAAATCTTCTTCATAAATACCAATTCCATTATCTTCTATTATTAATTTCACTCTCAGATATATTTATACTTATCTCACCGCCGCTTTTTCGTATATTTTATAGCGTTACTAAGAAGTTGTTCAAATGCGAAACCAAACCATTTTTTTATCACTTATTACATATGTTTCATGTGAAACATAATTTAATTTAATCTTCTTATTAATAAATAACGTCGCATATTTCTTTATGTTTTCTCTTACTACTTCATCTAAATCAATACTCGTTATTACATAGTCTGAAGTTTCACTACCTAGACGGATATATGTAAGAACCATCTCTACATATCTTTCTATTTTAAATAATTCTTGTTTAAATGCTTTTTACATCAGTTTCTTCATTATCTAATAGAAAAATTTCATCGCAGCTATTGGTGTTTTTAATTTGATGAATCCACATACTATAGTAATCAACTAAATCTTCCATTTTTCTTATTATCTTCGATTTTTAGTCTTTTCTACTTCATTGTGTAATCTTTCGATAATCTTTTGGTAGTATTCAACTCTTATATCTAAACTCTTAGGTAAATCTTCCATACTACTTTAAAAATATTAGTTTCAAGATATTTTAAATCGATATAACTTTTTTTCTATAATTATTATAAATCTATTATACTCGCTATTAAATGAAACTAGAAAACATAATAAACCACCATAAAACAAGGATTCAAAAAGGTAGATTGTATAAATAAAAATATTAAAAACAAAGATAAAAAAATAAAGACGATAAACAATAAGTATATTTTTTTAAATTTTTTTCTTTATATAACTCTTTATTATATCCATTAAACCATATACCCTTTACCTTTTTTTGTAATTATAAAATCAGCTATTCCCTATATCTTTTTAATTTTTGATCTTAGTCTATTAACGTTTTACAGAGAGTGTATTTTCATCTATAAAATTATCACTTTGCCACAAAGCAGCTATTATATCTTCTCTAGAAACAATCTTTTTCTCTATTTTCTAATAATATCGTCAAAATTTTTACTTTCATTTTTTTTGTTAATGTCGCAATATTATCTTTGTATTTAATTTCATCTTTATTTATATCAAAATATAACTTCCTTATAAACAATTAGAGAATTACTACTATTAAAAATTATAAACACGTCTTAATAGAGCTTCTATTTTTAGCTTTTAATACTACTAGCTTTAAAACGGTTTTTCTATAAAAATCATCTGCACCAATATTCATAGCCATAACTATATTCATATCATCACTAGCTGATGAAATAAATATAATAGGTACTTTAGATATTTTTTTCTTATTTCTTCACAAAAAAATAATATCCATCAAAAATAGGGGAGATTTATATCCATTAACACTATATCTGGCTTTTTCTTCTACAAATTCAGTAATAACATTTTTGAAAGTTACTTACTTCATGTGTAGTGTACTGCCATTTATTAAGATAGCCAGCTATTGAGTTAGAGATTATCTCATCATCTTCTACTATCATTACTTTATACATGTTATCTCCTCCTTATTGTAAAAACTTTAATAAAAATTATACCATAAAAATGTAAACAAACAGAAATTAATTCTTAAATTTATATAAAAGAGGAGTATTTTTCCTTAAATATTAAAAGTTATTTATAATTTTTTTATAATAAAAATTAAAATTAATTCACCTTAATATTTTATAATCGATATTTCTTGTAGTTAACTACTTTTTATAAATAAATTTTTAAATAAAAAAATACTGATAGGGGAGGGAGAGTCTAGAAAGCAAGAAAGAGGGAGGAGGATATTCATTATTTTAGTAGTAAAGATACGTATTAAAGGAATGAATATGTAACGTTTTATATGTGATATTTTTTAAAGAAAAAGGAATAAATCTATGTAAAAAGGGAAAGCACCTAGGGGGATATGTGAGAAAAGAAAAAAGAAAGAAAAAAAGGGAGGGAGCATACGAAAAAAACAAGATATTTTCATTCTAAATTTTACTCTACTTTATAGCTGATATCACTAAAAAAATATTTTAACTAGTTTTAATAACTTAAGAAATTATAATTTTATTTAATTAAGAGATTTTTTTCTATTTAATTTGACAATTGAAGTATAAAAATTCTATTATATATAGTAAAGATATTTAATGTTTTTAAGGTATGTTTAATAAGTATTGAAATAATTTTTTACAAAAAGGAGTTTTATTATCATGATTAATATTGAAACTATAATGAAGTTATTACCTCACGGCTATCCATTCCTATTGGTGGATAAAGTAATTAGTTATAAACCGGGTTCAATTGAATGTCGTAAAAATATAACGATAAATGAACCCTACTTCCAAGGTCACTTCCCTAAAAAACCTGTTGTCCCTGGTGTTTTAATGATTGAAATGGCAGCACAATCAGCAGGCTTACTATGTATTCTAGACTCTTTAGGAGTAGAAGAAATAAATGAACAAACTGATTTTGAAAACGTCACAAATAGCGTTGGTTATTTAGCTAGTGTTAAAAACTTTAAGTTTAAAAGATTAGTAACAGCAGGAGATCAATTAAAGATTATATGCGAACTACAGTCTAGCTTACGCAGTCTTATAAGAGTTAATACTATAATTCAAGATGAAAATGGTAAAGAAGTTGCCTCAGGTGATATGTTAATAGCTAAAGGTTAGTTTTTTACCTCTATTAACTTAATTATTATCGTTTATACGGTCTTTTTGGGATATTTTCCCTAAAAAGACTTTTTTCATACCCTCTTTTTTTATAACTAAATATAAAAGAAGGTGATTAACTATAACGATAAATGTCGATACTGTTTTTTTATCATTATTTATCTTTTGTTAATCACCTTCTAAAAAGAGAAAAACTCGCGAGGGTTAAGACTTGTTTATTATAAATATACAATATAAAAAAATAAACGGTTATTAAATTATCAGAAGTCGGGTCTTAACCCCGCACATATTCTATAAATATATATTTTTTTAAGGTTAATTGGTATTTAGTAATTTTATAAATGTTTCACGTAAAAACATTATTTGATTCTTCTATATTAAATATTTTCTAACGCTAATCTTAAGTCTTCGATTAGATCATCGGCATTTTCTAAACCGATTGATAAACGAATTTGAGATGGAGTAATACCTGTGTAAGCTAACTCTTCTGGACTTAATTGACCATGAGTTGTAGATGCTGGATGCACTACTAAACTCTTAGCATCAGCTACATTTGCAAGGTTAGAGAATATTTCTAAACTATCAATTACTTTTCTTGCAGCTTCTTCTCCTCCTACAACATCAAATGAGAATATAGAACCTGCACCTTTTGATAAGTATTTTTTAGCTAGTTCATAATATTTACTATTTTCTAAACCAGGGTAGTTTACACTTTCTACTTTTGGATGATTTGCTAAGAAGTCTATAACTTTTTTAGTATTTTCTATATGGCGTTCAACACGTAGAGATAGTGTTTCTAAACCTTGTAATAATAAGAATGCATTAAACGGTGATAAAGCAGCTCCTGTATCACGTAATAACTGTGTTCTTACATTAGTAATGAATGCAGCTGGTCCTACATCACGTGTATAACTTAAGTTGTGGTAACTTGGATCTTCTTCTACTAATTGTGGGAATTTACCACTACCTTCCCAATCAAATTTACCACTATCTACGATAACTCCACCGATTGATGTTCCGTGTCCTCCGATAAATTTAGTTGCAGAGTGAACGATAATATCAACACCGTGGCTAAATGCATTAATTAAGTATGGTGTAGCAAATGTATTATCTACTACTAACGGAATTTTATGTTTGTGTGCAATTTCTGCCCATTTTTCTAAATCAGCAACGTTAGCTAATGGATTTCCTAAAGTTTCTACGAATAGAGCTTTTGTATTTTCATTAATTGCAGCTTCTATTTCATCGAAGTTATCTGGATCAACGAATGTTGTGTTAATTCCGTAACGAGGTAATGTTAATTTGAATAGGTTATATGATCCTCCGTATACAGTTTTAGATGATACGATATGATCTCCTGCATGTGCTAAAGTTAGGAATACATAAGTGATTGCTGCCATTCCTGATGCAACAGCTAGTGCTCCAACACCACCTTCTAAAGCGTTAATACGTTCTTCAAATACAGAAGTAGTAGGGTTAGTTATACGAGTATAAATATTCCCCGCTTTTCTTAAAGCGAATAAATCAGCAGCTTCTTCAGTATCATCAAATACAAAAGATGTTGTTTGATAAATTGGTACTGCACGAGATTTAGTGTCTCCAACAGTTTGTCCTGCGTGTAATTGTAATGTTTCAAAACTAAATTTTCTTGTCATATTGTGTTTCCTCTTTTCTCGTTTTGTTTTCGTTGATAGTAGATTAGGGGAGTGTAATAAATAAAAAAACTCACCCCTATTGCGTTTGCAATAGAGGCGAGTATGTTAATATTCGCGTTACCACTCTACTTTATACTAACTTTACAGCTAGTACCTTAGCCAGTACAAAATTATACTGCGTGCTATATCGTGCAACCCACGTGTTTACCTATTAGATAAACAAAACTCTAAGACCATTTTCAATTAATCTTCACTTTGTTACTTCGCACCACCCAGCAACTCTCTGTTTTAGCTACGTACTAATCTACTTATCTTTTCAACGTTTTTTATTAAGTTTGTACTCATTGTACACCTGTTTTTTTATTTGTCAACACTTTTTTTACAAATTTTTTTCTCTTAATTTTTCTTCTATAAAATGTTTCTCAAAAAAATATTTAAATTTTTATATATTATAATTTTTTTAAAAATTTTTAATAATAAAATACTTAATATCATTAATATAAAAATTATTACTCTTTTTTTATTTTTTTTATATTTTTTTATTATTTTTAACATTCGTATTACTATTTTAAATATGCTATAATGAAGATGTACAATAAATAATTATAGCTAATATTATATTTAGCTAGGGAGGTTTACTATGAAATTCGAAAAAAACTAATAATGGTTTCGTTAAAACACGATGAAAATGGCAAATTAATAGCCGAAATTACTTATGCTAATACTTCTGATCCTAATGTAGTTGTTGCAGACCACACATTTGTTGATTCTTCATTAAGAGGGCAAGGTGTTGCTGGAAAGCTTCTAAACGCTCTTGTTGAAGATATGAAACAACAAAAATAAAAAGATTAAAAGCTAGTTGTTCGTATGTAGTTAAAAAGTTTGAAGAAGATTCTTCTTACGATTTTATTAACGTAGATAAATAGTATTTTATAAAACAAAAAAACATAAAATTTATTATATTGATAAATTTTATGTTTTTTTATTATTTTATCTTTATTTAATTAATATTCTACTATATGTAATTGACCTTTATCATATTCAGCTATAAAGATATCACTTTCATTTTTATACCCCATATCTTTCAATTCTTCCAATAACCATTCTTCTGTTTTATCTATTGATTCTAGCGTGCTATGTTGGATAGTTCCATCAGTAATTACCGGATATTTAGGATTTTCCTCACCTTGTTGTATTATAATTAGTTGTCCATTTTGTTCTAAAACTGCTCTTTTTACTTTTTGAATACTATAGACACCTTGTGTTCTTAATTTAAATGCAACATCTTGCGCTGTTAAACCTGCTTTTCTTGTTGCTTCTATATCTATTTTTCCTTTTTTTATTATTGTTGTAGGTTGTCCATCTATCATTTTTTTAAAGTATGAGTTATTTGTTTTTAACCACTTCATACCTAATACCAAAATTATCCATATTAATAATATATTTAAATATTGTAAAATAGATATTGATGGACTATATATTACTCCTCCTATTATTCCCCCGAGTACATAGTTTTGAACCTGATCACTTGCTGAAGTAGGGGCTAAGTTTCCTTTTTCCTGATATATTAATTACTATTACAAGCGATAATAAACCTAAAGCTAGTTTTACCGCTATTTCTATATATGAAAGTTGCATTATTTTTTTCACCTCTACTTTTTTTCAACAATTGGTTCTACCAATTCTATTTTTCTCTAGTAAATAATCATCCTTATTCTCGCTACTTATAACTCTATAGTAGTTGTCATCTATTTTTTTAAAAAAATGAATTTTCTATAGATGCTTCACTATTTATATAAATATGTGTTTTTGTCAATATTTAATTTTTTTCTGAAACTTCCCTCAATAAATTTAACAGAACTCTTATACTGATTAGCTGATATACTATTACTTTGATAATCACTTATTTGTATCCCAATTAATAAAAAGATGCCTACTACCATTATGATAGCTAATTCTCTATACTTACTATCTTGTCTATTTTTTTATAATACTTAAATAGTGATCCTATTATTATTAATAGTAAGCAGCCTCCTATTATATATGTTATAGTATTACTCTGATCTATTTTTATTTAATAAATATTCATAAGAGTAAAATTTCAAACCTATCACTCCTTTTTGTTTTACGTGAAACATTTATATTATTCTATTTTTTTAACTCATAAGCTATTCTTTCTTTATCATCTAAACTATTTTTTTCATTGATAATTTTATTTTCATCTAGCTCTTTAAAGTTGTTTTTTTACTTAAATATTTTTCTCATTATTACATTGTCTTTATGAGTATCTATTCTTATGTATTCTACACTATTTTCTTTAGCAAATAAAAATAATATCATTCATAAATTTATGACCTATACCTTGTGAACGATATTCTTTTTTTTACAGCTAGACGATGTATTACTAGATAGTTATTGCATTTCGTCCAAATAGTAGGGTATTTCTCATAATCAGCGTCATAAGTATTTAACATAGCTGTTCCGACTATTTCACCATCTAACTCATAAACATATGATGTTTCTTGTTTTATATCATTTTCTACATCACTACACCCTGGTGAACCGTGTTGCCATTGATTTATACCTTGTTGTTTTAAAAACTCTTTACCATCCTCTATTACTGACATTATTTCTTCTATTTCTGTACTATTTGCTTTTTCTTAACATTATATTACCTACCTTTTTGGGTAATTTTGAAACTATTTTTTTAATAATAATCATCTTACTTTCATAATATAATTCGGAGAGACCTATATTTGTTCTCTCCGAATTATATTCTACTTTACATCAAAGTTTCATCTAATACAAGTTCTACTGGGCAATGATCACTACCAAAAATATCATTATGTATTTTAGCACTAACTAAGTATTTTTTCAAGTCCTTACTTACTAAAAAGTAATCAATTCTCCACCCTGAATTATTTTTACGAGCATTAAATCTATAGCTCCACCATGAATAAGCACCTGTTAAGTCTGGATTGAAATATCTAAATGTATCGATAAAACCTGCATCTAATAACTTTGTAAATTTTTCTCTTTCTTCTGGTGTGAATCCAGCATTTTTTACATTAGTTTTTGGATTTTTTAAATCTATTTCTGTGTGAGCAACATTTAAATCTCCACAAACAATAACACCTTTATCTTTATTTAGTGTTAATAAATAATCTTTAAAATCATCTTCCCAACTCATTCTATATTCTAATCTCTTTAATTCACTTCCTGAGTTAGGTGTATAAACTGTGATAAAGAAGAAATTATCATATTCTAATGTTATTACTCGACCTTCTGTATCGTGTTCTTCTATTCCAATACCATATGTTACATTTAAAGGTTTATATTTAGTGTATATTGCAGTACCTGAATAACCTTTACGTTCTGCATAGTTAAAAATAGCTGTAATAACCATCAAACTGTAAATCTAATTGACCTGCTTGCATTTTTAGTTTCTTGTAGACAGAAAAAAATCTGCATCTAACTTTTTAAAAATCTTCTTCAAAAGTTTTTTTTCCCTACTATAGCACGTAATCCATTTACGTTAAAACTTATACATTTTCATTATTTGGTTCTCCTAATATATTTTTACTTTTTGTTTCACGCGAAACATTTTATTTTTCCTAAACAGAAATCTACTAAATAATTCATTAATTAACTCATCTCCTGAGTTTTTCTCCGATTACTTCTCCTAATAAATTAAAAAGCATTTGTATAATCTATAAGCACCATATCTACTTCTAATCCCTAATTCTGCAGCTCCTATTGCTTCATTTAGACTTGATAGAGCTCTTTGAATTAAATTAATTTGACGAGTATTAGATAGGTAAGTAGCATCTTTTGGTCGAGCAGCTCCTCCAAAGAATAAATCTCTAATATTTTTTTCTAATTCATCTATTCCTTTATAAGTAGTCATAGAAGTTTTTAATAATAGGGTGATTGTGTGCTAATTTTTTTCTACTTCTTCTAAATCTATTTTTTTGTTTCTAAGTCTAATTTATTTAGTATTACTATAGTAGTTTTTTTCCTTCTGTTAGTTTTAATAATTCTTTGTCATCTTCTGTTAGTTCTTCACTACTATTAAGTAAGAATAACACTAAAGTCAGCTTTTTTTCTAATGCTTCTTTACTACGTTGAACTCCTATTTGTTCTACTATATCATCTGTTTCACGAATACCCGCTGTATCTATTAATTTTATAGGTACTCCTTTAATATTTACATACTCTTCTAATACGTCACGCGTAGTTCCAGCTATATCAGTTACAATAGCTTTATTTTCTTGTAATAGGTTATTTAATAATGAACTTTTACCTACATTAGGACGTCCTATAATAGCTGTATTTATACCTTCTTTTATTATTTTACCTTGTTTAGAAGTTTCTAATAAGTCTTCTAAACTACGTTTTATACTTGTTGATTTTTCTAAAATAGTTTTTGTTGTTTCTATTTCTAGGTCATCATATTCTGGATAATCTATATTAACTTCTACTACTGTCAATATATCCAAAATTTCCGCTCTTAGTCGTTTTTATTAAAGTAGATAGGCGTCCTTGCATTTGGTTATTAGCTATTTGACTAGCTTCGTCAGTTTTACTCTTAATAAAGTCGATAACAGCTTCTGCTTGTGTTAAGTCTATACGTCCATTTAAAAAGGCACGTTTAGTAAATTCACCAGGTTCTGCCATTCTTGCTCCATGTTCTAAACATAAAGCTAATACTTTTTGAATAGTAATTATTCCACCGTGACAGTTTATTTCAACAACATCTTCTGTAGTATATGTACGTGGACCTACCATTTTAACAAGCATTATTTCTTCTATTTTTTCATTTGTTGCTGGATCTATAACATTTCCATAGTTAATAGTGTGGGTAGGTAAGCTTTCTACAGTTTTACCTTTAGGTAATCTTACTATTTTATCAGCTATACTAAAAGCTTCATCACCACTAAGTCTTACTATACCAATAGCTCCTTCTCCTAAGGCAGTAGATATAGCACAAATCGTTTCACTCATTACTGTACTCCTTCTTTATAATTTTTTATCTTTCTAAATACCTTTATTAATTATACACTATTATATTATATATTTGAAACTTATTATCTTTTTTTGAAATTTTTAAGTAGCATTTTAAGTTCCCTTTAAGTAAGTTATATATAATAGTAATCAGTTAATAATATTTTTTTCATAATATAGGCTCGCTACTTTTGCGGGTCTTTTCTCCATTTTATAGGTAATTAATTAATAAAGTTATAAATTTATGTTATATATTACTTAATTACTAATAAATGTCTTTTTTAAGTTAAAGAAAATGAGTAGGGCATATGCCTTACTCATTTTTTATATCTACGTCTCTATAACCTATAAAGCGCAGCATACATATTTAATATACTCCCTAATAAACACAGAATACCTACTAATATTGTTGCTTTTTCTGTATTTTTTTTGTATTTCTAAAGGTAGCTTTTTTTAAGTCTTTGCTTGTAATTTTAGATCCAGAAAGTAATTCTACACTATTCCTAAATAGTAATTCAAACGATCCGTACAACATACCTACTGTTACTATTATTCCTCCACTTTTCATTGCTACTTTATTATTCGATATTATTATTAAACCTACACCTACCGTTAACAAAGATAATAATATTGTTTTTTTATCATATTTATTCTCCTTATAAAGCGATATATTCGATATAGGGGAGTGAAATATCCTAATTTTATAGTTTTCTCTCAACCCTCATTCCTAATTATTTATTAAAAAAATAGTATATATTAAATATATTCCAATAACAAATGAGAATAATCCACAACTTAGGGTTGCTGGTCTATATTTAATTTTTTTACTTCTTCCGATAAATTATCTAAATCTTCTTTTTTTCAAACCTGAACCCGCAAAATAAATCTATTCGATTTTGGAATACCATATTATATCCTGTGATAAATGACATTATAGCTAATATAGCTACTCCTGATTTTAACGAATAATTATTTTTCCATAGTTCTTCCTATAACTATCAATAAAATGGAAATCCCTGAAAAAAATTAAAATTTGTAATTTTGACATAGTTATTACCTCCTTAAAATTATAAATAAGAGAAAGTAGCTACATACTTATGCTAATGCTTCATTACATTTTTTTAAAAAAATATTTTTCCTTAATATTAGATGAAACCTCATCTAAACTTGATTTTTATAATATATTCAACTAATTTTTTTGAATATACAATTCCTTTATTCTCATAAATAAAAATCTAAAACATCTTTTTAATTCCGGGAATATTTTATGTAGTAACTTTATTTCTTTATTAATTACTTTACTGTCTTGTATAACTCCATAACTAATGAATAACCTTGACATAGTGAAAAATAGATTGTTCCTCTTCGCCTTCTAAATCATCTATTCTCTCCTCTTTCTTGTATTATATCATCAATAAAAAACCGTTTCAAGCAATAATATTATAAAATTAAAAAAATCTTTTTTACAAAAATACCTATATTTTATATAGTTTCCTTCCTAATATAGGATCGCTACTTTGCGGGTCTTTTCTCCATTTTAAGGGTAATTAATTAATAAAGTCATTAATTTATGTTATATATTACTTAATTACTAATAAATGTCTTTTTTTAAGTTAAAAGAAAAATGAGTAGGGCAAATATGATATGTACCCCTTTTACTGGACAAACCGGTGAAAGGGGTATTATTATGCGTTATAGCTTTGAATTTAAATTAGAATGTATAGAAATGTATGAGAGAGAGAATTTCCAGATACACCTGATGGTGTATCTACAAAGAGATTCAGAGATAATATAAGACAATGGAAAAAGAATGGTTGATTCATCAGGAATTGACTCTTTACACCATAAACCACAAAAATAGAAAAATGGAAACCAGAAGAGAAATTAGAATTAATTGTTAAAGTCTTAGCTGGTGAATCATGTACTTTTTGTTGCGTTAAGCAACGGAATTCAACCTGGAATGTTGTATCAATGGGTTAACAAATATAAAAACTTTAGGTTATAATGGACTCGAAGAATCTAAGAAAGGTCGACCTCCTAAGGATAAAAAAATATGAAAAAAATAATAAAAACACATGCACCAAAAACTTAATGAAACTGAATATGAAGAGCTTATAAGATTACGAGCTGAAAACGAACATATTAAAACAGAAATAGAAGTAATAAAAAAATCTATTGCCTTGAGAAGAGAAAAAAATGGGCTGCGCAACTCGAGGCGAAAAAAAGCAGCGATCATCAAAGAACTTGTAGATAAAAAAATATAAACTAAAGTATCTTTTTAAAAAAGCAGTAGGAATGGCTAGATCAACATATTATTATGAGTTGAATAAAGTAGATGTAATAGCTATTCGCAATAAACCAATACTAAAAAGAAATTAAAACGATTTTCGCTGAGAACAAGGGAATATACGGAGTTCGTAGAGTTTATAATGAATTAATTAATAGAGGTTTTAAAATAAATCATAAACGTGTTCAACGACTTATGAACAAGGCTGGATTAAAAAGGAAAATGTCCTAAAGAAAAAAATATCATTCTTATAAAGGAACTGTTGGGAAAGTCGCTGATAATATAATAAATCGAGATTTCAGTACAACAGCACCATTACAAAAAGTGGACTACAGACGTATCTCAATTTAAATTTTCATGGGGAAAGTGTTATTTTTCTCCAATATTAGATATGAATACAAATGAAATAATATCATATGATTTATCTTTACATCCTAATTTAGATCAGATAAAAAAAGGATGTTAGAGAAAGCATTTAATAAATTTCCTAAAAACGGAGGGACTAATCTTACATTCAGATCAAGGGTGGCAATACCAACATTTCTATTATAGAAATGAGTTGAAAAAAAGAACATGGAATCATTCAGTCAATGTCTAGAAAAAGGAAACTGTTATGATAATAGTATAATGGAGACATTCTTTGGAAGGATGAAAACCGAACTGTATTATGGTTGTGAAAAAAAGATTATTTATCATTTGAAAGTTTCAATGAAGCAGTAGAGGAATATATAGATTATTACAATAATAAAAAGGATTCAATCAAAAACAAAATGGATGCCTCCTGTAAATTACAGGATAACATCCATAAGTTTAAACTAAATATATATGTGTCCAGAATATTGGGTACACATCAATATGCCTTACTCATTTTTTTATTTCATTAGTTCTATTTCTTTTTATAGCAAATTCTAACTCATCTAAATCATATTCTTTTGGTAGAATACCTTTAGCTCCGTTATCATATGCTTGGCGTCGATATACTGGTACATGACCCACACTACTACAAATAAGTACCTTTGCATCGGGATAACGAGAACAGATTTGTTTAGTAGCCTCTAATCCATCCATAAGAGGCATACAAATATCCATTGTAACTATGTCCGGTTGTATTCTATGATACATTCTTACTGCTTGTTCTCCATTTTCTGCAAAATGACACTTAAAAACCAGCTAGTTCAGCTATCTCTGCGCCACGACTTCTATAATATGTACTATCATCAACAATTAGTATTGATTTCATTGTTTCTCCTATTTTGCTGTAATAACTAAATATCTATATGGTTCATCACCACGTGATTCTGTTTCAACATTTTTTTATACCAGTTAAAAGCATTGTGAATAATTTTTTTCTTTCAACACTTGTCATTGGTTCTAATTCAACTGGTCTTCCTGTTTTTTTTAGATTTTTTTAGCAAGGTTAAGTGCTAATTCTTCTAAAGTTTTTCTTACGACTTTCTCTGTAATCGTCACAGTCTACTTCTATTCTAAAGAAGTGTGAACTGAATTTTTTTAGCGTAATTATTTACTAAAAAAATTGTAAACTATTAAGAGTTGAACCTCTTTTACCTATAATTAGACTTGTATTTTCTTCTGTTTTTTTATATTTAATGTAAAAGTGTCTATTTCCATCTTCACTAAATTCTACAGTAGCATCTGGATACCCCATAGCTATTACAATATTTTTGTAAATAGCTAACTATTTTATCTTGATTTTTTTACAATATAGTCTTCTCTTTTTTTGGTCTTTTGTTCTTTAACTTCTTCTTTTTCAACTACTGTTTCTTCTTTTTACTTCTGTAGTTTTTTTCAGCTACTGGTGTTTCTTTTTTTCTTCTTTAACAACAACTTTTTTTCTTCTTGTTTTTTTGTTCTTTAACTTCTTCTTTTACTTCAGGTTTTTACTTCTCTAACTTCTTTTTCTTCTACTTTTTGGTTTATCTTCTTTTTAAATTCACTATCCAGTGGAGATAATTTTACTCTAGCTTCTTTTTTTAAATAAACCAAAGATACCAGCACTTCCACCTTCTAATACTTCTATTTTAACATCTTCTTCTTTTTAATCCTAAGTCTGTTAAACCATTTTTTTATAGCCTCATCTACTGTTCCAGCTACATAAATAAACTCTTTTTCCATTTTTTTAAACCCTCTTTCCTCTATATAATTTTTGATCTTTTTAATACGTGGTCAATCGAACTACCAAACTCTAAAAAAATGATAATCCTTTTTGCCCGCAGGTCTTACTATAATTATAATATCGTAATTTTTTTAAGAAATCTTTCCTTGTCTTAAAAACTCTCTCTTACATATCTTTTTTTAGCCTATTTCTTTCATGTGCTTTTTCCTAATTTTTTTACTCACAGAAATACCTAAACGCATATGATCTAGTTTATTTTCTTGATAATAAATAACAAACTGTCTATTAGCAAAAAGATTGTTTTTCTTATTATATTATCAAAAATCTTGACTTTTTTTACTCTATATTCTTTTTTTCATCTTTAAACCTTTCTTAACACTAATATTTTAACAGTTTCTTATAATTTTTTTACAACTATCTTTCTTTAAATTGTCTATCTTGTTTGAGTTATAGAATATTTTTTTCTTTTTACATTTTTAATTTTTTTATAATATGTTTTTTTCTAGTACAATGTCTTCGAAAATTCAAGTTCTTTTTGCATACGTTGTACGTAAGTATTTTCTACGCATATCTATTTATCAACGCCGCAGTTGCGTTAATCATTTGATTTCTTAAATCTGTAAGATGCAAAGAAATCTTATTGAGTAACGTACTCAAGAATATCCCAAGGATAGGGAGGAATACGACTCTATCCTTGGCTGATATTCACTGTAGGAACTAAGAATTTCTTCATCCTTGCGTCTTCGAAATTCAAGTTCTTTTTGCATACGTTAGTATCGTAAGTGCACTTTCTCGTCGCATCTTCTGATTTTTTCACTTTCGTAAAAAAAATGCTAAACGTACTTTAACGCATAGCAAAAAAAAGCATCGCCGAAGCGATGCTTTTAAAGTACTTATATATTAAGCAGAAAGAACTTTTTCTTCCTTTAGCTCTACGTCTAGCTAATACATTTCTTCCGTTTTTAGTGCTCATTCTAGCTCTAAATCCGTGTACTTTTGAATGTTTTCTTTTATTTGGTTGATACGTACGTTTCATTTTTATCCTCCTCGAGTTTTCTTTTAATTCTTAATAGATAGATGTAATAACTGATTTAGTTTAACATATCTAGCTTAATTAATCAAGAATAAACCTTTAAAAAAATTTTTAAAAAAATATAGTACAAAAAAAGTGATATTTATTAAAACATTTTTTTAACAAATAAAAAAATATATATTAAATAGTTTTTCCACAGATTTAGTTAGTTTTTTTCATAGAATAACTGTTAAAAAGTTATGAATATATTTAAAATTCATTTTCAAAACTAACTGTTTTTTTCCACAGAAATTTATACTTTTTTTCACAATTTCACTTAACAAAGTTTTCCACAGTTGTGAATTATGTGTGAAAAAAATATTCAATTGCTTTTTCTTATAATATTCTTAACTGTTAAAAAAATTTGTTGTTTTTTTCTTTTTGTTTTTTTTATAAAAATTTATACTTTTTTTTACGTTTTTTTCACAGATAATTTCTTTTCGTTTTTTTCATAGTTATTAAAAGTTTTTCCACAGACTGTGAATAACTTTAATTTTTTTATTTGGTTTATCTCTTTTTTTATGATATAATTTAGTGTACATTTTTTTAAGGAGGGATTTTTTTTGAGTAATTCTAATTTTTTTATGGGAGATTATTCTTAAAGAATTAAAAAGCAGAACTTCCTGCTCAAGTTTTTTTGAAACTTGGTTTTTTTAGGTGCCTCTATTGATAAAGTTGATTTTGCTAATAAGATTATCGTAATTACTAGTAAAGAAGCTCTTGTATCTCAATTTATTCATGGAGCTTACGATGCACGTCTTAAGCAAATATTAAAAAATACTACTGGTTTTGATTTTAATATTGAGTATGATTCACTTGATAATAATTTTGAAATACCTGAAAAACCAACTAAAACAACACCTGCTGCTGAAGATATTATTAGACAGAACTTCTTGCAAGGTAATAAACCTTCTGGAGCTCAACACTTTTATCAGAAACAAAGTTTACCTTTAGATGAATATAAAAAGCCTGTTTCTTCTAATAATGCTTTTAACAGCAAAAAGAATCCAACACTTAATAAAAACTATACGTTTGATAATTTTGTCGTTGGTGCTGGTAATATATATGCTCATAACGTTGCTTATAACGTTGCTGATTCTCCTGGTGGTATCTATAACCCCTTATTTATCTATGGTGGAGCTGGATTAGGTAAAACACACCTTTTACATGCTATAGGTAATGAAATGGAGAAAAAAACTTTCCTGAGTTTAAAAATAGAGTGCATTTCTTCGGAAAAAAATTCTTAAATGAGTTTTTAGCCTCTATTAAACCTATGAAAAAAATAAAAAAATGATAATGCTGATGAAGATTTCAGACGTAAGTATCGTGAGATAGATGCCTTACTTATAGATGATATTCAATTTTTTTATCTGGAAAAAAACTGAAACGCAAAATGCATTTTTTTCCACACTTTTAACGAGCTTCAAATGAACCAAAAAAACAAATAGTTCTTATAAGTGATAAGTCACCTTCTCAACTTAATGACCTAGAAGATCGTCTTGTTACTCGATTTGAACAAGGTGTTACTACAGATATTACACCACCAGACTTTGAAACTCGTATGGCTATATTAAAATATAAATGTACTCAATTTGATATTGAATTAGATGAAGAGACTCTTATATATATTTCTAATAATGTTTCATCTAATATAAGAGAATTAGAAGGTGTTTTAAAAGAGTATTAAATCTATGTCAGCTACAATGAATAAAAAAACCTTCTCTTCATATTGCAGAAGAAATATTAAAAAGATGTGAGAAAAAGCTCCTCGAAAAAAATATTTCACCTGATCATATTATTAATGCTTGTTCTGATTTTTTTATTCTATTAGAAAAGATGATATTCTTTCTTCTACTAGGAAAAAAAGAAGTTGTTCAAGCTAGAAATATAGCTATTTACTTATGTCGTGAACTTACTAATCTATCGTTTCCTGCGATAGGTCAACACTTTAATAAGGACCATACTTCTATTCTTTATTCATTTTAATAAGATAGCTAAGTTAAATGAAGATGAATTCCCTGATATTTTTTTGAAAAACATCTCTATGATTAAAGAAAAAGTTAGGTCAAATATAATAGCTGTTAATAAGTATTAATCTTTTTGTATTAGTTATTCACAAGTTATTAACAACAAACTTTACAATTTATTTTTTTAATTTGGGTAGAGTTTTCCACAGTGTTAACAGCCCTTATTATTATTATTTTATTTAATATATATTATATATAAGGAGACAAAATGAAATTTACTATAGAAAAAAATCTGATTTTTTTTAGAAGGTCTTAATCATGTTGCTAGAGTTATAGCTCCTAATTCACTTTTTTTGAAATTTTAAAAAGGAATTAAATTAGAACTATCTTCTAACAACTTAGTTTTAAAAAGCAAGTGATTCTTTAGTATCTGTTGAATTTATAATAGATGCTTATAAAGATGATAAAGAAATTATAACTATAGAAGAAGAAGGACAAGTAGTATTACCTTCTCGTAATTTTATAGAAATTATAAGAAAAAGCACCTACTAATCTTATTGAATTTGAAAGTACAGATTCATTTATTAAAAATTCATTCAGGTAAGAGTGAATTTAATATTAAAGGTTATGATGCAATGGAATATCCAGAATTTCCTGTAATATCTAGAGAAAAATAGTCTTAAATTAGAAGCTACAGTATTTAATGATATAATTAGAGAAACAGTGTTCTGTACAGCTCCTAATGATCAAAGACCTATTTTAGAAGGTGTTAACTTCTCATTAAAAAATAAAATTTTAACTGCGACTGCTACAGACTCTTATCGTCTGAGTAGAAGACAAGTAGTTTTAAATGATGAAGATGCAGAAAAAAAGAATTTAATCTAATTATTCCACGTAAAGCTCTAACATACTTCCAAAGAATGATAGAAACTGGTGGAGATGAAGTTGAAATTTTCTATGAAAAATAATAGAATAGTTCTTTATTATCAAAATGTAGTTTATACTGTTTTATTAATAAGTGGTAATTATCCAAATACAGAAAAAAACTAATCCCAACTATGTTTGAATGTTCATTTACTGCTAAATAGTAGAGAGTTTTTACAATGCTGTTGATAGAATTTCACTTATGAGCAGAGAAGATAAAGATGATATTATTAAATTAGTAGTAACTGAGGGATAACTTAGAAATTTCTTCACAGGCTAAAGATTTAGGTAGTGCTGTTGAAGAATTACAAGTTAATTCTAAATTAGAAGATGATAGTTTTGAAATATCAGTATCAGGAAAATATTTAAAAGATGCTGTTTCAGCTATTGCTTCTGAGGAAATTGTAATTAAGTTCTCTGGTGAATTAACTGCATTTATAGTTCAACCAAGTGATTATCATAGAGATATAATTGAACTTATTCTACCGGTAAGAACTTATTAATAAAAAAATAAAAATAGAAGTAGAATGAATAGTTATTAATTGTTTATTCTATCTTCTTTTTGTGAGAAAGGTTTGAGAAAGGATATATAATGACAAAAAAATATAAATAAAGTAATTATTATATTAGGTATAGTTTTATTAGGTATGATACTTAGATCACCTATTACTTCTGTAGGGGCAATATCTGGACCATTAAAAAGGTATCTTAAATATAAATAATACAGTAGTTGGTTTAATAACAACAATTCCACTAATAGCATTTGCTTTATGTAGTCCGGTTGTTAGTAAATTTTCTGGAAAGTTAGGTTTAGAAAAAACAGTATTTTATTCTGCGTTAATTATTGCTATAGGATTAGGATTAAGATTTTATCTAAATACTTATATGTTTTTCATCGCTACATTTATAGTAGGTGTGGGAATAACAGTAGGTAATGTATTATTACCAGGGATAGCTAAAAAAATATTTCCCAGAAAAATCTAGGAGTTATGACTGGTTTTTATGCAGTTGTAATGAATGTAAGTGCTGCTTTTGCTGCGGGAATAAGTTATCCAATAGCTAGTTCTAATATAGGAGGTACTGAATTTTCTATAGGATTAGCTGTTAATATTTGGATAGTTATAGCTATCTTAAATGCAATAGTTTACTTTATATATTTCTAGAAAGTCTACTGTAGAAAAATGTAGTAACAGAAAAATCTGAAGGTATTAGACATTACTTAGGTAGTTTAAAAATGTGGACTTTAACTTTAAGTATGGGATTACAATCAGCATTATTCTATTGTAGTGTTTCTTGGTTTTCTGAAATAATGATAAGTAAAGGATTTTCTCCAGAAGCGGCTGGATTACTATTATCAATAAGTCAATTTGCACAGTTTCCATCAACATTCTTAGTACCTATATTTGCAGATAAGTTAAAAAATAAACTAATTATTCCTATTTGTATAGTAATAGGATATATTGGATCGCTATTAGGAATGGTATATGTACATGGTAACTTTACATTAATGGCAATCTTAGTAATTATTTTTTTGCTTTATCTGGAGGAGGATCATTTCTCTTATGTAATGTATCTATTTTCAGCAAAAAGCAAGAAATGAAAAAAAGAATCAGCTAATATTTCAGGATTAGCTCAGTCAGGTGGTTATTTACTTGCTGCGATATTCCCACCATTATTAGGATATATAAGAGATATATCAAACTGGGATGTGGCAATATACATACTAATAATAACATCAGTAGCATTGTTAGTTACATTGATACATTGTAGTTCAGATGGAAATATTATAGAAGATTAAATAATAAAAAAATATCAAGTATTATTTATACTTGATATTTTTTTATTTTAAGTAACTCAATGCTGTTATACTAAGAGATAACTAAAAATATTAAAATGAAAAATGAAGAAAAAACTATCAAAAAAATTTTCTATAAAAAAATTAATATTAAAATATTTGGAATTCAATCAATAAAAATAATGTATTAATTTTAATTAATCAGAAACTCTATTTAAAGTTGATATAAAAAAAGGTTTTAAAGATATAGATATAACGAAAAATATAAATAAAGCGTTTTATTTTTTTAAAGATAGCACTTTCAAAAATATATATAAATTAAAAAGAAAAATAATTAATTTAATATGAAAATTAATGTCGTAAAAAAACACTTTCTTTTTTTGCAAAAAGCTGTGCTATAATTCAGAGTGTTATGAATAGAAATAGTTTTCAACTATGTTTTATTTAAAAAACAGTAAAAAAATAAAATATCTAAATTTATACAAATTAATGGAGGTTTTCTTATGAAAGCGAAAAATAGAAAAGTTGTCTTAATAGGAGCAGGAATGGTAGGGATGAGCTTTGCTTATCAATTATATTCAAGTGGAGTTTGTGAAGAATTAGGATTAATCGACTTCTTCGCAGAAAAAAAGCTGAAGGGGAAGCAATGGACTTAAACCACGGGGGAGCTTTTAGTACCACCTATTAAAGTAACTTCTGGTGGATATGAGCAATGTGCTGATGCAGACGTAATCGTAATTGCTGGTGGTCTTCCACAAAAACCAGGTGAAACTCGTTTAGACTTAGTAGACAAAAACATTAAAGTTGTTAAAGATATGTCAGAACAAATCGTTGCATCTGGATTCGATGGAGTTATCGTTATCGCATCTAACCCAGTAGACGTATTAACTAATGCTTTACAAAAATTCACAGGATTCCCAAGACACAGAATCGTTGGATCAGGTACAACTCTTGATACTTCAAGATTCCGTTACATGTTAGGAGAAAGATTAAACTTAGCACCAAGCAGTGTTCGTGGATATATCATCGGAGAACACGGAGATACTCAACTTGCAGCTTGGAGTAATGTTTTCGTATACGGTAAACAATTTGATAAATTCTTAGAAACATCTGACTACACTAAAGAAGATTTTGCAGATGTTGAAGAAAAAGTTATGCGTGCAGCATACGAAGTTATCAACCGTAAACGTGCTACTTACTACGCAATCGGTATTGCATTATTCACAATCGTTAAAAGCTATCTTACGTGACGAAAACGTAGAATTAGCAGTAAGTGGATACTGTGATGGACACTATGGAATCGATGGATTATACATCGGTACTCCTGCAATCGTAGGACGCGAAGGTGTTCGTGAAGTAGTAGAATTAGACTTAACTGAAGAAGAAACAGCTAAAATGCAACATTCAGCTAAAGTTCTAAAAAGAAACTTTAGAAAAAAAGCTTATGCTTCTTTAGAAAAACTAATAAAAATAAAAATTTGGGGAGTTAGGTTACTCTTATAAAAAAAGGAGTAATCTAATTCTCCTTTTTTTATTTTAGTATAGATAAAATAATAGATATTAATTTTTTTATATTTTGTATAATGAAAATAAAAAAAGAAAATGAAAAAAATCTTATATTCATTACTAGACTTTTTCATAGTAAATTTGTTAAAAATATGAATGTAATGAAAAGGTTTTTAATTCTTGAAAAAAAGTAAAAAAAGTAATAATAGATGTAAAGGAGAGAAGAAAATGACAATAACAATATACGATGTTGCAAAAAGAAGCAAAAAGTGTCGATGGCTACTGTTTCGCGTGTTGTAAATAACAACCCTAATGTTAAAGAAGATACAAGGTTACGTGTTCAAGAAGTAATTAAAAAAATTAAAAATATACACCTAACGCAGTAGCAAGAGGACTTGCTAGTAAAAAAACAACTACAATAGGTATTGTTTTTACCGGATATTGCTGATTTATCTTCTGCAGAAATAGTAAGTGGAATTGAGTCTGTTGCTAATATGTATAAATATAATATAATTTTTAGCAAATTCTTGTGATGATAAAGAAATTGAAAAAAATATTTTTTTGCTTCATTTGTAAGTAAACAAGTAGATGGTATTATTTATTTAGGACGTTCACTATCAGATAGTTCTAAAAAAATATTTACAAGATATTCAAATTCCAGTAGTACTAGCTGGTAATTTAGGAGTAGATTCTGAGTTTTTATTCTGTTAATATAGATTATGAAAAAAAGCATCATTCGAAGTAACTAAAGAATTTTTTTAGAAAAAAAGGTGCAAAAAAATATTTCTTTAATTATAGATAAATATGAAAGTCAAAAAAACTCAAAGAATTATTAAAGGATACAAAGATGCATTAGCTACTAAAAAAATAGAGTTCGATCCTAGCTTTATAATAGATGGATATCAAACTTATAAAAGAAAGTAATAGAATTTATAAAAACTCTAAGTAATATAGATGCAAAAGTTGATGTAGTAATAGCTATGTATGATGAAGTAGCATTAGCAGTACTACATCAAGCATTAGATACAGGACTAAAAGTACCACATGATTTTGAACTAATATCTTTAGAAAATACTAAACTATTAAACATGACAAGACCGAAAAATTTCATCTATTTTCCAACCTATCTTTGATATAGGTGCGGTATCTATGCGTGTTCTAACAAAAATAATCGATATAGAAAAAGCTAAACGTAAAGGTGAAGAAATCAACGAAGACGAATTAGATGAAAACAAAAAAGAAATGTACTTACCATATCGAGTAATACATAGACAAACTACAAAAATAAGATATCTTATAGAAGAAAAAAATTTAAAGTATGGAAATTTCGAAAGAAAAAAATCTATGCTTTTTTTATTTTTTTTATTCTAGTTTCTTTAAGTAAAAATTAAGGTAAGTGCTATATTATATTGATAATATGTTTTTCGAATAGAACTCGAACAATCTAAAAAAACTTTTATTATAATGTTAAGAAAAAAACTTTAAAAAAA
>BNJV01001270.1_pt1 | contig 128715 bp, 204 predicted proteins | sample 8540591 | NCBI WGS metagenome assembly BNJV01 (sample SAMD00202457, study PRJDB9452) | human saliva metagenome | host: Homo sapiens | reverse complement strand
GAAGCCCCTGATGGAAAAGTACAATTCAGTTGTCTGGTCTCCCCGTCGGCGCCGGACTCTGCTCGACATCACCCTCTTGCAACGCCTGCTGCGGCATCGCCCCGTTCGCACGGCGATTCACCCTCTCTTATCTTATTCAGCGGTCGCCACCGCCCCAACGCTTGACGCCAGCAATATTCAGAGAATGTAACTATCGTTCGATAAATGCTTTTACAAAAATAATATCACTTTGCTTGCCGAGAGCAAGCGGCGCGATCTGTGTAGCCCTCACTCAGTGTTGAGGGAGAAGGCACAGGTTGCGTCAATTTCTTCCCTTTCTTCCCTTGCCAGCCGTGTCCTGCCTTGCTGCGATAATGTCGCTTTCGCTCATGGTGTTGCAAGCTTTTGAGAAGGGCGCAGGTGAAGGAGAAACTTCTTTACAACATCAACAACGAGGATCTAATTCAAAAGCTGTTCGTTATGTTGAAGTGGTCGTGTGACTCAACTCATGAAAATGAGTTCGCACGCAGGCGACAATACGATTGCTTGTTTTACCACTGCCCGAGCTAAATTAACATCCTCTCTGGAGGGATGAGAGGACTGATTATGAATTCTATTACGTGTTAAGCGAAAGATGAGCGCGGCCCATTTTAACCCGGTAGCCTGCCGAAGAGAGGAGAATCAATCCTAGCCAGGTGTTCTGGTGGTTGTAAACCTTTTAGTGATAAGATTCAATCGTTTGAGTTGTCTTTGATGCAACATGCAAAGACTATTGATAGCGCTCGTTTATCATGTTGGTTTTGTGGATGTCGTGAGTTGAAAGAAGTGATCGTGTGAAACTAAGATAGCGCAAACAAGTGATATGGATATGTTTAAGATTGCTCGCTCCTTGTGTCTAGATCTTTCTTCTTTTGTGATACTGAAGTGAGTAGTATGAACTCTATGTGTTTGAGGTTGGGTGCATTGACTCACCTTGACCTTTCTCTTTCATGCAAAGTGGAAAAGACCGCTCAATGTTCTAGGGCTGCGCTCTTTGAAATCTTTGGTTGTCCAGTTTTTGTGTGCTGGTGAAAATAGATGGAATGTTTGGATGCAGTGAATAAACTTCGGTTGTCTTATTTCTGTCAAAGAGATGAACAATATGGCGAAATATTCTAATAGAATTGCCGCATAGACTGACCTGTGCAAGACAACGGTCTTGGTGGTCAAGCGATGTTCGAGATTGCCGTAAATTGCGCGGGCAGTGCCTATGAGTTGACCCGAACCGTCGAAATGGCCAATCCCAGGGCAGGCTATTTCGGTTCCGAAAACCGAATTTGCGGTGTGAAAAAAAGTCGAAACTGTGCCCAAAGAAGGCCCGCAGACCATGAAGAACAAATGACTCGGGCAGGTTGTGCAGCCTTCACATTGAGGTCTTCCGTGAGAGGGTGGCCGATCTTCACCGGAATGTGCTTGATGAAGAAGGACTAAAGAAAACGCCCTCTTAGCCTATCGCCATAAAGTATAAGTTATTCTTAACAGAGTGAAGTTCCTCGACAGCCCTGCACGAGTTCGTCGAGAACTTTCATTTCTCATTTTGCCGCTGTCATATAGGTAGACAGCTTTTCCTTTCCGTCTCCCCAAAGTGAGGGGGCGAACGCCCCTCGCGCCGACGCCAATAAAGGCAACGCGCCCGATCCACGCTCCAGTAAATATTGGCACACCTCACCCGCGCCCACCTCGGGAGGACGGGAAGAGATCATCGCGGCTGCTGCAACCTCCCGCGCAGCGGAGATCCCTGGCAATGATTTTCTGCTGCACGTCGTGCAACTCATTGGATATTCGTAAATTCGCGCAATATCAATACAAAATCATGATGGCAAACGAAATACGCGAAGACTAAACCTTCTTCGAGAGGGCGGTCACCTCATCGTTTCCTCCGCCCGATGGTGATCAAGGACGATCCCGCATGATGTTCTGTGCGGTATGAATCAATTCGAGACATCATTCTGGCAACGTCGGGCAGGGCGCCGTATGACCGACTTGCGAGAAGTATGTCTGCGTGGGCGGTAACACAACACGTTGAGGGGTGGGCCACGACACCTACCACACACGATGTTCGAATGCTGGGCAGCGGTCGTTTGGCGATATTTTAAAGGCGCCATCTTCGTACAATTCTGGTCAATGCTCAAGATCGATCCCAAAGACCTGTGACACGTCACGGTGTTCGAGAGCGACAAGAGCGCCGGTTTGGGCGTGCGACGACAGCGGCCGGCGTCTGGGAACGCGATTTCCCCAAAGACCCATCATCAACGGCAGCGAGCACGACAACTACTGGGAGATGGCGCGATCACAGGTCGCGGCCCTTGCTCGAAATCGGCATCGACAACCGCACCGACGCCGAGAAAGCCGCTGTCCGAGCACGAACTCGTCAACAAGGACAACCCTTTGTCATCGAGATTTGGAACCCTCGTCTTCATGCAATACAACCGTGCGCGTCGACGTTCGCCTCGAGGATTGCCCACAAAGTCATCGACGCGGCATGGGCTTCGAGCGCCTGGTGCGTGTGTGATGTAGGCAAAGACGTCGAACTACATGACACCGACGTGTTCCAACCCATCATTCGTAAAATCGCCGAGCTCTCCGCGCTCACCTACGGCACGGGACAGCGATCGACGTGGCCACATGCTGCGTCATCGCCGACCACCTGCGCGCAGTGCCTTCTCATCGCCGACGGACAGCTGCCCTCCAACGCCAGCTCGCTACGTCATCCGCGCGATCCTCCCGCCGCGCGCGTGCGTTATGCCTACACACACACACTTCCTCGGTCGCCGCGGACTCTTCCTCTGATCTCCCCGTGCCCACCCTCGTGCAAGAGATGGGGCGGCATATCGAAACTGCCCGCACAGCAGAACTCGCCGCAAGGTGAGTTCGCGAAGAATCGCTTCCTCCGCACCCTGCCACGGCGCATCAACAGGCGAAGCAAACAAACCCCGATCTCACACTGTCGTCGACAGGCCTTCGCCTGACCTACGGTTTCTCGATCTCACGGAACTCATCACCTGCTCTGAAGCCGGTCTCACCGTCGACGAAGCTGCACCTTCTAGCGCCGAGGATGGAACATGCGAAACGGCGTGCCCACAGCGCACGCCGCCGTCGAAGCACTCCGACCTGGGTGACCGATGACACGAAGGCGAAAACCCAATTGTGGTTGGGACTACACCGAATACGGCTGCCGCGTTCTCAAAGTATCGCCAAGTCGCACAGAAGAAAACAGACTACCGCCGAACTCTCGTGCTCGACACCACGCCCTTCTATGCCGAAAAATGGTGGGCGTGGGTGGAGCAGTACCGGTGCGATGCTCGTCAATGAGCGGAAACAGTCAAGAGGATCTTCGGCACCAACGCGAAAACAACCTGCCCATCCACCTCACGCACAGAAGCTTCCCGCCGACGTCCTCGGCCGTTATAGCCTGCGTTGATGTCGATCGCCGTCGTGGCGCTGAGACCAACCACACGCTCACACACCTCGTGGATCGGGCTGCGCGAAGCGCGACCACGTCGAACAGAGGAGCTCGCGCTCGTCACGCCGACGGTTTTGCGTTTCGACTACGCCCACTTCAAAGGTCACCCGAAGAGCATGATGCGGAGCGCCTTGTCGCGCCGCATCACGAAGTCTCCCGTTGCAAGACCACCGCGACGTCGCCGAAGCCAAGAAAATGGGCGCCGTGGCCCTCGCTTCAGGTGAAGGCCTGGCGACAAAGTGCGCGTCGTGCGGTTGGCGACAACATCGAGTTCTGCGGCGGCACGCGCCGCCGCCAGCACGGTTGCCGGCCTGTTCGCATCGACGAAAGCGGTGTCGCCGCCCGGCATTCGCCGCATCGAAGCCCTCGGTCAAACCGCCGAAGGCGTCTACCTGTGCGAAATCATCCGGTGTCGTCGTTCTTCAACTGTTTGAATGCGCCGCCGTCGAAAACCGTTGCCGACAATGCCGACTTGCGCAAAACAAGTCTGCGTGAAGAGGCCGTGCGGCTTTTGTGCTAACAAACCTCTCATCGAGCGAAGTCGACAGCGTGAAAGACCTCTCCGGCGTCATTCCATGGACGTTGATGCCGCCGCGATCGAACCTCATTCAGTGGCGGTCGGTTACCAGACCACCTCGTGGTGCTCGGTTTGGCTTACGACGACAAACCGCTCTGTGATGTCAGCAAAGGGCTTGGTGGGCGAACGCAGTTACACACCGGCAATCGTCAGGCTGCCGCACGAAACTCATCAGGGCGGCGGCGTTGGCGCGCCTCGCCGCACGGCAGGCAGCAGGACGTGACGGGACTCGACCGCCGTGGCGCGCGTGCTCGAACTGCCCGGTTTCAATCGCGCCCTTTTCAAGTGGGATATGACGCCTCCCGAATCTCATGTTGCGGGTTCGTGGGGGCTGTTGAATCGTGGCGGCGACGTAGGGCTTCGAAGCAATGTCAACACGCAGCCCTCTTTCGTGAATAGGAAAGCGCAGTTCGTTTTGGCGATAAGTCGCCCTTTGTTTAATCTTTTTGAATTTGAGGTGGAGTTGTGTTTTGTTATTTTTGCAACGAGGTCGGGACTTCCACTTCAATTTGCCCACCTTCTATTCCTCTTGTCGTTTTAATGTTGATCTATATCTGTATCAAAATGAAAAGAAAACACTTTCCTATTGTTCATTTTTGGCCGTTGTGGTCTTCGCCACCAGCAATACCGCTTTGCTGTGTATCCTCATGGTCTTGTTGAACAAGGTGGATCAGGTTTGCGCCCTTGGATAGCTGTACATCTTTCAAGGCTGATCGCCTCGCTCCTGCAGCTATTTTGACATTCCTTCCATCCAGGCGGACGCAATTACTCTCATCGACCGTAATGGCCACCGCACCGACCCGTTCCTCTACTTGCTGAATGCCTTGTTTCGAAGAAAAGTGATGAACTTTTGTATGAAGGCCACCGCTAATGCCGCCGACAGTACCGGCGTCGCTCCTTCGCGATGCTGCTTGCGCGATTTCCTGGACTGCAAAGCGGGATTTACGCCTCTACAGCTCTCGGCACCACGCCGCTTAATCCGGGCTCGTTGACGAGTGCGCGGGCTTGTAACCAAGTATTGGCGCACCGATTACGAGAGCTATGTCATCAAACCCCGCAATTAGTCTGCGTCGAAGTCCTACTCCGACGTGAACTGCTTCGCCCACGGCTATTTTGGGCAACTGGGAACTCTATCAAGGCGACTGCTCGGTGGATAGAAAACTGTCTTCGTCGTGACACGTGGCACGCGCGATCTCTCGACTCGCTGACTACAGGGACATCGATAGAGATTTTGCTTCTTATCTTCCGCTTGTTGGAGAAAGAAGGCTATCAGCAACTCGATCGCGAGACGTTTGCACCTCATGGGGTTTGTCCAGATGGAGGAACACAGCCAAAAGTCTGGCTACACGCAATTTGATCGATCGTTTCGAAACGTGCTGCTTTCCCAGCTTGTCCAAGTTGCGAAACATACGTCGGCCAAGGTGCTGTTCTAAGTCGGTGGAGGAAAGATGCTGCTGCGGCGGTATGCCTGCTGCCGACGGTTGCGCAACTGCTGGGACAAAAACGACGCCTTGTTCTTTGACGACGACGAAAATCACGTCATCGTCTTACAAGAGAAGCTAGATGATCAGATTTTACTAAACGAAGAAATGGAACTAAAATCAGAACGCTGAGCCCTTCGTTTCCTCGTTCGTGGGCGACGCCCTTACTAGTAGCGGTGGAGCTGGTGCAAATTGTTGTTGTGTATATTAGAGGTTTGTGTTGTGTAGACGGCGGTTTGGAGAGCTTTGAATACTAGCCTCGTTGCGCTCGTGTGTAAAAGATGCGCCGCAACGCGCTGAAGCGCCAGCCTGCACCTACGGGATGTTGTTCCGATACTGGGTAGGGATGAGGCAGAAAGTCGCGATGGTTCAGTGAGTCAAGAAACGTATGTGCCGCGGCGGATGGTTACGAAAGCCGCCACCTCGACTTTGCTGCGCTATATGAACGCCGCAGTGCGGCGGGATGCAGAAAGGAAAGAGATTGTGTTTTAATCGAAAGCGCAAAAGTAAGTTTGAGTTTCAGGCGGTTCGAAGGTTTTATGAGAAACATGTTTCGGTTTTGAGAATGGGGAGAGATCGAATAAAACACTTGTGGACTTTCTTACGAAACGTCCCTTCTTTTCTCTTCTTCCTGTCACGCTTTTGAAAGCGCCGTGCCTTCGACTGATCATGACCTCGCCATGTCTCATCCGCACCTCCATCCGGCGCGAGACGGATACGTCCCTGCGCGTCGCGCACTCAGCGAGATTCGCAGTTCTACCTGTGCCTTCGCTTCACTACAGTTCGTACGGTCCAGTGTGTTTTACGCGCGTGAGTAAATGCTGTTTTCGCCTTCGCGATGAAAAGTCGGGATGACTGCCTTCACCCGCAGAGTCTCGCTGTTCGAGACTTCTTACCTGTCGATCGCGGGCGAAGGTGAAGGCACGAAACGGCAGCGGACGCGCGCTACGCGTGCGCGATGGAGTGCTGGGCCCGGGTGATAGGGCGCTTTCGAGGTCTTCTGGAAGTGGGGCACTGAAAATGCGAGACGAGTATATTTAGTTTGAGCTTTATCTCTTGAGATCTCGATAAAAGAAGTATATCTTTGCGATAAATGGTGAAAGTTTTGTATCTCAAATGCAGAGTGATTTTCAGCCATTAGAGCCACCAAGAAGAACAGAGAAATCTGTTCATTCGATATGCGCGTTACTCTGGAATTCTATGTAAACATTTGGAAGATCTGGATTCGGATACATGATGTATATCCCTGAATACCAACGAATTTATTTGGGATATCAAACACCAGTCTAGATTTATAGAATCTCTCTCTGAGAACTTCCTGTTCCTTTTATTATTTTTGCTGCGAAAATAATAGGATGAAGACCAGGTATCTCGATGGTTCTCAGCGTATTCGTCGTGGCTGCCTTGTTTGGATGACGAACTCAAGCTTGAAGGTCTGAAAACTTACAAGATTGAATAAAACTGTTTCTATGTCTATCTACCTCTCAGCAACACGATTGTTTAAAAATACACAATAGAGGCTGATTCGTGTTGTCTGCTGATGCCTACAGAAGAGGTTAGAAAAATGTTCGATGGAATAAATACTAGCAGTGTGCACCCTATCTTCCGCAGGGAGACTCGCCGAGGTATTTATAAGGGCACGTTATGAGACTATCACTGCGATGGCTATGCAAAGATGCACAAGATAGTTTGTCCTTTGGGTTTTGCACTCAAAATCGACGGAGGAAGAAGAATTGGCGCTACACTTCTTCCCTTTTCGGATAGTTTATCCAAATTTCTCTCGCAGGTTGAAAGTAAGGGGTTTGCTGATTTTTCTTGATTGTTATTTGGAAGATAAAAAGTAAAACTTTTACACAGAAGAAGAGAAAGGGATTTCTAAGTGTTATGGATTTTGTGTCTATGGTCTTGCCGGAGTCGAAGTTTGCTAAGAGAGAAAAGCGCGATGAGGGTTTCTAAACCTTAGTTTTGAGGCGAGTTTCTATAGGTGTCTTGCTCGCACGTGCAGGAATCCAAAGATCACCAGTGTTCCCAGAACGACTAATTTTGAGATGAAGACCAACCTAACGATTTTATAATGTATGTGTTGGTCGCTATCAAACTCATACGGCAAAAACATGAGACGGATTGAGTGTGACGAAATTGTCTTTGTATTGTGATGCATAAAACTGGTGTGATAATCGTAAAATAGACTTCAGAGTGTCGTTATGGGCTTTTGTCGTTCACGTAAATACTGTTGAAGGATTTGACAAAAGTGTAAATATCCATAGTCGAGTTCGAGCTCTTTGTCGTCGTACTACAGAATATGCAGCAGTGTAAGAGCTCAGTGTGTGATGATGTGTACAATTTGATTGAATCGACAACTTGTCACGATGCACTCAAACTGTGACGATTGTGTGTACTCTAGATGAGGAACCTTCAGGTTTTCGATTTGGCGGATAATCTGCAAACAGTCGGATTAAGTTGAATTCCTTCAAAGCTTAGAGTTGCTAAGATTAGAGAGAGGGTGGCAAACATATCTCTTGTTGATATAGCTGTGGAAATTGAATTATTGCAAAGTGCGGTATTTCGGGTGGTGGATTTGAGAGAAAATACTACGTTCAGCTAGCTAGCTGATCTTGGAGTGTAATGCAGATCCCTATTCCAGATCCACCTGCACGAGTGTGACGTTCTTTTGTATATAAAAATACACGCAATAAAATTAGCTCACGGAGAGTCATCATTCAGCGATGTTGGTTCTCGCCTTGTCTGTGAGTGATTTACGGAGTATACTATTGTCGATTTCTTGGATCGTAGCAGTCGCCTTGCTTTTGAGGAGTTCGTGAGCAAAAACAATATAAAAAGACGATATATTTCCAGCTGCAGGCTTTTGTATTTAGCAGGTTGTGGATTAGTGCGTCTATAATGCGTTCGTGGTATCCAGTGGATTGTTCAGTAAGCTGTGGGACAGGATTACTCTCATTGTTTTCTATAGATCCCTGTTGTTTCTATTCGTTTTGCCTTCCAGTTCTGCCGAAGACTTAGAGCATTGCTTCTTAGTAGTATTCAGTGGTGAAGACGTAATGGGGCAAAGCCTTCATTCTCCATATATTTCTGCATACTCTTTGGGGCTCACTAGGATGACTCCATACACAAAAAGGGCTAATGTGGATTCAGAGTTCCCCAAAACCTGCTTCGGTTTGGAGGTTTTTAACTCTTTTTAGATTACTACGTGCTTCTTGATTAGCTTGTGACTTTCGCTTTACCATGTCGTGGCTACTTGTGAGTATTGTGTGGTCGATGCTGTCCTAAAAACAGTGTAGCTCAAAGTTCGTATATTAGTAGCGACATATAGAATCAAGCTAAGAACTATAAACCTTACGACAGAGTCTAGTTTCCCAGCAGACTTCGATTGAGGCAGATTTTACTCGCAGAATTGAACTTTTTGAGCGCCAGTCGGAAGATATCAAAGTCTTGAATCTAAACCATTCTTGAGCAAATGAGTATAGACGCTCAGAACATTCGTCTTAGCGAGTTGCGGTAATATTCTCGAAGACGGGAACAGGGGCATACCCCTCTTTCGGGCTGTTTTCTATGATTTAGAGGTGTGTCAAAAGAGCAGAGGATGCGCCTTCGACGGACTACGCGAGAGGGGTATTCAGTCGGAATAGACTTGACGGAGTCGGCAGAAAACTTGTTTTACAAACGAATGAAAATGGATGCAAGACAATACATGATCATAGATTTGGAAAGGCGAGGGGCGGAGAAATGTTCATCACCGAGCGGGTGGCCTATATCAAGGCCAACTATAGCGGAGAGCTGGACGGTGCGTTTTGCGACTTCGCCCCGATTTTTCAATACAACAAAGCGCGCTTGCTCTTTTCTTTCAGATCCGGGTGATCGACCTTGAGGAAAAGGGGATGTATGTCAACAATAAGCGAATCGATGTGGCTGAGTTGCTTTGTTTCTCCGCCGCAGGAGAAATTCTATCGCGTGACGCACACGGAATGGTTTTTGTGGAGTGTCTCGACGGCAGGCAGGTGTATGTGACGCGCACGCCGGTGGATCAAATCGGCGGTGGCGTGTGGGACTATTGCGGAGTTGGCCGACGAGCAGGACTTTGTGACGAGAGGAACAATGGTTGGCGAAGGGCTATGCTTGTGGATGTGAAGCGAGACAATGTGCCTTTGGCGCAGTATCTCGGCGCAAGCGAATGTGGCGGTGCGTGCGCTGCCCAAAGTGGTTTATTATCCCTTCGGGTGCAACGCGCGAGTCAACGGAGCCGCAGGTGGAAGCGGCTTTGTGCCATCAGGTGAGTATCGTGCAAGGGCCTCGGGCACGAGGAAAGCAGAACATTCTCAATATCGTGCGAATTTGCTCTTGGCGGACAAACGGTGTTGGTGTCGAACAATAATTCGGCCGTGGTCAATGTGCCGAGAAACTCCACCGCAGGTTTGGGTTTCCTTGTAGCGCCGGTTGAAATGCGGAAAACAAAGGTGGCGTTCATCCGCTCAAAGTGCGCATTATCCGAACTGAGCGATTGAGCTGGCGGACGAGAAGCGGTGAGGGAGTTGGACGACAGGCGCTACGCGTGTCGCAAGGCTTTGAAGACCAAACGATGCGGGCCGCAACTAAAGGCGGAATACGATGCGCTGCTGCGCGAGCAGCAATACAACGACCTGTTGGGTGGCGAGACCTTGTCAGAAGATGGGCGACTGACGGGCTTATCCGGCGCGCAACTGATGAAGTACTCATGGCTTATCGCCTACGTGTGGAGCAAGGAAAAAGTGGGGACGTGGGTGCGCCCTAAAATGGGCTTTTGCGTTCGGCTTTCGCCTGTCCTCGTTCCTCAAGGAGGCTACAGAGTGATCGCGGTTTGGAGAGGCTTTCTATCGTGGCGTAAAGGCGGAATGAAGGCGTGAACTGGCGGTGCGTGAAGAGCGCTTGCAGGCGTTGGAGCTGGGTGGCTCGAAGCACTTACCACTTCGTCGCGGCAAATGCTCCGACACAAGATGGCCCGAGCGTTTCGGCGGTAGCGCTCGCCGGCAGTTTACCATGTGAGCGGCATCAGGAGCGATCCGAAGTGTTTTGAAAGAGTACCGGTGGTGTTGAGCAGTACGTACAAGTCGAAAGCACGAACAATCATCCGGATTATGTGTTTGACTATGTGATCATGGACGAGGCTTCGCAGGTAGACATCAAAACGGGGCTTTGAGCCTTGTCGTGCGCCATGAATGCGGTGATCGTGGGCGACAGCAAACGGTTGCCCGCAATGTGGTGATCAAGCAGATGCGCTGGCCTACGGGCGGTGCGCGCGTATGCGGTGGGGGACTGTTACGACGCGGTGAAGTGCGGTTTTTGCAATCGCATCGGGTTTTCCGAGGCGCCCACCACGATTGCTGCGTGAGCACTATCGTTGCCATCCGAAGATCATCGGTTTTTGCAATCAGCGATTTTATGACGGCGCACTGCTCGCGATGACGACCGATGAGGGGAGAGCAAGGTGCTGCAGGTGGTGCGCACGACTGGAAAGGCGCCATGCGCGCGACATTTCGCCAGCGCGAGATCGATGTGCTCATGCAAGAGGTGCTGCCGAATACATGGGCAAAGGGGTTTGGGCATCATCACGCCTTATCGCGATCAGGCGGAGACGTCAATCGGGTTGTCTGGGGCAAGAGCTGGCCAGTACGGTGCACAAGTACCAAGGAGAGTGCGACACGATCATCGTCATAGTATGGTGGACAATGCGCCGACGGACTTCTCGGACGACGCGAACTTACTGAATGTGGCGATTTCGCGTAGCCAAGACACGGCTTTGTGTGATCGCCACGAAATGAGCTGCCAGAGGAGGTAACTTGGCACAGTTGATCAGATTATATTCGGTAACAACTGAAGTGCGTGAAAGTCAATTGCACTCTGTTTTTGACCTGCTTTATCAACAGTATTCTGCAGAGCGGTTGGTATCAAACACGCGTCGGCTGTTTCGGACCATCTTTCTGAGGGCTTGCTCTGATGCTTTGCAACAGACTGTCGAACGGGAGCGCAGCGCGCTTGCGAGTTGTGTGCCGTATCCCTTTCGAAACTGATCGCCGATCCGGCACTTCTGGACGCGAAGGCGTGCTTTTGTGGAGAGATCCTCGCGTAGACTTTTTGATCTAATGTGATCACGACGACCCGTACTTCCCATAAAGTGTAGACGGTTGGAGCTTTACAGCGGAAATAGCATTCAGCAGCACCGGATGCACTGAAAAGATGGCTTACTGGCGAAATATGGTTTTGTCCCCTTGTCGCATTTCGACCACAGATCGTGTGACGGTGGAGGTGCTAAAAGGGCTCTTGGCGAAACGTGGGTTGGTGGATGAGTTGCAAGGACTCGGGACAGAAAAATGAGTGGAGTAATGAATTTAGATGGAGCTACGCGTGGCGTCGTTCAATTTGAGCCCAATGAAAGTATGGTGGAAACAACAGGGATGAAATTTATAACAGCAAGTTCTGTAAGATTCTTAACCAAACGTGTTTTGATCAGATTTCAAGGTGAAGATTCCTCGATGGGCAGTTGAAAATTCCATTGGTAGCAGGGTATAGCAGCGTTGAGGTTTCTGCGCGTTATTTCTGCGATGAGTTTCTTTATACTGCCATCAATTGCTCAAGGTTACTCTTAGATAGTGAAGCTTGCTCGAAGATTACTCATCGATGAATGAGGCTATTTAGTTGTTTGACCTTCGTCGATTTCGATGATGAAGTGGATGATGTCGGTTTTTGTATCCCAATTTGTTTTTCAGCACCTCTTCTGATTGAATATCGGCTTTCTCTCTTTGTGAGGTAAAAATAGTAGTAAATTCGGTACCATATATGTCGAACTTGAAAAAGAAGAGGTGAAAAGTCTACGGACGACCACAGCACAGAGGAATAAAGCGCGGATCGGATCTATCTTGTTTTTAGGCAAGTGATGGGTAGCGAAACGTGTGGAACAATGAAATAATGGGTAATGTGTGGCCCAAGGTTTCTTAAACGTGTGTGCCTAAAATCAAACAACAATGAAGCTTACGACAAGGACTTATTTCAGAGCTGACTTCGAATGAGGCCATTTTCGGAAGTGTTTGATCTTTATTCCGTTGTAAGCTTCATTGTTCTTGATTTGGTTTTGATTTCTGCCACAAATATAAGAACTTTGGGACACACACGTTTTGGGGACAGTATCGCAACTGCTGTGGTCCACTCTTTTGTGTGTGCAAGACGTAGCCATGTTGTGCGCACGACGCGTGCTTGAATTCGACATGCCGTGGAAAGCGAGATGCCATGCCGTGCCATGCAGAGGAGGGCGGCGATTGCTGGGCGAAAGGCGCAAAGCGAAAATGCGTTTGCGCGTCGCCTCACCCTCCCACGGTGAGGCGCGTGCTGTACACCACTCGTTGTGCCCGCCCGGTCGTCTGCTTCCCGCCGGAGAAGAGAAAATTGTGGTCGAATTTCCGACTGCCCACAGTTTTCCCTTTTTCGCCGCGCGGCTTCGTTCGTGGGCTGCGCCGACCGGCGACCGGTGAAGGAAAGTCGATGGAGAACGCTGCTCTACGCGCGCGTGCGCAATGCGCGTGTCGCTACTTTTTCGTTTTTCCTTCACTCCTTCACCCGGTTGCCGCATCTTGTTGATACATAGCGAATAGAGGTGAAGGCTTTTGCACTTTTTCGCTCACCGCCGAGCTTCACCCCACCCTTCACCGCCGAGCGGCTTCATCGACGACGATTTCTGCCGGGTGCCCGCATTTCTCGGGGACTTTTCCGGAAAGCAGCGTACTCGAGGAAAACCGGACGACGCTCAGTGCGTATTTACAAATGAATAGCGAGTTGAAAATGAGCCCGTTTTGCTGCAGCCTCTCTTCAAGAAAAAGCGGCGGTGTGAAGGTTCCGAGGGAGATGTTCACCGTCTCTGCTTCGCAATGTGTTGATTCAGAAGGTTGCAAATAGAGGGTGAGGCGGTGAAGGCTTTTTGCTGAAACGGACTGATGCGCGTGTCTACGCGTGCGTGCAGAAATTTCCCTTCACCTTCACCCCGCGTAGGGTTTTGACCGACAACTTGTGGAGTGGGGACGGCGGCGCCGACGGCAAAGTGCCACGTCGTTTGTGCACGCGTCGGCGTTTGCACTGCGCCGGCTCTTCGCGCGGCGGCGATGACAGCTGGCGCACACACACCCCTGCTGACCGATGCCTTTTGCCGCTGCCGCAAATCAAGGGCCTCGCTCCCCCCAATCTCCTTTTCGCATCGGCGCCCCCTGTCGGAAAGGGGACAAGGTTGAGCAAAAGTTGCGGTTCCCGCGGGCACGGGCGGAGGTAGTAGGAGAGGGGAGCGTTCTGCAGCACATCCGGGACGACGAGGGCTAAAATAGACGGCTGTGGTGCAAGTGGGTTTTCACTAAAAATCTTATTGTTCTGCTATTCGTGTATTGCAAAATGTGGTTGTTTGGCGCGGGTTCTTTACTTTTTACACAGATCGTCTTGTCGCAGTCATCGTGTATATTTGTGCATGGAATGTCATCTGACGGCAAATAAATGTGCCCGTTGCAGAACATGAGCGCCCGTGGCGATAAAGCAACGACGAGTCGAATTCCGCTCGGTGACGTGCTCATTGGCACGACAGTGCTCGGATCGACCCTATCGACGAATTAATTCATTACACGAAAACAATAAACGTGATCGCTAGATGGAAAAGCAAATCCCCTAAGACGTAAAACTCTTCGAAAGGCTCCTATGTGCGTTGTTTGCTCTGTTTGGGAGTCCTGCCCGTCACGGCGCAGAACTGCCCGAGCTTTCAATGGGTGAGCTTTGCCACGACGCTTGTGCAACTGGCAAGGATTGCAACAAGCGGGTAATGCCACCATTCTGCAACAGCAACATTGTCCGGAGTCGAGCGAAGTGCATTATCAGTTTGGCACGACAGCAGCGGCCCATGGTTTTTACACAGAGACCGACGCGCGGCGGCTCGATTGCTGCACGGTGAAAGCGGAAGTGCCCGGCCTCGATGGACGAAGTACCTTTGCATTTGCGCATCACCGCAAGTGTGGCACCAATACGCGCGCGCTCCGACTGGTGTGGACCATGGGAAGTGTCTACTCGCAGAACTCGAGACAGTCCAACTGAACGTCACCACCACGCCCACGGTAACGGTGTCGGTTCAGGCGGCGGTGTGCAAAAGCTTACTTGACCCAGTGCCAGTCGCAGCGACGTTCAAAGCTCTGCAAAGTTCCGGATCTCAATGCGCGGTCAGCACGCGGCGCAGCACGCGCCTACGAAAGGCGTCGTTCTTCAATCTGTCCAAAGGCGACTACGTGGTGAAGGCGGACGCCAAACGGCGTGTACCCACACGACGGCTTCGAGTGGGCTGACCGCTTCGAGCTGTCGGCGGTCGTTTCACGGTGGGTACCTTCAACCTGATCTCCCACGCCCGCAACGCCCGTGGTAATTGCACGGGTGGGGTGAAAGACAGGGTATCGAAAGTGAGCGGTGTGCAGAACATCGGGCTACAGGTGTTCTCGCAGAACGAGTGAAAAGCACGCCGTTGGACACCTATGCGACCCAGCTACCCAGATCACCCGCCACTTTCACCGGTTTGGCGGCTCGAGTATGTGGTGACGGCAACGGAAAACGGGCCCAACAGCGCCATGCGCAACACGTTCTCTCTCTACCATCAACTAACTGGTGTGGAACCTCGCGTCGTGCACGGCACGTTGCCGGCGGCGGCGGGTTTCAGAAGGCGTGGGTGGATCTCTGTTGTGAACGGCACGTCCGTGGCTTGCCGGTGAAATATACCAGTACGGCCACCGACGGGGTGGCGTTTACCCCCATTGTGAGAACAACGTGACCGAGGAGACCACGCGTGTCGAAGAAGGGTTGCCCAAAGGCGACTGACTACAAGGTGACGGCTGAATACGGTGGTTTTGACACAGACAACACTTCTTCACCATCTCGGAGGGAACGATGGGCTATTTGAGCACCAGAAGTCATACACAGTTTGCGCAGGGGTCACGCTGATCCCTCCGGTGGAGTCAATGGTAGTACACACTGACGGTGGCCTGAACTACAACCAGCGCAAAGTTCGGGTGACCAACAATGCCACAGGCGCGTTGGTGCGTGAGTTTTAAACTCGCCGCGGGACAAACGGAATTCAGGAAACCAAGAATCCTTCGGCGAATACAAAGCTGACGGTGCGCGTGAGAACGCGCAATGCGAAATCTCTACGGGCTTCACCATCGCTTCTAAAGGTCCGAATCGCGTATCTGTCGGTCGATTACAACAGCGACCACAGAACTTTACTGCGGTGCCCCGAACGATTGACGCGCGCATCATAAAAGCCTGGCGGACCGGTGGCATCGAAAATGCGCCCAATCTCCAGGCTCAACAGGGCCACCTGCTGGGATTTACACGAGCGACAGTAAGACCTTCGTTTATTCCGGGCGTGATGCCGACGCTGACGGAGCAATGCGCGACGACTACATCGAAACGCCGGAGATCTGACAGTATTACGTTTCCCTTCGCATCAGGCACCTGTGCAGTTACCCCGTACAGAACTATACTTTATATGAGGAGACAAAGGCTACCAATTTTAATCCTAATTGGACATTCCGCGGTTGTGGTGGACGAGGTACGGACGATGGATCTGCGTGTGATCGACTCGAGGACGGGTGGCAGCATCACCTACAAGGTCGAGAACAAGGCGACCGGCGCCGTCGTGGCGAAGTATGCGATGAAGGACGGGGTGAGCGCGGCCATCATAGCCAATATGCAGCCCGGCGACCACACCGTGGAATGGTTTCAATGTTCGCCCGCAGCTCCACTCGACACGCTGCGCGTCGAAGACAGGTGAAGGAGACCAGCCGAAAGTGTGCACTCCGCGCTGTGGCGACGACAGTTCGATCTACATGAGCTTCTATTAGTATTTCCAGGAAGCGTCACGCCTGGCGAGTGAGGTTGCGAACGCAAAAGCGACAATCAGCTCGTGCGCACTTATGGTTCGAGCGGTACGTCACGTCTGCAAACTTTGCCCGCTTACCCGGCCGGCGGGTACAGTGTGAAGGCAACACCACGTGTGGAGTGCGGTGAGTTGACGCCCGCGTCTCTGATGTCACGGTTCCGTCTGGGCCCTTGCAGATCCAGCAACTTTTCGTCTGCGATTGTTAACGGCGGTGCCCTACAAAAGACGAGGCGCCGTAAATTGCTACATTTCGCTATCCTTGGATTGCGACGCGAAGTGGCGGGTGCTCGATGTGCTCACCGGCGCTGAAATCAACAGAGGCGAAGTGCACCCGGCCAAAACGAACGCGGATTGGTTATTACATCCCCGTCACGATACTGCACGCGGACTTACAAGATCGAATTCCAGAAACGCCCTGCGGCGGTTTACCGCATGGACTCCCTCGGGTGACGAGCCGCAAGGACCTGTGCCCGGCTTCCGAAACGGTGATCGGCAGCAGAACACTTCTTGCCAACCAAAAGCCTTTGTCACGGTGAAATCGCGGCTCAAGACGGCGGATTCATTGACAAGGCTTCGAAATTGTGCTCTACCGGTACAGACTGGTCAGCAGCGGCTGGCAGTATGTGACTCGATCGACTCGGTGCAGGGTAAAGCGTCGACGATCGTCGAAACGCACACTTACCTTCACCGACGGATCCCTGCGCCCTATGCCATTCGGTACTACCGCAATGGTGCGTCGAGAATATGTGCAGAATCTGACACGGGCGGCGAGCAGCGGGCTGTCGATATCAACCTCCTATTCTCCTTTCAGCCTGAAGCACTTCGTTTCACAACGATCAACGTACGGCGGCTGAAGAGGGAAAGACCACCATGCGCGTGGAAGTGACGGGCAACGACGGCTCGTCGCTGCCTCCAACCAAGTGGTGCCTGCCGATGCGCCGTATGTGCTGCAACTGAAGGAAACCCAACACCGGCTACGGCGGTGAAGGTGACGAGCAAATCGACGGATGCAACGCCCGGTCGATCGCAACGCAAACTTACATCACGCCGTCTTCGCGCGCAGTTCAACTTCTCGGCTACGGGCAGCGAATGAGTATGACGACGGTGAGATCCAGATGATTGTGCCGACGCCTTCCGCGACGTGGATCAAATCCGCTACACGCTGACCAAGACTTCGGGTGCCTCGTACGCGATGTGGCCGAAACGACAACTTTGCTCTGTGCCGAAAGAAGCCTTCTACGTCGGTCTGGAGGCCGGCACGTACAAAATCACCGGTCGTGCCACCGTGTTCCACGACGAGAACAACCAGCGTGGTGCAGGTTTCGATCAGACGGTGACGCTCTACACTCCTCCTACCGTGACGGTCTCTACGCCACTGGTGCGCATCGGCATGGTGCCCACCACGACGGCTTGCCCCAACGGTGCTCGGACTGAACAGTGAGGGCTCCGGCCGCTGCTCCGCGTGTACCTCAAGTCGACGACGGTCCGCTGGCCCAACCGCAGGAAATCTTTCACCGACGCGTCGGGCAACAACTATAATAAGCTTGGGGCCAAGGCCTCGAAGCCGGTCACTATTCGCTGACCGTGAGCGACGGATGTATGGAGCGTGACATCCGGACGCCGAGATTCTCGAATGCCCAACACCCCAAGTACGTGGTATTATCCCTACATGTTCTTGGACGATCGCATCAAAGAACAATCCCAACGACACGCGCGACTGCGATCAGATACTACATTTCAGTTCGATCCCTCCCTCTTCCCCAGAACAGACGGGTGGCTTATCGCGCCTACGAGGTACAGGTGGTGGCCAAAGGTCACACGGACGGAAACCAGTGGAAGAGCAACTGGAGCGACGAGAATAGCGGAAAGGGTTACCTCGAGAACTACGCCAAACGCTTCAACAGCATGACGGCATCGATGTGCTTTTCCGACTCAAGATTTGCTCCGTCGTCTCTGACCCGTTTCACGGATACTCGGCAGATCCACAATGCTTTTCGCCGGCAACTGGACGCAATTGAAGCGTAATACGGTGCAGTGGGCCTTCACCAACGGTGAAATCGGCCACAGAGTACAACATCAAGGTGACGCGCTTTCCGACGGCGCAGTGGTGTACAACAAGGACAAGACTTTCCACTCGCGTGAGGAGTATCTCAGCAGGATCGGAATTGAATTCCCGGCTGACAGAAAGTCCTACCGCATCGACATGAAGCCGAAGGACTATTGCGGAAATGCATGTGCGAGCTCTTCTTTCAATTACGTCAATGCGATCAACCGCAACTACCAGTACTCGCCCGATTATGGCGGCATCATGTCGGATTGATCGATCGTCTCTTGTCGATCAGGGTTGGACGGACTGTCGCTTGCCGATGAAAATACTTCATTACGAAGTGAATGGCACGCAGGAAACGCTGGTGGCCAGAGTGGTAACTACGTTCGATGCTTGGAACAGTCTCACAGTACAAGAAGGACAAGACCTCATGTGATCCGCGTCGTGGAATACGGCCAACGGAGACCAACCAGGTGCAGTTGGTGAAATTCACGCTCAACTACCGCCTGCCTTCGAAGTACACAGGTTTACAATGGTTACAAGTACAGTGCAACCACCTTCTGCGGTTCCGGATACAACGCAGCGAAGAAGGGGCACGACATGAACAGTGGCTACTCCTACCATAATGCCAACTGGGATGGGTGCCCACGTGTTCCAGACACGTACTCTCACGATCCCGAAGATGACGATTGTGGCTACGCAAAAGGCTGCACCGCACCGCAAGTTGTGTCGCTACGCAGGTGACGCGATCGGGTAGCTCTATTTATCGCAACTAATTGGCGAGACTGTTGCCCGATGGCTCGTACGCCGATGCTTACGCGCGGAAGGTGAATACACGATGAGTGGCGCACACGGATTGTGGGCGACATCCCGATGGACGACGACTACATTGGCCGCCCGACGTTGGATCTTTCGCCCACAACGGTAGACGCAGCTTCGACGGTAAGTTCACCGTTACGCCGAAGGGTACGCTGACTTACCGCGGTAGCAGTTCGGATGTGGAAATCACTTCGTTCTATGTCGCGGGTGACACTCAACACGACCCGTAACTGGGGCTAATCGTTCGGCACGTACCAGCGTGAGTTCACCCTCATCCTGAATGCTCACGTAAGAGCGACGGGCAGACTTGTACGCTGAGCTGGCCTTTTCCGATGAGCAACTACGTTCTCGACTTCGACCGGTCGCAATCTTTGAGCATATGTTCTGCACTGATTCGCGCAGGTATCATCCACATGGCACTGAAGGGTGGACAACCGCCGTACGTACAAGCTCTGACGATGGACGGTACGGAAATCGAACGCAAGACAGTTCAAGGGCTGTTGACTTCGAACAGGGTGTGCTTGACAACGCTTCCGCATCACGGCTACCGACGCTTGTAACCTGACGTGGATCCACCAGGATGTCCTTTTGCAAGACCCCGCAGCCATTTCGTCTTCGATGGAGACTGAAACTTCATTCTGCGTAGGCGATCATGCCAAACTATCAGCTCGTGTATTCGATTGCGACGTATCTTTGGCATCTGCCTGACGGATCGACAAAGGCGGGACGTGAGCTCAATTTCGATAGGGCGGAGAATGCAGGTAGTACGGACATTCACTTGACAACTTGTACGGTGACCTTGCGGTAAATTCAAAGTGGGTATTGCCAGCATTTCCGAAGCGGCTGGTTTGACTCTCAATCAACAGGCCTGTGCAGGTGAACCCGTTGAGTTTACGTTAGATCCTGCTTCGCAACGTTGATGGTGTGGCAGCAGATCCCGATGATATTGAGTATCACTGAGCGAACTGCAACTCGAACGATCCGAGTCGTGGTGAGCTATTCCCGATGCAACGGATCAGATACCTCCCTTACGGCTGCTGCCCCCGCGTCTTTACGTTCGTCGTACAGCAGTGATCGGTCAATGTAAAGCCATCAGTGGACAATCCAAGTTGACTGTGATTCCGGTATCAATGTGGCGATGACGCCCGACGAACAGACGGTGACGATCAACAACAAGGATCCCTTCACATTGACAGCCGGTGTGGTAAACGGTAACCCGAGCCGCACGTACCAATGGCAGCGCAGTGTCGAGCAAGAAGACCTGGGTGAACATTGGTAATGATGAGACGTTCACGGACGAAGCGTTTCGGTAACACTGTTTTACTACCGTCGCATCGTTTCGGCGGGTGCTTGTAGCATCGAAGGTCAACCGATCACGGTTCGCTTCAAGAAGCGTTGTCGGCCACATCAATCCGCAAGTGCGCCAACGTGCACTCGAAGATTAAGTTCACGAAGTCTACCACACCATGTGTGTCTTGACTGAGTAAACGTACAAATCCTCAGTTGTTTGTCTCGAGAAAGACAACAGCTAGTGTATGAAAGATAGGAGTCCGTATCAGACGAAAGTCATGATACGGACTCCTTTTATTTTGTACCTTCAAAAACCTGAGTTCGGGCTTATTGCTGTCCGGTAAAAGTTTTTCTCTCCACATAAGGCTGAAGTCCATTGTTGGACTTCAGCCTTTTTGGTTTATCTTTGTTTTTACCACAAAAACATGATAAGCATGGGACAGAGGTACTCATTTTCTCGGGCAGCCGATGTACGGCCAGCTTATAAGTTTGCTCGACAAAGCGCAAATTCTTCGTATCAGTCAAGAAAACGGTGGAGAACGCTACGTCAAACACTTCGATGCTTGCGCAGCACTTGGTCATATGTCTCTATGCAGTGGTCAAACGTTTCACCTCGGCGGCCAGAGGATTCCTTCATGCTCCGCCCCTCCAACTACCAGCGGCGACATCTTGGCGCTTTGACAGAGCTTATATCGACTATGCCAAGTTTGAGGAAATGACGTAAGCCGGTGTGACGTATGTCACCACGATGAAGAAAAATCTACGGTACGAAACCCTTGAGGATGTGATGTATATGACACAGGAAGGGGTGATGGAACACCGCGTGCAGCAAGTGGTGTTTACCAAACGGGGCAAAGGAGAGAGGCACGCAAAACACCGGGCAAGAATCATCACCTACGCTGACCGCAGAAGCACAAAAACAAACTGATCTCGCTTACCAATGACATGGAAATGTCGATTCAAGACATCATCGAGATCTATCGCCAAAGGTGGGAGATAGAATTACTTTTCAAGGGCTCAAAAAGAATTTTTCTCAGATATTTCTATGGGGCGAGTGCCATGCCATCAAAAATTCAGATTTGGGTCACATGTTCATGGTGCTGCAAAAAGCGGATCAAACGCAATTGAGTTTCTCTAATTTGGCCACGATGTGCGCATATGCTCATGTACTACATTGACTGCTATAGTTTCTTTGAGCATACCGAAAAAGATTGGTTGAAGATCTTGGATACCCACAATAATCCACCCGCCGCACCTTCACTCTTTGACTAAGGGGCTACTCGAAAAGGAATCCGCAACGCCTATTGATGGGCGTTGCGGATAGAAAATCGTGTTATTTTTGAAGTTTGGCGGACAGCAATATTCAGCAAATGTCTTTGCGCAGTACTTCCAAGATGCGAACGTAAAATCCCTTTTAGATGAAAAGCGTTATCCGACCGCTCTCTTGGAAAACTCGGACTTCGGAGAGGAAAAAGCTGGGAGATTTCTTCCAGAAAACACGGACGTATCTGCTGAACGCTCGAAAGGAGATAATCTTGCGGACGCACTTTTGGAAAATGGGCTGAGGGCTTTCTCTGCCCCTTGGGGAATGACGATTGGAAAGAAGCTGCTTGGCAGCGCAAACTGCGCAAACAATGCAGTCCTCGCCTAGGACGCAGGAAGCAGTAGTTCTAAGGGTATTATCAGACTATTCCAAGGTATTCCAAGGATATTCAAACAAACACTTACCCTATGGCACAAGAAGACGATTTCATTTCGTATTGGGAAAGATTATGGACTTTATGCGAGGCATATCCGTACTCTTTCTCCTCATCAACTGCTATTGGTTTTGCTATAGCGCATTCACTTCGTGGACATCACCCTCGAAGTTATCGACAGAAATCCTCCTCAACTTCCAGCGCACTACAGGCTTGTTCTCCATTCTCTGAACGATGTGTGTAGTCTTTCCCTGCTTAGGCACCAAGGGGCGCAGGAGGAAAAGATTACGTGGAGAAATGAGTTTACTCGTGCCTCTTGCCGTGGGCTTTGTACTTTTCTTCCTCAATTGGGTGGGTACTGGCTTTGCCTATCTCTGCCATTGCTGCGTTTCTCCACATCTTCTCACTCGCTCGGCTATATCAGTCTCTGATGGCTGGTGTGTGGATGAGCCGTCTGCTCAAGAATAATCTGATGGACGATTTCTTCAACCTAGAGAACGAGAGTTTTATGCGAGACTCGGCTGATGCAGAACGAATACTCCGTGAATCTCCCCACGCGTTTCTACTCACCGCAAGCGGCGGAACAAAGGATGGATCAATATCGTCAATCCTTCCGAGTTTCAATGGTACTTGGCACACGGCTTCGGGTGCAAGTCTTATGCCATTGTGAACAACTCACATCAAGTAACAAATGAAAAAGGTTTTTGCGATGTACATCTACGACTACAAATTTCCTGACCTCTCAGAGATTGCCTACAACCACTTGCTCCATCATTTGGAGGCTTATGGTAAAACCCCAATTCTTCGTCATCAACTTTGATGACCCGCGCAAGAGTCACCGCTGCAATCCCATCAATCCTAGTTTTATGACGGACATCTCCGATTCCTACGAGAGTGCTTACACGATTATGCTCAATCTCAAACCGCTCGTGGATTCAAAAACAAGGAGATTTCTTTGTGGAGTCGCCTATCATCTTACTGGCAGCTATCATTTGGTTTCTCAAAATCTACGAGAATGGCAAGCATTGCACCTTTCCCCACGCCATTGAGTTCCTCAATCGCCCCTATGCGCAGATATTTCCCATCCTCACCACCTATGATGAATTGGCGAACTACCTTTCACCCTTTATGGATGCTTGGGAGGGTGGCGTGTAAGACTCAACTGCAAGGGCAGATTGCTTCGGCAAAGATACCGCTCTCACGTATGATTTCGCCGGCACTCTGTTGGGTGATGACGGGAGATGACTTTTCTCTCGACATCAACAACTTCACGTGAGCCGAAGGGTCTTGGTCGTGAGGCAGCAATCCAGACGACAGAACATCTACTCTGCGGCGCTTGGCTTCGTACAATTCGCGCATCGTGAAACTCATCAACAAGAAAAAGCAACTCAAAAGCTCAGTCATCATAGACGAGTTACCAACCATCTACTTCCGTGGCTTGACAACCTCATTGCCACGGCACGCTCAACAAGGTTGCTGTCTGTCTTGGTTTTCAAGACTTCTCACAGCTCACGCGTGATTAAGGAGATAAGGAGAGTGAGGTTATCAAAAACACGACGGAAACGTCTTTTGTGGACAAGTCGTAGGGTGAAACTGCCAAGACCCTCCGAACGCTTCGGAAAGAGCCTTCAGCAACGTCCAGTCTATGACCATCAATCGGAATGACAAGTCAACCTCCATCTCCACACGCAACTCGATAGCCTTCATCCCTGCTTCCAAAATCTCCAACCTCACACAGCGCATGTTTGTGGAGCCGTCTCCGACAACTTCGACGAAACGCATCGAGCAGAAAATCTTCCACGCAGAAATCGTAGTGACTCTGCCCAAGGTTTCTGCTGAAATGAAGGCATACCAGCCTATTCCCATCATCGCAGATTTCCACGAAAATGACTCCGATAATCTCGTGAGACTATCGAAGCCACTATCGAATGGTGAAGCAGGACATCCTTTTCCCTTGTTGCCAGCGAGATAGAGCGGATTAAGTGACCCAGCCCTCAAACATTTGGTGAGAGTAGGATAAGAATACCTTACAATGATAGTGGACTACAGAGGAACGGAAAGTGTCGAGGTTCTATTGATTCTGGAAGCATCGTCCCAAGTGACTTGATTAAAAGTTCATGATCAGACACAGACCAAATCGTTCTTCTCTATATGATTGTGATTTATCATTGCGTATGGTCCCCAATTCTCATCATAAAGAACCGTCGTAAGACATTCTTGAGGTGTAAATTTCAACTCTTACATTGAGTGCATCAGATAGTCCTGGTTTACAAAACGGATCCTATGACTTTTAGCTGTTAGTACAAGGCAAAGCCTTTATCTCGGCTTGCAGTTCTTTGTTTTCGATCTTTTTAGTTGTCTGATTTGCAATTCGTTGATATCTTTTCTCTTGTAGCTTCAGCTTCTTGTCGTGCTACGTATGCCACAATCCACCTACAATTCCGAGTACAGACAAAATGTGTCCCACCCCAATCTTTTTACGAGATCTATCCAATCCATTCTATTTTAATTTGATGTTTTATTTCTACTCAAGCTTTGCTCAGTCATCCTTGATATGTGTTACATCTTTCCTTATATCTTCCATCCTTTTTGTCCAAAGAACTTCATGATTGAGTTCTTTTAGCTCATCTATCCCTCCAAGATACTCTCGATTGCCAGAAAGTACATTTTAATGTACGTTTATCTTCTGAATTCAGTGATCTTGCTGCCACAAATAGCACATCGAAGTATAACCTCGTAACTTTCTTTCATTTCGATGTTATTTTTACTTCATCACCTTATCATACAATGTCTTATAGTCTTCCGCTACACCATAGACGATATTGCTGCCTTGACTGATGGCTTCGAAAGTGACGAGGCAGCACATTCAGACTTGGCATCTTCGGCTCCACGTAGCTGAGATCGTTGCCATTCGTTGCCCTTTCGTTTCGGCAATGAAAATAGATGTGCTTCACTGTGCCCTCGTTAAAAGCTATTGCCCAATCAGGATTGTAGTGTCCCATTGGCGTATTGATGTAAAAAGCTTTCGGGGAGTTTGGTATAACACTACTTCTTCGTGCGTCTCTAATACTTTGGCGAACTTCTTTTCGACACCGCTCATTCTACCACCACCAGATCGTAAAAGCGACTTGGTGCTTTCGATGGCATTGATGCCGATCTTACCACGCAGTGTGCTTTCTGTGAAGATGTCTCACATCATACGTATTTCCTGTGCGTTCGTAGCAAATCTTCTGCACCACCGCCATCGCTTTCTCGTCGTTGATGATGTTGGCGAGTCTTCCGAATAAACTCCTCGGGGTTCATTTTGAACTGATGGAACGTTGCAGGGCTAATTCCTTTCAAGATAGCCACCAACGTTTTGCGTGTTAGACCTGTTTCCATCACCAAAGCGACCGATAAGGTCATGTTTCACCCTAGTGCCAATCGCTCTCTTACGTTACGGTTTTAGCTTTGGTTTTGCGTCATGGCTGTGCCAGCTTCGAGCTGTTCCTTTTGTAGTTTCTTCCATTGCACCCTCTTCGATCACCATGCGTATTTCTGTTACGCTAAGATGTTTGTCGATGGCATCAATGGCTTTACTGATAAGTTCTGCCGTCTCGAAGTCTACCTTGTAATAAGTCTTGATATTGATACGCTTCCACAATTCTTGAAACTGCTTCTTTTTGAACTTTTCTTCATCAAAGTTCGCTTCTTTGGGCTTGCGAGAGTCGTCGATGCTAATTTTCTTCGGATCGAACACACTGTCGAGTGTCTGGACAATCCCCGATAGAATAGGTTGAAAATCGTCTCCGAGCTCAGGCTATCATTTCTTTTTGGCTTCGTGATAGGTCTCTGAGTGACCATCGTCGTCGATATAGTCTTGTCGAATGAGTTTGTTGTAAATTTTGCGTGCTGAGTCGATCGTGATTTTCACCTTATCTCCCTCTGCTGTTTCGTAAACATGGTCTACAAAAAGTGTGGTGTGATGACCACGGGGCGACTGCTTACTAGTTCTGAAATTTCTTTCTAGAAGTTGTTGGGCAAACTGCTCGTAGCTCTCACTGGCAATGACCGTAAGGATATTGATGTCAAAGACCCCACTGCCCAACACATCGGCATCTTGACGCTCTCCGTGTTTATTGACGCACAGACGCATACCGCGCCCTACTTCTTGGCGTTTGCCTATCTCGTTGGCAGTGTTTTTGAGCGTGCAGATTTGAAACACATTCGGATTGTCCCACCCTCTCTCAATGCCGAGTGCGAGAAGATGAAACGTGTAGGCTCATCGAGAGCTGAGCAGACGCTCTTTATTCTTCATGACGATCAGCTCGTAGGCACTCTCGTCGTTGCTTCCTTCAGTTCCTTTTTCCTATCTTGGGTTGATGAAGTGACTCTTGTTGTCTTTAGAGAAATAGCCGTTGTGTGCTTTTTACCGGCTGGAGCGACAAGTACACATATACGCTTCGTCCGTAAAGTGCTGCATCTCCCAGCTACCATCGGAGGTACTCTTCTTCCAAACATCTCTGCGAATTTGCCGTAGCGCGTACCGCCTTGCTCTGTAGATGCGATAGTTCTCTACATGGTCGATGAAAACAAACTCAACACCTTAATGCCCTTGAGTAGAGTTGTGCATCACGCTCAATATGAGTCTGATAGTTTCACGGATTTGTATGCGACGCATCGTGTCTTCCGTCACTTCGCCTATGGCATCGCCCTCGTGGAGCACCACACCGTTGAGGAAGGTCACCGTACCTGCCCGTCCGTCTATCTCCTGACCACATAATTTTGCTTGTACTCAGCCAACTCGCCACTTTGTTCGTAGAGGTCGAAGCCCTCGCCAGCCAATTGGGTGAGTTGTCGCACTGTGCCAGTGCTGCCAACATGTCGAAGCTCAAGCGAGCAGATTTTTACCTTCTGAATGACAATCTCGTGGAGATAGATATAGCCATTGGTGGCTGTATTCAATTTGACGAATACCCTTGACTCAATCTTCTTGACGAGCTTTTTGTTGTGAGACATCGATGGCATCGAGCGAAACACCATATTCATTACCTCACGGTGCGTAGCGGAGTAGAGCAAGGTGAAGAGGATTGAAGAGCGCTGCCCTCACGGTCTTGATGTATCCTTGCCCAGCACGGTTGTGGCTCGTCAATAATCATGATGGGATTGGTCTTGGCCAACACATCGATGGGGCGACGGCTGCCAAACTCGTCACGTTCGTCGAAGATGATACGTTACCGCGAGCATCGCCTCCACGCCCCTCCTGTTTTCTCCTCGTTGAAGAGAACTGTTGAAAGCCTGCATGTTGATGATCATCACCTGCATACTGTTGCCGTCATGCAAAAGCTATCGATTTTGCCCAGTTGCTTTGAGTTGTAGACAAAGCTCGATGATGCGCTTCCCTCATATTCTGCTGGCGAAGTGCTCTGCCATGGTCGTGAAACTCTTGTCACCCTCACGAATGGCGCTACGCTCGGCACCACGACAATGAATTTTCGACCAACCATAGTGTTTGTTGAGCTCATACATCGTCTTGATGTAGGTATAGGTTTTGCCTGCGCCGTCTCCATCTCACCGTGAGGTGTATGCCCGCCTCAAGCCCGTCAGATAGGTTTAAGTCCTGCTCTGTTTGCAGGGCACGCACATTCTCTGCGATGTCGCTGCGTTGGAGCGACGTGCGAGCGTTATGCAAATCTTGCTTCACCTCGCCCTCGAACAATCCCTTGCCGTCTGGCTGTTTCTCTTGGTCTTTGATGTAGATTAACCCATTGTGAAACGCTTGTCCTTGAAACGCTCTCACCACATTGCGAGCAGTCAGCTTGGAAGCCTTGATGTTTTGAATTTTAGTTCCATGCTTGTGGTGTTTTTAGATGACACGGATATTGTCTAAAGGCTTCTCGTTCGTCGCCAATCGAGCTGTTGCTTGAAGAGTTCGAAAGATTGATTTTCATCTATCATCATCAAAACAACTGTCGCGGAAGAGCACGCGCTCGGGTTGCAAACAGCCATAGCTTCTACACGCCTCTGTCACCTTCTCTGCAAAGCACGCTACAAGCTCACCATCGGTCACGTTGTAGATGGTGCAGCCATCCACCACCTCCGTTTGAGGGTTGAGAGGCGAGAGAGTACGCCCACGAGCATCGCCCCAAAGAGGAGATCCAGCTCCGTGCGGTCGGTCTGATGTTGTTGAGGAAGAGGTCGAGCTGCGCTTGCTCCGTATTCACCTGGGGTCTTGCTCACCTCCTCATAGTTGCTGCTGTCGAGTTTGAATCACGAGCCCGTATCGAGAGTATCTGTTACTTCAGGATTTTCTTCTTTAATCTTCTTACCGCTCTGCGGATGCGCTCCTTGGCAATCTCGGGGATGGTGTTGTAGCCAGCTTTGCGGGCTTCGCTTTTCTCCAGGTGTTTCCTCTTCAAGCTGCACACAGATATACTTACGCCATCGTCAACTGTCAGGCTGCATTACGCGCGTGCGCCGTAGTGGCTGAGCCCGAGAAGAAGTCGAGGATGAGGGAGTTCTCTCTTCCATCATTGCTAAAAGGGCAAAATAAGAGAAATAAAACGCATCATAATCTCTTCGTCTTTGGGATAGTCGAAAATACTTACCACCTAATAACGATTTTAACCGAGAAGTTGCACCACGTCCATCTTTGTAAAAGACGCTGGAACAAACCTCTGTCTCGGTTTCTTTTGAAAATGTAGCGTTTAAGCAAGGAATGGTAGTTTCATCATCTCCAAAGACAATACGATGAGAAGACAAGAGCTCTGGGAGTTTGTTAATAGAAAACGCCATCCTCCTGTTGGCACCCTTACAAGCTTTTTGGGTTATTGGGTGAAGAATATCAAACGTTCCTCACCAGTTCCTTGGGATATGATCTGGGTGATATATCTCCCAAGGAACTCAGTCTACTAATAATGTTTGTGTGCCTTTGATGGATGTTCTTCAGGCAGTTTCCTAATATTGCCTGAGACCTCTCTCATGCCTCAAGTCATCCTTATGCAGTTCCTGCAAACGTGCAAACTCTGCATATCTTTCATTAAGCCCATTTTTGGCTATTCTCCATAAATTTTATCACATTGGAGATATGGAAACATTTTTATCCTTGCAATAGATTATACAGTATTCCGTGATTAACAGCAATTTGGGCTGCCATGGACTTTCTACCTTGTTCTCCAAATCAGCTCCGCCACAAAATTGCCCAGCCCCAAACACCTCATCATAAATTTTGCGTGGGTTATGCACCTCGTTGTCGTCGATGAGAGATAAAGTACCCCATCTTCACTGAGGAGACTATGCGCCACCAGAAGGCGACTATACATCATAGAGCACCAATCGGGTGGAAGCGTCCATTAGTGTCAGGATTTACTCGAAAACGATAGCCCTCTTCGTCGATATTACGCAGCCAAATTCTTCTAGCCGAGCGCGAAAAGTCGTCGTGATAGATCAAATCTTTACCCGTGTTGTAAGGCGGGTCGATATGAATCATCTTGATTTTTGCCCTGGAATGGCTCTTTTGCAGGAGTTTCAAGACACGCAGGTTGTCGCCCTCAATGTAGAGGTTCTCGGTATTGTCCCAGTCTAGAGAGTCTCGTGGCACAGGGCGGAGCGTTTCGTTGGTAGTCTGTACTGCCTCTAGGCGTGCCGCTTGCTTGCCTGGCCAGGTGAATTGATACATCCTCGCGGTCGGTCTCCACGGCATCATCCCCAAGAGGTGCGCAAGTTTCAAAAGTTTACCACACGCTTCGTTCTCCCGTTTTAGGGTCTTGCACTCAGTAAAAACAGAGGGTGCTATGGGCTATAAAGGGGCCTCAAGATTGAGCTGGCTGCCAGCTTCCGATTTGTTGTCTAATCTTTTGGGTTTCATCTTATCTTGTTTTTATTCTTGCATATTTCGTTTTCGAGCTTTGCAAAGCTCAGCTTGTTGTGTTTCAACGCTCTATGGATCTCTATCCTTAGATTGTATGCTTTTCTTGCTTTTTCTTTTTCTCCAGTGTCTCACATTGCTTTTTGAGTTGCTGGGCTTGCTGTCTAAAGTTCGTTAGCGCTTAGGTAGTCGGTCTGTCCGTGCCCAGCTGTGAGAGTTGGCCACACATGGGCATAGACGGCATCCGTATCCAAGCCCACCAGCGTGAGCGGCTGTGCAGACAAATCGACCTTGGACGGTCGCTCCCAGCGTCCACTGCACTACGTCAGCTCCCTTGCTCATTCAGCACTTTTATGCTGAGCGAGGAGGTCAAAAGCCTCCCTGTGCTTCATCAGATAGAGCGTTGGGCGCGGCAGGAGGGCATCCAGCTCGCTGAGCAATCGCTCGTTATAGCTCGCCCCCTTAAGCGTGCAGAGAAACACGTCTATCTCGTGCACCTGCTGTCCATCGGCTAGTTTGAGGGTGTTGGGTGCAACTTGTAGAGCCACGTGATGCGCTCGAAGGTCGTGGTGAGGAAATCCCGAAGTGCTGTGACACGCTGCGGTTTGGCACGCTTGTAGAAGGCATTCTTCGGCACCGTCTGCTCCACAATTGTAGCAGAGGGGAAGTGGAGTAGGTTGTCGATCATAAGCTTGCATTGGGCAGATTGCGCTTATAGGTGTCCCACATAAATCGTACTAAAGTAATAGAACTACCAACTGCCAACTGGGCATGCCGTGGTTCTAAACCTTGGTATGAGTAAGACTTCGTGTCACTACCATACATATTCCTCAATTCTGCAACCCCTTGTGCTATAGCCTTTAAGTTTCCTAGCACTTGCTTTATAGACTTAGCACCTTTAATATTATCATCTATATTACGAGGCATTACATTGAAATGCTTAAATACTTCATCTACAAGATTGGTTTACATCCCATTTTGGACTCCTTTCAACACCAACTTTTTCAAGTATGGTCTTACAACAACTCTCATGAACTCCTTCGCCTTGCCAATAGCCTCGTTAGGATTTACTTCTTGCATCTTAAACATCAAGCTCTATTTGGCTATTGATATATTCACTATCAAATTGAGTCTTTACTTGAGATACATCCACCAATTGGTATCGGAAACAAGTTCACGTGCTATAATAGACTTGCGCACTTTTCATATTGCTTATACCGAGATGATTGTACAGCTCGAGTCATGTTCGATCTCCGTAGACAATTCATATGTTGAAGTAATGCATCGAAGAGCTACAGCCTCAGCATCTGAGATTCATAGACATACTCAGATGAGGATTTTCCTTTGATAGTCCGTATTTGGAACACAATGGAATTCTACAATTCCCAATGTAAAAGGTGTCAAATCGGCTGTACTAAAGTTCAGAACGTAACCTCCTTGGTTGAAGAAATTCAAGCGAGACACCTTTCTCTATTGCCGAAATGGCCATATCTATCTAATGACTAAAAGGTTATTAACTCGAAGTCATCCAGCCCCTTGACTTGATGTTCCAAGGCTGTTGATTTGTTCCCTCAGAGAACAAGCTTTCAATCTCTTGTTCTTGCTTCACTTCGATGATACTTTCTACTGCTTTTGTGCAGCAGATGACTATAAACGTCCATCTTCCTTCCTTCTTTTTGTGTCCTTGTTAAAAAGGTGGCATAATTCTTTCAAAGGCTCTGACTTACCTCAGCAAGACCAACGCATCAAGTCAAGGAGATGTTTCACCGAGAGATGGTCGCAATGCACATCGCCTTCTTTAGTCAGATAGACCATGTGAAGGGGTGCAACTGGTCTTTCGATCGATATTTACGCCTTGGTTGTTGTTCTTAAGAATGAAGAGTACGCCTGCTGGCATCCGCTCTCCATTGGGTACAATAACGTCATGCAAACCAGAGGGGAGTCTGCTCCAATCACCATTTCGCTTGACGTAGTCGAGCAAGTCAAGATCGAAACTCGTTCGTAGCCCAAGATCGAGAATAGAAATCAGTATTCATTTCCTCAAGATCCACTACTTCGTTTGCAGGCGTTCGAGCTGTTTGCGACGATATTCGAGGTCGCCCTTTTTCTTCATCGGAGAGCAAGTTATCATCTCGTAGCAATCACCCGACGCTTTCATGCGGTTTCCACACGCGCCTTCAGGTTGATGTATACGTCGAGCTTAATATCTGGCCAATAGTTGACCATTTGTGTGCGACTGTTACGCGAACCGATGCGGTCGATACGTCCAATCGCTGAATGATGCGCACGGGATTCCAGTGAATGTCGTAGTTGATGAGGTAGTCGCAGTCTTGCAAGTTCTGCCCCTCGGAGATGCAGTCTGTAGCAATGAGCAAGTCAATCTCTTCAGGCACGTTGGGCAAGTAGGCAGCCTTGTCTTTGGAAAGAGGCGAAAAAGAGCGTGAGTGCCGTGTCGAAAGTCATCTTCTGCCGTTGTGGCAACTTCAAAGGTACTACGAGCATCAACGCCCCCAGTAATGAGGACACTATGCGAGACCATGTCGCTCCAGAATAGTCTCTGCTAAGGTGCTATACAAGTATTCAGCCGTATCGGAGAAAGCCGTAAAGATAATCACCTTCTTATTGCCTGCATTGAATGGACGAGTGATTTTTCTGCTCAATATCGAAAGCAGGTGCTGAAGTTTAGCGTCTTTGTCAGGAGTGATCTTGATTGCTTCGGTGAGCAATGATTGCAGTATCTGCCAATCATCGGAGAGAAATTTCTTCCATGAGAGATAGTCCATGTCCTGCAAATCAATAGTAGCTTTTTCCGCCACCGATAAGCAATTCGTCATTGACATCATCTATGTCTCAAGCCCTCATCAAAAGTCGTGTTGCTCTACGCTGAACGATTTACCGTTCTCCGCCTGCTTAATCTTGAGACAATGTGTCATCTAAGAGCTTCATAAGCCGTTCTAAGGTGAGACAAAACGAATGAATAGAACTTTCCAATCGCTGAGCACTATTGATGCACATCAGCCGACGGATGCCCAATTCGCGTCCCGAAGCGACTAGACCGCTAGCATTTCCCTCGTCGTCTGTTGTCGCATACTTATCCATTTGCTTTTGAGAGAAGTCCGAAGGAGTATAGATCGCCAAATTCAAATCGACAGTAATGTATAGATGCGATTGTAGTTGATGAGGTTGGTCTCCAAGGTTGGCTGAGGACGGTGCAGCACAGAGCAAACATCGCAGAACGTACTATTTCTGTCATGTCATAATACTGCTCAATATGGCGGCGAGAGCGAGCGATCGTCACCATCCAGCACCTCAAAAAGTCAAAACTCAGTGCGCTAAGTAGGGCCTCGGTGGTGCGTTCTGCTTCGGGCAACTTACTCCAACGATTATATTCCGTATGTGCTTGCCGAAAAGATATCATCGATGGAGCTTTCTGTATTCAATAGCTTATCAAAAGGATTCTGCATCTCCTTCGTAGGCTAACTCCAGCTGATTCTTCCAGATCGTTGAAGCGATTGTTCAGCAGGCGTTGCTGGCATCAAGATTTTGGTCTTGACACCTGACGAATAACCTCATCGAGCAAACGAAGGTAGCAGTTCTTGCGAGGATTTTTGGTCTTCAGCGATCGGTGGAGATTTTGCCTCCATTGCGGAAGTTGTGACTCTCGTCAATAACCACTAAGTCGTAATTACCCCAATTGATTTTTCTCTGGTCAATTCCATTGCCTCTCTCGCCTATTCTCCCCAAATCGGTCATGATATAAGATGTCATAGCGAAGACGGTCTGCCTGCAGCGGGTTGTTCTTGTAATTGTTGCGATAGGTACTCCAGTTGTGATACAGCTTTTAGGACAGAGCACGAGTACTGACTTATTGCGTGAAACTCATAATACTTGATGACGCTGATAGCGAGTAAATGTTTTACCCAAACCGACACTATCGGCCAAGATGCAACCATTGTATTTCTCTGAGCTTATTGATAATACCCAAGAGGCATCTTGCTGAAACTTATAAAGCTTCTTCCAAACAGCGGTTTCCTTGAAGCCTGTAGCCTCGTTAGGAAGCACATCCTCTGAAACGTCATCCTAAGAACTCTCGGAAGATATTAAAGAGTGATAAAGTAGATGAGTTCAGGGGGATTTTTCTTGAGACGCTTGGATACTCTCACGACCTCGTTGGTCACATCTTGTAGGCGTTCCTTATCGTTCCAGAGTTGCTCAAAGAGCTGAGCTATAACTAGTACCAAGGAGCATCCGCTTTTGAATCATTGTGTAAGCATTGTTGCCTCTTTCTACCTCAAGATCAACAGTTGTAAAGCCAGTTAGTGGCATGTAGGAAGTTTCGTCCACCCCGAAACCCATCATATGTTCCTTTGTGCGGTTGGATTTGAATTGTACTTTGCGACGTATCAATCCGCACACTCTCGTGCAATGGCCTTTTTGCGTCAGTTCGTTGCGGAGCTGATTTTCAAACTCACTTCCCGTCAGACTACGCTCACGATTAAGACGAGAATATAAAATTCACGTTGAGCTTTATTCCCTTTCTCTGCAATAAAGGTAGGCGAAGTGAAGATAAAGCGAAGTTCCTCTATCTTCTCTAATTCCTTTCAGTTCTTGATAAGCATCGAAATCGAGAAACAGGAGGCTGCAATAGACAGACGACTCCTGGACGTAAGAGTGGCGCGTAGATCGTCTGCAAGTGTTGTATGTATGTTGTCTATCAGCTTCATTGCTATATTTTGGTGGATATCAGTAGATCCTTTATGTCAATGTCTAGAGTCTTTGCTATCTCAGCGAGGCTCTCAAGAGATGGTCATGCCTTATTCGAACACCACTTGGAGACTGTATTCTCAGACTTGCCAATCCGCTCAGCGAGCCATTTCCCTGTCAATTGCTTCTCAGCTAACACCTACTTTTATCTATTTATCACTGCCATAAGATAATTCTTCTTTATTCTTATTGTGTTATTAATACCAAGATAATATTAGAATTGGGCATGACAATAATTGATGCGAAGTTTTTATGCTTTCCACTTTGCCCTTTCTTTTGCTGCCTTATCCTCACCCTGCTGAATGCGTTGTCTCAGTCATGCTTTTTGCTCCTTAGATATTAAATACCAATCAACTAAGTGCGTTATGGACAACAATCACACGGACGATTACGTGCTGGTCTTAGAAGACCGCACAGAGGTCAAAAACGAGGCGAGGTGGGCCAGCTCTCCGTAGTCTCCGACATCGACGAGAGATAGAAGCTTAAAACCGCCCCAGCGGAGGAAGCTGCACAGAGTTGCTTTCTCAAATTCAGCAACAAAGATGGACTGCTCAAGAACTTCAAGACGAACTTTCTCAAGTAGTTCAACGAGCCGAAAAGCTTTGGTCTCTACAAGGTGCTGGCAGAGAATGTGGAGCAAGGTGTAATAATCTCAAAACAGCGCTGCAAAAACAGAGAAGTTCCTGAGAACAAACAACACAACGAGACAGCTCAAGTAGCTTCGATGACTTCCTTCCTCAGCACGGAAATGGCAGATTTCTTGGTCATGCCGTCATTGTTGTCGATGTCGCCGTCAATAAGAACGGAAAAGCCTTTCTCTCCTCGCCGAGGAAATACACCGGCTCGCGACATTCACCTTATCGCAACTTAGAAAACCCATTTCGCTCCCCTTGGTTCATATCAGACGGCAGTGAGAAGAGATTCCTCTTATCCAGTACCCCTTTCAAAGCAACTGACTTGAGAGACACTGTTGAGCGCAAAGGCAAAAGTCTCCGCTTCGATGATAGAATTGCTATACAAACAGATAAAGCAAGAAGTTTGTATTAGCGCCTTTATCCACTAATCAGCGTGTGCCACTTTCGCTTATGAAAGTGGCACACGCTATATCTTCACTAGATCGACCATGCATTTTCGAGTATAGGCGCTTCTTTCTTTCTGAACTACTACAGTCTCACGCGTTGCACGCTTGCGCTTGTAACGGCGAGTTTCCATTCGCATAACCAAATTTCTTTCCGCAAACCGTAGGCTGAACAAGCCGAGAGGGGCGGAAACTCTCTTCACCAAATGGTCATGACGATACTTGGATTAGCGATTCGGAGTTCGTTTATTTCAGAAAGCCATATTTTCATTTCTGCGCAGTTACGTTATAGAATCACCCGCTGAGATCCTGATACTGCGTTTCCGGCATTTGCAACGCCAGGAGATATGGCACCCCGCAACATCTTTGATATGTTCCAAATGAATCGTCTGGTCATCAAAGAAAATATGAGGCTTCAGATATTAAGCAATCGAGCCCTTTTCCTCCTCCCATAAAAATACCTCATCCACCTCTGTCCCATGCTTCGAAGCATCAACACCACTCTCTCGTGAGCAGGTGCATTGCGAGCCGTAATGTGCGGTTTTCAGCATTCGTTGGTATTCAGGCTCCCGCTTGCTGTTTCGTGCGTTCAGTTGCTGAAAAGACGAGATCCTTTTCAGTAGCTCAACAATGGGCCCGATTTCAAAGGGTGGCTACCAAACACTTTTTCGTATTCCTGATAAGCTTCCAGTCCCTGTTCTTGATAATACTTTTCAGAACTATCATCTGCGATCACCCCGTCAAAGTCAAAAGGCCAAGCACAGCCCTCTTCGTTAGAATCATGAATCTCCTGTTTTCGACGACACCGGCAGTGATCCGTTAGCCAACGCCTCCTTAGCCTCCTCAGCAGTGGTTGTCCGAAATAAGGTTGAGTTGAATGCAGTGGTACTGATGATTCCGGGTTTCCGGAGGGCTATGCGCGAGATATATTCAATTGGTGGTGCTGAATGACCGGAATACCCTGCAAGCCGGCCTCAGGACTGTTTTTGGAAAGAGAATCACCTCAATCGGTTGTTCCTTTGTGAACGACATTTGTTTGGGCCAACAATCTCTTCAGAAAGGAAATGCACTACATTTCAAGCGGATCGTCCATATGATTCTGTTGATATTCTCTCGTAGCACTTTCCCCTCCTGCTTAAATATGGCATCAGACGCCTGCATGTCAAAGAGGCACTCGATGATACAGCGATAACCAGTTTGTCTTCTATAGGATACGGCATGGTGGTAAAAATATGAACGGTGCAAGAATTACGTTTTTCAATCTTTCCTGATGGAAGGCTGTTTACTGTCACAAAGATGTGCGTGTTCCAATCGAGGAGAATCGAAACAGGCAAATCTAATGGTATTTGTTGTTGGGAGAGTTTCCACATCGCTACGACAAAAGCCGATGCGAACAACTGTTCTCCTTATGTCCACTGAAATCGCGCTCCAACAAAGGTATAAATCAAAAACGAGAAAAACTCCAAAACAGTGATTTTCTCTGCTCCCAAGACCCATGTTTGTGGAAAAACGGATTTTTGCGACGAGTGTAGCTAACTCTTGTTGCAAGTAAACTTATGTGAAAGCCTTCCGGTTCAAAGTACAGTGATCGAAACAAAGATCAAGTCTCGATCATAATAAAGAAAATAGCCGTAACTCATTGAATTACGACTGTTTGCGAGAGAGGATTATGAACTAAAAATTTATAACTCTCTGTATCGTAACGTTTTTATACGTCTTTGTTTTTCTTCTGTAGCCAGATTGTAGCTACAACAGAGTATTTTGAGAGTATGCACAGATACTGCTCATGAAAAAATGCGCCTGCATTATTCAGGTTCAAAAGTACAAACAAAATGAACCATCTCCAAATTATTCAGGATAAATTTGTTACAAAAGTTTTGGCTACAATTTTCGGTGCACGGTGCAAGCCCTTATATATAGGGTCTTGCACCGTGCACCGATGGTCATCTCGTAGCTCAAATGATGTAGAGAATGAAATATCGCTTTTAGTTTTATATTACCGAAAAATGGTGTTTTTATATTCGTCAGAAAACTACTTCGTGTCTGAACTTTGCACATAAAAATACCACTTATGGCAAAACACCCAAGAAGCAAATATTAGAAACAGGGCGCATCATCATTGTTTCACCAACACACGAAGATTTCTTATTTCAAAGCAAGAACCCGAAAGAAGTTTATGCCAAGGCACATAAAGACGCTTCTAATTTTGATAAGATGTGTCGCTTAGAAAAAAGATGTACGACTAAGTACCTATGCCGAATGCACATCTGCATTTGATAAGGTTACCATCATTCTTCATATTGAACAAAAAAGATCTTGAGCATTTGGGTAGTCTGTCATTAGTTCGACAACTGAAAAAAACGACAATGTGGGTGTTTACACAATTAGTAGAACCGACTTTTACACATCATGTTCCAGCAAATAGAACAGAATATCATTCAAGAAGTCTGGCAGCTTTTCAAGCAAGTATTGCTAGTTATCTGCAAAAATGATACTACTTGCTAGACTCCTTCGCGATAGTCTCAACTCGAAATCATTCAGCGTTATGAATAACAACTCAACAATGAATCAACATCTATCTATGATGAACTACGTTCCATCCATGAGGAACTACGCGATGTTGCCAGTTTCATCCATGAACTGAAAAACGATTATGAAGTATTGAAGATAAAATAGAACTCAGTACGATGGATATACTTCGACCATTAGGCATTTCTAAGGCTTCTCTTGCTCGATGGAGGATGCTAACCTAGTTCCTTACCGATACATATCAAGTAAACCATATTGTCTACCCGTTTAAAGGTTTTATATCTTGCCGTAAAAACAGGCAGGGCTACATTCAAAGGTTTTAGAAGGCTTGAAGCCTTGCAACGGCTAAATGCCTATAAGGGACGGACTTCTTAAAGGCTATATGGGTGAATCAGAGAAACATATTGAAGAGTTATGAATTTGAAAGATGAAATCTTAGATTGCACGAATCGAGGCCTTGAAGTCTCTGTTTTACATGCCAATTGACTTTGTCCTCAAACGAAATTTTTCGTAACCCTTTGTATGATGACCACAAAGCATCATGCAACATCTATTTTGATGTCAAGCAACAATGTTATCGTATGAAGGATTTCGGGAATGATTTCTATTCTGGAGATTGTTTTTTTGGTTCGCTGCTATGATGCTTGGACTTGATGTTCGAACTGAGTTTCCCAAAGTGCTGGCAAGTATCATTCGAGATTTGCAACTCAATTTGAGAATTGACGATAAACAAACTCCTGCACCTCATCCTATGCGCAAGTATAAAAATCTGCACAATGAAAAAGAAGGAGAATAAGGGAATGAAAGAAACAGATAATCATAAGAAGTGGTATAAGTGCTACGAGCAAGTTTTTCAGACTCCAGAGCTTTCCTATTGGCTGAAGTATGGCATCACAACTAAGACTTTATAACGCTACAATGTTAAGTCTCTTGTACGCTACGAAGCTCTTTCCAATCAAGGTAAGACGTACACCCTTCTTTCAAGCCAAGACGAACCAATGTTTTGTTATCTGATGGGAGACTTTGTCAAAGTGTATCGTCCCTTTAGTAAACTTCGTTTCGTTTATGGAGGTGAAAAGCGAGAAGACTATATTTTCGGTTTTGAACAGTTGCCCAATAAAGGAGATATGCTCTTTATAACAGGTGGAGAAAAAGATGTTCTTTCATTATCTGCACATCATTTTCATGCTATCTGCTTCAATAGCGAGACTGCCACCATACCAGAAAATGTTATAGAAAGTCTTCAGTTACGATTTCGACACATCATCATTTTATACGATACAGATGAAACTGGAGTTCGTGAAGCACAAACGACAAGTAGACCAACTCACAATATAATGTACTCACATTGCTTTTTTGCCCTTGCAGGGTATTAAGAGTGAAAAGACATATCTGATTTCTTTGCCCTTGGGAGAACAGAAGAAGAGCTAAGAGCTTTACTAGCAGATATGCTCTCTCAAATGTACACGCAAACTATGATGATGCTACGTTCGTGTGAAATAGACTATGATAATCCACCTGATGCTTCGAAGGCGGTGATAGTCGTCAATGGCGTTCCTCTCGGTACGCAAGACAATCTCTTCTGTATCACTGGTGGAGAAGGAACGGTAAAAGTAACTACATTGCAGCTATCCTTGCTGGCACACTAGGGCAGAGCGATTAGATGCCGAACAAACGCTCGGGCTTGAGGTAACGCCCAACCCCAGGGGCTTGGCAGTGCTTCATTATGATACCGAGCAATCAGAGGCGCAACTCCACAAAAATCTAGGCAAGACACTTCGGAGAGCATCTCTCACGAGTGTTCCCTGATTTTTATCATTCGCTTTATCTCGCTTCTCTCTCTCGAAAGGACAGACTAAAAACTCATTCGTGAAAGTATGGACTTGTTCCATCACAAACATGGGGAATACATCTCGTAGTTATTGACGGGATAGCTGATCCTATTCGCTCCGCTAAACGATGAAACAGAGAGTATCGCCATTGTCGATGAACTCTACCGCTTGGCAGGTATTTTACAACACGTGCATCATCTGTGTGCTTCACTTTGTGCCGAATGGTATCAAGCTGAGGCATATCGGTTCTGAGCTGCAACGAAAGGCAGCTGGCATTCTTTCCATCGAGGAAAGACGACAACCCTGAATACTCGGTAGTAAAAGCTTTGAAAGTACGTGATGAAGTCCATTAGATGTACCTATGACGCTATTTGGCTGGGACAAAGCTCTGATATGCACGTTTATCGTGAGAGAAGTCTAAGGAAGACAAGGATAAACGCAAGAGAAACGAACTCCATTCTGTCGTACGTGGTGCTTTTCGCTCTGCAACACGTCTTTTCCTACTAACAGCTCTGTAGATTTTGATGAGAACTCGACATCAAAGACCGCACAGCTAAAAATATATTGCTTATATGAAGGAACAAGGTATCCTCATTCAGGATAGCCATGAAACTATCAACAAAGAAAAACATGCCTTATCTAGATCCGCATTCTACCGAAGAACAATTTCGGAATTTGTTTCAGAAGCTCTTGCAGATGGAACTTAAACTTGATGAGTTAGTTTCATTGCAAGCTCAAGAACGCGCAACTACAGTTCATCCACCTTCAGACCAGAGTATCTTTGACATCATTGATGTTTCCAAGCTCCTCAAAGTTGAGCAGAAGACCATATACAATTGGGTGTCGCAAGGAAAGATTCCCTATCTCAAAGCTAATGGTCGCTTACTCTTCCTGCGAGATGAGATTGATGAAATGCTCAAACGGAAAGAATTCTGAGAGAAGAACTTCCAAATGCACAAGCACAAAAAGGGAAAGTTTTGTCTGTTCAAGAAAAACTCCGTATATTTGCACTGAAATAGTAATGACACTTGATTGTAGGTTATGCCTACATCTAACGATAACAGTACTCGCTTGGCATACCATAAGAACTGCCAGCGAGTCATTTTTATGCCTAACAAGGAATCACGCTCTATTAGTGAGCAAATTGCGCTTCTTAAAAAGAAGAGGTATGAGAATTGATGATGAGTTAGAAGCTTATCATCTACTAAGTCATGTCAGTTACTATCGCCTAAAAAGGATATTGGTGGGACATGCAAAGTGATAAAGAGATACACCTCTTTAGAAATAATGCAGACTTTAAGGAAGTTATCACTCGCTATAAATATGACAAGGAATTACGAATCTTGCTCTTTGGTGCAATAGAGACTATAGAAGTAGCTTTTAAGAACAAAGTTGATATATCATCTTTCACAATCTTATAGTGGTCAATTCTATACTCAACCCTTTCTATTTGAAGACCAAGCAATCTTTCAAGAGCAAATTGCAACTTTGAAATCCGAATTTCTACGTAGTAATGAGCCTTTCGTCAAGGAGTTCAAAACAAAGTATGGAGTTTGGGAACAGTCGAATATGTACTGATTTAAAAGAAGATCCCGACTCGTGGATTATCTTTGAACTTGCCAGCTTCGGTACACTTTTCAAAGATATACAAAAACTTGTATCACCAGCTCCCTGAGAAGGCACGTATTGCTAATGACTTTGGGTTAAATGTACATAGCGAACTTTCTAGTTGGTTAGAGGCAATAACCTATTTAAGAAACTCCTCGTTGCTCATCACTCACGACTTTTGGGACGTACAATGGTAAAGAAAACCGATGCTTCCAAGTAATCCAAGAGGCTTATGGCTTACAACTCCGATTGATGAACTCACCCGCAAGAAACCTTATGCAATTATAGTCTCTCTACTCTATATGTGCAATGCTTTTTGGGGGAAGGAGGTCAGTTTAAGCATAAAGTAATTGCTTTTTATAAAGTCATATCCAGCCATATTAGCATCAAAGCTTGGATTTCCTATGATTGGGAGAAAGAGCCCATTTGGGAATATTGAATATAAGCAATCTTTTCTTGTTTCAGGTGAAACAGCAGCTAAAGGCTGGCAGAGCTTTATAAATAACGATAATAAACCCCTCAGGCGAGTCAAAAGACAGCATACTTGAGGGGCGTTTTTTATTTTATAGCGTCTCATGCAATGGAACAAGAATGCGTAAAGTGTTATCTCATCTTTGGGTAATTCAAAAGCCACAAAGATAGAGTAATTCTGCTATTTCTTTATCTAGATGGGATATAAATACTCCTCGGGAATAAGATTGTGGCACTTTTTTCGCCCTTTCCCTTGGTATTTCCAAACTTTCTACCTATCTTTGCAGTAAATTTAAGTGCCGTCAGGACAAGCTCCCTGAATTGCACTATAAAATGGATAACCCATCAGGGGGATGTTCTGAGCGAGCATCCCTTTTTCTTTTTCTTATATGAAGACCGCCACAGAGATTACCATGCAAATTGAGAAGCTCAGAAAGCGAGGAATGTTGTTGGAGAATGAGGCTTTTGGCCAAAGATTTTCTCCTCAATGTAGGATATTACCGCTTAGGCTTCTATTGGTTCCATTTCGAACAAAAAGAGCTACAAGATCGACAGCATCCCCATCAATTTAAGGAGGGACTAGATTTGAAGATATTATCGAACTCTACTAAGTTTGATAAGAACTTGCGCAGCCTCCTTGTGTGTTACCTTTTAATGACATTGAATCTGCACTCAAAAACACGTATTATCTACTTGTTTCCAATGCTCATCTCACCAATCCTACCTGGTTTATGGACGCACAAGTGGTCAATGTCGACGTCAGAAAACACATCAAGAAGATATACCCTACGATGATTAAAAACAATAAGGTGATAAAAACATCGTTGTAAATATCCCAACGACCGATATGCTCCTGCGTGGAAGACCATCGAATTTTTCACCTTTGGAGATTTGTGTCGGCTTTACTCAGGTATTTTTGGATCATAAGATGAAAAGTCAAGATAGCAGAGGAGTTTGGTATTCGGAATCCTAAAATGATGGAACGCTATTTAGCGGCTCTCAGAAGATTACGCAATGCTTGTGCTCACGGGCATAATGCCCTATGACCTTCACCTTCCCAAGGCACTTCCAAGTAATGGTGCGCTGCACATTCCGGCTTATGCTCAGCTCATCGGAGGAGTGATAGAAGTAATCAAGTATTTCTTAAAAGCAAATGAAGCGTTGCGAGTGCTCCACTTTTTCCAGAAAAAGCTCTCAGTTCTTATCGCAAATCAGCCAGCCTTTGTCAGAACCCACATAGCCCAATATGGCTTGAATTGAATGATCAATCAGGAGAAATGAGCGGTAATTTCACCTAGGTCTCAATCTATTCGACGTAAAACACTACCTTTGCATCACGATTAAGGCTTGGCAGTTCTATAACTCAACGATAATAAGCCCTCAGGCGAGTCGAAAGACAGCATACTTGAGGGGCGTTTTTTATTTTATAAGGGCTTAGAGTGAAAAAAGGGAAAACACTATCTCATCTTCGGTCTACTGAACACTGACTTTGCTCATGATATCCTGTTTTCTCTCCTTTGGTGTAGTGGAAGTTTGAGCGTAGTTGGAAGCAGACTTTCAACGTCTTTGAAGCATCCAATGAAGAACCAGCGGTATTCCCATTTTCCGATGCTCTGGTGCTGTCCGCTCTAGCTCCTGCGTATTCCTTGTCTGTTGCCCTTCTTTTCGCTACATTCTCTTCCGAGGGAGGATTGAGCGTTAGTGCAATCTTACGGTCAAGTTCTGCTGCTTGGGCTTTGATGCCACGCAGCTCATCCTCCTTGTTCCAAACTCCTGTGGAGATGGCTTTGTAGACGTCAATGTCTTTTGTAGCCTTGGCAAGTTCTTTTCGTGAGTGGCAATGACTTTCGGTATGCGCTCGAGCGCAGAGAGAAAGTTTCTGACAAGCTAGTTTGGGGTCATAGCTAGTTTGCCGTTGTTGTGCGTATAGAGAATACTACCTCTCCTTTTACAAAGAATCGATTGACAGAGCCTTGAAAAAGGTCTTTCGTCGAACTCTCTGTTTTGACCAAGATGTCAAAACCATAAATCGTACCAATCTTTGTGATGCTCTCCTTCCGTACGCGCTTTTTCGGCTATTTCCCGCAAGCGTGCAGCCACTGCTTTTCATATCGTTACTGTCAGAAACACCATTGATGTCTCAATTTATTGACCGCATTACCTTCGCCATCACGCACCACACGTTTCTCAAATTGTGCGAGGTCATTCTGGGCTTCTACCACACGTGAGGAATGGAAATCCACAGCATGTTGAAGTTCACAGAGTTTTCCCTGAAGCCGAATCGCGTTCCTTCATAAAAGTTTTTGCGCTCTGACTCTAGGGCTGTAATCTTCTTGTCGAACTTTGCCTTTTCCAGAAGGTCGGTATTGCCCGAAAGTACAGCTACGTATTCGGAAAAATTCATTCCGCTGTCTTCCTCCATCGAGCCTTCATCAATGGTTCTTGCGCCAAGGGTGTTGCTCTTGAGCTGATTGATGAAAAGCTGCTTGTTGTGCAGCAGATTGAATTTGTAGCTATCCAACGACCGCTCCACGGCATAGATGATTACATCTACCTTATTGTCGGCAAACTCCTTGGCAATGAGATTTCCTTTGCGCACGGCTCGTCCGTTGCGCTGCTCAAGGTCTGAAGGTCGCCAAGGGGTATCCAAATGGTGGATGGCTACGGCACGTTGTTGCGCATTTACTCCCGTACCGAGCATAGAAGTTGAACCAAAGATGATGCGAATGTCTCCACGATTCATCGCATCTACCATCGCTTTCTTTAGCTCTCTCATTCTTGCACTCTTGGATAAAGCGAGATTTTCGTGAGCTGGGATGTTGTAGTCTTCACGAGTTTACGCTTGATTTCTGAATACACGTTCCATTCACCGGCCTTGTATGTTCCCAAATCAGAGAAGACAAACTGCGTTCCTTTCTGTTCATTGTATTTTTGGTAGTAGTCATTGAGCATCTTGGCGCAGTGCGAAGCCTTGTTATCACGTGGTCGCTGTATTTATCCTCACTTATCATACGCAAGTCTAAGCTCATCTTTGCGCATAGTCCGTAGCGATAAGACATCTTTGCCTTTTTTCTTCTTTTGACTCAAGGGTTCTCTATCCAAAAGTGTTGCATCTCCCGAGCGCGCAAACTCCATCAACTTCTTGATGAATTCCTCTTGCTCTGTGTGGGCGGTATGTTATGTAAGATTTCATTCTTTTCGGGTCTGTCGATACCAATGTCTTTGGCTGTACGGAAATCGCAAATCTCCGCATAGAAACCCGCCAACTCAGGTACTTTTAATGAAGGTGCGGAAACGTTCCTTCTGAATGATTTCGTTGGTGATGGAGAAATCGTAGTCGGTACTCTTCTTGGCAAAGACGGCTGCCCACGCATCAAAGCTGTTGATGCCTTGCTTCTCTAAAAGCCTGCGGACGCAAGTATTTGAAGAGGAGATAAAGCTCCGTTAGTGAGTTACTGATTGTCGTTCCACTGAGAAATGTTGCCCCCAAATCCTTACCCGAGCGTTCTTGAATGGTACGAATGGCAAAGAGCATGTTGAGTGCGCGTTGCGAACCATCTGGATTCCCTAAGCCCGAAACACGGTCGTGTCGAGTATTGAACATCAGTTTTTGAACTGGTGACTTTCGTCTCACAAAGAGGTGGTCGATGCCCATCATCTTGAAGTCCACAGCATCATCCTTGCGTTCGGCGATACTGTCTTGTATCTCGTGCAGTTTTACTTCGAGCGTCTGTTTGCGTTTCTCCAAGCCTTTGAGCATGGCTTTGGAAATGTCTCGCCTTTCATTACGCAAAAACCTCTAAGTTCTCCTCTATGAGTCCTTCTCCTTGGAAAATGGCTTCTTGCACCTCTAAAAGCCTGCGGTATCATTCCGAAATTGTTCGTGGGTCAAGATGATACAATCCCAATCATTATTTCTTTGATGTCGGCAAAGATGCGCTGTCTATTTTTGTTTGGTAAAAATCATCTTTACCCTGGATAGAGTATACGCGCATTGGGGTATGCCTTTCTGAAAGTATCGGCAATATCAAAAGACATTGGCTTTGAGTCCTATAATCATGGGCTTTGTTGGCTATCCCTAATCGCTTCATTTCATAGGCTGCTGTACACATGATAGGGTCTTTCCTGCTCCTACTTGTGGTCACAGATACCTCCGCCATTGGTTTTGAGCATCCAAACAGCGTCTTTTCTGACTTTTGTATAAGTCAGGGATGCCTAATCGTTTAAGGTCTAAGTTGGGAAGCTCTGATGTCCTCCGTCAAAGTTGGGACGAACGAAAAGCAGTTAAAGAGTTCATTGAAAGCGATTAGCCAACTGTTCTTTGAAAACTGTCGGGACGTCTCGCTCAACCAATCCACAAATCCTTTGTCTGATTTCTCAATCTTGCTATTGGCTTGTTGAGTTTTTCTTCCATCACGCACTTTTGATGGTGCGTTCTTCTCCAGTGATGGGGTCGATGACTTCCTTGCTTTTGCTGATGTCGGGAATGGTGTTATGCAAGGCGTGTTTGAGCAGATGCAAACCATCGTATTTGCGAAACTCTCCTGCACGGGCATATTTGTGCAAGATATTGCTGTTCTTGTGGTCGCAAACCGATGGTATACTCGTCCATATTGGGATGATAGCTCACCCTTAGGGTCTGTACCGAAAAACTCTGTGGCAAATTGTCCATAAACGCCTGCGGGTATCCAGCGTTCACCAAGGTTGAAGTCCAATTCTGCAAAGGGAATAGGAGTGGGTTTGGCGGCTATGAGGGCTGCCAAACTCTGTTGGGCTTCTTCGTGGTTGGGATGGTCTAAGAGCCAAGAACTGATGCGCTCTGCTTTTTCGACGACATTGCCTGAGATGAATTTGTCAGCTACTTCGTACCCTTCGATTTCTGGGTTATAGTAGATGCGTCCTTCAAGAGCGGAGATGATATCGCTTTCTTCCATCTCGGGGAGTAGCGAAGACATATAACTGAGTTCGACACTGCCATATTTGTTGAGGATGCCAAGCGCTTCCAAGGGTCGGAAGCAATGGTGAGTTCTGAGGTTGAAAAAGGCTGTGGGATGGTCGAAGATGTCGGCTTTTTGTATACTTTCCTTGTTCGGAACGCCCAGAAATAGCATTTCTACTCCCGTGGCATCCATCTTGATGAGGTCGGTATTGGCTTTTTGTTGAGTGCTCTCAGCGTGCTACGAAGTTATCGTACAAGCGATTGAGTTTCTCGCCTTCTTTATCTTCTGCGTGGTTGGTGGCTTCATAGTCGTAGAGACGGTGGTAGCACTCACGGATTTCCACATGAGCTTTCAGACGTGTGATTTGCGTGAGGGCAAGTCCATCGGATGAAAGGTGGGTGTCGCTTGAGGTCGGAGAGATAGCTCACTTGTCCTTTCTGCACCACAATTGAGCCATCACGCAGATGACTGTCGGGGGCAGAAAGAAATGGTCGGGGGTTGGCATCAAAGATTTGTTTCACCTCCGCTATGGGCTGTGGTTTAGCGTGGTGTCTTCATTGACAAAGTCAAAAAAGCGAAGGCTCGGAAGTTGTGCTTTGCGTGGCTTTCCTGGACTTAGCGGTTGTCTGTGGTCTTGTCTTTGACTTTGTTTGCGTCTTAGCGGTTGCCTTCTTGGGGGTATTGGCTTTTAGTTCTGCACTGACGCGCTCTACTTCTGTGTCCACAGCGTGTATTCCTCAGGAGCAAAGAGCAGATACTCCTGATCATTGTTGCTTTCTACAATGGGATGGTGGTCGTCATCGAAATAAACAGTTTGCCCATTCATCTCACGTGGGGCTTCCACGTCTGGTCGCTTTTCTGCTTTCTCATATTGATGGAATAGGGTTAATGTAGGCACACCTTCGGGAGCGGGTTCTTCAGAGATTATTTCTGCAATATCTAGTTTGCGGAGTCATTTGTTCTTCTTGAGATCTCTGCTTCTTCCTGCTCCTTTGTATCTCATTTCTGCCTTTATTTCTCCTTTATTTCCTCCGTAATAGCTTTCTTCTATCTGTACTTTTTCCTTGGTGAATTGCCCTTGTACCAAGTCTTCTAGTTCTTCTATTTCGTGGAGTTTGCAGGGCGTGAAATACAGATCGCGTTCTCATACCCGCCGTGTACCTTCACTTCTTGCATTTCATCGAGCGACATATTTCAAGTTCCCAACCATAACCCATCGTTACGGCTCCAAAACCTATTCTGAGTCTTGGGGTCGTATTCTAATATGTAGGCGGTGTAAGCGCCCATCGGAAAAGAAATAGCGTGCATACGCTGTTTTATCGCCAACCAGTTCTTTTGTGTGGAATAGAGTTTGGGGCAGTTGCTTTTGAATGGCCTTGGGCATCAAGTTGTAAGCTATCGTTTCGCTTCCTTTTTCTTGTGGAGTTGATTGTTCCTTCTTTTCTTTCTGCCCTGACAATCTTGCGGTCACACCCGAGTTTTTTTGCAGTTTCTTTTCGGCTTCGACTTGGCGTTCTTCTTCACTCATCGCAACGCCTGTGTGATAGAGTTTGCGGTCAAATCGTTCTTTCTATATCGTGTGAGAGTTGCTCACGCAAACTGTCAGCCATTTCTTGGATTCCGCCCTCAAACTGATACTCCCATGTGGGTTTGCCATAAGGGTCTGTTCCCATTACTCGAGTGGTGGCAATGGTATGCGATTGGATGTCTTCCCAACTCCTTCAAAAAGCGCACTGTGTGTGAATGCCATTGAGAAACATCGCCTTTGGGAACTGCAACGGTCTGTACAAACTTTTCTTCATCCGATGTTGCAATGCCTTTTCCACTTTGTTTTTGCAAGACAATGAGGTCGCTCCCTACCTCTGTTCCTGCATTTTCACTGAACATTCCTCCGGGCAGGCGAATCGCTGAGATGAGTTTACTATTTTCCATCAAATAACGGCGGAAGGCTTCATTGCGTGGGGCATCTAATAAGCCTTGTGAGGTGATGAAAGCCAGCACTCCTCCTTCGCGAATACTGTCGAGTCCTTTGATGAAAAAGTAATTGTGGATGGCGCGTGTGGATTCTTTCTTGATGACGTCTTGTCCTTTGTTGTAAAGCTCTATCATAGACCATAAAGTCACCAAAGGGATGTTGCTGGCGATAAGGTCATACTTGTCGGCTTCTGCGCGTTCTTCTATACTTTCAAAGGGGCTTGCTGCACAAAGATGGTGCTTTTGCCCTAGGGATGTAGACTTTGGGCTATGCGTGCGGTGAGCAAATCTTTTTCAAAGGCGTCCACCCGACCTACGTGGGGCGAGGGTTTCGGCAAATGCGCCCCATTCCCTAAGGAAGGGATCTAAGGCAAGTGCGAAAGGTTACGCCTGTTTTCTCTAGGAGTCGGCAATGGCATTGACGATGCGTGTGTCGGTATAAAAGGAGGTGAGGACGCTTGCCTTGATGCTTTCCCAATAGCGTTTAGCCATATCGGCACTGGGGGGCTTCTCGATAGATGAGTTGTTTGAGTGCGCAAGTAGGGGGCAAAGAGGTCTTGTTCGGACTTTGACTCAATAGCGGATGTCTTCGGGTTGGTCGGTTCGGTTTAAGATGCACTTCAATCCGCCAAAAACCTTGATAGCAGCGCAGCACTTTTTGTTCTTCCTCGGTGGCGGTGCGTTGTTCTTTTCTCCAAACGAAGGAGAAGACCTATGGCTGCTGTGTTGGCTGCTAATACAGCTTTTTTTGTTGTAAGACATAGTAAAGAAATGAGAGAATTGAATGGAGGGTAAAAGGATAGGAGGGGGCGCAGAAAAGATAGCTTGTTTCCAAAAAATGTGGCTTGTTTTCGAGAAAACGTGGGAGATTTTCTAAAAAAACTCGGACTTTTTTGATGAAATCTCCCACGTTTTTATGGCTTACTTCCTACCTTTGGGTTTAGATGTGGTGTTGTCAAACTCAAATGCGGTGGAACCATCGCCACGAAGCACGAGATGGGCATTGAATTTCTTGCCTGCTTTGTTCTGAAAAACCTTTGATGAGAGTTGTGCGCTTGGTCGTCAGGAGGTCTTTCGTCTGCGCTTCGGTGAGGGTGACGCCGCATATCTCGCGAAAGACGTGGAAATCGCAACCTTCACTCTTGCACTTCGCCACTTTGGGGAAGATGCCCACGGTGTCCTTACCGCACACTGGACAACGATAAGTGGGATATTGAGGGTTGCACTATTTGTAAAGCAAGGAGTTCACGACAGATTTCTGCGGTATAGTCCTTGATGCGTGTAGAGAAGTCCTCGGCTGATGCTTTGCCTGCTTCGATGGCGGAGAGGGCGAGTTCCCAATTACCCGTCATTTCTGCATTGGCGATGCGTTGGTCTTTGACGATGCCATAAACGGATAAGCCTTTTTCCGTGGGGAGGAGTGTTTTTCTTTTCTCTGCGGATAAAGTCACGAAGTAGGAGGGTTTCGATGATACTGGCGCGTGTGGCTGGTGTACCGATGCCGCAATCACTGATGGCTTTTGCGACTGTCGGTGTCTTCTATTTCTCGTCCTGCGTTTTCCATCGCAGAGAGCAACGTGGCTTCTGTAAACAAGGGCTTTGGCTTGGTCTTATGTTGCGTAATTGCTCCGTGGTCAAGTGGGAGGTTCTCTCCTTCTTGCACGTTGGGAAGCTCGGCGAGGAGTTCTTCCTTGGCTTCTTCGCTTTCATCGGATTGTGTTTTCTCTCCTTGGGAAGTATAGGCTTTCCATCCTTGCGACAAAACTTGTTTACCGCGCCAGACAAAGCGATGAGTACCATCGGTTAGTTCTACCTGCATACGCTCTTCTTGGGCATTGGGAGCGAAGGCTGCCACAAAGCGTGCGCATATCATCTGATAAATGGCTGCTTCATCGGATGACAAGGTCTGTGCATTTCCTTCTCCTGTGGGCAAGAGGGCGTGGTGGTCGGTCACCTTGCTGTCGTCTACGGAGTGAGGATTGAGTGGATGCGGTAATGATGTGCCGAGTTTCTGCAGCAAACCATCGACTTCTTCAAAGACGTCTTGGCTAATGTAACGACTGCCCGTGCGGGGATAGGTCGTTACTTTCTTTTCATAGAGGGACTGTGCCAGAGATAGGGTCTTGTCTGCAGAAAATCCTAGTTGGCGATTGGCTTCTTTTTGAAGGGTTGTCAAATCATAGAGCAAAGGTGGGGGCATTGCTGCCACCTTGCGACTGACAGAGGTGGCTACCAAGGAGGACTGACGGCTTAGCGTAGCAAAAGCGGTCTGTGCTTCTCCCTTCGGTAGCGAAATCCTCTGTACAAGTGGTCTGAAAAAGGACACCGTCTTTCTGTACAATGGCTTGTAATCGCCAAAAGGGGACGGACGAGAATCCTTGATGCTCTAAATACCTACGGCAGATCATGGCTAGTGTGGGTGTTTGCACGACCTAGTGAATAGGCTCCGCGTCGAGCGATGGACAATGCTCGACTGGCATTGATGCCGACCAACCAATCGGCTTCACTGCGCGCTTTTGCCTGCTAGATAAAGGGCATCATACGCGCTTCCGGCTTTTGAGCTGGGCGAGTCCCTCTCGGATGGCTTTATCGGTGAGGGACGAAAATCCAAAAGTCGATGGAAGGGGCTTTTTGGCAACCTAGGTAGCCATAGATATAGCGGAAAGATGAGTTCTCCTTCTCGTCCGGCATCGGTGGCTACGATGATTTGGTCGCTTTTTCAAAACAGGAGCGGATGATTTTGAGTTGCTTGAGGGCGGTTGGGTCGTCTTCAAAGTCTTTGCCTTTGCGGATTTGGCGCACCATGAGCTGGAAAGGCTGTGGAACGATGGGGAGTTCCTCTGCTTTATAAGCTCCATAGCCATATTGTTCGGGCATTGACAAGGTGATGAGATGACCGAATGCCCAGGTGACAAGATAGCCTGCTCCTTCCAGGAAGCCATCTTCTCTACGATTTGCTCCAACTATACGCGCAATGTCACGTGCCACGGAGGGCTTTTTCGGCAATGATACAGGTTGTCATAGCTGATTTTATTTATTATTTTTGTTTGTTGTTCACATCTTGCGACCGCGCTTTTGCTTTTTGTTCTTGCTTGGCTTGCTGCGCTTCTGTGGGTTGGGTCTGTTGTGATTTGAGCGGTTCTTTGAGGTCTTTCGTGGCTTCGTTGGTTTTGCCGTGGTTGTTCACAGCAACCTGAGTTTTATTTTTCTTCGGCTACGGCTTCAACCTTACCCTTGTCTTGTTTCTTATCAGGATTCCACTTGTAAAAGCGTGGGCGGTTTTCCTCCTTGTCCATACGGACATAGGCATTGAAGCTCTTGCCTTCCTTGTCTACCATATTCTTGAGATAGAGCGTGCTACCTGCATTCAAGGCTTCACGCTGCTTTGTCGGAGAGCGTGAGTCCACAGAGTTTACGAGGAATTCCGCCTTGCTTTTTGTCCTTGTTCTTGATGTTGTGCCTTACGTTCCTGCAAACTCTTCTTGTCTCCGAAAGATGAACTCGATGCCTTTCTTCTCGGCATTGACTTGAAGCGTGGCATCAAAGGATTTTGCCATTCTTAGAAGTCATTCCTTCCACTTTCACCGCCTTACCCTCTACAAGATCTTTATACTGCTGGTCTGAGAGCGTTACCCCCTTTATCTCCTTGGGAATAGACACTCTGTCGGCACGCAGGGCAAGCACTTCGTTCGTCTGAGGGTCGATGGAGATGTAGGCTGAGAAGGTTTCTCCGTTTTTGAGGGAGCTAATTCAATTGTCTTGCCAAGATTTCCTGTGGCAAGCAGTGTCTCTTTCTCCTCAGCCGAAAACTTATGCCCCATATAAGGGAAATCCAGTTGTGGCTCTTTGCGCAGGGAATGTACAGCAAGCCCAATGTTGCTGTTTTCGTCCGTTCGAAAAGCCAAGCGAGCTTCTGTGTAAACGGTGCTGTCGCCAAAGGGAACGGCGATGGGTAGGAGCTTACTCTTTTGCCACGAGAGCATCTTGTCTAGTTCTCCCGCTTTGCTCCAGCTTCTCCCGAGAGAGTCCGAGTGTTTCGAGTAACTTCCAATCAATCTGTTCGGGATTGATGGCAGTCGCGTTCTTCTGCTGAGGAAGAAAGTCACGAAGCGTACTTGAGCCGTCTCAAGTTGCTGTTTGTTCTCGGGTATATCTCGGTTTTGGAGTGCTTCTTTTAAATTTTTTACGCCTTGCTCGACGTTACTCGCCAGCACCTTGTACAAGCCGAAGCGTTTCGGCTCGTTGAACTGCTTGAGAAAGTTCGTCATAAAGTTCTTCAAGAGTCCATCTCTGTTGTTGAATTTGAGAAAGCTACTCTGTTGCGCTTCCTCCGCTGGGGCGGTTTTAAGCTTCCCCTTTCTCATCGATGTCGGAGACTACGGAGAGCTTGCCCACTTCCGCCTCGTTTTTGACCTCCGTGCGGTCTTCCAAGACCAGCACATAGTCGTCCATGTGATTGTTGTCCATCATACTATCAATCAGTTGATATTTAACACTCTAAGAAGCAAAAATACAGATTAAAAACAACGCACTAAGCAGGGGAGGATAAGGAAGGAAGAAGCAGGAGAATATAAAATTCTTAATGAAATAATTGCTTACTTGAACGTCAATCGTTATATTTGCACGTATGCACTATGTGCGAGCTCTTTAGCTATACACTTATGAGACCATTATGAGCTTTTGAAACTACCTCTAGATTTCTCCTCAGCCCTTCGAGGGACGCTGTCACGTTGCTCACTGGCAGAGTCCATTGCGCAGCAGCTGATGTTACTCATCGTCTCTCATCCTGGAGAGGGCTTGAGGAGAAGACTTCGGCTCTGTGATTTGGGAGTTGGAATTCAATCAACTGGTTAAAGTCAGAGATTGGGAAGAAACAGTAAAAACTCCCTTATGCAATCAATCACGACTTATGAGCGACGGCTTAAAGATGTTCGTGTGGATGTACATCTTTCTGAGATAGAGGGGGACTTGCTGGGAAAGAACCCGAATATCCGCCGTCAAGCCAATATTACGATTCATGCCCAGATAGAATCGACAGACATACCTTTTGTTTTTAATACTTTGGTCTATATCAGTCCTTTATCTCAATAAATCTTGGTATTATGGCGACAGATAAGAATTTTGTACGAATAAAAGAGCGGGTTTTAGACTACGCCATGTCTTTGTGGGAAATAGATGATGCAAGGTTGATAGATCCCGTGGTTGATTTGCTGCTGGAGGTATTCGCTTATGAGTCTTATAAGTTGCACCAAGAAGTAGAGAAGTCCGATGCCCAAATATTGAATCGTCTCGCCAGAATTCTGATTCCGCAAAAATGGTCACTCCCTTTCCCTGCTCACGGATTACTGACCGTACATCCCCAATCCGGAGACAACTCCACAATATTGGAAACCGAAGACCAATTCTATGCACGCAAGGTGGCTTTAGGCAAGGATTATACGCCTTTTTATTTCACCCCTTTGGTGGAAGAACCCTTGTTTGACATAAGAATTCCGTTCCTGGCATACGGAACAGAACTTCAATATAATGTTCGTAAACGAACGGAATACATCGATTTTTCTTCTGACAACCAGCGCATAAAAAGATTTCACGTTGTGGATTGGTCTGTCCATCCCGGATTCTCTGTTGGGAAGATTACAGCACTGCCTGTTTGTATTTTTACCGGAAGACAGGTCTCTGCTTCCTTTCATTCAGAATGTCAGAGCTTATGATGACCAAGGTCACGAACTAAATACAGCACCTCATCAGCTGAAACAATCTCACGAAGAAGAGCATTATTTTTGAAGAAATAGCAACCTGTTACCAACAAGCATATATTGACTTAAATCTTCCGACCGCCCCCGCAACGAAGCCAGTAAAGAGACATTTTTCCGAATGCCTTGTCAGAATTGAATCAGATTGAAGGAACAGAAAAATGCGGTTTGGATTCGTCTGGTATTTCCCTGAGGTCTTCAACAGGGAGGAACTGAGGAAACACCAAGATTCTGTTTAACTACATTTCCTGTCGTGAACAGACAGTTGCTCTTGGTAAATCATAGCTTCAGGACACACGGGAGAATAGTTTCATTACCTTGCTCACACAATGCCTCATTGTTGAACATACATAAATTTGAGGACAATGCCGGGTTGTGAGTTCCGTAATAGACTTTCCTCGCACCAAAAAGGAAGCAAAAAGGTGTCTATAGTCTGTATTTCGGAGATTTGGAGCGTTTTGACAGTGACAATGCCCAGAGTGAGATCAGCAAAGTCTTGCGCTTAATCCGAGAGGAAGGAAATGCTTTCGCTTCCCTTGATACAGACAGCCTTTCCTCTGACCTAAAGGTTCTACAAGAAAAGTTGGACGCCACAGAAAAGAGCATAAATCGTCAAAAACTTCAGGGGGAACAGGAACAAGGCTTTCTTTTGACCACGCCTTATAAAGGAAGCCATTTTGCAGAATTAAAATATTGGCAGACCCAGGGTGACAGTGCCAATGGAATAGACCAAAGAAATCTTGTCCTGCAGTTGAGACATGGATAAATTTGACTCGTCCAGCATTAAATTCCAGACACCTACTGTAGACGGAAGAGTGCATGCAGACGAACAAGATTTTATCAACAGCTTGCGATACGGCTTTGCTATGCCATAATCGCATTGTTTCTGAGGAAGATGTCAAAAAGTTATATTTACCATCGCCTAGGTACTATGGTGAACGGAGTTGATATAAAAGACGGCATTTCCATATCCTACGGTCCGCTTCAAGGAATAGTCCGGACTACGGATGTCAGTATACATCTGTCATCGGAAATGAAAACAAGATTCTCCGAGATGAACCAATTGGATTTCTTGGCGAATGCACTTGCTGAGGAAATGCAAAAGAAATCCGTTAGTCATAGTGCCTATAAAAATTAATTTTTATATGATGGAAAAGAAACATAAGTAGTAGTGTGCAATCTGCCATGCGCCTGTCAGCTTCTATGGCAAATGCGGACAACCATACGAGTTACGGCATTTCCTATCTGGTGCTTGCTTTGCTTTCAGAGGGACAGGGACCGGATTAGTCCATATACTGAGCTCAATGAACAAGGATGTCGGACATATTCATGAATGGTTTGACGTACGCCGTGAGATGTACGTGTCAGAGAGCATGAAGGTGATGGTATTGTCGCAGACAGCCAAGTGACCCTTGTTCTTGAGGAAGCGGAACGCTCAAAGATAAAGTTGGGCTCCGACAGCATAGACGCTTTATGTGTATTTACAGCGATTATTCGCCAAGGTGTTATTTTCTCGGACAGTCAAAATTGAGTCCTTGTCAGTTTCTGAGGATGATGTTCTTTCTCTTCTTCAATGCACAAGCGGTTAATCATTTTTATCAAGGAGAGGAGAATAAGCTCTTGGCGAGTTTCCCTTTCGCGTATAATCTAAAAAGAAGAGCCATATATCCTTCGAGGAAGTATTGTTTTGGGACGTGAGAAAGAAGTACGTACTATCTTGGAAGGCTTAGAGCGTTGTGCCAATAAAGCTATAATGCTTATAGGAGATTCCGTGTAAGCAAAACGGCTATTATTCATTCTCTGGTAAAGGAGGTCTGCGAGAACCGACGACGAGTTGATTTCTCAAATCAAACTTATCGGCTTACACACAGCAAAGCTGTTGGCTTCTTCGACAATGAAACAGAACTTGCCAGAAACTCTCCAGTTTTTCTTGGGAAATTGGATGAGATGGAGGGACAGACCGTTTTACTGATAGACGATTTGCAAATGCTGTTGGAATTTGGAGGACAAACAAAAACTCCAACCCTCATCAATATACTCAACTCCCAAATTAGCGATGGCACAACAAGTATCGTGTTTACGATTACGCCAGATGCATACAGGAAGCATATCGAGAGAAACAGCATAGAGCAAAATTGGACATTTTGGAGATTTCGGAACCGGACAAATTTACAGTCCCTAAGAATGCTTAGGGAGCATTCCAACCGGATGGAAGAACACTATGGTCTTTCTATAAGTGACAATGCCACGCAGGAGTCGCTATCTTTGTCTTCTGATATTTTAAAGAGAAGAAACAGCCTGCCGCAGCAATAGACCTGTTGGACGCGACTGCCGCCGCAGTACGCTTGAGCAACAAAAATGCCCTGAATGAATTGGATGTCTTCCTTCCAGGAGTTTGAATCTCTCAAACAGGAGGAACCGAGCTTTCTGCAACAGGATTTACATCTTTTCTCCAACAGTCTGAAATCGAAAATCAAGCGTAGTGCTAACCTCCAAGCTCCCTGATGGAATCAGTTTTCAGAAAACACTTTGGAAGAAGAACTGGCGAAAATCTCTGAGACTCTCCAGAACTTGTCTATCCTAGCCAAGAATGGCATTCCGTGTAGTTTCTCCAAGTGAGGTCGAAGCGGTTGTTGCCGGAGATGACCGGTATTCCCTTTGGGAAAGATTCAAGCCCAAGAAAAAGACCGACTGTTAGGAATTGAGAGCCGTTTGGAAGAAAGGGTCAAGGACAAGATAAAGCAATCACAACGCTTTCGGATGCCATCATAGAGTCCAGAAGCGGACTCAGCGATCCTCACAAGCCCATAGGTTCTTTTCTTTTTCTTAGGTCTCACAGGTACTGGAAAGACCGAACTTGCACAAATCCCTTGCCGAATTGCTTTTTGACGAGTGAGAATGCTATGATAAGGTTTGACATGTCCGAGTTTAAGGAGGAACATTCAGCAGCTTTGCTTTTTATGGTGCACCTCCTGGATATGTGGGATATGAGGAAGGTGGCTTGCGATGACAAAAATCCGCCAAAAAGCCCTATTCTGTCATTCTTTTGATGAAATCGAGAAGGCTCACTCGAGTGTATATGATGTCTTCTCACAAATCATGGACGAAGGAAAGATACACGACAAGTTAGGGCGGGAAGGGATTTTTCAAACGCCATCATCATATTCACCTCAAACATTGCAAGCAATTGGATTGCAGAGCAATTTCATCAAGGAATGACCCCTGATTCTAAACATCTGATAGAAGTGATGTCTCAGCTACTTTCAGACCTGAATTTTTGGGGCGATTGACTGAGGTCGTACCGTTTGCACCCATTAACGAAACGATAGCCAGTCCATTTTCTCCGTTTGCACTTCTCTCGTTTTGCAACAGTAACTGCAAGAGAGCAAAAGAACATTCACATACAGATCAGTGACGAAGTCTTGCGTTTCCTGTCAGCCAAGGGATACTCCCCTCAGTACGGGGCTCGTCCCATCGCTGGCGTTGTACGTACCTATCTTAAAAAGAGCATATCTCGTTTAATCGTTTCCGAGGGTATCAAGGAAGGAGACAGCGTTAAAGTTTATTACCGAAACAACGGTTTGGAATGGAAAAGACTGGATATAAGTAGGGAGGAAAGGTTGGCACTCTTTCGCGAAGTGAGGTCAAGCAATCTTCTGGCAGAAGTGTTCCTCGACGAACTGCAATTTATCTTGGGCGAGATGTCTCTTGAACAAGTGGTTGTGGCAAATCAAGGCATGAATCCTCGTGTAAAGTCCAAGGACATCCTTGATGTAAAGTTGCGCCACGTTTATGCCTTGGGAGAGTTGGTAGAGTTGGTTCTGGCCCGTAACAGCATCTATCACCAGCTTCCCGAAAGCCTCTTCCATCCATTGACTCTGAGTAAGCCAAATATGTCCCAAAGAGAATTGTATAGAGGCTATCAGGCAAAAATCGCAGAAAGGAGAAAGAAGCCCTGCACTTTTTGCTCCTTTTGATACAGCCTTTTTCAAAGAACGGGTACGGATTCACAGACGCTATCTGAAATTCTTTTTCGGAAAAAGACGAGCATCCCATAAGAAAGGCGTTGACAAAATCCATCCTGTTTGACAATAAAACACTTTCCCGGACGAATGCCGGCGCTTCTTTTTCTTCTTTGTCGGGAAGTCAGGATACATCCAAGGAGAACCTTTCGGAAATAGGCATCCTCCTTCGCGAGATTTTAAATCTAGAAGTGAAATTACAATTTTAAGCCATGTAAGGTGGAGAATTTGCCATATCCTGTACTTGGAGAGAACCGGCTTGGTTGGATTCAGGGCTGGATGGAGTCGGTACAGTCCGAAATAGAGGATGTCGAGGGTATGATCCACTATCACGATGACGTACCTACAATGCAAGAGGTACAAAAGCATATCGAGTCCGTCAAGTATGTATTGGGCTTCTTTTGTCTTGTCATCAGGAAAACTTACATCAAGTTCACACTTGACGGGACTATGGATTTTATCTTGGAAACAACCGTTTGGGATATGACACTCAGTTATAAATAAAAAGTGCAACTATGGAAGTTTTTGATAACATATTTCCTTAAATATCTCTTGGTACCCTTGCTGGCGACCGTCATTTTATTGATAATGAATGGAGTAAAGGCAATAAAGGAGCAGCTGAAATTTAAAAATGTAATCGTATATATCTTAGTAGCAGGATTGCTTTTGGGAATACCCAGTTGCCTGTCCATCCTCAAAAGATGAGTTCGTTTGAGGAGGAGTCTTTATTGGTAATACCTTGTCATCTTTTCTTGGGATGCTTGTTCACCCATACTATGAACAACAATGTAGGCAAGGAGGATAGGCGTTGACGGCAATGTGGCATCTCAGGTCCTTGTCATGCTGGTTTGTGGGTTGCTCGGAGGATGGATACATTTTTCTGCTTTTTGAGAAATTGGGTGGAATGCCATATCTCTTTGGTCCATGCTGTCTGTCGTTTGGTACACCTTGCCTTTTGACACTACTTAGCCTTTAGGGCTTTCCACAAGATTCCGCCTCCTTTATATGGGTTGTGGTCTTTCGGTCAGAGTGGGTTCAACAGGAATCAATGGGATAATACGGATAATTTTCAAGCTATTCCTGTCAAAGTCCGAATAAAAAGGAGACAGGAAGACGAGGAATATGCCTCTCTGACCGTCCGCCTTCAGGACAACATAAGCTCTAGGGGACTGGTTCAACTGGCTGGTGGAAGACCAGAACAGGCGTTCCCCGATGCACCAGATAGATGTCAATGATTCAAGTGTGAATGCAGGGTGGATTTTCTATACGACACGATGGATCAATTACCCATTGTTCATTAGGGGTACTGGATCCAGAACAAGACAGAAAGGATAATGCAAATAAGAAAGAACCAGATCATATCATAAAACGAATTATCGTTGAAGAATCAAAAGCACATGAAACAGATTAAATACCTTCCAATCAACTGGAGCAATGGACTGAAAATTGTCTGGGCAGCACTTCAGTGATGCCCACCTTCACACGGTAGAGTGTTTTTCAACATCTCAGGGCAGAGCATGTCACGGAATACAATTACGGCATTGGTATGCCTTTGGAGCACCATTCATCTTCTGTATCAGTAGAGGTTGTCGGAGCAGGGGCAGAGGCTCAACTATCGAGGCTCAACCATTGCGAATGCCATTACGCTGGGTGGCAGCACCATTGTTTTTTGAACCGAACTTTATGGCAGTTTCTCTCCGGAGTTTACGCTTCCGATCTTGGAAAAAGATGCAGCTGACGGAGGCGTTTTATATCGCGGCAACAGCTTCTTACGATCGTCTCATTCCTGTCGGTTATCCAGATCCGAACGAGATACCGCTTCGCCACCCCCATCTGCTTCCTGAGATTCGGAGCAACCGCCGTCCCGGTGCAGTCCGGCAACGAACATTTCCTAAACAAGGATTTTGTCATCAGAGGAAGAGGCTTGCTTGAAGGTCGTGGATTTGTTTTTGGATGACGAGTACATCCCACCTGTACAGAGGTTGGCCTATAGCCAGAAGTTAAGGACATCTTTGAATGGCACCATTGTCCATCTGAATCATATGGAGGATTGCATTGGTCAAATTTACCAAAAGAACGTAGATGACAGCCGAAGGAGTACTTTTGACATTCAACGTATTTACTCTATGTCCGGGCAATAGACGAGGTATTACGCACACCAGTTCTTCCAAATTGAGAACATACTCATCGAAGACCGCCAATCCGCTATCTCCAAAAGCATCAATATTTTTGGCTCGTTCAATCTTCAACGCATTAAGGACAATCCCAATAAGGAGTACGAATATATGCTGCAGTATTTCTGATGAATGGACAGAAATCAGTCCGTCAAGTTTTGAGACAACTGTCGGAGATGTCCTTTCTTTGAAACACAAACCACTTGGACATTGCAGACCAACCATGTCTCGTCCAGAGGCTTGTGACCACACTTGACACTATCGTCAAGAAAATGAGTGAGCTGGATTACATTGAGCTTAATTCGTGAGAATATCATTATCAGTGATGACAGCAATGCCGAGCAGGAGAAAACCCAAAAAGACGTGGCGTTTCTTAGATTAGACTTATGGAAATCAAGAATAAAGAAGATAGAAGAAGAACGATCCGGCAGTTCTGTATGGTCTTCTTCCTGTTGTTAACCGTCATGTCTCGTGGCGGGAGTCGTCACGTTGGTGACAGCACAAAGGGGTGCCGCCCCTCTTGGAAGAGAAAAATCCGCCTACGAAACGGACTCATTCAAAGGCAGGCTGAGTTCAATTTCCAATTGAACATATTTTCAAGGATTTGCACAGCCTTAGGACACAACCGCGGACAATAAATGAATACAAGCAAATGCAGAAAATCATCACCGGGCAGAGGATGATGATGGAGCAGGAAATAGTGTCCTTTTCTCCGGAGGAGCAAGAACATTATGTCATATTCTCTCAAATCTTGGAAGTCGTTAAGAAGATGCAGGAGACATTGGATGCCTCTGACGCGGAAAGTCGCAAGAGAGTGTATAATATGGATCAGCTTGAGAAGTGCAGGCAAAAGTATCAAGAACAAACCCGTCTAAAAATGAAAGAACCAATGACGAGCAGGCGTGGACGAATTTTCGTTTCATCCTGCTACTAGTCTTTTTACAGTCGCAGTATTTTACATGCCTATGTAACACATTTTTCGCATACCCTAGTAGGAGAGCGACCACTACATTTCCAGCATCAAGGAGACCGAGCGTCTTTTTGATGAACAGAAAGAATGTGCCGAGCGGGTCAAAGGGAAATCGGCAGCAAGATTGATTCCTTGGACTTTAGCATCCAACAAGTTCAGCGGTTGGATGAAATCAAAAGAGGAAATGTTCCAGCTACAGAACATCTACCAGAAACACAACAATAGTTCAAAATATCTTTTTGGCTCTCATTCGTTTCGTATTGTCAGGGATATTTTGATGTCAGGGAAGAGCTTTCCGCCATAACGGAAAACAACAAGGTGATAGAGCAGTATTTGGAGGAGTGCAAAGCAAATTTGTAGTTATGACGGAACGACAAAAGATTTTATCCATATTACTTGGTATACTTGTACTTATCGGTATAATCATGATAATAGGGCTTCCTTTCCAGAGAATGGAGGGTGATGTTGACTTCAGTGTCCATGATAGTAACAGCAATTTTCATTACGAGGTTGGGGAGATGCTGGAATTTACCATTAACGCCGGAACGTGTCAAAGGTACGTCCATTCTCCGGCAAATGGGCAATGGAGACTCTATCAATGACAAGACGGTAGCCAAGTATGCTTACCGGACTTCTGGCAAGTATTTGGTAACCTTAAAGGTGAATGGTCATACAGTGGCAAACCGTTACATACAGGTCGTTTCTGGTACAGAAGCGTCAGCTATCGATTCGGTGCCAAGGATTTGTAGCTGTATCCGAGGCATATCAAGGAGGAACTTTACCTTTTCCGCAGACGGAGTCGGCGTGGACACATGGATGTGGGGGTTTGGCGAGACGGGTACCGTTGATGCTTACGAGACAGCAAGTGACATACACTTACGAAACGCCCGGGAATTATATAGTACACCCACAGACCAATAGCAACGAAATATCCAATAGAACATAAGATTAAGATTTTACCGAAATTTGAAAAAGTAGAGGAAACCATAACCGAACCACCTGTAGATTCGCTGGGGTTAGCCCAAGACGATATTCGTAGAAAACCGCAGATTATAGCGAATCTTTCCGTAAGGGACAGCAGGGCTTACAAAGAACAAGTGAACTATATTCGCGACACTTATTTCTGTGTTCCGTCAAACCAAGTCGTCGTAGTCGTCAATGGGGATAAATACAATGACTTTCAGGATGTGCCAAGGCTTGCACTTTTTGGAAAGCAGTCCTAAGAGGCAATTAAAATCCAGAAGTAAAATTGACAACCTGAACTGTGTGAGAACAATTCAAGTGACACAAAGCGTAGCAGACAAATGAAAAAGAAGATAGCCTTTATTACATTCCTTTGTGGGTTGTTTCCTTTCTCATTTGGACAGGTTTCCACTTATCAAGCGGTACAAAGAATCAAGGGGAAAACATTCAACTTTTGTCGATACCAGATCCCCCTCTCGTTTGAGGAGTAACCACGAAGCAAGGGTTGTCTTTTTCGGACAGGAACCCAATAAGGCATTCTCACTGCCTACGGACAACATGCATTGAAGGAGCATAGGGATTGGCGAGGCTTTTTTATGTCATAGGCGAAAAACGGATTTTATCAGCTGGTCAAAGCCGACCTGAAGTTGCTTGGCAGACCAAAAGGTTTGTTTGGCTGGCTCTATTCTAGAAAATCATTTTTCAGACAAGGTGAAAGTCTCCTATGTCGGATGGATGCCGAAAGAACCACCTGCTGTACTATGACCACGCCTATGTGTCCCTCGACCAACAACAGGGCTGTCCGTTATAGAGCGAGGTGTCAATCGAATTGAACGGTTGTACAACTTGCGCCCATACTTGAATGGGGACAGTCTGATTCTTTTCTCAGATCCTTTTCTAAAGACTCCATGTCCCGATAAAAATCCATGCGGGACAATCCGTATATGCATATAAACGAGACGACGCTACACAAGACGGTCTTAATCTCCGATTGCCCCCGACTTTCTACAGACAGCACTCATGTTTTTGGGATGGGTCTCTATGGACATGATAACCGCCGTGGGGCAGCACGAGGTTTACAGGATTATGCCCGATGTCCAGCATCTTGCTTGCACCGCATCATCGAAATGATACCTTGTCCATACATCCCCTAGACTTCCAAAGTCATTATCTGTTTGATGCAGGGAACTTGTCCCTTCAATCGTCAACAGACTGGGATGTCGGTTCAGACTCCCTGCATTCGGTTTGGTTGCCCGTTTCGGTATGGGACGGCAAGACAAATAAGTTCATCAATGTGGATGGGGATACCTATGTTTCTGATGTCCGGAGGATGAAGAACGGTCGAAACAGATGAACATTCATGTCTTTTTCTTCGCACAGGACAAACATTAGGTCGGGAAACTCATCAGTGCATTACAAAATGTGGCGCTCCGAATGTCTCCGAACCGGAAATATGCTTTTTCCGCGACAATGATTTCAGAATTTGGGGACCAATATCTACCCCTACCGACAGTCTGGTGCAATGGCTGGATTTTTGTCCTGTCCCCACCCATGTGACCAGGAATAAGGATGCGATGGTGAAGGATGCCTTTTAGGAATTTAGTCCTTCAGACACGAAATGACTGTTTCGAAGATAATCTCTTGTTCCTCTTTTGGCAAGAGTCAGGACATATCCATTGATTCACATTTGCACCAGCAATTAGCTTCCCGGTCTTTTCTCCATGACTTTCTTCCAACTCTCAGTGACAACTGGAGAGGCAGTCAGGACTTTCTCTTAACGGCAAAAAGAAGCCTTGGATAAAAATATTGTGGAATACTCACAATACATCCAGAACTATATAGTTGACCCTTCCTGCTCAAACCTTCTCTATTTTTGATTGCGGGACTGATGCAAACGTTTATCTGTTGGAAACACCCAAAAGCAGCCTTGCCACCGGTGGAATAGTCTTTCCCCTTGCAGGACAAGAAATATCCAATGCTACCGTGGAATTGGTGCTGGACCCCTGTTTCGCAGATTCCCGACGAAACGAGTTGCTGTTGAACAGTCTGGAACGTTACGAGCATCAGGTTGGGTGTACATAGAGCAAGCCTTCATGATAAGATATGTGCATCAACATGCGGAGACCCACCCCTTCCATTGGACAACATAGACCGAAACTCTGTGTCTGACGTGTACTATATTCCTGCTTTTAATGCCAGACTCGACTTTGAGCCATTTCCAAAAAGGATACGTCTTCTCTAAAAATGAGATTTCAGGCTTCCTGCAATCCTTCAGGGATTTATTGCCCGTTTTCAGAGGGCTGGCAAGCGTGAACTGAAACTACTGTTCTCTCTACAAGCAAGAGCGTAAGAACATCAAGAGAAACCTCAGAAAGGTACTGTCTTCAGAATCTTCCTCGCGGAGTTATTCTATCATAAAACTGGAGTTCATGTAAATGACTCACTGTTTTATCACCTTTCTCCCTCCTGACTTAAAACGGAATAGAGCTGCGTTCAAAGACTGGGAGATACTATATGACTTATCTCTGCGCAAATTGCATGGAGGAGGACTTTTGTCGAGGCGAAGTTGGAGGAAGTATTTGTCGGAAATGATGTTTACTTCTATACCCTCAAACTCTATACCATAAGGAATGAAGAAATGTCAATGAATTAGAGGAAGGGTACTGGAAGTTCTATACCAAAAGAGTATATCCTCACCGCTCTGGGTCACCGAAAGTGAAATCTATTGGAGTATCCCGGACATTAATGTAACGGAGAGAGACGCACGGGAAGCCTTGGATCGTCTTGTTTACCAGCGCAGGGTTACGAAGAAGGTGGGAAAATATCAAATGAGAAAGTCGAATTTCTTGCCATCAAGGAAAGGCTTTGACTCTTCTGCCTCCTTTGGGATTATCTGAAAAGCGTAGGGCAAAACAACAATGTGGAGAAAGTGGGGAGAAAACTCTGTTCCCGCCCCTCAGTCCGAGGAATGGAATGGTCAAGGTCTTGTCCGTCTTTAGTATGCTTGTCTTGTATAATCTTCGGTTTTCTTTTTGTGCTTGTTACTTATGAATCACAAACAGGATCAACCATTCTCCTTCGGAACTTCAGCTTCCAGAACCAGCTGTGCATATCTGACCGTTCCTGTTTTTGTCGTCCAAGAAAGAAAACCAGATACAAAAATCTGCGAAAAGATAGAGACAGAGTTTACAGAACAGCAGAAAGTCAACCGCCTGCTGAATCTACAAGCAGCAGTGTGAGAATGTCTGTTGAAAGACTGAGGACTTATGTTTCAGAAACGAACAACAAGCAAAAATGCCCGTCTTCAGGAAGAAAGAGATTTGATACTTACGGTTTCTCCTCCTAGTCGGACTACTTATCATATTGGTTATTGCCTTGCTGGTCGAGAAGAATGAATGAACGGGCAAGAAAATATATCGATTTTCCGCAACTCTCTACCGATTTATGGAATAATGCACTACAAGAAAATACTCGATTAAAAATTTGGAGATATGAAAAGTAAATCATATATCAGCCTCAATATAGGACTTGCGTTTGTTTTCTTCTTCTCCCGCATAACCAAGTCAACGGAGAATGGGAAATTTTCAAACAAGAGTTTGGAGGTTTCTGCTTTAATACGTATGTTGACGAAATCGACCTTTTATGTTCAACTTTTTGATTTTACAAAATTATGGGATCATGTCCGTGCATCACTGGAGTTTGGAGGAAAAGAGTTTGACGTCCTCTTCTCAAATTATGAGTTCCCTCGCTCAACAGACGGTAAGGGTAAGCCTTTCTTCAAGTATTACCGAGGACGAGTTGTCGTTACCATCGACGTCCACAGAGGACACCCTACCATCGAAGCTATGCTGAATAGCCAGTTCAAACCCGTTGAAGGAAAAATCATCTACAAGAAGACGGATGAGGACGCCAAGATGAAAGAGATTGAATTCAAGAACGCCTATATTGTGCATTATAAGGAAACCTTGGATGTAAACAATGACGTTCCGATGACCATTACTATGACTTTGCGGCAGAGCACATCACCGTGGGTGCTGCAGAACATGACACACTCGTTGGCTCTGAGGCTTAATTTGCGCTTGCACAATATTTTCTCTCCATCATCCGGCAGATACAACTCTGATTGGGTGATGGAGAATGTTGCTTACTCATCATGCATGTATGGATTGCCAAACAAACCGGTGACAATTTGTATTGGTGGTGTTGAGTTGTCTTCGTTCAAGTCCTTCGTCTGAAACCAGTCAATTAATGAACACCATTATTTTGAAAATGCTTCTGACTATGAAGTCGGTGAAGTGTTTCAGGCAGCCACACTCACCAAAATCCGCTGACTGGCTGGGAAAACTCAACAGCCATAACTATTGGTGAGAGGAACTTTTACGGTCTTGTGGCGCAGGTGGTTTGCTACAAGTCCGAGGGATATACTTTCCTGAAAGTCTCGGCTTCTCCACAACCTACCGTTTGGAGGGGCGATTTGCACTTTGCGTCTTGGAACCCGAAGACTTTGGCAGACATTAGTCGGGGAACTGGCAGAAAAGTCCAATGTGCAGGCACTGGTAAAGCCGGAGAGAGTGCAAAATTGGAATATGAATGCCAATATCAGGAGAGTAATTTCGCATTCATACAGCATGACTGGCGAGACAGCATTTCGAATGGATCTATTATGATGGAGAGAGAAATTGATTTTCGGTAAGTCGAGCTCCCTCCTCGATTACATTGGACCTGCGAGGATTTGAATTCTTGGACATCTGCATCCAGACAGGGCACGTGCCTTTTCCTCCTCGCCCATCTGTCGGGAAGCAACACGGCTGAACTCCTCGTCCCCGGACGAGCCGACTGAGCCCGAACAAGCTCCCGGGCAGCACGCTTTTCAGGAATCCATCAAGATGTTGGTCCTCCCGCCAATCATTATGCCACCTCCCGTGTCACGAACAAAGGGAGTTGACACCTATCTTCAGAAGAAACAGCAATCGGATGCCTCCATGTCCCACTTTATTACGGCGGGAGTGACCATGTGGGTCTGATGCTGGGCAGTGTCGGACATAAAAAGCACCGTTCAAGTGGCAGGCCTTTCCTACAAGGAAGAGTTGCTGGGAGCTTACCTATCACTGAGATTGTCCACTTCGCGGAGGGTGACGGAGGCCATTCCTGCCAATGCTGATTCCTGCATCCGTGAGTTATTGCCGACCCCTGACGTCCCCCTTCCTGTTGCCCAGTCACAGGTGGCAACCGTTATCAGCAATGATGACAAGAAACAGGGACGTGTCCAAGTGAGGATGAACTGGCAGATAAACGGCATGAAAACCTCGTGGGTGCGAGTGCTCTCACCGATGCTGGAGGCAGCGAAAAGTGTCCTCCAACAGAGGATTTGTCTTTATCCGGAAGTCGCTGACCAGGTCACGGCTGCCTTTTCGTTACAATGATCCCAACAGACTATATATACAAGCGAAGCCTGTTCAATGGAACCAACGGCGGTGGAGGCGGAGCCGACAACAACGTGAAGAGCCTGACCACGTAGCGGCGTTAGCGGCGTCACGTTGGATGACAGCAAAGGAAGTGCTACCATCGTAACCCATCGGGAGTATAGTCGTGCTGAATGGAACAACACCATTTACTATAACGTGATAAAATTACTTTGAATCAAAAAGAAATTGAGATTAAGGGTAATGAAAAAGTTAAGATAGAAGGGACTACAGAAGTCTATATCAAGGGAGAGAAAACAGTTGGAAGGAACCACGGAGTCGAAGTAACAAGCACCACCAGCTGCTGTGTCACTGCTCCTCCGCATGCGTTGAGGGTACCGCAGAAGTTACCATGGTGCAACTCTAAATGTAGATGGCACAGCTATGACAAAATGTAAAAGGAGGACTCAAATTTGAACTGACGGCGAGCAATGAACACAACCTATTTCTATCCGCATAGCAAGTTCAAGACCTTTAGCTAAAGTACGCAGTGAAAACCGCACGCCTGTGCTTTTGTGCGATGAACCATACCCCTGAATCTATGCTCTTATAGAAGGGTTTATCGGTATTGAATCTACTCCACATGGAATTTCAGATGACTACTGTCGCACCTTCTTGACAACAAAGGAGATTTTTACAAATCCTTAATAGAACAATGGATTACCGCATTTGAGAAAGATTTGGAGTCATCCAGATAGCATTGGAACGATTTTGCCATTCTCGAGCAATACCACAAATTATCCCAAGGATGAGCATAACCTGCTGTCCTTTTTATTCCCAGTGCTACATGGCTAAGCGATTTGAGGCAACAGGTAACTACTTTGTTTTTGGTTCTGCTCATTGAACGTGTTGAAAGCTTTGATGTACTGCACGAAGTCTGCAAGAGTTCTTGGATGCTACAGACGATTATATCGGACTTTTCTTCATGGAGGCAAGGAGAAGAAATATTTTCTCTACATAAAAAAGATGAAGGGTAAAGGGTGTGTTAGAACTTCAAAACCCAAAATATGGAGCAACCTATAAGGAAATTATCACATAGGAGACCCTAATGATCCACAGGTCCAATATAGGAAGTTGTTGCTGGAAATGGGCGAGGAAACAGCCAAGAGCAATAGGAAACGACTCTATAAAATTGCAACAGAGGAGTTTTTCCCGTTATGCAAAAAGATAGGAGATACAAATCTTTGGATTTCCGGTTATTTGGCAGTAAGCGGGTTTCTGATGCATTTATAAAAGAAGAAGGTGGACATTTGCAACAGATGCTTGACAATGCCCTGGCAGTCATACAAGAGGCGACACCTGCAGATGAACCTTTGATGTATGCTGATCTTATGATTCATTGCTACCTGTATAAAGGAGCTGCCCATGCTATGGCAAAAGATTTGGAGCAGCAAGTTCCCATTTTATGAATGCTATCCGTATCTCTAAACAGACAGAGAATCATGCACAAACCATCAATTGCTACAATAGTATTCTCTTGGTGCTTCTAAAAAAAGAAAAGACTGATTACACGCCTATATTGAAAGAAGCTTTTGAATATGGTTATTCCCTCACTGACGAAGAATTGAAACTTATCAATATTTCATTCATCGCGCAAGCTTTCTTATCTAAGGGAGAAAATGTCAGCCGAAAGTTGGAGCAGGAAATAGATGATCGTATGGTCACTCTCACGGAGTTCATTGGCAGGAAAGCTCTAAAAGACGCCATCAGGCGCATAGAAAAGAATAAAGTGCCGCAATAATAATTCTTTTCAGCCTATGCTACCGAGCAGTACCCATTTGATGCCCGTTATCGGTCTGGATTTGCATCTTGCGACCTCCGGTAATCGCTTTCCATCCCTATGTAGGTATGGTCATAGACCCGTTTTGACTATATTCCTTCTCGGCAGCAACGTCAACATCAACGGTCTCAAGCGCGGTGTGTCTGACACGAGCGGTGTACTCATTACTTCCAACACATCCCTTGGTTGGCGCCTTTCATCATGATGCCCATCATCGGGCACGAGAGCATGAACTTCTCTCCTCCCAGACGCGTTTTGCAGAGGGACGCGTTTAGTCCCAAGGATACGTGTAATGACCTCACGACGTGGGGCATTCTTTTGGGAGCGTGAGCAGTAGGCAAAGAAAAAGTTCAAGTTCACTCAACTCTTCGCCCCGACATCCTTCTCCATTCCCATTCCGACAGGTGCGCCTGTCACGTGGAGTATCCCTATGCCCCTGACTGGGGCGGTGGCTGACGGACTTCTGTCGACATCGGTTTCAAGCGCGCTGCTCGTGCTGCCATATTGAAGGCTATAGAAAGGGGAAAAAGGATTGACGGCTTCAACCATAAAGTCCTTAAGAAAGGCAGTCTCAAGAAAAATGAGACGACACGATCCCTGTCAAAGAAACTTTGCAAGCACGGTTTTGAGCCTGTGAACCTTGTCAATGGCGTCGTCAGTCTATGAGGCGAAGACTTCTTCTCCCCGGCATGCCGTCCTTGTGCATGGGAGCGTGTCTGGTATTCTGATTCCGACTATAAGGGCTGGCTGGGACACGGGGTGCACTGCTCGTACGACAGGAGCGTCACCTTCCTCGAAGAGGACATCCTTGTTTTAAGATTGAGTGACGGTCGCCTCGCCTCCTCCCCGTGCTTGATGAGGAGAAGACTCATATAACCGCCTCGACGGCATCACCCTTTCCGAACGAAGGAGGTACGTTGCATTGAACACGACAGCAACCTGTCCTTCCACTTCACCGTTCCGGAAAGGACAGGGATATTCCATCCGTCGTCTTTCCTCTGTTGCCGACTTGGATGGCAGGAGCATCCGCCTTTCCTATGAGAATGGCGTGCTTGCGACACTCACCGATGCCTGCGGTCGCGGGTCACAGTCCGACATACGGATGCGGGATTCATTGAGGCCTCCACCTGAGGATGTCGGACGGAAGTTCCGAGCAGCTTGTTCGCTATTCCTATGACGGACAGGGCGACATGGTAGGCATTACCGATGCTTTGGGGGCAGACGACGGAATCCGCTACGAGGATCACCGCTATGGTAGAGAGACCGACCGTAACGGCACATTTCTGTTGGGCGAATACGACAAAGAGGACGTTGCGTCCATACACGCGGAGTCGACGGCGACCAGGAGGCTGGATTTCTATTTCCCCAGGCGCAGGCTACAACACCGTCCGTGATGCCTGTGGTGCGGAGAGTACATACCGCTACGATGCCAATCAGCTTGTCCGCTCCATCACCGATGCTCTTTAGCAACACGACCCGCTATGACTATACCGGAGGAGATGGGGCCCTGCGGAAATAGACCCCGAGGGGCGCATTACGGGCTGGCACTATGACGGACGCGGCAACCAGACAGAGCACGACCTATCCCGATGGCAACATTACATCCAGTGTGTGTTTGATGAGCAGGACCGCATGATTCTCCAAATGTCACCCAAAGGCGCCAGACAGATCTACGTCTATGACCTCGAGCACGCAGTGAAGCGCACCGTCATCGAGGAAGACGACACCCAGACCAACTTTTCCACTATAACTCTGACGGCGGTCTCTCCATGATGGAGAAGGGTGGCAGGAGCATAGTCAGCCTATGACGACATGGGCAATCTCGACAGTTGCCATTCTGAGGCAGGGTGCTCATGCACCGAGTACGACTACCGAGGGACGTCCTGTTATGGAGCAGGATCCGTCACGCGCCCCTTCAATACGAGTACGACCTCCTTGACCGCGTGCGGCGTATCTACCGTCCCGACGGAACATTAGAGACATCGGCTACGACTGTTACGACAGCGTCACCGAGGTAAAAGACAGGACCGCCATGTGATGATGGACTACACCCAATGGGTAGTTTGAGACGCCTGAGGAACAAGGTACGTCTGTGGAGTTCTTCTATGATGCGATGGAACGCCTCAGCCACGCTTCGCCGCGAGCGATGGCAGCCTCTATCGGTTCCTGCGCGACAAGGCGGGCAGCGTCGTCCGTGAGATTAGCTTTGACGGTATGGGCGGCGCTTTACACTCAACAGGTCAGGAGACGTCATCCGCGTAGACCGTCCCGACGGACGCCATACCATCTATGAGCACAATGCTTTCGGTCGTATCAGCAAGGCACGCTATTCCGACGGCACATGGGAATCCTTCTCCTACGACAAGGACGGCAGACTGTGTGGTCCGCCAACGCACAGGGCGAAGTGACCTTCAGCCGCGACAAAAGCGTCATTAAAGAAGAGCAGATACTCCCGAACGGAGGCAAGGGTGAGACAGGATCGCCATTGAGCATGAATATGACCAATGGGGCGGAACACTACAGGACTGCGGGAGTTCTCTCGGAAAAGCGGAGCAGAATACCTCCTACACCCCACTTGGGGGACGAGGCCCTCCATGCCCGGCAGTCAGGAGGAATCAGACGCTTGGGAAAAGCCGTATCCGCTACGATGAGAGGGGACGCGAGATAGAGCGCTTTGCCACGGGTGGCGTGCGCATTACCTCGGAATACGACTTTGCGGACGTCTGGAGGCAAGGTGTACCTATGCGGGGACTGAATCGCGCGGGCACCTCGCTATGCATGGAGAAGGAACGACAGGCTGCTTTCCATGCGGCTCTCACCTGAGGAAGTCTCCCGTAATGTACGACTATGACAGCTTGGCACCTTTGTGTCTGTGCATCAGCTTGACATGAGCGATGTCTCTTCAAGACTCCCGACATCATCGGAAACGTCTATCAGGACAGGGATGTCGGGGACGTGTCTATGACAGGAGCGGCAGGCTGCTCAAGGATGAGAAGAACTACTATCGCTACGACGGGGAAGGCAGTCTTATCCTCAAGAGCACTCGCAATGTCTTGGAGCCTCCCGTGATGCCGCAACTCAAGGATTGGCTTGACCAAGCTCTTCACGAGAACCACGCCCAACGACAAGGACTTACAGGCACATTATGGCTGGCAACAGGGAGATACCGCTTACGAGTGGTACGGTAATGGTATGCTCAAGAGCGTACGCACACCAGAAGGGAAGCACCATAAGGTTTGAGTACGATGCCTGGGCAGGCGTACCCTCAAAGAGACGCACGACATGCCATCGCTATGCCTGGGACGGCAACGTGCTGCTGCATGAGTGGAGCTATGACAGGCAGGAAAAGCCGAGAATGGAGAAAGATGAACTCGGTCGCATCCGCTATGACAGGCAGGAGCCGCATACCAACCTCATTACATGGGTGTATGACGGTAGTAGTTGTACCCCGGTGGCGAAACTCACCGAGGAGGACAGCTATACCATTGTTCAGGACTATCTGGGTACGCCCATACAAGCCCTTGATAGCAAGGGAAATGTGGTCTGGGACTGCATACTTGACATCTATGGGGATGTACTGGAACTCAGAGGAAAACGAGACTTCATACCCTTCCGTTTTCCAAGGTCAATACGAAGATGGGGAAACAGGACTGTATTACAACAGGTTCAGGTATTACTCTGCCACATACCGGAAACTACATCAGTCATACCGATAGGATTGGCGGAAACAACCCTCAGATATATGGGTATGTAAATGATGCGAATAGTGAAGTAGATTTGTTTGGGCTGGAAATGTTGGAGAACAGCTAAGAAAAATTATTGGAAGACGAAATATGCTGATAACATGTTAAATCCAACAGGGAAATACTCTCCTAACAATTTAGCTTTAATGAAACGAGGAAATGCTCCTAAAATAAAAGTTGAAGTATCTGATGCTTTGGGAAATAAAAAATATTGTTGATGTTCCTATTGAATTGCATCATACAAGTTTGCCTCAAAAGGTTGGGTTCCTCTAAAAGCTAATGAAGCATGGAATTTGACAGAAGTTACACCTTGGGGACATGCGAGTATGGATACTTATAGAAATCTAGGAGATAATTTCAATTTAGTGCGAATTATTAATGGTACAAATTCTTGGTGAAATGGAAGCGAATAATATAATAAATGGATTAAAACATTTGTCTGAAGGACTATTCCTACCTGAAGAATGGATTGATTGGTGGAAACAAAATGAGAAATTTGCGAAACAATTCTTGTCATCACGGTGGTATTTAAAAGATAAAAACCTAAGATGTCACAAGGTTTAATCGGTGCCGCATTAATATCTCAAAATGCGGCTCGTGAATAGCTTGAAAATCTATAAATCAATCTTATGACGAGAATTCACAAATCAATTATATGGAAGAATGGAGCAAGCAAATAGATAATATCTCCTTGAACTATGATAAAGTTTATGTTGTTGATTTTGACCCGAAATTTGCCAAATTAAAGCAGGGTTATCCCAACTTGTTTGCGGCAATAAGAAAAACTTACTGCAATATGATGTTGTGGAAAAATAATCTAACCGAAGAGAAATTAGCCTCATCACCCTTTCGTCAATTATTACATAGTGATATGATTGCGTTTTTGTTGTATCTCATAATTGAAAATGGAGGGTGTCTTTATTGGTTTTAGCATGTTAGAACTGAGGGAGGGATACATTAAAATTGGGGAATTATGGTTGAATAATGATGGAGACGAGTTATATATTAAACCTCATGAAACCTCTGTATATTTTCATGATATAGAGAAAAATCAAATTCATATTATAAATAAATCATTTAATTCATTTATTGAAAATGATTTGAGTCGTTTTGTTTCTGAAAATGTATAGTCTTTTTCCTCTGTATAGTTCGGATTATCTTGTTTATATATTATGGTAATGCTCAAATCTATAGTTGTCAAATAATCGTCTGATTATCAAAAAGTAAAGATGACTTTACATAGAGTTCTTCAACATTCTATAGTTAGTGGTTCTCTCCTCTATAACCGAGCCGAGAGATACTGCAAGCCTTGCGTCCGGACAATCGCCAAACAACCTACGAGCGAGATGCTTTTCGGCGTATCAACCGTGCCGACTACTCCGATGGGTCTTGGGAGGCATTCTCGTACGACAAGGAGGGCTTCATTTGAGAATCTCTTCTTGCAAATAAAAACAAACAAAAATGGAGTATTACAATATAGATATAGATTATACACCTAGCATTACGGGAAAAAGGGATGGGGATGTGGCTGTGGCGAAAAAGAAGGAATCGTTCTCTAGCAAAGAACAGGAAAAAGAGTTCAATCGATTTTTCATAAACAACTACAAGAATAAAAAGCAGAGTTATGATCACTGATTTTCAATTGTTTGATACAAAAATAGATTCATGATTACCTACTTCCCTAGAACGAAATCTATTGAACAATTAGATTTTATGGCTTTTTATCCATACGAACATGGGGTGCAGTTTTTAATAAGTCATAGAGTCTATGAGATAATTGCAAAATATAGATTGCCAATACACAATAAGATCACAGCAAAAATCAACACTTTCAGTCAAAAACTATTATCTAGTGGGGTTCCCCATGTTACCTGTAAGCGTATATGATTTTTAATAAAAGCACTTTTTTCGACTGCAAGAATGGACTTCAAGTCAAATTTAAAGACACCGAGGATTACGAAGCAGCCGATTATGACAGGATTACCGCGAAGCCCCAAAGGCTATTCCTTAAAGACAAACTCGAATATGATATCATTAAAACCACAAAAGGCATATTCTTTTTGTCTGAAATAATAAATGAGTTTCAGGAGAAAAATTACAGGATATCAAATAATAGATGGTATATTAGAAACATAGTTGTATATATAGTATCTTTCATTCTCTACGGAGTTCATTGGGAAGAGACTCCCCAAGAAGCGATTCCGCAGGTTGGAGCTGTCTCCACATACTTGTCAGTACCAGTATAATAATTATATGTTACCCGTCAGTACCCATTTGATGCCCGTTATCGGTCTGGATCTGCATCTTGCGACCTCCGGTAATCCTTTTCCATCCCTATGTAGGTATGGTCATGAGACCCGTTTGACTATATTCCTTTCCTCGGCAGCAACGTCAACATCAACGGTCTCAAGCGCGGTGTGTCTGACACGAGCGGTGTACTCATTACTTTCCAACACATTCCCTTGGTTGGCGCCTTCATCATGATGCCCATCATCGGGCACGAGCATGAACTTCTTCTCCTCCCAGACGGTTTTTGCAGAGGGACGCGTTTAAGTCCCAAAGGGATACATGGTAATGACCTGCAACGACGTGGGCATTCTTTCGGGAGCATTGAGCAAGGTAGGCAAGAAAAGTTCAAGTTCACTCAACTCTCTTCGCCCCGACATCCTTCTCCATTCCCATTCCGACAGGTGCGCCTGTCATGGTGGGCGATCCCTATGCTCCCGACTGGGGCGGTATGCTGACGGACTTCTGTCACATCGGTTTCAGCGCGCTGCTCAGTTTTGCCCCTGCCATATTGAAGGCTATGAAGAAAGCGGGGAAAAAGGATTGACGGCTTTCAAACCATAAAGTCCTAAGAAAGGCATCTGCAAGAAAATGAGACGACACGATCCCTGTCAAAGAAACTTTGCAAGCACGGTTTTTGAGCCTGTGAACCTGTCAATGGCGTCGTAGTCTATGAAGCGAAGACTTCTTCTTCCCCGGCATGCCGTCCTTGTCATGGGAGCGTGTCTGGTATTCCGATTCCGACTATAAGGGGCTGGCTGGGACACGGGGTGCACTGCTCGTACGACAGGAGCGTCACCTTCCTTCCCGAAGAGGACATCCTTGTTTTAAGATTGAGTGACGGTCGCCTCGCCTCCTTCCCCGTGCTTGATGAGGGAGAAGACTCATATAACCGCCTCGAGCGCATCACCCTTTTCCCGAACGAAGGAAGGGTACGTTGCATTTGAACACGACAGCAACCTGTCCTTCCACTTCACCGTTCCCGGAAAGGACAGGGATATTCCATCCGTCGTCTTTCCTCTGTTGCCGACTTGATGGCAGGAGCATCCGCCTTTCCTATGAGAATGGCGTGCTTGCGACACTCACCGATGCCTGCGGTCGCAGGGTCACAGTCCAACATACGGATGCGGGATTCATTGAGAGCCTCCACCTGAGGGATGCCGGACGGAAGTTCCGAGCAGCTTGTTCGCTATTCCTATGACGGACAGGGCGACATGGTAGGCATTACCGATGCTTTGGGGGCAGACGACAGGAATCCGCTACGAGGATCACCGTATGGTGGAGAAGACCGACCGTAACGGTACACGTTCTGTTGGGAATACGACAAAGAGGGACGCTGCGTCCATACACGCGGAGTCGACGGCGACCAGGAGGGCTGATTTCTATTTCCCAGAGCAAGGCTACAACACCGTCCGTGATGCCTGTGGTGCGGAGAGCACACCGCTACGATGCCAATCAGCTTGTCCGCTCCATCACTGATGCTCTTGGCAACACGACCCGCTATGACTATACCGAGGAGATGGAGCCTCTACCGGGAAATAGACCCCGAGGGGCGCATTACGGGCTGGCACTATGACGGACGCGGCAACCAGACAGGCACGACCTATCCTGATGGCACATTATCCATGCGTGTGTTTGATGAGCAGGACCGCTTGATTCTCCAAATGTCACCCAAAGGCGCCAGACAGATCTACGTCTATGATACCGAGCACCCCCATAGGGTACGCACCGTCATCGAGGAAGACGACACCAGACCAACTTTCACTATAACTCTGACGGCAGTCTCTCCATGATGGAGAAGGGTGGCAGGAGCGTAGTCCTGCACTATGACGACATGGGCAATCTCGACAGTTGCCATTCTGAAGGCAGGGTGCTCATGCACCGGGAGTACGACTACCGGGGACGTCCTGTTATGGAGCAGGGGCCGTCCGCACGCCCCCTTCAATACGAGTACGACCTCCTTGACCGCGTGCGGCGTATCTACCGTCCCGACGGGAACATTATAGACATCGGCTACGACTGTTACGACAGCGTCACCGAGGTGAAAGACAAGGATCGCCATGTGAAGATGGACTACACCCCAATGGGTAGTTTGAGACGCCGTGAGGAGGAGGGCACGTCCGTGGAGTTCTTCTATGATGCGATGGAACGCCTCACCACGCTTCGCAACGAGCGTGGCAGTCTCTATCGGTTCCTGCGCGACAAGGCGGGCAACGTCGTCCGTGAGATTGGCTTTTGACGGTATGGAGCGGCGCTTCACACTCAACAGGTCGGGAGACGTCATCCGCGTAGACCGTCCCGATGGACGCCATACCATCTATGAGCACAATGCCTTCGGTCGTATCAGCAAGGCACGCTATTCCGACGGCACATGGGAATCCTTCTCCTACGACAAGGACGGCAGATCTGTGGTGCCGCCAACGCACAGGGCGAAGTGACCTTCAGCCGCGACAAAAAGGGGCGTGTCATTAAAGAAGAGCAGATACTCCCGAACGGAGGCAAGGCAGACAGGATCGCCATTGAGCATGAATATGACCAATGGGGCGGACACACAGGACTGCGGAGTTCTCTCGGAGCGGAGCAGAATACCTCCTACACCCCACTTGGGGAGACGGAGACCCTCCATGCCCGGCAGTCAGAGGAATCAGACGCTTGGGAAAGCCGCATCCGCTACGATGAGAGGGACGCGAGATAGAGCGCTTTGCCACGGGTGGCGTGCGCATTACCTCGAATACGACTTTGCGGGACGTCTGAGGCAAGTGTACCTATGCGGGGACTGAATCGCGCGGGCACCGCTTCTATGCATGGAGAAGGAACGACAGGCTGCTTTCCATGCGGTCTCACCTGAGGAAGTCTCCGCAATGTACGACTATGACAGCTTCGGCACCCTTGTTCTGTGCATCGCTTGACATGAGCGAGTGTCTCTTCAAGACTCCCGACATCATCGGCAACGTCTATCGGGACAGGGATGTCAGGGGACGTGTCTATGACAGGAGCGGCAGGCTGCTCAAGGATGAGAAGAACTACTATCGCTACGACGGGGAAGGCAATCTTATCCTCAAGAGCGCTCGCAATGTCTTGGAGCCTCCCGTGATGCCGCAACCCGCGGGATTGGCTTGACAAGCTCTTCACGAGAACCACGCCCAACGACAAGGACTTACAGGCACATTATGGCTGGCAACAGGGAGATACCGCTTACGAGTGGTACGGTAATGGTATGCTCAAGAGCGTACGCACACCCTGAAGGGCCCACCATAAGGTTTGAGTACGATGCCTTGGGCAGGCGTACCCTTAAAGAGACGCACGACACATGCCATCGCTATGCCTGGGACGGCAAACGTGCTGCTGCATGAGTGGAGCTATGACAGGCAGGGAAAAGCCGAGAATGGAGAAAGATGAACTGGTCGCATCCGCTATGACAGGCAGGAGCCGCATACCAACCTCATTACATGGGTGTATGACGGTGGTAGTTATACCCCGGTGGCGAAACTCACCGAGGAGGACAGCTATACCATTGTTCAGGACTATCTGGGTACACCTATTCAGGCTCTCGACAGCAAGGGTGAGGTGGTCTGGGACTGCATCCTCGACATCTATGGAGATGTACTGGAACTCAGAGGTGAGAGAAACTTCATACCTTTCCGTTATCAAGGACAATACGAAGACCAAGAAACAGGGCTGTATTATAACTAGGTTCAGGTATTATTCGCCTGAAACAGGTAATTACATCAGTCGAGACCCGATAGGATTAGCTGGAAACAACCTCACTTTATATGGGTATGTGCTTTGACAATAATGTAGAGGTTGACATATTTGGATTAGATTGTATAGATTCAGACTTTAAAAATGGAGCTTCATTTTTAATTACAGGCGATAGTTACGAAAGATTCATTAAAGGCAAGAAGATTATAGGTAGAGCAGATGGACAATTTGTAGCCCCTACAAAACCAGATAAACGATTTGTTGACAAAGTCAAACGGAAATATTTTCTGTAATAGAAAAAGCATTAGGCATTCCAAAAGGGATTGGCAAAATAGAGGGTTTATACAAAATAGATATACCTAATCCTTTTGAACATAATTTGAGACTGCCTACCCCAGATTCTTCTGGCAAATGAATTATTTATTGAGGGGGAAAAACAATAGGCGGTATTTCAGAAGGAGTAGTAGACCCTGTTAGAGTAACAGATATAATAATAACAAAAATATTATGAATAATATAGAAAATTACAAAAAGGCTATCACGAAGGACGAGATTGATTTTTAGTCGGAAAAAGGAGAGATGAAATTAGATTGTATGAGGCAAATATGCCAACAGATACAATAGCAGTTTTCGTACTATCAAAAGCTATATAGAACTAAACCCATATTTTGATAAATCTGAATTCTATAAAGCATTTTGTAAATTAAGCAAATCGGAATGGTCTTGGTTGATTGTGTATTATATGCAAGATAGTGAATTGGATTTTATCTCTTTTGCAAATCTCTTTGCCTAATTTGAGGAGCATCATCTCAACACGAAATGAATGGATATGTTTTAATTTCGGCGATGATTGTCCTAATTTGTGGAGTGTTGTAATGTACGAATTGAATGCAATGAATGGGGAAAGGTATAAATTACTCTCGACTTATCTGATTGGTAATGTTCTCGGATGCGTTGTTGAAAAAGTTTTCTGAAATACCAAACACAACGCCCAAAAGTGGGGTTTACAAGTCGCTGGCAATACGCTTTGGGATGCAAGGGAAATATTCAATCCTGATGGTTCGATAATATGTTTTGGTTACGACATTTTTAGCAGAAGAATAGAAAAGAAAACCGCAAGGTCAACTCACTCATTTTGTTTGAGGCGGCAACGCCCTCCTGTACGAGTGGGACTACAGCCCCATTGAGAAGCCGCAAGTGCTGATCGATAACCTCAGGGCGAACAAGTTGTGACCGCAAAGAGCCGTATAATAATCTCGTAACGTGGGTGTACGATGGCAATCAAGCTCACTGAGGAGGACAGCTACACCATCGTGTAGGACTATAAGGGCACGCCCATACAAGCTCTAGACAGCAAGGGTGAGGTGGTGTGGGACTGTATTCTTGACATATACGGGGACGTACTGAACTCAGAGGCGAGAGGAACTTCACACCTTTTAGGCTCCAAGGACAATGAGGAGTGCCAAGAAACTGGCTGTACTACAACAGATACAGATACTACCCCCGAGACGAGTACCTATATTTCTCAAGACCCAATAAGATTGGCGCTAATCCTATTATACGGATATGTTTTCGTCCCCTAATACAGAAATTGCCCCATTTGGATTGTGGTAAAGCAACTTCAAAAAGCTCGTAAATAGGAACAACAACCAAGATATGTATAGAGGAAAATTACCTCAATCACAAAGGGAATATAGAGCGATGATTGGAGGAAAACAAGTTAATGGAATGGCTGATCACGTTGTAGATATAAACGGTAAGAATGTAGCAATAGAAGCCAAACATGTAAAGGATTGGTCTAAACCAATACGAAACCCCAATAGTAAAATAGAAATTAAACCGTTCGCTATTGCAGAACAACAAAAAATGCTTTCACAGGCTCAAGAGCACTCGAATGCTTTTGACGAGGTTGTTTATCATACAAATAGCCAAGATTTGGCAACACACTACACAAAAATCTTCCAAGATGCAGGATTATAATGTAAAGATTAACATAACACCATAATAATGAGTACAATTAATAGACACATTCCAGAACAATAAAAGTAGAGGAAGAGAACACCATATATATTTCGATGGAGGTTTTGTTTGCAGTGTGAGTTGTTAAGCAAAGCAATCATTATTTGATAAAGCAACTTTATTTGAAATAGCTCAAAGTGGAGGAGTAATATCGGAAAAATCGCAAACTAAGGCTACCGACCAATGAATTATTTCACGATTATCTTATAAAGGAGATATTGAGGGATGGCGGAAACAATAGAACAAGGGCAGAGCAGTTAGTTTATTGACAGTAAAATCTCTGAAAAATAATATAGAACTTTCGGACGGTAGAATATATGCTCTATCAGATTGTAGTATTTGAGTTTTACTAATAACCTCCCCAATCGAGGCGAGTTGTTTCGCTCTCCGCCTTTGGGTGGATATCGGCGGGTGAGCTTTTGTGGTTTTGCCAATAAGAAAATGACTCGCAAAGAAGTTTCAGGCGTATAGGTCAAATTGCAGGCTGATTATCAACATTTCTGCAGTGAAACAACAAAAACCAGATTTTCCTGGTGTTCATAATAAAATGATTATATTTGCCAACACCCCAATGGCTTGAATAATCGAATATATAGATAATATTAAAATCATACAAATTATGGGACTATATCAATAGTGGTGTAGGTGGCAATGAAGTAAAAAGTAGATGCCAATGAGTCAATTGTTGAGATTCCTTCAAATCGAACATTGTTTGTTCAGAACTACGGATGAAGCTCCGCAAATCCAGAGTTATCTATGGTTTAGAGACAGTCGAGGATGTCTTCGAGCGGTTTTAATCCGGACAGTTCAGCTAGAACACCAAGATCTGGAAGGAACGCCTGTCGTAGAAACCATGAGTTTTTCACTAATCTTGGCGATTTGGTGCCAAGAACCTTAAAAGAAACAGCCCTTTCCTTTCTCAATTGGATGTGGAAAAAGAGCAGTATGTAAAAGATTGCTCGTCAGTTAACCTCCAATCGTGCTTGCTGAAAAGCAGTGGAGAATGTTGAAACGACGTTCGGCAATGATTGAGTTATTGGAAAAGCCGTAGAAGAAATATCAAAGTCTAATCCATCAAATGAAGAATAACTATGGATACAGAGAAGAAGCACTAAAAGCAGTCAGCAGGTAAGTTCAGTTGCACAGTCCTTCAAGCAACATTGCCATCTTCATCTGCGCTAGACAAACTCAAAGAGTTTGGAGGTTTTGCTTTCACTGAGAATACAATTGACGGAATGTCAAACCTTAACCCCAATCGCAAGGCTAGGAGGAACATCTTCTGACTGACGAACAGTGGGCAGGGGAACGAAATTTACTTTCCAGTCGTTTGAAAGTATGGATAGAACTCCTCAAATCCAGAGAGTCTGTAGAGAAATGAGAGACGAGGCAAAGCAACGGGCTTTGGTGTTGAAGAGAACTTAAATGCCAATCTTCATGGCGGCTCTCTCGTACTACGCGAGTTGGAAGCTGCTTATCGTTCCATCGCTTTATTCTACAAAAACACAGAAGTAGACAAGGTCACAGAACATTACGATTGTCACTGCAGACCTTGAACAGCTCCGAGACCTAGACAATACTCTCTTCATTGATTATATCGGCAATGAGTTAAAGCAGAATTACGACCGACTTGATTTGCGTCGGAACTATTCACTTCTGGTTGTCCCAGGCTATCTTGGCTCTAATGCCGTCTTAGACAAATGGTCTAAAAATTGCACATGAAACCAAGGCAGTTCTGATTACGGATTTCCAAGACTTGGAAAGTCCGGATGATGTTGTAGATGTCTTTTTCAACGCGAATCACACGGGTGGTGAAGTCTTAAGGCAAATACTATCATGACTTGCAACTGGTTGCTTGCGTCCGAAAGTAGATTCTGTTGGCGAAGAAGAGAACTTATATATTGCCCCTCTGGTGCTTTGGCTGGAAAAATCTACTACGACATTGATGTCCCAAGTTGTTGCAGGAAAGAAATTTGGTGGACTGAATGAAGTAGAAAGTGTCCGCTTTGATTTAAAGAAAAAGCGAAATTTCAGAACTGGAACGCATGGGACTCGTTCCTATGGTGAATGAGTATAGCCGTGTAATGGCATTCTCTGCAAAGACACTTTTCAATGGAGACAACATCGGTTTGCAGACTTATTCCGTTGTTCGTGTCTTTGACTATATCACCAAAGTGCTCTTGACTTTTTGGAACTGTAGAGTGTTTGAGAATTGGACAACACGCACAGAGGCTGATTTGCGTTCTCAAATTGTCAAGTTCTTGGACGGAATTCAGGGTACCAAGCAAACTTATCGAAAAGTTTAAGGTGCTTAAGATAGAGCAAGATAAGAATCAGAAAGACAAGGTTCTCTTTGGATATCCATACACCCCATATTTCCCAGCAAAGAGTTTTGTAATTCAACTCGGTAGGTCACAAAGGAGACAATCCGGAAGATACTGTTTGGGGAAAGGAGTATAAACAAGAGTAAAGGTTCATAAGTCCTCAGTGTGTTCGTCAGATCACTACCTTGGAGGACTTTTTAATTTGTTTTTATGTTTTCTCTGTTGCATAAAAGCACTCCATACTTTGATATTCAAATCATTGAATCCAACTTTGAAATTATAGTCACCAAAGATGGAGAATTATAAATAATCCCCGGATGCCCTTAGAAAAATAGAACATTTCAAAAGAATGGCAAAGCTTTATCATAGATGCATTGTGGAATTCTAAGTTTTGGGTAAGGGTTATGACATCCCTGATTTGCAATACAAAAAGGATCGTTTTTAGCATTCGATTCCAACTAGAATGGGTATATAGAGGAGAACATTGGAGAGTTGATTTATCTCCCAACTTCTAGGGTGAGTCGTGAGATTGGTATAATCGACGTATAAAACTTGACCTGGAAGACACGCAGCTTCAAAAAGAAATTAGGTTCTGATGGTAAAAATACTCCAGTATCCAATAGCTCATGAATTTGGGCACACCATTGGTAATATAAGAGGCTTTGTCAGTTTAGCATACATACCATCTAAAACCATATCAACTTTTTCATAGAGTTAGACATGATGATGAATATAAAAAGGAGGGAATTCACCTAGCATTAAATATGAAAATCGTCTAAGAAGGCAATATGTGCTTGACAAAAATAGCATTATGAATATTGGGAACCAAATTAGAGATAGGCATATAGATTTCATATTACTAGAGTTAAATTCTATGTTTAGTGATGATACGGAGATTGTTTTTAGATAAATGAAATATTATAATATTTTAATGGCTTTGCTTTTTGTTTTTCATGGCTGCAAGAATGCTGGTCAATTTCAAAAGAATGTTGTTAAACCTAACACGTATAGTGTTAAAGAAATTGATTCTTTGTATGGAGTCCCTAAGGATATTGCTCATATTTAATAACAGAACAGCATGATGAGTTTAGGACTGCTGTCCCAAACTGTTTTACAAAATCACAACGACTCAGTCGCAGCATAAAAGTAATGAGCACACTTGGCAAACCCATTCAGATAGTTTACTCACTGTTTGGCATCTTCCTTCTATGGATCTCGCTTCAAGCATTATGTCATTTAGAATACTCTATTTATGACCTTTATTAAAAACAGCTCTTTATAATAAGAGAGGTGTTGTTTTGAGAACTTAAAGGTGATATGGAAATACTTTGGGAACATATCTATGTTGAGTTTATAAAGTTTGTAGACGTGGTTGGAAAAACGCTTTGGTGAAGAATATACCGTGATGTTATTTATAGCATCTTTAGATTGTTTATGGTACCCACCTTTAATCGTTGACACTTAGCCCTCCAGATTATTCTTTAATCAAATGCTGCAATGAAGAATTATTTTTAATTCTTTCTATTTCTGGAATCAACTAACGAGAGTATTTCTTGCTTTATCTTACGATAGTTGGCTTCGATGGTCTCTTTGAGATTATCGGAGCCTCTTCGTTTGTGAACTCTGCGATGATGGGAATGGGCTGATATGCCTTCATCTCCGCAGAAACCTTGGCGGAATCCACCACAATCTCTGCGTGGAAAGATTTTTGCTCAATGCGCTCTGTCGAAGTTGTCGGACACGGCTCCGACAAACATGCCTTGTGTGAGGTTGGAGATTTTGGAAGCAGGAATAAGACTATCGAGTTGCGTAGAGATAGAGGTAGACTTGTCGTTGCGGTTGATGGTCATCGACTGTCGTTGCTGTAAGACCTTTTCCGAAGCGTTCGGAGAGGGTCTTAGCAGTTTCACCTACCACCCTGCCCCGAAAAGACATTTCCCACGGTGTTTTGGATAACCTTACTTTCCTTGTCGCCATAGTCACGAGTGAGTTGCGAGAAGTCTTGAAAAGCCCAAACAAACAGCCACTTTGTTACTTCGGGCAGTGGCAATGAGGTTATCCAAGCCACGGAAGTAGATGGTAGGTAGCTCGTCTATGATGACGGAGGACTTTGAGTTGCTTCTTCTTGTTGATGAGTTTTACGATGCGCGAATTGTAGAGTCCAGTGCAGCTGAGTAGATGTTTTGGCGATCGGGATTATTGCCCACCACAAGGACTTTCGGCTCACGTGGGTTATTGATGTCGAGAGAAAAAGTCATCTCCCGTCATCACCCAACAGAGAGCAGGCGCATCATGCGTGAGAGCGGTATCTTTGCCGAAGCAATCTGCCCTGCAGCTGGTCTTGCGCGCCCCTCCCAAGCATCCATAAAAGGGCGAAAGGTAGTTCGCCAACTCATCATAGGCGGTGAGGATGGGAAATATCTGCGCATAGGGGCGATTGAGGAACTCTATGGCGTGTGGAAAGGTGCAATACCCGCCATTCTCGTAGATTTTGAGGAACCAAATGATGGCTGCTAGTAAGATGATAGATGACTCCACAAAAGAAATCTCCTTGTTTTTGAATCCACGAGCGGTTGAGATTGAGCATAATCGTGTAAGCACTTTCGTAGGCATCCGAGATGTCCGTCATAAAACTAGGATTGATGGGATTGCAGCGGTGACTTGCGAGGATCATCAAAGTTGATGACGAAGAATTGGGGCTTTTACCTCATAAGCATCCAAATGATGGAGCAAAGTGATTGTAGGCAACTCTGAGAGGTCAGGAAATTTGTAGTCGTAGATGTACATCGCAAAACCTTTTTCTATTTGTTGCTTGATGTAGTTGTTTACAATGGCATAGGACTTACCCTGAGCCCGGTGTGCTGAGAACCATTGAAGCACGGAAAGGATTGACGATGTTGATCCACCCTTTTGTTCCATTTCTTTTTGTAGTAAAAAGCGTGTCGGCAAGTTTACTGAGTACTCGTTTTGCATTAGCCGTGTTTCTTGCATAAAACCTCGTTTTTCCATATTGAAAACGTCATCCATTAGGTTGTTCTTTGAGCAAACGACTCATCCACACTCCAGCCATCAATAGGCAGATATAACCTAGGGACAACGAGAAGATGTAGAGTGATGCTGCATCTACTGCAGAAATGGGTAAGAACAAGACCCACCAATTGAGAAAGAATAGCACAAAGCCCACGGCAAGAGCTGAATAAATCATTCCCCACGTTATCTTCTCTCCTTTGACGCCCTTTGTGCCCTAGGCAAGAAAGCCCAAGAAAAACTACACAAAAGAGCTTTGTCCACAGCATGGAGGAGAATAAGCCGGTTGTTCGCTGAAAATTGAGTAGGATTTTGTCGATTATAGCCAGCGTGAAGTGCCACGTTTCAAAATGCGCTATAACAAAACCAATAGCAGTTGATGAGGAGAAAGAGTACGGATATGCCTCGCATAAAGTCCATAATCTTTCCCAATGCTCGTAAATCGTCTTCTTGTGCCATAGAGGTATGTGTTTGTTTGAATGGTGTTTGAATTCTATAATAATGCCTTTAGAACTAGTGCTTTCTTCTTCCCAAATGAACCTTACTCTGTCTGCAGCAGTTTGCGTTGCTGACCGCTTCTTTCCAATCATCATTCTCTGCCGGTGCTGCCAAAAGTATCTAAGGTGTCGTCTAAGAGTTCGTCAATGAGATTGTTGCTTTCTGAGTTGTCGTAGAAACGTGGACTTTTTCAGGAAAAACATGGGAGCTTTTTGAGAAATGTCCCTTTGTTTTTCTCTTCCTTCAGCACTTTTCCAAATGCTGTTGGGATAACATCTTTCATCCAAGAAAGGATTTTGACCGGTGTCTTGCAGATATTGAGCAAAGACGTTGGCAGAATATCCCTTGCCCAAACGTGAACCATTGAGGGCTATCCCTTCTTTGTCGTCTATAAAGGTGATGCCATAGATGCGCCCTGCCTTGTTCCTACGAAGCACCACTCGCAAGCCTTGTTGGATAAGGCTTTTCTTCAAATCGATTTCTGACGAGGGCGAAGTGCGCATTGCCATAAGTACGCGTTGCCTTACCTTCTGAATATCTGATTTTAGCGCAGACTTTGAGCGTTTGATGTGGTTGGTGATAGCGGTATGTCCCAATCCTCGACCTAGTTCAGAGGCTGCAATGGGCATACTCTCTTTTTACCCTCATCATCTGTGAGGAGGTAGACCAGTCCATCATAGCGTTTGCCCCTGAACTCTGTTTTCACCTCTTCAGCTGTGAGATGATAGTGCGAGTATGGCATTGAGTTCTCCCAAAGAAGCAAATTTGTAGTGCGCAAGTACGGCACGAAGCACTTTTTTTCACCTTTTGTTTTTTTCTATTCTCCACGGACTCATTGAGCGTTTCTTTTGTACTTGCTTTTTGAAGCACTCTGCTCTTGGGTCGGCGTACTGGGTCTCAATCCATATTTTTGTTCCAGAGCATCTGTGATTCGTTTGCTTCTTCGCTTTTTCAAACCCATCATTGATTTTCTCCTTGTTCATTTACGCGCAAGGCAACGATGTGAATGTGTTCTCGCTCGATGTCGTGGTGCTTAAACACAATGTAGGGTTGTGAGCCGCAGCCGAGTGCCAGCATATATTCCTCGGCTAAGGTGGCTAGCCTCTCATCCGACAAGCGTTCATCGGGGTGAGGATTGAGGGAACAATGGAAGACTGCCTCTTTGTTCGGCAATGTTTAGGTATAAGTGCCTGCATATCTCGCAGTACTTCTTCCATCTTAAATTCTCTGCCGGTTGATAGAGTCCTTTGATAGAATGACTTCGGCATCTCCTTTTTCCACTTTCTTAAAGTTGTAGCCTAGCGCACCACCGAGGTTTTCCGTGGCAGAAATTTTTGGCAATCATCGTTTGCGGTAGTCCATGGTGAGGGCAATAACTTGTGATTGCAACGCAAGGATTTGTGTGCATAGTGCGTCAATTTCTCTAGCATCACCTGTGCTGTCTTAACGGAATGATAGGTGTTGAGGGCGCGTACGGCTTGGTTATAGAGGATGCCAATCTTATGTAGTTGTGCCGTGAATTCCGATAGCTTTCGGTTGTATTCCACGGCTGATTTTATCTACGGAGATGACCTTAAATTCTTCACTAAACAAGCGAGCGCGCACAAAGTCGGACTTTCGTTTTTGCGCCCGAACGCCGGAATAAATCAATGATTTTCTGTTGGTCTTTGGGATTAGGAAGGCGTATGTGCCAATTGTCCCACCGAGGTTTATCGGAGTTTAAGCCCTCAGTGGAGGGATTGCTTTGCTGTTTCATGTGTTTCTTCTTTACTGACGACTTTGGAGTTCAGCGTTTCTCGCATCGAGGCAAGGGAGTTTTTTTAGAGACAAACCGCGGTTTGTGTTACAAAGACACACCTTGCCGGTAAAAAGAGTTGATGCTGAGGAGCATCCAGCCCTTAGTGGGCTGTTTCTTCGGTCGTGTTAGAGGTTGTATTTGTTCGTCTGCAAAGTTACAGCCTAATCGCAAATCGTTCACTATGAGGAAAATGTCCGATAAAATCCCTGAAAGTTCCTGCTTTCCTTAGCGCTTGAAAGTAGACTCAAAAGTGAGTTCTTTTGCAAGCCCAAAAAGGTCGAGAATTACGCATTGACTTACTGAACCAACTGACCGATAGACCTAAGTCAATCAGTCGATGGAGCAATAGTTCAGTAGGTCTGCAAGGAGTTCACGGAATAACTTCGTATCGACTCAAGTCTTGACCTTGGTGTTGAACTCAAAACACAAGCAGCGATGCAAAAAGAAGAATCACGACCCTTATAGTGTCGGTTTTGCTTCCCAAAAAGGGGGAGGGGCAAGAGTAGCCTTGCCGAAGCATTGGCAGGTGTGCTGTATTATGAGCGAGGACTCACTCGCCTCTGGTGGTGGATTGTGACCACACGCAAGAGTCCTTCTTTAAGCTCAGAGAGCGAGAAAGAGACTTAATCGAGTCCGATGCCAAACTCGCCGAGATGCAAGCCTATTTCACCCAATTGGGCAAGCCCTCCTATCCCATCTTGCGCTCCCAACCCTGAGGAAGCGATCTCTAGTCAGTGAGTATCTCCCAAAGCAAGGAAGAGGAGAGCAACTAGTCATCTTTGATTTCCCAGGCCACGCCAGCACAGAAAGTCTGCTTCGCTTCTCGGTTGAGATGGATTTCATCCTCTCTCCCATAGAAGCCGACCCACAGTCGCTGGCTTCCTCCTTTGCCTATGCCCGAAACGATACGCGACTTGGGACTAGGGCTTTGAAGATGCACGAATTGAAGACTTCTTTCTCTGTGAACAAGATCAATCGCAGTGCAAGTACGGCCGTTCAAGATGCCTTTACCGCCTATGCCAAGGAGGAAGGACTGAGTGTCTTGGATAGTCAAATCTACCACTCCGTGAAAATCGCCCGAGAACTACGGCAGGCAGGGAGTATCAAGACTTGCTTTCGCAGTACTTACCTCGCTCCATCTCCGATGTATCGCACTGCCTTGGGTATCGATGTGTGGGGTGATGAAGTCATTGAGAAGTTACACCTTGTAATTCCCTCATTCAGATGAGTAGTATCAAGGAACAACGCACGAGACTCTTCCAAGAGAAGCCCAAGAGCTGGGCGACATAGGCACAAAAGAGCTGAGTTGAAGACGCTGCTCCTTTCTATGATAAACCCACAACAATGGAGCAAGCGGTGAGGAAAACAGAGAAAGAAGAAAACTTCAAGGAAGAAGCATGTTCCCCTCTTCAATTTACCGATTACGAAGCTTGCTATCTCTGTCCGCAGAGTAGCAAGGGGGCAAAATCGGGCTTCACCATCCGTACAGAAGTCTTGCATACTCTGCGTCACGTGCTGAGCGATTTACGTGCAGAAACCACGCTCGAGCTATATCGAGCGCATTCTAGTTGCACATCTCCGAGCGTATCAGGAACCCTCAATAAAGAGATTGCCAAACGTAAGCTGAGAACAAACCATACAACTATGATAACGCCCCTACTATTGGACACGCTCCTGTACTTTCCATTCTTTGGATGGTATTGGGTATAGCTTATACCTACGACAAAATGGAGGAGCAGGAGGGTACAAGGGCAGAACGAAAGTCCCAAAAATCAGAAGTAGCTGCCAGTTCACCAAAGACACAAGAGAAGCATCATCTGCGTGGGAAGGAGTAAAGGTTTTACTTCCCAATTATCCCAGTTGTTCCCGAAGTCATCGTCTGAGAGAATCAGCTGAAATAGCCTCTAACTTTGCTGCGCAAAAATGCAGAAAGTGAGGACGAAAATGCCGAGTCTAACGAGTTAGAAGTGGACTACACGCAGGAAGACATCGATGAAGAAGAAGTCCTTCGTGAGGAAATCTTGTGGCAGGGACAACCTAGTCGCAGGATGTTTCTCCACAAGCATCCTCACTCGCGACCTCCTTCGGCTAAGTAAGTGGAGTAAGCACGACGACAGCTTGGACGAAGAAGATGAAAGCGAAGTGAAAAACCACGCTTCAGTCTCTACAAGGCACAGACCTGCTTTGCCCAGTATATGGCAGAACTCACGAAGCAAAACCGCAGCTCATCAGAAACTCCTACAAGTTCTTCGCAAGGCGGAAGCCGAAGAAGAACAAGAAGAGGAGACAGTGTCACAGCTCTTCTCTTCTGCAAACTCAGCAGCCGAAGCCCATTCCCTCGACTATTATCTGTAAAACATCAACCATATTCATCATTTCATCTCATCGTATTATGAATAAGAAGAAACTTTTCCTCGTCCTGCTCACTATGTTTGTCGCAACGGCAGGGAGCTTATGCCCAAGGTAACGGCATGGCAGGTATCAACGCAGCCACTAAGATGGTGACTTCCTACTTTGATCCCGGCACAAAACTCATTTATGCCATCGGTGCTGTCGTTGGTCTGATTGGTGGCATCAAGGTCTACAACAAGTTTTCCAGCGGTGATCCCGACACCAGCAAGACGGCTGCCTCTTGGTTTGGAGCTTGTATCTTCCTCATTGTGGCAGCCACCATCCTTCGTAGCTTCTTCCTCTAATGGCATCGTGGGACATCAATAAGGGAATAGGTCGTACGGTGGAGTTTAAGGGCTTGAAAGCGCAATACCTCTTCCTCTTTGCCGGAGGACTCTTGGCGGTTTTTGTGCTTGTGGTCGTATGCTATCTCTGCGGTATGAGTCAGTGGCTGTGCTTAGGTATCGGCTTAGTGGGTGCCACGCTTGTTGTGTGGCAAACGTTTGCCATGAACCGCAAGTATGGTCAGTATGGACTGATGAAGCAAGGGGCTATTCGTATGCATCCGCGCTATCTTATTAACCGCCGTACGGTCTATCACCTGATTTGTAATCTTAAACATCGACAGTAAATGCGTAACACCGGCAAAATAAGTACGCTCGAAGCTAAGTTTCCTCTTTTGGCAGTGGAACATGGTTGCCTTGTGAGCAAGGATGCTGACCTGACTATTGCCTTTTAAGTTGGAACTTCCCGAACTCTTCACCGTGACAGAGAGCGAATATGAAGCGATGCACTCGGCTTGGCATAAGGCGATTAAGGTGCTCCCCAATTACAGCATCGTGCATAAGCAGGATTGGTTTATCCAAGAAAAACTATGCTCCCTGAACTCAATAAGGAGAACTCAGTTTTCTGGCTCGTGCTTCAGAGCGACATTTCAATGAGCGACCTTACCTCCATCACGCGGTTTATCTCTTTCTCACCAAACGACCAAGAAGCGCATGGCACAGCAGAGTAATTTCTCCGCCTTGTGCCGTGGGCATCTCATCCCCAAAGACATCGAAGATAAGGAAGCGGTGGCGAAATTCTTGGAAGCCGTAGACCAATTTGAGCGGATTATCAATGATAGTGACCATCTTCGTTTGACGAGAATGACTGAGGATGAACTCATCGGCACGAAAGAAAAAGGCTGACTTCTCGATCGATACTTCGCTTTCCGAGCGTCGGGCACGCATCCTTGGAAGATATCTCGTTTGGGGTGCAGACCTTGTACGGTGGGCGACCAAATGCTTTTGCTTTGCACACACTGAGCGATACGGACGACCTCCCCAGCAAGTGTGCATACCGATGCGCGCTATGAACGACTTTCTACCGACCGCAGTGATTGCCGACTGAGTTTTTGCAGCTCCCGTGGGCTTGCTTCTTTCGTGCAAACCACATCTACAATCAATATCTCTTCATCGAAGATAGCGATGCCAACCTTTGAACGCTTTGAAAAGCAGGCGAGGAATATGCACTCTTTGCGCGTTATAGCCGAAGCAAATCAAATCAACTGAGGAGTGGATACAGGAGTATCTCAATTTGGCGCACTCTCAGGGCTGACTTTCTATTCGGGCGCACTTCAATGTTTTGGCATGGAGTAGCGACAAAGAAGAACTGTCGTCAGGTAAAAACGACGTAGGTTCTGCGCTGGCCCTGATGGAATGTAAACCCTCGGCACAACACGATTGGACACGGCTACGCTCTATTATGGGTATCCCTCGGCAACGCCGGAGACTTTCCTGCCGAAGAGAGTTTTCTACACCTTCATTGAACTCTGCTCTTTTGTTTCTTTACGGCAGAAACGAACTACAAGGATTCTCTCTCCCTTCGGCATCCGCATGGCAGATCGTCTGTCGGGTAAGCCCGATTCACTTGGACATTTCTGACCTGCCGATGAAGAAAGGCATTACCACCAACCGCAATAAGTTCATCTCAGGTCCATCGGGCAGTGGAAAATCCTTCTTCACCAACCACATGGTGCGTCAGTACTACGAACAAGGGGCGCATGTTTTGGTGGATACGTACAGTTATCAGGGGACTCTGCGAACTCATTCACAGAAAGACTCAAAGGGAGCGGATGGGCGTCTACTTCACTTACACCGATGAAAGCCCCATTTCCTTCAATCCTTCTACACCGATGATTATGTCTTTGATGTGAAAAGCGAGAAAGTATCTGCACGTTGCTGCTTACGCTGTGGAAGAGTGCCGATGAACCGCTGACCAAGACGGAAGCGGGTGAGTTGGGTCGGCTGTGAATGCTTACATTGAACGCATCCGTGCCGACCATAGCATCACGCCTTGCTTCAACACCTTCTATGAATACCTCAGAGATGTCTATCGCAAGGAGATGGAGGAAAGAGAAATCAAGGTGACGCTCCAAGATTTCAACATCAACAACCTGCTCACTACGCTCAAACAATACTATCGTGGGTGGGACGTTATGACTTTTCTGCTCAATTCTACGGAGAACATCGACCTACTTTTCTAAACGCTTCATCGTCTTTTTGAGATTGACCAAGTGAAGGACAACAAAGACCTCTTCCCTGTGGGTGACGATCATCATTATGGAAGCCTTTATCAACAAGATGCGAGACTAAAAAGGTATTCGCAAAATGATTCTCATTGAAGAAGCGTGGAAAAGCCATCGCTTCGGCTAATATGGCGGACTACATCAAGTATCTCTTACAAGACGGTGCGCAAGTATTTTTGGCGAAGCTCATTGTGGTGACGCAAGAAGTGGATGACATCATTCAATCTCCCATTGTGAAGGAGAGTATCATCAACAATAGCGACTGCAAGATTCTTCTTGACCAGCGTAAGTATATGACCAAGTTTGATGGCATCCAAGCGATGCTGGGCTTTGTCGGAAAAAGGAGAAGAGTCAAATTCTTTCCATCAATCAGAACAACGACCCTCATCGACTTTACAAAGAGGTGTGGATTGGACTGGGTGGTATGCAGAGTGCGGTCTATGCCACTGGGAGGTAAGTTTGAGGAATACTTGACTTACACCACAGAAGAGACGGAGAAGGTGGAGGTGCTGCGCCTTGCAGAGCAACTCGGTGGGCGACATTGAAGCTGCTATTCGGCAACTGGCTCTGGGAGAAACGACACGAGGAATAAATGAACCTCCAAAGAAGCGCACAGAAATTTCCCACCTTTTTCCAAAAACCCTGGGAGGTTTTCGAAGAAAGTCGGACGTTGTTTTTCTCAAAAACTCCTTTGTTTTTTATTGCCTCTCAACATCTAACTCGAATACTCATCATTTCAAATCAACCAACAAATGAAAAAGTACATTCTCTCAGTTTTATTGCTTTCCACCTCGTTTGTGGAAAGGCTCATGCCCAATGGGTGGTGACTGACCTCTACCAACTTTTGCGGGCAACATTGCCAACACGGTCAAGGAAATAGCCACGGCCGGTAAGACGGTCAAGAATACCTTGAATGGATTTAAGGAGGTGGAGAAGCTCTATAACGACACCAAGAAATACTATGACGCACTCGCAAGGTGAATAACTTATTGGCGATGCCTACAAAGTCAAGGAGTGTATCTTGATGGTGGGCGATATTTCGACATCTACGTCAGCTCCTACAAAACAGATGCTGCGTGACCCTCATTCCGCCCTTCAGAACTCGCTGCCATCGCTTCGATATACCAAACTCTTGGAACAAAGTGGCGAGAGTCTGAAAGAACTCAAAGTCGGCTAGCCAAGAGCGGTGTTTTTTTCGATGAACGATCACGAGCGTATGCAAGCCATCGACCGCATCTATACCACACTGCGTGAGTATCGCTCGCTGGTCTCATTACACGAGGAAAGAACATTTCGGTGAGCTACGTACGTGCCCGAGAAAAGGGTGACCTCTGCGGTGCAAGCCCTATATGGTAACACGGCAAAACCGATATTTGGTAGGAGTGGGTGCTATGGATTTCGCTAGTTTACACGACCTACTGCGCTCTACCCACGATGAGATGATGCCGCTCGTGCGCAGATGTCGGGCATTGGCAAGGGATTGCCGGTCTGGGTGCGCTCTTTACATTGCTCTGCGCGTTTGGGCATCCATTGCACGGGCTGAACCCATCGATGTGTTTCCCTGCTCGTCCCTTTGTCTTGGGATTTTGCATCATGTTCTTTCCCAACGGTGGTGTTGGGGAACGATGAATGCGGTGCTTTCTCCTGTGGTGCAAGGCACAGAAGCGATGGTGCATCGACAAGAAAACACGTTGGCGCAGTTGGTGAAAAGGAGGGATAAACTCCAAGAGGCGGCTTATCTGAAAAATCCCTGAAACGGCTTATTTGGTATCTAATGAGAAGTTTGACGAGAAGATTGAGGAGATGGGTATCATCGGTCCTGAAGATGCGGTGACCATTGCCGGAATGTATGCCGAAAGGGCTGCCTATCAGACGAAGTAATGGGTTTATGAAACTCTTTCGAGATTTTCATGGAATTGCTCACAATGCGGCTGGTTTGATTATTGATACCCTCCGCACCTTTATCCTTATTGTAGCTTTCCATTCTAGGACCTGTCGTCTTTGGTATCTCGGTATGGGATGGACTTCTCGGGTTCGCTCAGTGCGTGGTTCTCGCGCTACATATCGGTCTCATCTGTGGTTGCCCGTGAGTTCCATTCTTTCGGCTTTGCTTGCCAAGATTCAAGTTTTGATGGTGCAGAAAAGATATTGCAGCGCTTTTCGAGTGCAAACTATGTTCCCGACTCGGGAACGTGGTATTACATTGTCTTCTTCCTCATTGGCATTGTGGGATATTTCTGTGTACCCACTGTGGCCGGCTGGATTATCGAAGCTGGTGGCGGTATTGGGGCTTATGGTCGCAATGTCAATAGCGTGGCAAAGAGTGGCGCACAAGGTGCCTACACTAGGTGGTAAGGCTTCTGCCGCCGGTATGGGAGCTGCCGTGGGAAATATCGGTGGACGTATCAAGGATGCTCATTAAAGGCAAATAACAACAACATACACCCTATGGAATTCAAATCTCTAAAAACATTCAGACGGCATTTAGTCAGATTAGGCTATACATCATCGTCTTTGCTCTGCTCTGTGTGGGCATTACGGCTTATGCGCTCTATGCTTCCACAACTTTGCTCGGGAGCAACGAGAGAAAATCTATGTCCTTGACCAAGGGAAATCTTTGATGCTGGCGCTGAGTCAAGATGCTTCTCGCAACCGTCCTGTGGAAGCGCGCGAACATGTCAGACGTTTCCCACGAGCTTTTCTTTAGCATTGCTCCCGACAAGGAGGCTATTGAGCAAAAATATGGCACGTGCCTTTTGCGCTTTGTGATAAATCGGCCTTCGACTATTACAAGGATTTGGCAGAAAAGGGATATTTCAATAGTGCCATCTCGGGGAATGAATCAGCGGGTGGAAATCGACTCTATACAATGTGACTTTAAGGTGTATCCTTATGCCGTGACAACCTATGCACGGGTCTTCATCGTGCGTCCTAGTAACGTGACGGAACGTAGTCTGATCACGACTTGCACCCTGCAAAATGCGGTGCGTTCGGACAACAATCCGCAGGGCTTTCTGATGGAACACTTCGTTGTGCGTGAGAATCAAGACCTTCAAACTTACAAACGATGACACGAACGTAGTTCTCCTCAACGAATGCTCCGCAGGTGGATCATTCGTGGAAAGCTGTGGTTAAAACAACAATGCGAGCGACTAAGTACGAAGCAGAGGAAAGTCCTGGTCTATGGCATTAGTTTGGTGTATCTCCTTTGCTCTCTCTTGATGATTGCGCAATTCTTTGTGACTCCTCACGCTACTGCCTTACCCATTCCGAAGAATGAACATCTGGACAGACCTGCCCTCCAACAACAAGACACGGAAAATCAGCAATTAAAAACCAATACTCTCAATTATGGATAAGAAACAACAAGACCAACTGAAAAAGGGCTAGTCTTTGGCGGACTAGGGATTGCTCTTTGCGCCTCTATGTGGTTTATCTTGCTCTTCGGGCAAGGAGAAAACGCAGCAGCAGCAGGGACTCAATGACAGTATTCCGCAAGCGACTGTGGGAAGAATTGCCCGGCAACAAACTGAAGGCTTATGAACAGGGCAACAAATCGGCTGAAGAACAGCAAGGAAGGCGGAGATGGCGGAAGTTTCCGATGAGTTTGCAGCGCAAAATGCGGCTGAAGAAGCGGAAAGAGTGGAAGCTTCGCCTCGAAGTAAGATTGAGCGGTCGATGCAACGCTATGCGGAGAACAACCGCTTGCTCAATGATTTCTATGCCACTGACCCTAGTGAGAAGGAGCGCGAAGAACTCCGCTCACAAGTGGCTGAATTGAAGAATGAATTGGCAAGAAAAATGATAAAGAAGAGAATGAGGAGGAACGTCAATTGGCGCTGATGGAAAAGAGTTATCAGATGGCTGCGAAGTATCTTCCCAAATCTACGCCTAATAATCCTACCGCGCTGAACAAGGCTTTTGATCAAGCGCAGGAACGCACCATTGTTGCACCTCTTCTGACAAAGCAATCGGAAGGGACAAAGGCGGTGGAGGTGCTTCCCGAACGAAAACAAGTGGTGTCTTCTCTCGGGAGATGATGAGTGATGCGGACTTTGTCAAAATGTATGGGACAAAGGGCGCAATCTTGCTTTTCACTCTATGAACAATGAGAAAAAGAGCGTGGAACGCAATACGATTCGGGTGCAGATTGACCATACCCTTTGTTCTCAAAGAGGGGATGATGTGGTGTTGCGCTTGCTAGAAAAATGTGTGCATTGGGGATTTGCACCTTCCTCGCCGGAGTCGCATCATTGCAAGTGCCAAAATCGAAGGACATCGGATGCTACTTTTGGTCAAGAGCATTGAACACGCCGGGCGCATTCTTCCTATCAAACTCTCGGCTTATGATATGGACGGACAGGAAGGTGTCTACATTCTCTGAATTGAGAACCTCTCTGCCCTCAAAGAAATGGGGGCTAACATCGGGGAACGATGGGAACGAGTTTTACCTTCGCTTCTTCTGCCAAAGATCAAAATCATCTCGAAACGGCACGTGGGTGATGCAAGGGGCGAGTCAGCTCTTGCAAAAAGAAACTGCGTACCATTAAAGTGACCATTAAGGGTGGTTACAAACTCTTCTTGATGCCTACCAAATAATCATTCAATCAATTGCTATAAACAATGAAACATTTCTTTTTCTCTGCGCTACCCTCGTGGCGAGTAGCACATCTGTCTTTGCCCAAAAGCAAGGATAAAACCCACAAATCTTTTCTTCTTCGCTCTTGTCGTCGGGGGACGCTCTACCAGGATTGAGCCGAAGTGTTCCCAACGCTCGAGTTGTCTTGCCTTATGGCTTGGAGGTGACTTTCGACAAGACTACGCATCTCATCTTTCCTGCGCCTATTCGCTATGTGGACTTGGGTTCGCAAAACATCATTGCAGGCAAAGCGGAGGATGCGGAAAATGTCTGCGCATCAAAAGCTGCCGTGCAAGATTTTGAAACGGAGACCAATCTATCGGTGATTTGCGAAGATGGCTCGTTCTATGCCTTTAATGTGAAGTATGCTGCCGAACCCTGAGAAGCTCAACATTGAGATGCAGGATTTCCTTTGCGCCAACGGCTGGACGATCTACCTTCCAAACTGCCTCGGACATCTATTTCAAGGAACTGGGCAGTGAGTCGCCTATCTTGGTGAAACTCATTATGCAGAGTATCTACCAAAGCGATAAGCCAGGATTGCTACATGGTGCGCAACAATTTCGAATGAAGTTCTGCTCCGCGGTCTTTATGCGCACAATGGATTGTTTTTACTTTTACACGCGCATCGACAATGACACGAATATGCCTTTGCGGTGGACTTGTGACGTTCAAAGCGGTGGACAAAAGGTGGCGAAGCGCACTGCGATGCAGGAACAAGTGCTGCAACCGCTTCGTGCTTATCATCAATTATTGGAGGTGAAGGCGAACGACAACGAACGTGGGGATCTTTGTTTTTGGAGCAATTTTCGCCTTCTCAAGACAAGGAACTGCAAGTGACGCTCTACGAACGTGGAGGAGGACGAACGCTTTCTTTTCGTTTGACCAAGAGGACCTCTTGTTGGCACAAAAAGATTGATAAAACTCAAACTGAAATGGTAAGAACTATGAAACCGAAGCTCTTGTTTTCTTCTGCCTGTGCTGCACTAGTGGTGGATTGCCCACTGCTGTGCAGGCACAGCGTTTGCGCCCAGCCGAAAAGGGATTGGAAGCGTCGGCGGGTGTGCCCATTGTAAAAGGCAAATCGCTCTTTAAGCAAGACGATTTTGGGCTGACTTTGTCGCTTTCTCACCATCTCAAACGGGGTAAATATACGTTCGTGTCGGCTGGTTATGAACAGCAAGCCTTGAGTTATCGCAGTTACCAAGTGCCCCTGCGTGACTATCTCGTGCAGATGGGGTATGCACATCCCTTGCTTTCGGACAAAGGGAAAGAATGTGTTTTTCTATCTTGGTACTTCTGCGCTGGTGGCCATGAGCAACCTCAATCGAGATAAGATGATTTTGCCCGATGGGGCGAAATTATTGACGTGCTCACGCTGGGTGTATGGCGCAGGATTGCATACGAGTGTGGAACTCTTTCTCACGGATAGGATTATTGTCGGTGGAAAGACTCAACTGCGCTATCTTTTTAATTCGGATGTTCACAGACTTAGACCGATGCTGGGTTTGGGACTTCGCTATCAACTCTAATTTTTACCTCTATGAAACGTAACATTTTAGGTGCAATATGGGTGATGGGGGTACTCTCCTTCGCCGGGTTTTGTCTATCTAGTTGTACCCTTGAGTTGGATGTGCAGCAGTCTTATGACTTTTTCTGCAAACGTTGCCCGTTCAAAAGGACATCATAAAGGGGGCGGTAGCTGAAATTCGCTGTTCGCTCAAAGCGGAAGGCGATTTTTAAGGATACGCGCTATACGATTCTGCTAGCTTTTCAAACCCGATGGAAGGGGGAATTGCGTTTGAGGATGGCACGTTGCTTTCTCCCAACGACCGCTATTGGCTACCACGAAAGGAGTTTCGTTTATACTATACTGTCACCTCTTCTGACCGACAGACGGTTGATGTGTATGTGGAAGATAATTTCGACAAAAAGAAGGAGTTGCACTTTTAGTTTTAATGGCAAAAGTGCTGAGCAGCACGTGGATCATCCTAAACCCCACTCATCCTACCTCAAAAACAGAACGAGATGCGTGTTATTGTTCTGTTTGTTTTTCCTCTGCTTCCCGTGTATTTGGCTGCTGGGCTCAGCAGAGGATATGCTTTTGCTCGGCTTCCTCCTTTGAGCGTGCCGTGTGTGTGTGAAATTCTTTGAGGGATTTCACGGAAAGGGCTGTTATCCGTATGTGGGTTATGGGCATCAACTCCAAAAAAGGGGGAGCATTTTTCTTCGAATATGCCCGAATGGCAAGCGGACTCTTTACTCCGCGCTGACCTTATGGCGCAATTTGACCGCTTCAAATGCTATGGCAAAAGATGCTTTTGCTCCTTTTCTTTTTGGCTTATAACGTCGGTGCTGGGCGCATTCTTGGAACAAAGCACAGCAGCAAAAAGCCAACTTCTGCGCAAAATAGAGTCGGGATAGGGACTATATCTAGAATATTCCTTTTGCCACTACAATGGCAAAAATCTTGAGGGACTTGTCAAAGAGAAGGAGGGCGGAGTTTCTGCTGTTCTTTATTCCTTAAACTGGTACGAGTTTTCTTGCTCTCATCATATTAGTTTTGTAACTTTGCAAGAAAATGATTCAGGCTGATTTAGAAGACAAGCTGATAGAGTAATTGCTGATAACATAATTGTGATCAAAAAGCAAGTATTCTACTTGCCTTTATAGGAGTCGCCTTCCCCTTCTCTTCTCATCTGATTTGCAATCAATACCTACAAGGAACTTATTTCGACTTTCTGTATTATCTCCAAAATGGAGAAGGTCATTTCTAATAAGATTTCTGTGTTTCTATTTACTATTCTGTCTATATTAGGTCTTAGAGTATCGTTTTTGGTTTCTTCTTAGTGCTCTATCAGGAAGAATTGATTCTTCCATCTACGCAGAAGATGGCTTAAGAACAGAATCTCTTATCTTTTGGTGGCATATCTAAGATGAAGTATAGAGACTTCAGCTAATTTTTCCAAGCAATCCAAAGATACAGCCATCAATGACGTAACCTCACAGTTATACATCAACTCTAAGATTTGTCAAACTAAATTTGTAGCTTATAATAATGCTCTGTGTTGGCTTAAATGGGGTATACTGTTTCTTCTAGCTACATTTATTCTACTACTTTTCATATAATCAAAATGAAATCGAATCATAGATTATGGGTTTGAGAACTCTCATGTAGATTAGATGAAATTCTCAATGCTCGGATAACTCCTATGAGGAAAAATGAAATTCTAGACGAGATAGTCTTTCGATACCAACGGGTTTTATGTAAATTGTACAGCTGTTTTTGTAGACATTTGTGGGAGTAGTGACTTGCCCCAGATACACAATCGTCCTGTTCTTGCAAAAATCTATCGTAGTTTTATTTCTGAGGTAATCTATCTCTAATGGAAACGACAAATGTAAAGAAATCAATGTTCATAGGGATTGTGTCTGGGCTATTTTTGACACCCCTTACCAATACTGATTTTTATGAATGTACTACGTTACATGCGCACAGGTAAATAGTTTGATAGATGTTATCAATTTCAAATTGGAAAAAGAAAAATATGAGCATTTTATGTGCGGGATAGGTGTTGATTATGGACGTGCCTTGATGATAAAGGCAGGATACAAAGGCTCAAAAATTAATGATGTCATTTGGATGGGAGATGTTAAATCGAGCAAGTAAATTATGTCTCTTGGAAATCGTGACTTAAAATAAATCCCTATTGTGATTTCTGGAAATAGTTTATGATAATCTTGTTGTCACAGCAGAAGAGCGATGGACGAATGGTTTATTTATGACCCTTACCACGAGTGTTATCATGGAAATATTTTTAATATAATAATGAACCATTGGCTAAAATGACAGAAAACACAGCATTAAATAGATTTTCCCACTATTTTTGCTTATTTTCTGGTGGTCACCTACTCAGTTTAAATTGAAAGAAAAGAAGTCCCGAAGTGATTTTTACATCGCTTCGGGGACTTTCTATTTGTTAGACTTAGGCTACCTCGGCTCTGTATTTGGCGGATGTTGCGGTTTACTAAGTCAATGATGCGGTCGTGGTACTCGGTGTTCTTATTCTGCAAGCCACGGCACTGGATGACTTTTCATTGTTTCTAGAGATACCTCTATCGTTTCTATCCGCTTTGCCATCTATTCTAGCCGATAGGATTAGGCTTTGCTTTTTGAGGTAGTATTCATTAGTGAAAACGCAATGGTGCAAGGCTTTACCTCCTCTAAATATCCCCTGCACGCCTCTAAGACTTTCACTTGGATAACTCCGTCTGTAAAAGGTGATGCCAAAAGAATGGGGCTTTTGAGGGCTTGAAAACGCGCCTCGTTTTCTATCGCTTTCGTCGTCTTTGCGCTTCGGCTTCCTTTATCTCGCTGAGCCTGCAACTTTCCGCTGTGCCGTGTCGTGGCTTCTTTGTAAGTTTCTCGGGACAAACATACTTCGGAGTTGTGGATGTCCTTTACCCAATCTACGGAGCATATCCACATAATCGCACCAAAGGGCGATGTCTATAATGTTGTAGTGATTGCGAAGGGTGATTTTATAGGTTGCCCATCACTGGTCAATGCCGTGGGATTGATCAAGAAGTGGCGCAGGTCTGCTGTTCTTCCTCCCTTGAAAAGGGTTTCTGCACGGCTATCTGTGAGAGAGCTGGATTAACTTTTAGGGCGATGTCGTGACAATCTCCTGCAAAAGCCATTTTTGGAGAATGTCTAGGGATTTGACCTTGGGATAGAGTGACTTTGTGCGATGTACTGATAGACTTCGTTATCTCTGCGGATGGCTTTTGGGAGAATGAAAGGCAAAGGTGTCTAGGTAACTGCCCATTGTGCGCTGTATCGCACAATGGTTTGTTTTGCCTTGGCTGTTCCACCAATACTGACCTATCTCCATGACAGAAGACTCGGCTGGATAGCCTTTCTCCATCCCCACAATGAGTAGGCACATTCTGAGCACTTGATAATCTCCCGATGTGGTGAGGATGGTGAAATAGTGCTGTTCCTTGTGTTTCCTCGCTCTTGTGGTCTGCACTTGCAACTTGGCTCTACAATGAGGACAAGTGCAAGTTTCTAGGTTTGTTCATTACCCAACGATGCCCACAATCCATACACGTTGTGCAACCTTTGGGGTAGTCGGTAGGCGAAGTGGAGATACATTCTCGAAATGCCCACTTGATTTGTTGCTTTGTTATGGGGACGAAGATGCTTGCTTTGCTCTATTACGGCTGCTTCAAACTTATTTCTTTGCTTTCATCGTCTTAGTCAAATAGGGTGAGTTGAGGTACTTTCTTCTGTACTTGCTTCGTTCTTGGGCTTACTTTCGCTTGCGGTCTTGCAATTTGCGGAGTTCTTTCGGCTTGATATTGTGCAAGGGCTTGTTGTCGAGCTTCGGCTTTTTTTCCTCGTCTGTCAATACGATGGTGTGATTGACGACTACGTTACAGGGGATTGCGTTGCCCACTTCTAAATCGTCTTCATCATAGTAGTGTACCGCCATTGAATAGATTTCATCATCTTCAAATCCATTGCAACCGCTTTTTCTGCACTTCACTCAGAATATAGGTGATGCACTCTCTATATTCTTGTTCGGTTTCACTCAGTTGGGCGCAAACAAGGGGTCTGTCATTGCTCGCTGATTAAGATACTCGGCAATGGTACGTGTGAATTGGTCTGTTCCGTTCATATTGATAGAGATTAAAGGGTGTTATCGGTGGGTAGGCTTACAGCATTTATGCGGTAATGAGAGGAGGAGCTGTTTCCTTTTCTACTCATCGAAGATGTTGTATTTACTTTCTGCTTATCCATAGCGACATTTTTTATGCGTCCAAAGATCGGAGTATGCTGATTCCTTTTTCGTAGCAAAAAGAAGGGAGGGGAGCTGCTCTGCGACAAGGTTTAGACGAGAAATACGAGCCCTAGCGAAAGCGGAGCTGAGATTTCTCGACTAATCGCTAGACTTGACCTTGACGCAGTGCTAAAGCGACCCACTACCTTTGCGAAAGAAAAGAGGAAACAGCATCCGTCTTGGAGGGGCATCAAGTGGAGCTATGATGAAGAAGCGAAAGTGCAAAGCCTTAATCTTTCGACTATCCAGAAAAAAGAAAAGATAAAGAAAAAGTGGCTATCTCGAGAAGAGATAACCACTTTCTGATTTGAGAGAAGGCTGTGCTTATCAAAGCACGCAGAGCAGGATAGCACAGAGAACAGCGAACCAAAACAAGTAACGCAGGAGCGTGAAAGTGATTTGCAAAATTACTTTGACGACAAACCGCAATAAGAGGAAACTTCCGAGAATGGAAATCGCGGTGACGACTTGTGGCGTAACGAGCTTGGAAAGAAGAGATACAAAGCCGATAAGCAACGCTAGAAGTGTGACTAAGCCAATGAAGCGTGTCCAAGAGAAACGATGGACTTGCTTGGGCGCAGGCACGCTGGAGGGAGCGTTGTCTTGCTGAGAAGCTGTTTTGTCTACTCGGTTGAAGGCTGGAGAGTGAAGGTCTGTGGGCATAATTTGATGATTCATATCGGAGAGTGTTTGGTGGTTCAAGAGCAACAACAAGATAGTCCGCGACACCTAAGACAAGGGTTTGAAAAATACTTGACGAGTGGAGCGAAATACCCTATCTTGGCTCTTGATACCACCGCACTCTCGATATGACAAATGATGACTATTCCACAGCGTTTGCTCCTTCAACGGTAGGCAAATTGTTTTGCTCGATGATCAAGACTATCGTTCCTGTGAGTTCAGTGTAGAGGTCTTCGTACTGTGGACTTGCTGCAAAGTCGTCCGTGAGATGGTAGTTGGCAAATACGCCTTGCACCGCCTTATTGCGGAGGAGAATGGGAGCGAGTTTCTAGGTAGTGGACTAGGAAGCTCTGCCTCAAATTCGTTTTTCCAAAAACAGACACTAGGGTGTCGTACTTTGAGAAATGCAAACCTTCAAAGAGTACATTGCCGGCAATGCTTTCGGCTTCGGGATGTGAGAAGCCCTGCGCCACTGCATCGCAATAGGCGGTGAGGGCTGCATCAGAACGAGAGGAAACGAGGGTGGCATCGTCCACAAGCTCGGGTTGATGGTCGCGGAGATAGGCAGTGAGTTTCAAACGGAAGTAAGAAAGCTCGGGAGTTGCTTTTGTGTTCATAATAAATATAGAGATTAAAAAGTGATACATTCGTGTTTCTAGAGTCCCATGGCGTCATTAAACTTATCGAGTTTATCGGCAAGTTCTTCCATGTCGTGCTCAATCTTTTGTTGGTGATGCGTGCATAGATTTGCGTGGTGCGGATGTTGGTATGTCCTAGCATCTTAGAAACGCTCTCCATCGGCACTCCCTTACTGAGTGACATCGTCGCAAACGTGTGACGCCAAAGTGGAAGGTGAGGTTTTTTTCTTGATACCGCAAATATCGGCAATTTCTTTGAGATAAGCATTCATCTTTTGATTAGAAAGGATTGGGAAAATAGTTTGCCATCACGTGAAGGATAATTGGGATTGTCGCAGTATTTGGCAATAATGGTCTTGGGGGATATCGAGCAACAACACATTACTCTCGATATTTGTCTTTTGCCTGCGTGTCATAATCCAGGCTTTGCCGTCCATCATCACGAGATGCTCTCTGCGAAGATTGGCGACATCTATGTAGGCTAATCCAGTGAAGCAGGAAAAGATGAAGAGATCACGTACAAGCTCCAAACGGGGAATCTCTATTTTTTTATTGGCAATGCAAAGTATTTCTTCGTTCTGTCAAGAAACCTCTGTCCACTGGATTGAGGTGAAAATGATGATCAAGGAATGGGTCTTGGAGAAGATAACCACGCTTGAGGGCATAAAGCGTAATTGTTTTCAAGGTCTTCATCTTTCTTTCACAGCAGTATTGTAGGCACAAGCGGCAATGGTGGTGAGGTATAGCTCAAAAATCTTGCACAATGGCTGGCGTGAATTCAGTTAGCCCTAAATCTTTACGCTTATACTTATGGAGAAGGAAAGTTTGCAAAGTGTTTGCGCAAGACGCTGTACTTCTGCAAGCTATCCTTGCTAATAGTGTGCCCCACACGTTGACGAATGTCGTCTATGAATTTATCAAAGACTGGAAGAAAAACTTGTGTACTCTTTGGCTTGCCTCGAGGTAGGCAGCACGAAGTTTGTCAAGCGAGATACTTTCATCATCTTCGTACTTGCGATAGATGTTGTGGAGATTGGTGGAGATGGCATCAAGACTGGCATTGACAGCAAGAGCTTCGGAAGAACGTCCCCTTTTGTCGGCTAGTCTTGTTGTTCCACTGCAACTTGTCTACAAAAAAATCTTGGTAGACCCTTGTTACTCATTGCTCCTCCAAGGAAGATACGGAGCATGACAGGCGATTTGCCTTCTTTGTTCTCATAGTTAGAGCGTAGGTAGAAGGACACCTTGAACGATTGTCTCATAATGCATCATTCTTTAGTGTAGCACTTGGCTACAAAGTTAATTACTAATACATTGAAAGAGATTGCGTTACTGCCTTCATTTTGCCCTTCTTTTTTTGCCTTCACTGCTACACTTTTTCTGTAGCATTATTTTTGTGTAGCAGTTTATGTAGCAGAATTTGACCGAATGATGACTATCAAAACCTAGGGTTTAGCCGTCACTGTGTAGGCTTATATAGAAGAAAAATCGTTGTAAGTATAAGTCTTACAACGATTTACGCTAATTTTGAAGGCTGTTTTGACGACCATTTTGAAGTCATCTTGAAGCCACTTTGCGGGAGAGAGAGGATTCGAACCTCGGAACAGTTGCCCGTTCACCGCATTTCGAGGTGACCTGTCTCGACCACCCGGCATCTCTCCCTGTGGTCTTGGCGTTGATTACTCGTGTGCAAAAGTACAATGTTTGTTCGAAATGACCAAACAAGTTCTCGAGATTCTGTGTTTTGGGCTTGTCATTTTGTAGGCGAACAGGGGCGAGGGACAAGTGTGGGAGTTCGGGCGCGTCGTTGGGGTGGGGCGGCGTGCGGTGTAGAAGGGAAGGAGCGTGGAGCGGGCGGTGAGAGAAGGAAAAGCGCAAGCGGGGAGAAAAAGCAAATGTACATTTTTGTTCGCCACCGATTTATGTGTAACTTTGCCACAATCTATTATCGCGCTTTTATGAAGTTGACGTTAAAAACTCTCCTCACGATTTGCCTCTTGTCGTTGGTGACAAGGGCTTTTCGGTGTGCGTGCTGCTCCGCAAGACAAAGGGGTGGGATTCGCTGGAAGTGAGTTTAGTTGACTTGCGCTCCCGGACATGAAGTGTATCGCCCCTATGGGCACACGGCACTCGCGGGTGCGCAACGTAGAGCAGCCGACGCAAGACGATACGTATAATTTCGCTGGTTCTCGTTCAATACGCCCAACTTTTATGTTGCGCTTTGTGCTCGGTCGCACTGATTATCTCGATGGCGAAAGAGAGCACGGCGCTTTTTGCCCAGACCTATATCGAGGATGATGCCCCCGTGACGGCACAGATGCTCGACCTGACGCCGGCTGAGGCGCGCGATGCAGCGAACGCTCAATGCCATCATCGAAGAGCATCACACAGAGGTGCGCGAATATCTCGTGCCGAACCTCAGCGGGGGCAGGATCGCCCAGGCTCGAAATGCCGGAATGGACTCTATCGCCAACTTCCTCTATGATAATTGTACCACGCGAGCAATCGAGGCGGTGGAAAAGGTGCTGAAGCAGCACGGCGAACGCCTGGTTTTCCTGAATTTGAAGGGCGACAGGCAGAAGTTGACGCAGCGGCAAATGATTCGCGAATTTACGGTAGAGCCCTTTGGTATGAATTCGGCCAAGATTTGTTGTTTTCGAGCCGAAGTGGATTAGAATTTCCCGTGAAGATTTGCCAAAATGAACTTTTTGCCGATTTATGCGCAGAAGATGTGGGCAGTCGGCGAAAAAGTGCAGGGCGCTGACGGGAAATTGCGTTCGCTGGTGGTGGTCGAAAGTCCCTTATTCCTCTCTACGACCTCCTCTCATCGGCGGCATCGCCCCTTACGCCGCAAAGTGGTGTTTTTGGGGCTTGCTGTGCTTGGCCGTCTTGCTTACGGTCGGTCGAGCAGCGTTCGTTGGATCGCACGGTGGTGACGCGTCGTGCTTGGCGCATCTGGGTCGGCACGTTTGACACGCTCTTTTTCTCCCTCACCGGTTTGCGGGCGTAGAGCTCACGCTGTTGGTGGGCTGGTCGGAGCATCCCGCTGTAGGCACGAACTGGCTCTTGACACTGTTTAGCCCTTGTGGCCCTCTATATGGCGTTTTATTTTTGGGCGTTGCGCAAACAGCGCCGAGATTTCGCTGTTCTTGTTCCGCTGCTCGCTGGCAGGGCTATTTCGTCGCTCTGGGCAGCCGGCTTGCAATGGTTTTCGCCGGCGACTGTGCCCTTGGCACTCGATTTTGCTACTTCGTGGTGTGGGCTATCTTCCGCCGTTCGACGGTGGACGCCTGCCGCTCAAGGTCGGTCGGAGCACGAATAGGACTAACTGACGCAGTTCGTCGTTTTCGCCCTCCTCTTTATCTCATCTCCCTCTTTCTCGATAACCCATCGCGCATGCACAAGCACACTTCCTACTTTCGCTCATCACGGTGATGACGATCTTGGCTGCCGAGGCCAAGGGGAACGTGCAAGGGAATGAAGGGAGATGCCGCGATTGGTCGTCAATATCTTGATCGATCAACTTCTGTTCGACCATCTCGAAACGTTTTCTCCACTCTATGTTGAAGACGGTTTCAACAGTTGTTGCGCGATGGGTGTTACTATCGGCAAGCGGTGTATACCGCTGTGCCCCGTGATCGTGCAGTGGGCACCGCCACTTTGGCGACCGGTACGACACCGTCGAACCACGGTATTGTCGGGGAGCGTTTTCCACCGCGAAACACTGCGTCCCACCGTTGCGGTAGAAGACGCCACGGTGCAGGGGCGCGGCACGACCGACCGCTTTTTCGCCCGCCTTCGCTCGTGACCACCTTGGCCGACGAGCGTAAAATTGGCCACCGGCGGACAGGCCCATGTCGTCTCGATTGCTCCACAAGGCCACCTATGGCCATCTTGTCCGGCGGACATGCGGCGGATCAGGCCGTGTGGATCGATGATCGGAGCGGACAGTGGGTCACCTCTTCTTATTATGGCGAGTTGCCGCTTGAAGCCGACCTCCGCAATACGCGGCCAAAGCATCGACCGCCGATTGGCCGCCGGAACGTGGCAGCCTTTTGCAACGCAACAAAACCCACGGTGCTGCTGGAAATCGGCACGACCGTAAAACCCTTCTCACATCGCATGGCCGGCAGTGGACGCTTCGGGGCGTTCAAAAACGTCGGCCATGGTGAACGATGAAACATGGCGCCGCTGTGGCCGATGCTGCCCACAACACCGCACTTGGAGCGGACGGCACGCCCGATTTGCTGAACGGGCGTTGTATGCGGGCACTTACACGGACGCAATCCCGCCGTTTCGGCGCTCGAATTGCAAGACACCCATGTGCGGCTCGATCGCGCCTTGTCCACGATTATCCAATCGGCAGAGGCCAAAGCCGGCAAAGGGCGCGTGTCTTCACGTTGGCCGGTACCGGCACTTTTCGATCGTGAGCAAACCGACGATGAGCGTTTGCGATTGCCCGGTGGCTGTTCGACATGCGCCGCGCGGTGAGCCTCCTCAATATCTATCTGGCCAACCTTTACGGAAAAGGCAATATATCGATGCGACTTCTCGGCACGGAAATCTTTTTCAATCGCCGGCGCATCAGCGAACAGCGCATCGACTTCGGAGAACCCAACGTCGTGCCGCTGATTTCCTCCTTGACCTTTCGGGAGGAAAACCGTTTATACCGGTCGCGAACTTTCGACCGGTGCTTCGCATCAGGCATCATCGGCAGCGCAGGCCGCGTATTTCCCCAGCGCTCGGGCGATGTGATCATCGTGTTGCGTCCGGGTTGGCGCAGCATCGGCGCTGACGGACAGACCACGGCGCCCGTGACTGCTGCTCGTACCGATTTTCCGCTCATCTTCTACGGATGCGGGATCGCCCGCCGGCAGATCGGTACGCCGGTGTGCGTCGAATATTTGGCGCCCACGAGTCGAAAGCGTTGCGCATAGGCGCTCCCCAGCGGATGTGCGCACCTCCGCTCTTTGAGTGGACTTTTCCCACCTCCTCGCGCTTGAGCGAGAATATTCACTTTTCCACGGGCGCATTCTCCGCTTGCTATCGAACAGCGTAAGCCCTTTCTCTTGTAAAAACATCCTATGGATTTCAACAACCTCTCCAAACTTTTTGGCAGCAGCCACCCGCGACAGTGAAGCTGATTCAGCCGTGGGTCGAAAAAGATTAAAAGCCGTATCTCCCGCGATTGAGGCTTTTGACCCACGACGAACTTCGTGCAAAAACGCGCGAGTTGCAACATAATATTCTAGAGCTCGGCCGACGATCCTCAATCAGCAAAATCAGCGAGATTCGCGCCAAGATCGAAGAAACGCCCATCGAAGAGCGCGAACAACTCTTCACGCAGATCGACAAACTTGAGAAACAAGTGCTCGAGCGCATGGACGTGGCTTTGAAGAAGCTCTCGCCTGAGGCATTTGCCATCGTGAAGGACACGGCGCGCCGTTTTGCGACGAACGAAACGATCAAGGTGACGGCAACGGACTACGACCGCGAACTCGCCGTGACGAAAGATTTCGTAGAACTCGACGAAGACGGCGTGCATGCCATCTATCACAACCACTGGGTGGCCGGCGGTAACGACCTGAAAATGGGAAATGGTGCACTACGACGCAGCTGGTGGGGCTGCTACCCAAGCGTAAGATTGCAGAAATGGCCACCGGTGAAGGTGTAAGACGCTTGTGGCGACTCCGCCCTGTTTTCCTCCCGTGCGCTTCCGGTCGCGGTGTACACGTCGTGACGGTCAACGACTATCTCGCGAAACGTGACTCGGAATGGATGTAAATTCTCTATCAATTCCACGGTCTGGAGCGTAGACTGCATCGACAAGCACCAGCCTAACAGTGAAGCTCGTCGTCGTGCTTACAACTCGACATCACCTTCGGTACGAACAACGAGTTCGGTTTCGACCATCTGCGCGACAATATGGCTAGCGAGCCCGCCGATCTCGTGCAGCGCAAACACTCACTACGCCATCGTCGACGAGGTGGACCTGTGCTGATTGACGATGCGCGTACGCCTCTCATCATTTCCTATCCCGTAGAGAAGGGCGAAGACCAAATGTATGAAGAATATCAGCCGCTTGTCGATCGTCTGTATCAGGTGCAGCGCAAACTGGCTACCGAGTATCTCACAGAAGCCAAGCGCTTGATCGCCAGCGACAACAAGGAAGATCGCGAAAAAGGCTCGCCCTTTATCGTTCGCACAAGACCCCAAAAATCTACATCTGCCCATCAAGTCTTCCGAACCCGGTATCAAGGCCGGCATGCTCAAGACCGAAGAAATTACATGGAGAACAACAACCGCCGTATGCCCGAAGCGGTTGAACCCCTCTATTTCGTGGTGGACGAGAAACAGCGTTCGTGCGACCTCACCGACAAGGGTACCGCGTGGTTGGCAGAGCAGGTGCAGAACGATCAGCTCTTCGTGCCCCTCGACATCACCGGACAACCTTTCCGCCTCGAAGCGTCGAACCTCCGACGAAGAGCGCGTGGCGAAGAAAGACGAACCGCTCGCCGAATATGCTGTGGAACTGATCGCGCACACGCTCCAGCAGTTGCTCAAAGCCTATTCGATGTTCACGCTCAAGACGATTACGTCATCCAAGACGGACAAGTGAAGATCGTCGACGAGTCGATGTTTAGCCGTATTATGGAAGGTCGTCGTTGAGCGATGGTTTGCACCAAGCCGTCGAAGCCAAAGAGCACGTTAAGGTCGAAGCCGCCACGCAGACCTTCGCCACGATCACGTTGCAGAACTATTTCCGCATGTATCACAAACTCCGCAGGTATGACGGTACGGCCATCACCGAGGCCGGCGAGTTCTGAATATCTACAAGCTCGATGGAAATCCCCACCAACCGCCCCATTCAGCGAATCGATACGAACGATCGCGTTTACAAACGCAACGCGAGAAGCACAATGCTGATCGAAGAAGTGGAACGCAGCGCAACAGCGGTCGTCCTGTTCTCGGGTACCCAGTTCGGTTGAAATCTCCGAATTGCTCAGCCGCTTGCTCAAGCTGCGTCATATCCCGCACCCGCGCTCAATGCGAACCCACCAAAAGGAAGCCGACATTGTAGCGCAGGCCGGTAAGAGCACTCCCGGCATCGTCAAGATCAAAGACGAAAACGGACAAGTGCGTGAAGAAGAGCGTTTGCTTGGCGCCGCAACGATTGCCACCAACATGGCCGGTCGGTACCGACATCAAACTCACCGACGAAGTGCGTGCTGCCGGCGGTTTGGCTATCATCGCACTGAGCGTCACGACAGCTGTCGTCGATCGCCAGCTCATGGTCGCAGGTCGCAAGGTGACGTCGGAAGCCCGTCTCTACGTTTCGCCTGAAGACAAACTCATGCGTCTTTTCGCCTGAACGCATCGCGCGTGTCATGGACAAGCTCGGTTTCAAGGACGGGCGATGATCGAGTCCGCATGATCAGCAAGAGCATCGAACGCGCACAGAAGAAGGTCGAAGAAAACAACTTTCGGTACGCGTAAGCACCTGCTCGAATACGACGACGTGATGAACAAGCAGCGCACCGTGATTCACGAAAAGCGCCGTCACGCACTCATGGGCGAACGCATCGGAATGGACATCTCCAACATGATCTGGGGATCGCGGTCGACACCATCGACAAGTCGCGACTATCCCGGTTGCGTCGATCGCTTCATCGAAATTCCCTGCCATGCAAGTTCCTTCACCGAGGCAGAATACGAAAGCATGAAGCGCGAAGATCTCTACGAAAGCCTTCGAAGCGCATCCAGACCTTCAACCGCAAGATGGAGAAGCTCCGCGAAGTGGGCCATCCCCGTCATCAAGCAAGTCTACGAAAACGCAGGCAGAGCAGTTTGACCACATCCTCGTGCCCATCAGCGACGGACGTCTTGTTTATACGTGCGTGGATCTCAAAGAGGTTTTACGAAAGCGAATCGCAACGTCGTTCGCGAATTCGAAAAGTCGATCCTTCTCCACAATATCGACGATTGCTGGAAGGAAAACCTCCGTCAACTCGACGAACTCAAGCACCTGTGCGCAACGTCCTACGAACAGAAGGATCCGCTCGTGGCGTTCAAGATCGAAAGCGTGAAGCCTCTTCGACGACATGGTCAACGATATCAACGACAGCTCTGTTTCACGCTCATGCGCGCTTTCATCCCCGGCACAGCCAGCGAAGAAGTACGCGACGGCGGTGAGGAAGAGCCCCGTTCGGAAGGCCACTACACCGAAAACCAAGCAAGAGTTCGACGAAGCCGGCGACCCCATCGACGTCCCGCCGGTGCAGAAGCCGAAGCCCTCGCCGGCGAACAGGGTTGCCCAGCAGCCCATTGTCGGCGACAAGCTGCCCGCTCGCAATGAACCCTGCCTCTGCGGTAGCGGAAAGAAGTTCAAAAACTGTCACGGCAAAGGCATCGTCTGTTGTCGCGCCGAGTTTGTCTCATCGTGTAATAGTTTTCATCCACATGAGTCTTGCAACGTACACATTTCCCAAAGGTCTTGAATCACGCCACTGGCGCGGTTCGAGACCTTCGGCGTTCTTAGATCTCCCTTTCTCCGCTTTTCAGCGTACGTTTGGCCGATGTTTTCGCCGCAGACAGGTGACCCTTTACCCTCGTTCGTGGACAAGGTCACACCCCGCCCTCAGCAACGTAGCCGCTTACGCATTCACTCATCAGTTCATAACCCCCAATTCCATATTATCATGAAAAAGTACACTTTCGGCGCCTACTTCCATTCTTCCCCGCTAGTCATCCGCGCCACCGCAGACGCCCGCCTCACCTTTCGACGGAATGGATCTCCTCATGGAAATCAGCCACCGCAGTGCCAACTTCCAAGCCGTCATCGACGAAGCCTCGCGCCCTTGTGGCTGAGTTGCTGCAACCGCTCGAAGACTACAGCGTCATCTTCCTCGGCGGCGGAGCCCACGCAGTTCTGCTACGTTCCTTATAACCTCCTTGAGCGCAAAGCCGCTTACCTCAACACCGGCACTTGGGCGAAAAACGCGCTCAAAGAAGCTAAACTTTTCGGTGAAGTCGTCGAAGTCGCTCCTCTGGAAGACGCGAACTACACCTACCTCCCCAAAGCGTTTCACTGTGCCCGCCGATGTGGACTACTCCACGTAACGACCAACAACACCATCTACGGCACCGAGTGGCACGAGAGATTTCGATGTGCCCGCACCCCTTTGTGGCCGACATGTCGAGCGACATCTCTCTCGCGTCATCGATCCCAAGAAATACGCCCTCATCTATGCCGGCGCGCAGAAAACCTTCGATGGCCGGCGTGGACCATCGTCAGCGCAGCAACGACGTCTTGGGCAAAGTCACCCGTCCGCCGCCCACGATCATCGACTACCGCACGCACATCAATAAGGGCAGCATGTTCAACACGCCCCAGTTGCGCCCATCTCACCCGCCTGCAAACCCTGCGTTGGATCAAGGAGCAAGGCGGCGTAGCCGAGATGGAACGTCGTGCCCGTGAGCGCGCCGAACTCCCTCTACGGCGAGATCGACCGCAACCCTCTTCCGCGGCACCGTAACCGACCCCGCCGACCGCAGTTTCATGAACGTCTGCTTCGTCCGCGGCTGAAGGTCACGAAGCCTCGAAGCCGAATTTCGCTTTCGCCACCGCGCGCGGCATGCACGGCATCAAAGGCCACCGTTCCGTGGGCGGTTTCGCGCGCTCCATCTACAATGCCATGCCCTCGAAGGGCGTTCGGCGCTGGTCGAGACCATGCAAGCTTTCGAAGCGCAGCATCGCGCCTGAATATCAGGGGCGGATGCGCCGCAAGCCGTCCGCCCCACTTCTTTTCACCTCTACAGCACCGCCATGAACATACTTATCGCCACCGAAAGCCTTTTGCCCCCGCAGCGGTCGAAGGCATCCGCGCCATCGTCGAATCATCGGGGTCGCACCCTCCGCCTGCTCGAGAACACCCGACAAAGCCACCTTTGCCCAGCGCCGTGCCGACGTTGACGCCCCTCATCATTCGCAGCGACCTTGTCGATGCCGCAGTGCTCGATGCCGCTCCGCGTTTGCGCATTGTGAAAGCGAGCCGGTGCCGGCGTGGACACGTGGATCTCGATGCCGCCACCGAGCGCGACATATCGTCGTGATGAACACCCCCGGACAGAACGCCAATGCCGTGGCCGAACTCGTCTTCGCTACCAGTGCGGCATGTGCGCCACAACTACGACGGCACCGCTGGCACCGAGTTGCGAGGAAAGCGCATCGGTCTCTTGGCCCACGGCAACGGGCGCGCTGTGTAGCCCGCATCGCCCGCGGCTTTGAGATGGAAGTCAGCGCCTACGATTTTTCAATCGCGTCGAGCGCATCGAGGAAGACGGCACCTACGCCGCACACAACCTCTATGATCCTCGTGCAGCAGTGCGACATCGTCAGTCTTCACACCCCCGCCACGCTGCGCACCCGCGAGTTTGTCAATCGCGAGATGATCGAAACCTGCGCGCCCCGGCGGCATCCCCTGATCAACACCGCGCGCAAGGAAATCATCTCACGAAGATGAACCCGCAACTCCTCACCGAGCGCACCGATCTTTCCTATCTCACCGACATTCGTCCCTGATCGCCACGAAGACTTCTGTTGCCGCTCGGCAATCGCCACTACGCCACGCCCAAAAAGCTCGGTGCCCAAACCGCCGAAGCCAATGCCAATGCCGGCCTCGCTGCCGCGCGTCAGATTGTCGGTCTTTGCCACCGGCGACACCACCTTCCGCGTCAATCGCTGAGTAACGTCCCGGTGCTTCGCCCATGCTTTCACAAACTAACAACCCCTTAATATCTAAACCAACATGACCTTAGTGAAACCCTTCCGCGGCCTCCGTCCCGCCGCCGGCCTGCACACCTTGTATCGTCGCGTCCTTACGACGTGCTCAACTCTGCCGAAGCCCGTGCCGAGGCCGGCGACAATGCCCGCTCGTTCTATCACATCATTCGCCCTGAAATCAACTTTCCTGAGGGCACCGAGGAGCACGATCCTCGTCTACCCCCGAAGCGCGCCGGGACAACTCGAACGCTTCATTGCCGAAGGTTGGCCTCGTACAAGACGACGCGAGTGCTACTACCTCTACGCCCAAACCATGAACGGCCACACGCAGTACGGCATCGTCCTCGCCGCCCACGTCGACGACCACAATGCCGGCCGCATCAAGATAGCTACGAACTCACCCGCTGCGACAAGGAAGACGACCGCGTGCGTCATCTCACCGCTACCAACGCCCACATCGGTTCCGCTTCTGGCCTATCGTCACAATGCCGCGTTGCTCGTCTCATCGAGCGCATCGCCGGCGAAGAGCCGCTCGCAGATTTCGTGGCCGACGTCGACGGTTTCCGCCATACCTCTGGCTCATCGACGGAGAAGCAGACATCGCCACCATCACCCACGAGTTCGGCAAGATGGATGCCTCTCACATCGCCGACGGCCACCACTGTTCTGCCGCCGCCGCGCGTGTTTGCACAGCCCGTGCCGAGGACAATCCCAATCACACCGGCCGCGAGGAGTCAACTACTACTTTGGCCGTTTGCTTCGCCGAGCAACTCACCATTCTCGACTACAATCGCGTGATGAGCGACCTCAACGGCTTGTCGCCCGAGGAGTTTCTCCGCCGCCTCGAGGGACGATTTTGAAGTCCGCGACCGCGGCACCGAAAACTTCCGTCCCGAACACGCCCACCAGTTTGCGCTCTATCTCGGCGGCCGTTGGTATTCGCTCGACGCCCGCCCCGGCACCTTCGATCCCGAAGATCCCATCGGTGTGCTCGATGTCGACATCTCTCTCGACTGATCCTCGACAAACTTTTGGGCATCACCGACCTCCGCTCCTCCAAGCGCGTCGATTTCGTCGGCGGTTTGCGCGACTCGACGAACTGCGCCGCCGCGTCGACAGCGGCGAGATGCAGGCCGCCTTGGCGCTCTATCCCGTCACGATGGAACAAGTGATGCGCATTGCCGACACCGGCAACATCATGCCCCCAAAGCCACCTGGTTCGAGCCGAAACCCGCACCGGCATGGTCATCCACGACATGGAGTGAACCTCATTGGGTTGACGTGCCCGTCTGAGCAGTGGCTCACCTTCCTGCCGCGCAGGGTGCAGAGGCAACCTCCTAAAATAAGTCAGGTGCGCAACCCCATTCCCATAACACGAATCCCGCCGACTAACCGATTAGTCGGCGGGATTTTCATTTTCGGATTTGCACCTTCTCAGAAGGTTTGCGCAATTACCTTTCTATTTCTTTTCAGGCACAGGCCACAGTGCGGTAAAGTAGGTCGACTCTGGGAGAAAGCCGTATTGTTGGTAGTTTTCCAGCACCGACTTGTTCGGCAACTCTTGCAGCACCGACTTGCTCGGCAACTTGTGTTGGAAGCTGAGGACTTCTGCCGTTGAAGAGGGGATGTCAAAGCGATGGAGGAAAAATCCATGCACCGTTTCACCGGGAGATAGAACTTCAGCTCCGGTTGGATGTGTTCCGCCAGTTCGGTTTTTCTGATTTCACCGAGCACAACGACATATCTGGCTGTCATGCTTTCCGTATCCTCACATTCCAAGGTGACGATGCGCCCTGAATCGTATTTCCTTCTGCTTTTTATAGTCGCGGATGCGCAGTTTCATTTCCCCAACTGAGATCGTAAGTTCTGCCATTTTTCCCGCAACGCCTACGGCCTTGATCGATTTCACACCGCAGAGCACCGGCGAGGTGCCAACGGTGGGTAGGGTCAGTGCGCAGTTGGCGGGCGAGGGTTTCAAATTCTTTTTGTGGCGATTGATCGTGTCGCGCGCACCGTGGCGCGGAAAACCAGGTGAGCCACCTTTGTCCACGTCCTGCCTCGTTATACCCTTCTTCGTCCGGTCTTCCACGCTGCGGGGATCACCGGCACGCGATAGGTCGTTCCTTCCGCAAAATCCCCGGGATGGAATGGTAATGCTCTTTCGACGATGTAAGGAAAGTTCCACGCAATTTGCGCCAAGGTGTCGCCGTTGAATGGACGAACGGGCTTTGTCGGTTCGTGGTCGCTGTCGCACGCCGTGAAGCAATACAGGCATAAGCCAAAGAGTAGAAATACTAGCTTTTTTCATTTGTGGATGAGTAGGTGGTTGAATTTATGTGCTTGCGCATCGAATCGTGCATTAGGCGATTGCGGGGCGTTGTTTTTGCGGTGCTCGCGCCCTGCTCGGCGAGCCGTGTGGCGCGAGCCGGAAGACGACACTGCCCCAAAGAAAGCGCGAGGGCGCACCAGAAAGCGTTGCGTCGCCCGGCTGCGCGAAGGGCGACAGTCATTTTGCTGCAAAGATAATTGTTTTGTATTGCAAAGTAATGGTGTTTTTGTTTTCCGTCTGGGGAGAAATCCCACAAGAGTGTGGCGAATCAGACGATAAGCGCCATGTCGTGCCACCAAGAGGGGAGAGGAGGCCAAACCGGTTTCATTAAGATGCACAGGCCATACCGAGCGTTTCAACCTTTGCCCCGCCCCCCGCGTTGAAAAAGCACGAAGGCGAAAGGTTATTCGTCTTGTGCTTGTGAGCGGTGGCCGATGAAAAGGCGCACCGCCCGGCGCTCCGATGCCGGTCGGGATGCCTGTGCTGAAACCTGCGGACTTTCTCATTTCTTCCCTTGTTTTCGGAAAAGTCCCCTGTTTTTTGCAGAAAGTCCCCAAGTTTTTCAAGAATCGTGCGCTCAATGCACATAGATGTACCAATAAAGGTGTGAAAGTTCCAACATGCCAGCACAATGCGGCATAATATCGTAACTTGCAGCATCAGTCTCATTTAATACCTTCGCTATAAAAACAAAAATGCAAAACGTATTCCGCACACCCTCTCAGTCGTGGCGACTCTTCGCGGCGGTGATGTTGTTCTATTCCATTGTTTTTCAACCTCTGCACAGAATGTGAGTTGCTCCGTGGCCAACAAGGTCTATGTTGCTCCCAGGCAGCAAGGGCAAGCCCGTGTGTTGCTCAACAACTGGGAGAAGAGAAGGGAAGTAAAAGCGCGTGAGCTACACGCTGACTCATCGGTGGCACCGGCGAAGAGCACGTCTAGAACTCGAAAAGCCGTTGACCTACAACGACGCCGCCACGTTGACGGTAGATGTTCCGCCCGCAGCCCGCCCCGGGGTCGATGAGTTCATGGTGACAATCGAGTCGATTTCGACGAACCCAACCGCAACCCTTCCTGATGAGCAGCAGCAAACGCTACACCCTCACGCGTCCGGTGTGGCGCAAGGCCGTGGTCGAGCACTCACGGGTATGTGGTGTCCGAATTGCCCGCCGGGCATCGCCCGCTGGAGCATTTGAACCGCGTGGCGGCCGATCGTTACATCGACCGGCGGCACACGATGGCGACGCTTTGGGCACGGGGTGATTATTACGAGGTGTTTTCCGCCTCTTTCCCGGCCGCCCCAAAATCGTGCGCTCAACGGTAGCCACAATGTTTCAGCCTTATTTCGGCAACATAGCGGCACGGAGGAACAGCCTTGGCCTGCTTGCCGATGTGCAAAAGCCTGGTGCGCAAACCGCTGTGCAACTCAAGGTGCAAGCGGCGTGGTCGGCTCGACCGCAAAAGCGTGGACGTGCGCAGTGCCACCGTCTATCGCCGCCCGATGGCGAAGAACAAATATCGCTTGCCCTATGTGTTGACGGCCGACAGCCCCAAGCACCCATCCTTTGTGCAATTTAACAACGCTGCGGGCGATCCGAGGTGGAAAAAACAGCGTGCCCGAGATGCAAGTCTTCTATACCGGCGGTAGCGATATGCGCGGTTTGGCCTACAACGACGTGGTGGTTTCGGCCGCGGGTGCGCTATGGCATCGCGGGCAGCCCGCCCGAGCAGATGCAGCCTGACACCCCTACGAACACAGCCACCGTTTCGGCAATTTGGGGCAGACCAAGCCTCATCGCTACGTGAAGCAAAACCGCAACCTGCACGTGGTGGCGCTGCTCATCGACCCCGACACGCGAGAAATCGTCAATGCCGAGCGTTGCGCGGTGGGCGAGCAACCGCTGCCTTCGCCGTAGATCCCGCTCCCGTGCCCGATGTGCAACAAATTGTGCGCCCGATTCGCTGAAACCGCAGATCGACAGCGTCTCTCACGCTGCGCCCGCAAGTACTCCCTCGAGGCCAAGAGCCGTTTGGTGGGAAGTGGCCGACACGAGTGTGAGGAACATGGAGGCCGCGTGACAGTTCCGCGCCCTGCGTCCGGGCGAGACGATCATCACGGTGCGTGCCGACGATGCCCACGCCGTAGTGGCGCGCTGTGTGGTGCGTGTGCTTTTACCCACGGCCATCGAGCGCCCGAACAAGGGCATGAGCGTGCGCCGCGACGGGCTTCCTCGTTGTCGCCGGCGCCCCTGCCGGACAACGTGTGGTGGTCTACGATCTCTCCGGTCGCCAAAGCCATAGCCCGCACGCGCGGTGAGCTCCTGCGCCTCCGCTGTCGGCACATCGCCCATGTGGTTGGTCTGGGTGGGCAATCGTCGATTCAATGTGGTGGACTGACGTCCGCCCCTTCTCTTACTTGAAGCATCAATCTCCGACTGGCGTTCAAACAAACCCCTTTTGCGCTCGCCGTGGCCGCCCCTCAGCCTTGTGGCGACAACGGCGCAGGCCGATCCGGTCGATCGCCGGCAAGCGGCCGCTATTGCGCGGGCAACCATCTGAGCCACTATCTCTCGGGGCGCCTCCGCCGTGCGCGGTGCGGTGGCCGACGAAGCACCGGCTCATCATCTTTTCGTCGGTAAGGACGAACAGCGCTTTGTCATCGTTTCCGGCGAAAGCCGCATGAACGAAGTGGTAGGCTACGGCCGCCTGACGACCGGCAAGGCCGAATCGCTCCCGCCGCAGGTACACGCTTTTGTTGCAACAGTACACCGAGACGGTACGACAGGTGCGCGCCGGACAGCAACCGGCGGCGACTGCGCTGAAGCTACCTGCGGCGCTATGTCGAACCGCTCATCGATGCACAGTGCAGAGCTATCCCTACAACAGCAAGACACCTCGCGTGGGCGGGAAACCCACCCACACCGGATGTGGCCACAGCCGCGGCGCAGTTCATCTATTTCTGCTAGGCGCTCGCCCAACGCCCGTCGCCTATGTGCGTTCGGAAGGCGACGAAGCCGACACTTCGCCCACCTATCTCTGGACTTGATGAAAGGCACGCGCGAGCAGATGAACTCACGCGCCGCGGCGGCGGTAGGCCGTTTGTTGCTGGATGTGGGCAGGGCGATTCTGCATCACCTCGGCACGCAGGCGAGTCCGTCGAACATCGAATACACGCTCGACGCGTTGCAAAACGATTTCGGCTACACCACGCGCTCTGCAACCGAGACCGCATGAAAGCCGACGAGTTTCGCGAAGCCATTCTGCAAGAAATCTCCGACGGCCACCCCGTGATGATGTGCGGCGGTGCATGCTCGTCTGCATGACGGCTAGTGATCGCCGCGGATTCGTGCATGCCAACTTCGGTTGGGACGGACAGGGTGACGGATATTATGACATCAACACCATCACCACGTTGCTCCCTACCCGTCTCATGGGCAACGGGCAGTTTTGGGAGAACCATGGCGCTGATGGCGCACCCGAAGAACGGAAGTACCCTGATTTCCACGCCGTTGCGCGTGCTCGGCGCACGCAAGAACACGGCGTTCGAATTTGAGCCGCGTGAGGGAAAGCCCACCACGCGTTTCGCCGCCAAGATCACGGCGGTGTTCATACAATTCCATCAACGGCGAGTTCGGCCGTTTCTGCGGTCAGGTGGTTTGCGGTGAATGATGCCGAAGGACGCACCGTGAAACTGATCCCGTTCCGCAACGACAGCACGTTGTGGAGCAGTATTTTCAACACGTGGAACTTGGAAATGGACGATATCGACCTTTCCGGAGTGCCCGAGGGCAACTATCTTTTAGCTACCTGTGCCGCGAACTCGTGGCGCGCAAACCCCACACACCTACAAGCCGTGGTATCCGATCAGATATGCCAACCGCATGAAATTGTCGGTGGCAGGTGGTAAACTGACGGTGAGTATGAAATCACCGGCGGCGCGCTGGAGGTGTGTCGCGACCCCGAATTGCTCTTCCTGGCCCATGCCGGTTCGGGCGATCCGGCGCTGTTGACTTTCACCGTGCGCAACCGAATGTCGACGAGGTGCACGGCAACTTGAAAATGGTGTTCACGCCGGTGAACGGTGGTGCGAATACGTGGCGCCCTTCAGACCGAGCAGCATTGTCTCCTTCCGCCGTTTGGCTGATACGCAGGTGGCGGTGGATTTCCACCAACCATGGAGACAAAGCGGGTAATCACGAGATGGCGGCCGGCTGCCACAAACCGAAATTGGTATTGGAAAATGACCAACACGAAGGAGAAGCAACCATTCCGCTCGGTGCCGATCGAGATTTCGGAAATCGAAGTGTTGCCTTTATCCTGATTTTGAGAATCTTCGTGCGCAATGTCGATTTCATGGTCGGCGGCAAAGTCGTGAACGAACAAATTTTTGATGTCGACAAAGACCGCGATCTCTCCATGCGCATCCACACCGAGGTGCGCGGTGACCAGCGCAACCTACTGGGGACGCGCGTTCTACCGTACTGCCCCGAAACGGGCGAATCGGTCGATGCCTGTGGCAAGCAACGTGAGTTTATACCGTGCACAATCCGGAATAAAAGACGGCGCTAAAATCGACGTCCCGCGCCTGAAGCCGGGATGCCGCACGAGGTGCATGTGGAAATTGAGCAGGGCAACGGCTGTCGAGATCTGGACGAACGATTCGCCCCGTGCGCAGTTGATGATGGTGAAGAGTGACGAGAACACCTCGCCTGATACGCCGGTACAGCCCATCGTGCCGCCCACGCCCCAACCTCCTGTTGTACCTGTCGTGCCGAAGGCCGCGCAGGTCGTACTGATTCGACGAAACTCACGGTGCGTGTGGACGAAATCTTCAACCCAAAGGCAGCGTCTTGCCGGCCACAGCCGGTCAGCAGTTGACTTGCAGCTGAGCGAGCCGCATTGCGACATGCTGGGCGGTGGCAGTTTCAGAGCCTTGCAAAAGGGCGACGTCACCATCACCGCTTTGGCGCTCGACGGCAGTGGCGTGAAGGCCGAATGCCGTGTGACGGTGAAAGGTCCGACGGCGCTTACGCCGACTGACGCTGCTTCGCGTCATCACTTGCAATGGGTGGGTTCGACCTTGGTGTTGCGCGGAGTGCAAACCGGGTGCCCTCGTTCGCTTGTACTTCGGCAGCGGGCAAAAACCTGCGCAGTTTTTGTGGCAACCGGCTCGGAAGTGCAGCTCGACTTTGCGCTCCTGCAGGGAGTCTTCCTTCTTGAAACCTCCGACGGCTTCCGACAAAAAGTGGTACGCTGGAAGCCAATCTGTCGGACTGTGACACTTTCCGTTGTCCGCAATGGAAAGTCCGTTGTTGCTGAAGCAGACATCTCGTCTGCCGAATAAAATAAGGCAGCACACGCACTAGAGTGGCGGCACGTAAAGGCACCACTTTTTACCGCCCGCGCGCGTTTTTACTCCAGGAGCCGATGTCATCTGCCGTGTCAGCCGATTGCGCTGCACCTTCCGGGTACGTCCGAAAAGTGTGTAAGATTCTCCTTCGTCCCCTCCTCCGGCTTGGGGACAGTATCGCCGATTGCGCTGCACCTTCTCGTGTGGGGTGGTGAGGTACGACGAGCACAGCCCGCTTTTGTCTTTCGGTCGATGCCCCTTTCTTCTTTGAATCACGCCACCCATCCGTTGCTGCGAAAGTTAGGGATCAAGCGTCCTGCCTTTTCCTTGAAAAGCGGGACGCTTTTGTATGCGTTTGACCTGTTGATTATTTCACTTTCGAGCTGTGCACCGGGCTTGAACTTCACGACTTTCTTTAGCGGGGATCGTGATTTCGCTTCGTGGGCGGGGTTGATACTCAGGCTCTGCGCGTTCGCTAACAGAGAAGGTACCGAAACCGAGGAGGGTCACCTTTGTCTTCAGACTGATAGCGTCTCGCGAGAGAGTCGAGTGCGTTCACAGCAGCCTCATTTGTCTTGATGCGTCAAGTTGGCTTTAGGTCGGCCACCGCATTTTAACGAGTTCTGGTCTTTATTCATAATATGCCATTTTGAATTATTGTTCGATGTTAGTTTCTTGTGAGTGCAAATATATTGTAAGTTGTGAGGGTGCGCGAATAAAACGCGCTTTTTGCGCCTTCGCAAAAGCCACAATTTCTCCGTTCCAGCCGAAAAGCATTGAGATCTTTGGACGGATAAACCGCAGCGGACTACATGCCACTTTTGCGGTGGTCACCGCGTGAGCCGTCGGCGTTGGAAATATGGAAAATAATATACACCCGAAGCCACCCATTCTGCCGCGGCCGTCGCGTCCGTCCCATCTAAAAGAGTCCGCCCTGACCGCGTCCGCGCAGACGAGAGCCCCTGAAGTGGTGACGCGCATATCGGCACGGCCGTCAGCCCATCGAGAGTACATCGCGCGAAGGGTGGGGGCGAAATGGGCTGATAGACGCGACGTTGGTTCTCGCAAGCTGTTCTTGCGGTTCGCCGGGCGTCAATGCGATAAGCAATCATGCCGGCATCGGTCGAGATCATCACATTGCCGTTAGAAGGGTGGCGGCAATGCTCCAAAATATTGTCGGAAAAGAGGGGAATTGTTGCGTTTTGAAAATGGTGGATCGTTTTTCACCCGTCGGGCGAGAGGAGATAGACGCCATCGCCCTGCGTACCCACCCACTTGCGGTTGGCACCGTCGACGGCAATCGCCGTCACGGGGACACCGGCGAGCAGATAGTCGGCATAGTCTGTGCCGTCGTTGCGCGGCACCTTCACTTGGGTGACGTGGAAATCGTTGTCGAACCACGTTTTCGGATCCTCAATTTTGAAGATTCCTTCATTCGTGCCGAGCCAAATAGCGCCGTCACGGTCTTGTGCGAAACACAGCCCTGCGAGAATGAGCAAGGCGAGCCGTCTTGGTTGAGGAAGGTGGTGCGATAGCGCGACACATCGTCTTCGGTGTTGTCGAGCGTCCCGTTGTAGTCCAAAACAGAGGAAGCCGCCGTTGTGATTCGACACGGTGCGGCGAGAGGTCACCCACAAGCGCCCGTCGGCATCGATCATCGTTTTCTCGAGCGTGGGAGCATTGTCCAGTTCTTTGACGTAAAGGCCTTTCCATCGTACCATCAGGCTGAAGCGCCCAGATGGCGGTGTCGGCACTGTTGTTCAGCATAAAGAGGTTGCCAGCCTTGTCATAGATAGCTCCATCCGTGCGAACGTGCGAATAGGAGGCGGCACTGTTGTTTTTCACCGCCGAGACCAAGGGCGAATTACCGCGCGTATATTGTTTTTCGGGTGTGCCTTTGTGGTGAGGTAGATGCCCGTGCGACCGGTAGAGACCGCAAAACGGTTGGCATCCGTGGGAGATTGGGCGATGCAAGTGCGTTCTCAAACGGCGCACGCGTAAAATCCTTCTACTCAGTCGGTGTTTTCGAAGACGTCCAATTGTCGCGCGCTTATAGATCATGCGGCATTTGTGGGGTATCGACGCGGTCGAGTGATCGAGACGTCCGCAGGCGACGAGCAAGCGGCCGCCGACTTGTTGCACAGTAGCCCAAGTCATAGCGTGCTACCAGTAATACCCGGAAAACCGGCGGTGGAGGCCGTCAGGTCGAAGGTGGTACCCACTGAGCGGAACGCGGCACAAAACCTGGCCGCTCGCGCCCAATCCAAAAAGTTGTCTTCGCCGTCGGCTGCAACCAGTTGAGACCGCTTCAGCGTTGTCGCGGTGGCTGATGAAGCATTGTCGCCAAATTGGAGCAAAGCCAAGCCGTTGAAACCATACACCGCGCCGCTTTACGCCCGTTTGTGAAGTTGTTTCGAGTGCCAACAAATCGACGCGCGCAAAATCATTCGCGCCGGCTTTTTCCACCAATCCCGCAGCGATGCGCCAAGTGCCGACCACTGCCGTTGATCCGCCGGCCACATTGAGATAAACCGCGTTGGCCGATGCGGCCAAGTGCTTCACAGGCGTGCGAGGAAGATGCGCTCACAGCGCAGGGTCGGAGATCTGGAGGATTAGATGACTGCGCGCCTTTCGTACGGCAGTGGCCACGAGCAGCCGGTCTGACACGGAGCACATCATTGCAGTTCGCCATCAAGAAATGCCCTTTGAGTTCGCGGCGGGCGAGGTCGATCCAGACAAACCCCTTGTTGGTGGTGAAAAAAGCATCGTCGCCCTGCACCCGCAGGCGGTCTACCGTCAAATTCTCCGCCATGGCCTCGTTTGATCGCCGGGAGATTCACGAGCCGTCCAGTCCGTCGGTCGCAGATCGACTGCTGCTGTTCGTGTAAAGGGATCACCAACCACCCGCGTGTGGCGGAGTAGCCGATGTGTTTGACGCGCTTGTCCGACAGTCCTGCGCTCACTCTGTCCACAAAAGCCACGCATCGTGCGCGGAAGTCGTAGATGAGCAGATTCTCGCCCATCAAGGCGTAGACATACTCGCCCCGAAACCACATTCCGTCCCGTCGTGGTAAGCCAATGGGGCGTCCACCGGTCGGTGGTGCCGTTCGTAGCGTGCAGGGTGCCCCTGTCCCGGAAAAGACAGCACAGCCGAAAGAGAAAGCGAGAGGAACTGTTTGCATAACATCAAGGGGTCAAAGGAAGCGAGATTGTCGAGGAAGGTGCAGAGTTTCGCAGTCGGCGCGTGCACGATGCAGTGAAAGAGCGGTTCATCACCTCGATTAGCCCAGTTCGGCAAAAGTCTCTTCCCGTGTCTTCGCGAGAAAACAGGATCGCATCGCGAAAGCCTTCGGTGCCGCAGCGTCTTCACCGATCTGTCCGTCCACACGTCCTTCGAAGAGGAATTTCGTCACACGGTAGATCAAGGCAATCACCGTGCGGAAGTGCGCCGAGCGATTCGGACGGTTGCCGTAACTCTTGCAGTGAGTTTGTCCACGTTGGCGTCGCTGTCGTTTCTGTCCGGAAAGCGCATAGCGTGCCGTGTGTACGCCGACGTCCGCCAGAGCGCGTCGACTTTCCAGTCCCGCATCGTCGGCAA